>Ga0070695_100001907_pt1 | contig 11796 bp, 10 predicted proteins | sample KBSK1252metaG_FD_65471 | JGI IMG/M metagenome (GOLD analysis project Ga0070695, IMG submission 65471) | Corn, switchgrass and miscanthus rhizosphere microbial communities from Kellogg Biological Station, Michigan, USA - KBS K1-25-2 metaG | ecosystem: Host-associated > Plants > Roots >...
GGCACGGGGTGGGGCAGGAACACCATCGCGGCCAGGCTGCCGAGGAGCATCAGCAGGGCGGGGCCGAAGATGATGAGCAGCCAGCGCGATCGCATCGGTCGCAGCATAGCAAGATGTAGTGAGCACATGATCTGACCGCGGTTTGTAGCAAGTGATCTGACCGCTCCTGGCTGACGGGCTGGGGGTGCGGCAATGGCACCGAGGAGGTGGCCATGGCCTATGCCCCCGCCGTCGTGGAGCGGACGATGAAAGTGCAGGAGGTCTTGTTGCAGGCGATCGGTGGCAAGCTGACGTGGCCTCAGGCCGAGGAGATCTTGGGCTGGAACGCCCGCACCCTGCGCCGCTGGCGGCTGCGCTACCAGCGCTTCGGCTACGACGGGCTCTGGGATCGGCGCCGGCGCCAGCCCTCGCCTCGGCGCGCGCCCGTCGCCGAGGTCGAGCGCATTCTGCGCTTGTACCGGGAGCGCTACGCCGGGTTCAACGCCCACCACTTCCACGAAACGATCCAGCGCGACCACGGCGTCGGCCTGTCCTATACCTTCATCAAGCAGGCCCTGCAGGCGGCTAAGCTCCTGCCCAAGCACCGGGCCCGGGGCCGGCATCGCCGCCGCCGCGAGCCCCGCGCCTGCTTCGGCGAGCTGCTGCACCTCGACGGCAGCCCGCATGTCTGGCTCGCGCGCTGCCCCACCGAGCGGCAGACGTTGCTCCAGGTCGTCGATGACGCGACGAAGCGCGTGCTCTATGCGCAGCTCGTCCCCGCTGAGGGCACGGCCACCGTGATGGCCACCCTCTGGGAGGTCCTCACGACTCACGGGCTACCCCAAGCGCTCTACACCGATCGCGCCGGGTGGGCTTTCTATACCCCCAAGGCCGGCGAGCCGGTGGATCCCACCCGCCTCACGCAAGTCGGCCGCGCCCTGGCCCGGCTCGGGATCGAGCACATCCCCGCCTACTCGCCGCAGGCCCGCGGCCGCAGCGAGCGGCTCAATCGCACCTTCCAAGATCGCCTCGTCAACGAGCTGCGCGTGCACGGCATCGCCACCGTGGCTGCCGCCAACCGCTATCTGCGCGAACGCTTCCTGCCGACCTACAATGCCCGCTTCGGGCGGCCCCCCGCCGACCCCCAGTCCGCCTTCGTGCCCCTGGGCCGCGTCGATCTCACGCCCATCCTCTGCCACCAGGAGGAGCGCACCGTCGCCCTCGATAACACCGTCACCCTCGAGGGCCTCCGCCTCCAGCTCCCCAAGCAGCCCGGCCGGCGCACCTGCGCGCGCTTGCGGGTGCTCATCCGCCGCCATCTCGACGGCACCCACGCGGTCTGGTATGGTGCCCGCTGCTTCGGGCGCTACGATGCGCGCGGTCGCCGTCTCACCCCCGCGGCGTCCCTGGCCGCCCAGGCATGAGGCGCAGGCCGCGTCGCGCCTCGAGGACGCGTGCTGCCGAGGGGGACCGCTATCTCGGTCTCCCCCCAAACGCCCCGCCATCGACCCTGACCGCGGTCAGATCACGTGTCAAACTCCAGCGGTCAGATCACTTGTCATCAACAGTACCGCGGCCGCACAGCACCGCTCCGCGCGAGCGCCTTGACACGTTCCAATCCCCCGCCTAGGCTTTCTGCTGCGCCTTCTCCCCGGCGAAGTGGGCGAGAGAGAGCATGACCTCATCCATCGCGTTGTTGAATGGCTTCTCTGAGCTGCCGGACGTCAGGTCGTCACCGCCGCCGGCCGAGTTCCCCCGTGAGCACATCTCGAGACCGGGGATGCGGCGAGGTCCCCCCGCAGCTATCGCTCGATCACCTGATCCGCGCGGACGAGGATCGACCGCGGGATCGTCAGGCCCATCGCCTTGGCGGTCTTGAGGTTGAAGGCCAGCGTCAGGGTGCTGGCCTGCTCGATTGGCATCTCGGCCGGATTGGCTCCCTTGAGCACCCGATCCACGTAGGTCGCCAGGCGCCCGATGGCCCAGCGACCGCTGACTCCATACGCCATGAGGCCGCCCTCCTCGACGTGTTCCGGCCATTGGTAGATCGCGGGTAGCCGGTACTGCGCGGCCAGCGCGATGATCCGGCGCCGGTCAGCGGACAACGTGGGGCTGGCCCCGACGAACACGGCGTCGGCGCGCTCGCCTCGCATGGTCGCGAAGGCCCGCTCGTAGTCGCGCCCCTTCACCTCCACCACGACGAGCTTGACGCCGAGGAGCGTGGCGGCCTGCTCCGCTTCCGTGACCTGGACTCGGAAGGCCACGTCTCCCGTGGCGAGCATCGCGACCCTCGTCGCTCGGGGCACCGCTTCCTTGAGCAGCTCCAATCGCTTGCCGGCCAGCACGCTGCCAAGCACGACGCCGGTGACGTTCCCGCCGGGGCGCGCAAGGCTAGGCGTCAAGCCCAGATCGACCGTATCCTGGCCGGCGATGATGACCACGATGGGAATCGTCCGAGTCGCCTCCTGCGCGGCCCGCACCGCGGCGCTACCGCCCGCGATGATGACGTCCACCTGTCGCCGTACAAGATCGGCTGCGAGCGCCGGGAGCCGTTCGGCGCGTCCGTCGGCGTTTCGTCGCTCGACCTCGAGGTTCCGTCCCTCGACATAGCCCAGGTCACGCAGTACCTCGACGACGTCACGACGTGGGTCATACGTCCCGGGGGGGAGAGCGGCACCGAGATTGACCATCCCGAGCCGATACACCTTTCCTACCGTCTGGCCCTCGGCCGCAAGCGGCGCGGCACACGCGAGCAGGAGAACTACGATGAGCCTCAGCCGCATAGAGCCTCCCTGAGCCTTGAGGGCGAAGCTAGCGTGCCGACCTAGTTGGCGCACCCGTCGGTCCGGCCCCCCGAGAGAGCGGCCAGGCGCTGCCTCCAGGCGGGAAGCGCGGCAGGATTCCGCACGTAGAGCGGCGGCTCGCCGCGCAGCGCGCGGAGAACATTCTCCGCCGCCGCCTCGACCATCCGGTCGTAGAGCGTCTGGGGATGGCCGATATTGTGGCCGGTGGCGATCACGCGCGGGTGACTTCGCAGGGGGTTGTCGGCCGGCGTGGGCTCTTCCTCCCAGACATCCAGCCCGGCGCCGGCGATGCGGCCGTGATCCAGCGCGGCGCGCAGGGCCGCCTCGTCCACCAGGGGGCCGCGCGCGGTATTCACCAAGTATGCGTCCGGGCGCATGAGGGCGAGCTCGCGGGCGCCGATCAGGTGATGGGTCTCCGCGGTGAGCGAGGCCTGGACGGAGACGATGTCGGACGTCCGGAGCAGGGTCTCCAGATCGACGAGCGTCACGCTCAGCGCGGCGGCGTCCGCCTGGTCCACGTAGGGATCGTGACAGAGGAGCCGGGAGTCCCAGCCCGCGAGCCGGCGCGCCAGGGCGCGGCCCACATTGCCCAGGCCGATCATGCCGATGGTGGAGCCGGCCACCATGCGGCCCGCGTCCGGCACGCCCCAGCCGCCGCCGCGCATGGCCGCGTGCTTGGCGGGCACCTCCTTGAGGAGCGCGGTGCTCAGCATCACGATCGCCTCGGCCACGCCCAGATAGTTGTCCGGCACCGCGCCGTAGCCCACGATCACTCCCGCCGCCGTGCAGGCGTCGAGGTCGATGGCCTCGGTGCCGATGTAGTAGCAGCACACCGTCTTCACCCGCGGCGCGCCGGCCACGACCTCGGGTGAGATCAGCTCGCCGGCGCCGACCACGATCGCGTCCACGTCGCCGAAGAGGCGCGTGATCTCGTCCGCGGTGAAGCGCGTGGCCGCCTTCGGCTCCGCCGCCGGCGGACCGGGCCGGATGGCGCAGCCCCCCTGCTCCAGCAGCCGGCTGATGTCCGGGGCGCGGCCGAGCCGCCGGGACACGTAGACGAGGGGCGGAGGATTCACGCGCGGCCGGCGGCGGTGCGGCGCCGCACCTCGGGCAGCACGTCGCGGCCCAGCCGCTCGAGGCCGGCCAGCACCTCCTTCTGCGGCATGCCGGGCCAGCTCACGCGCATGGCGGCATGCGTGAGGCCCGCGTGATGCTGGCGCAGCAAGGCCTCCACTATCTGCGCGGGTGAGCCGACGGCGAAGCGATTCGCGGCGAGGCGGCGAAGCTGCGCCTCGGGGGGCGCGCCCGGCTCGAGCGAGATGCCGGGAATGCCCCAGGCGAAGTAGGCGGCGTACTTCTCCAGGAGATACGGCGCGGCGCGGCGGATGGCCGCGTCCTCGTCCGCCGCGCAGGACACCTCGAGAATGCGGCAGATGTGCGGGCTCGCGGGCAGGCTCGCCGCCGCGCGCGCGGCCGCGAAGGCGGCGGCCTGCGACGCGAACTCGTCCACGGTGGGCACGGGCACCACGAGCCAGCCGTCGGCGATCCGCGCGGCGCGCGCGATGCCCGCAGCCACCTGGGAGCCGACCAGGATGGGCGGCCGCGGCTGCTGGAGGGGGCGCGGATGAATGCCGATCCCGTCGAATTGCCAGTGGCGTCCCTTGTGAGTGACCGTCTCCTCCGTCCACAGCCGCCGGATGATCTCGATGCCCTCGGTGAGCCGGCTCACGCGCTCGGACATCGGAACGCCGAAGACGGCGAACTCCTCCGCGCGATAGCCGAGCCCGACGCCGAGCATGAAACGCCCGCCGGTGACCACGTCCAGGAAGGCGCCGATCTCGGCGATCTCCACCGGATTGTGCAGCGGCAGCAACACCAGGTTGGTCCCCATCGCCATGCCTCCGGTCTCGGCGGCCAGGCGCTGGAGAAGCGGCAGGAGGGGGAAGTAGTGGAAGCCGGGCGTCACGTGATGCTCGCCGCCCCAGAGGGAGTCGAAGCCGAGCTCGCGGATCAGGCGCGCCTGCTCGAGGGTCTCCGCGAAGCGCCGAGCGGGATCGTCGCCGGCCGGATGCTGCGCGTTCACATAGATGCCGAGCTTCATTGATTGGACCTCCTCCGGCGGCGATCCTGCGCCGGAGACGGCGGTCGCGTCAAGCGCCGGTCGCTGCTCTGCTACACTTTCGAGCATCGCCATGAGCCACTCCGACGTTCTCGTCATAGGCGGCGGCATCGCGGGGGTCGCGACGGCCTATCAGCTCGCATGCCACGGTCATGGCGTCACCCTCGTGGAGCGCGGCGAGCTCGCGGGAGAGGCCTCCGGCGTCAACGCGGGGTCCATCGACGCCACCGGGTGGGGCCGGGCGCCGGACCTCCAGGTGCACCTGACCACCGGCAGCCTGGAGCTGTTCCAGGCGCTTCAGCGCGACGAGGGGCTCGACATCGAGCTCCGTCAGTCCGGCTATCTCCAGGCCATCCATACCAGGTCGCAGCTGGCGTGGGCGCGCGAGCGCGTGAGCGAGCTGACCGGCAAGGGGCACTCGGCCGAGCTGCTCGACGCGGAAACGGCGCGGAAGCTCGAGCCGGAGCTGAATCCGGATCTGCCCGGCTACGTGCACTATCCGGAGCGCGCGCAGGCGGACCCGGTGAAGGCGACGCGGGCCTTTGCCGCGGCGGCAACCCGGCGGGGCGCCCGCGTGCTCACGGGTCGCGAGGTGCGAAGCCTCCTCCGGGACGGCGCAAGCTGGCGCGTCAATACGGACCAGGAGACGCTGGTCGCCGGCGCGCTGGTGCTCGCCGCCGGCCCCTGGTGCGCGAAGCTGGGCGTGCGGCTCGGGCTCGACATCCCCATCGTGGCGGTGCGCGGGCAGATGTGGGCGACGGGGCCCCTGCCGGTCCGCGTCGATCATGTCATCGGCTCATCGGAGTCCATCATGCACTGGCAGCGGGCGCCGGGCGGCGACGACGTCACGCCGCCGTTTCTCACCCACCGGGGGAGCATGCGGCTGATGCGGCATCTGTACGGGCGTCAAACGCGCGCGGGCGCCATCATTTTCGGGGGTGACCGCCAGCTCGTCGGCTTCAACAAGACGCCGGACGCGGGCGGCATCGCGGTCAACCGCGGGCATGCCGCCGAGGTGCTGCCCTTCCTCCGCGATATTCCCGTCGCCCGCACCTGGGCGGGCCTCATGCCCTTTCCGCTCGACGGGAAGCCCTTGCTCGGCCGGCTCCCCGGCCACGACCAGCTCTACATCGTGGGCGGCCTGGCCTCCTCGGGATTCGGGCGCGGACCGATGGCCGGCAAGCTGGTGGCCGATCTCATCCACACCGGCGCCCCGCATCCCGCGCTCGCGGAGGCCGATCCGGCCCGCTGCGTGCGGCCGTACCGTCGCTGAGCGAGGTTCGGCCTAGCGGGTCCGGCGCGCCTCCACGCGCTTCAAGAGCGCGTCGGCCAGCGGCTTCTTCTCGGGGCCGGCGGCCTGAAAATAGTAGCGCTGGAGCACCGCGTAGATCCGCCGCGCTTCCTCCGGAGAGGCGGTCTCGATATGCCGCTGCGCCTCGCGGAGAGTGCCCTCGATGGGCACGAAGCGCACGTCGGGGTGGCCGCGCAGCGGATCCATGATGGCGTCCACATAGGTCCAGATGCGCGCCTTGAGGATGCCCCCGAAGACGATCTCGTCCACGCGCGCCCCGGCCTGGGGATCGGGCGGCTGCTGGGCGAAGATGAAGTGGATGTCATGGTCCGTCATCCACTGCGGGCTCGCCACCTTCTCGTGGCCGACGTGGCCCCGGGCCTCGAGCGGCGCCTTGGCCAGGGAGTACTGGGTGAGGCCGGTCATCTCCACCAGGTAGGGCAGCCCGCTGTAGTAGCCGAACATGCACATGCCGCCCTCGTACATCGCCCGCACCGGCGCGCCGCCGAGGACGCGCGCGGCCACCCGGGCCTGCGCGCGCCGCAGCTCGACCAGAGGCGGCGTGTAGTACGCGGGCTCGTTCGCGACGCCGCGGAGCCGCTCGGTGGGCGTCGCATAGATCGGGTACGGCAGCGCGACGCCCACCGCGACCAGCGCGGCCACTGCCGCCCGGACCGGCCAGCCCCCGAGCGCCGCGATGAGGTCCTCCACCACGATGAAGAGCAGCGGCAGCGCGGGAATCAATCGGCGCGCGAACATGAAGTCGCCGCCGCTGTGCGCGACGTAGGCGGTGAAGACGAGGAAGGCCGCCAGGAGCACCCCGTGAGTGCGGGTGAACGGCGGCCGCGGCCGGCCACGCGCCGCGATGGCGAGCGCGATCACAGTGAGGACGAGCGGCAGGAGGAACCAGTTCTTCTCGAAGAAGAGATACACGTAGTAGAGGCCCTGTGTGTAGTAGGGATCGAGGGCGGATTTGGAGTAGAACGCGGTGGGGAAGAGATCGCCGTAGTAGAGAAGCTTGAAGACCGCCAGGGCCAGGCCGCCCGCGCCCAGCGGCAGGACGAGGGTGGCGACGAGGTTGAACCGCTCGCGCGGGTAGAGGTCGTCGTTGACGAGCCAGGCGCCCACCACCGCCACCGCCGCGAAGATGACGCCGTCGGGCCGCGTGGCCACCGCCGCGACCAGGATCGCCCCCGCGAGCACAAGGCGGCGCGGGTGCGCATGGCGTCGGCTCGCGAGGAGCAGCCCGGTCACGACCAGGAGCGTGAACAGGCTGGTCTCGAGGCCCCCGGTGGCCCAGGTCTGGAAATCTTCCATGAGGAGCACGAGCGCGGCGGCCAGCGGGAAGAACGCGCCGGGGCGCGCGCGGCGCCAGCTCCGCCAGCCCAGCAGCGCCACCAGGGCGAGCCAGCAGGCGAGGCCGAGCGCATTCGCGGACGTCTCCGGCGCCATGCCGAGCCGCAGCCCGGCGGCCACCAGGAGGGTCCACAGGAGATTGGTGTAACCCTCGACGTGCTCGCCCGCGTTGTAGACGAGGCCATGGCCGCGCACGAGCTGCTCGGCGTAGCGAAAGGAGATGAAGCTGTCGTCGGCCAGCCACGCCGCGCCGAGCGCGCGCCAGAGGCCGAAGCCGAGCGCGGCGGCGGCGAGCGCGACCGACGCCGCGATGGCGAGGCGTCGGGTCATCAGTCCACGAAGCGGGCGATGGCCTCGGGCGCCACCGCGACGGCGCGCAGACCCTTGGGCGACGCGGGGTCGGGGACCACCCACGCGCGGCGCTCGAAGCCCTCCAGCGCGGGGCGGCCGTCGCCGTGGGTGATGCGGTGCTTGACGAGAAAGGTGCGGCCCGACCACTCCTCCACCCAGCTCCGCATCTCGAGCTCGTCGCCCAGGCGGCAGGCGCTCGTGTAGCGGGCGCCGGTCTCGAGCAGCGGCATGCCCTCCACGCCGAAGTCGCGGCGGAGCTCGGGATAGGAGAGGCGGTTGGCCTTGAAGAGCCGCTCGGTGCCGCCGTCGAACCAGAAGTAGAAGTACGGGTAGAAGACGATGCCGGCGGCGTCGCAGTGCGCCCACTCGACGGTGATCCGCGTCACGTGCACTTTCACCGCGCCCTACTATACGCGATGCGCGGCGCGTTTCGGCTTGACCGTCCGCGCGTCGGCCTCTTAGAGTGGCCGCGCATGGCCTTCCCCGACCGGCGGGAGCGGACCTAGGTCGTCGTGGCGCATCACACGCCGCTCATCGCCACCATCGTCATGGGCCTCGGCCTGGCCTTCCTCGCCGGCCTTCTTGCCCAGCGCTTCCGCATCTCGCCGCTGGTGGGCTATCTGCTCGCGGGCGTGCTGGTGGGCCCCTTCACGCCGGGATTCGTCGCCGATCAAGCGCTGGCCCCGGAGCTCGCGGAGATCGGCGTCATCCTGCTCATGTTCGGCGTCGGCCTGCACTTCTCCCTCGAGGACCTGCTCTCGGTGCGCGCCATCGCCCTGCCCGGCGCCGTGGTCCAGATCGCGGTGGCCACCGCGCTGGGCTTCGTCCTCGCCCGCGGGCTGGGCTGGTCGGCGGCGGCGGGCCTGGTCTTCGGCCTCGCGCTGTCCGTGGCCAGCACCGTGGTGCTGCTTCGCGCGGTGCAGGAGCGGCGGCTCATCGAGACCGAGCGGGGCCGCATCGCGGTGGGCTGGCTCATCGTCGAGGACCTCGCCATGGTTCTCGCCCTGGTGCTCCTGCCCGCGCTGGCGGGAGTGCTGACGCCGGCCGCCCCGGGCGCTCCGATCGAAAGCCTGCTCATCTCCCTGGGGCTCACGCTCGGCAAGGTCATCGCCTTCGTGGCCTTCATGCTCATCGTCGGGAAGCGGCTCATCCCGGGGCTGCTCGACTATGTGGCGGGCACCGGCTCGCGGGAGCTCTTCCGGCTCGCGGTGCTCGCCATCGCCCTGGGCGTGGCCTTCGGCGCCGCGCGGCTCTTCGGCGTCTCCTTCGCGCTGGGCGCCTTCTTCGCCGGCATGATACTGGGCGAGTCCGAGCTGAGCCACCAGGCGGCGGAGGAGACCTTGCCCCTGCGCGACGCCTTCGCGGTGCTCTTCTTCGTCTCGGTGGGCATGCTCTTCGATCCGTCCACGGTCCTGCGCGATCCCATTCCCGTGGTCCTCACCGTGCTCATCATCGTGGTCGGGAAGTCGCTGGCCGCCTTCGCCATCGTGGCGCTCTTTCGCCATCCCGCCGACACCGCGCTCACCATCTCGGCGAGCCTGGCCCAGATCGGCGAGTTCTCGTTCATCCTGGCCGGGCTGGGCGTGGAGCTGGCGCTGCTTCCGGAGCGGGGCCGGGATCTCATCCTCGCCGGCGCCATCATCTCCATTGTCCTGAACCCCATCGTCTTCGCGGCGGTGGATCGGATCGTACGGCGGTGGGGCGGGGGCGCCGCCATCACCGACCGCGCCGGAGCGACGGTGGCTCCGGCGCGCGGCGCGGGTCGCCGCGATCACCTCATCCTGGTCGGCTACGGCGGGGTGGCTCGGCTGGTGGCCCGCGGCCTGCGGGAGCGCGGCGAAACCTTCGTGGTCATCGAGGACGCCGACGCCCTGGTGGAGAGCGCCCTCGCCGATGAGATGTTCCTGGTGGTGGGCAATGCCGTTGCCCCCGACGTCCTCGCCGCCGCCGATGTCGCCGGCGCGCGCAAGCTCCTCATCGCCATCCCCAATGTCTTCGAGGCCGGCCAGATCGTCGAGCACGCGCGCGCCGCGAGCCCGTCGCTCACCATCATCGCGCGCGCGGACTCTCCCGCCGAGGCCGAGCGCCTGGCCGGGCTGGGCGCCGACGTGATCGTGGAGCGGCGCGCCGAGATCGCGCGCGGGCTCCTGGCCCACGCGGACGCGGAGGGCCGGCCGCGGAGCGCCCCCGCCGGCTCCTGACTAGCCGGCGGCGCGGGTGGTCGCGCCCAGGGGAGCCGCGGCGGCGCGAGCGGGCGCGGAGGTCAGGCGGCCGGGCAGCATCGAGATGAAGATGGTGGTCAGCGCGGCGAGCCCCGCCAGCACCAGGAGCAGGGTCGAGAACCCGGCCGCCTTGACCGTCGGCCCCAGGAGATAGACCGCCAGCGAGCTCACACCGAAGGACACCGCCAGCCGCGTGCCCGTGACGCGCGACCGCAGGCGATCGTCCACGTACTGGACGATCAGCGCGTCGATGAAGGGGATGGCGCCGAAGACGAACACCATCACGCTCATCATCAGCAGGTAGAGCGGCCACCCGGTGGCATTCGAGGCGAGCAGGAAGAGCGGGATCTGCGCCGCCGACACCGGGAGCCAGATGCGCTTGAGCGGGAAGCGGTCCAGCAGCTTGCCCACCACGAGCTGGGCCAGCGACGCCACCGTGTAGACCACCGCCAGCAGCATGCCCAGCGTGGCCGGGTCGTCCACCACGCCGCGCAGGCGCTCGCCCAGGAGCTGCCCGTTGCCGTTGGTGGTGAAGTTGAAGATCAGGCTGCCCGAGATGGCGGCCAGCGTCATCACCGCGAAGGCGCGCACCATCACGCCGGGCGGCAGGTCGAGCGCCTTCTTCGGCCGCCTGGCGGGCGGGGCCTCCTCGCGCGGCACCAGCAGCGCGAAGAGGGCCGCGCAGGTGAGCGCGAACAGGGCGGGCACCGCGAAGGCGGCGCGCCAGCCGAGGTGCTTCACGAGAAATCCCGTCAGGATGGCGGCGATGGCGATGCCGAGATTTCCCGCCAGCCCGTTCACCCCGATGGTGAAGCCGGGGTTCTTGGCGCTCTGCACGATCATGGGGATCCCGACCGGGTGGTAGATGGACGCGAAGATGCCCATGAGAGTGAGCGCGGCGGCCAGCGGCCACACGCCGGGCGCGAGGGCAATGAGGAGCCCGGACGCGCCCATGCCGGCGAAGAAGATGATCATCATCACGCGCCGGCCCCACAGATCCCCCAGCCGGCCCGCGGGCAGGGAGCCCAGGCCAAACATCACGAAGGCGCCCACGGTATAGGGCATGAGGTCCTGCCAGGCCATCCCCCACTCGGCGGCGATGGCGCCCACCGCGGTGGCGAAGATCAGAAGAAAGAGGTGGTCGACGGCGTGGCCGGCATTGAGCAGGAGCGAGGTGGCGCTGAGTCGGGGCATGCGAGCCTCCCTTGGCTGGCCCCTACTGTACCTCTTGCTCCCTTGTCTGACTCACTGTAGAAAGACAACAAATGCCGAGATCAGGACAAACTCCCGCCCGGCCCCGCTCCACGGATCCCGCGGACTACCAGCAGGTGCCCCGCCCGGTGGCGGCCATGGCCAAGGACTTTGCCGCCGGCCAGCACATTGCCCGTCATCTGCACGCGCGCGCCCAGCTCATCTTCGCGGCCGCCGGCGTGATGCTGGTGAGCACGGACGCGGGAAGCTGGGCGGTGCCGCCGCAGCGCGCGGTCTGGATGCCGGCGGGCGTCGCCCATGAGATCCGCTTGCCGGGGGCGGTGGCCATGCGCACGCTGTACGTCCGGCCCGACGCCGCGGCCCGGATGCCCGCGCGCGTGCGCGTCATCGCCGTCTCGGCGCTGCTGCGCGAGCTCATCCTGCGCGCCTGCGCGCTGCCCGTGCTCTACGACGAGCGCGGAG
>Ga0070695_100001908_pt1 | contig 11787 bp, 9 predicted proteins | sample KBSK1252metaG_FD_65471 | JGI IMG/M metagenome (GOLD analysis project Ga0070695, IMG submission 65471) | Corn, switchgrass and miscanthus rhizosphere microbial communities from Kellogg Biological Station, Michigan, USA - KBS K1-25-2 metaG | ecosystem: Host-associated > Plants > Roots >...
CTCGTGATCGTGGCGTTTACGGCCGCCCGTTTCGTCGCGATGGGATTCAATCGCATCGCGGACCGCGGTCTCGACGCCAGGAATCCGCGCACGCAGGGCCGGGAGCTGCCGACCGGACGTCTGACGCTCGGCCAGGCGTGGGCGGCGGTGATCGCTGCGATGGTGGTGTTCCTCTTCGCGGCGTGGTCGCTGAATCCGTTGTGCGCGGCGCTCGCTCCGGTCGCGCTCATCTGGATCGCCAGCTACAGCTACACGAAGCGATTCACGGACTGGACGCACCTCTGGCTCGGTGGCGCGCTCGCGATCGCGCCGGTCGGCGGCTACGTCGCGATCACGGGCGCCTGGAGCGATCCGTGGTGGCTGCTGCTGGTGATCGCGCTGGCGGTGATGTGCTGGGTCGCGGGGTTCGACATCTTCTACGCGCTCCAGGACGAGGCATTCGATCGCGCCGAGCGGTTGCGGTCGCTCGTGGTGCGGCTGGGACAAGCGCGCGCGATCTTCGCGGCAAAGCTGCTCCACGGCATTGCGATCGTCGCCCTCGTGGCCTTCGGGTACGGCGCGGGGCTAGGAGCGGCGTATTTCGGCGGTGTGGGGATCGGGGCAGGGCTGATCGCCTGGGAGCATCAGCTTGTCCGCCCTGGAGATCTGTCGAGACTCAATGCCGCCTTCTTCACCGCCAATGGCATCGTCAGCATCGTCGTGTTTCTTGGTGCACTGGTAGATCGGATTCTATGAAAGCGGTGCGTGGTGCGTGGTGCGTTGTGCGCCGTGGTGAACGACGCCCTCCGCAGCCGCGGGACAAACCACGTACCACGCACCACGCACCGCCTCCGCGCCCACCGGCTCACCCGAAACGTTCCCCGACACCGAACCGCCGCGGGCGGTAGGAGAGTTAGGGCGTCGGTTTGTCTCCCAACCCCGCCAGATCCAGTAAGAAGGCGTACTCGAAGGCCACATCCCGCCACCGCTTGTAGCGGCCCGACGCGCCGCCGTGCCCCGCTTCCATGTTCGTCCGCAGGATCAACCGATTGTTGTCCGTCTTCATCGCGCGCAGCCTGGCCGTCCACTTGGCCGGTTCGACGTACAGCACCTGCGTGTCGTAGAGCCCGGCCGTAATCAGCATGTTTGGATACGCCTTCCGCTCGACGTTGTCATACGGTGAGTGCGACAGCATGTATCGGTAGAACGTCGAGTCGTGGGGATTGCCCCACTCGTCGTACTCGCCGGTGGTGAGCGGAATCGTGGAGTCGCTCATTGTGGTAATGACGTCGACGTACGGAACGCCCGCGATCACGCCGCGCCACAGCTCCGGCCGCTGGTTGACGACCGCGCCCATGAGCAGCCCGCCGGCGCTCGCGCCGCGCGCAAACAGCTTGTTGGACGACGTGTACCCGCGGCGGATCAGGTCGTCGCCCACGTCCACGAAATCGTTGAACGTGTTCTTCTTCTGGAGCTGCCGGCCGTTCTCATACCACGCGCGGCCCATCTCCGACCCGCCGCGAATGTGCGCGATCGCGTACACGAAGCCGCGATCGAGCAGCGACAGGCGGTCCGATGAGAACGTCGGATCGCTGCTCGAGCCGTACGACCCGTAGCCGGTCAGCAGCAACGGGGCGGGGCGCGCGACGCCTTTCTTGTACACGAGCGACACCGGCACCCGCGCGCCGTCGCGGGCGGTCGTATAGAACCGCTCGGTGACATAGTTGGCCGGATCGAAGCCGCCCAGGATCTGATCGCGCTTGAGCAGCGTCCTCTGCTTGGTCCGCATGTCGTAGTCGTACGTCGACGACGGGGTCGTCAGCGACGTGTAGACGTAGCGCAGCAGCGGCGTGTTGAACTCGAGGTTCGTGCTGACGAAGGCCAGATACGCCGGCTCGCCGAAGTCGAGGTAATACTCGTTCTTCCCGCTCCAGGGCCGTACGCGCAGCTGCACCAGCCCGTCCTTCCGCTCGCTCAACACGAGGAAGTCCTTAAAGAACTCAAAGTCCTCGAGCAGCACGTCGGCACGGTGCGGAATGACTTCCTCCCAGTTGTCACGGCCCGGCCGCGCGACCGGCGTGCGCATGAGCCGGAAATTCTTCGCGTGATCGTTCGAGAGGAGGTAGAAATAGTCGCCGAAATGATTCGCGTAGTACTCGTGACCGCGCTCGCGCGGGATCAGGACGCGAAATGGCGCGTCGGGCTGATCGGCGCGGATGTAGCTGTACTCGGTCGCCATGGTCTGCGACGACTGGATCATGATGTACGCACGGGACTTGGTCTTGAAGACGCCAACGTAGTACGTCTCGTCCTTGTCCTCGTAGACTAGTCTGTCGCTGGCCGCGGGCGTTCCCAGCTTGTGCCGATAGACTTGATAGGGGCGGACCGAGACGGAGTCGGGCTTCGTATAAAAGATCGTCCGGTTGTCCTCCGCCCAGGCAATGCCGCCGATGGAGCGGGGAATGACGTCGGACAGCATCTCACCCGTGCGGAGATTCTTGAAGCGGATCGCGCTCACTCGGCCACCGGTCGTGTCGGCCCCGAAGGCGAGAATGTCCTCCGCCGAGCTGACGTCCCAGGCTCTGATCAGGAATGTCGCCTTTCCCTCGGCGAGCACGTTCGCGTCGATCATGATCTCTTCGGGCGCGTTGAGTGAGCCACGCTTGCGGGCGTAGATCGGGTAGTTTTTTCCTTCCACGAGCCGCGTATAGTAGAAGTAGTTGCCTTCGCGGAACGGCACGGACTGATCATTCTGCAACACGCGCCCCTTCATCTCCTCGTACAGCCGATCTTGCAGCGCCACCGTGTGCGCCATGATGGCTTTGGTGTAGGTGTTTTCGTCCTCGAGATACTTGATGACCTCGGGGTTGCTCCGCTCCTTGAGCCAGTAATAGTTGTCGATGCGCACCGTGCCGAACTCATCGAAGCGATGCGGCCGCACCACGGCCATGGGTGGCGTGAGCGCCGGCGCCGCCGCGGAAGTAGCGGGCGCTTGTGCCACGATCGGCGAAGGGACGATGGCCGCGAGGGCCAAAGCGAACGATCGAACTCGTGCAAGCATCGGAGCCTCAGGAAAGAAGTGAGGGTATGGGTCGAATTAACGCCCGCGCGACGCCGGTGGCCAGAGGGTATGTTTGGACCGTGACATTTCTCTTACTGAGCCTCCTGCTCCAGGCTCAGCCGGGATCGCTGGCCGCCATCGAGCGCCAGGTTGCGCGTGCGGAGCGCAGCGAGCTGCACGAGCCGGGGAGCGAGCGACTCTTTCGCATCGGCCATGACAGACTCCTGCAATACCGCGGGCAGATCGCAGCGTACTTGCAGGCCAAGCCGGACGATCCCGCCGCCTTCCTGCTGTTGGGGCGCGTGGAGCGGCTTGTCCTTGGACGGTCGCGCAACGTCAGGTGCGGGCCCGATCATGGATGCGCCGTGGACACCACTTATAACGACTCGTCCGCGAACGCGGCGTTCGACCGCGCGATCAGTCTCAACGATCGCGACCCAGCGGCGCATTTTTGGAAAGCGCGGCTCCTGGGCGACGGGCGGCCGGTGATGCGTAACGGAGAGTTCGCATTCGATATCGACACCGCTGGGGCCCTGGCGCACGCGCAACGTGCCGTGGCGCTCGACTCGCGGAACGTTCGCTACCGGGAGTTTCTCGCCGTCACGCTGTCGAACATGGGCCGCTACCAGGAGGCTGCCGAAGCGATCCGGCCGGTCCAGGGTGGCAAACACGTGCTGTCCCTGATCTTTCAGGACCTCGCCGCGGTGCCGATTCCGGAGGGCGCCGTGCCGTGGCCCGGCGGCCATGGCGCGTTCGCCGCGGTGGGGATGGACGAGAACCCGCCGCGATTCGTGGCCCAGACGGGTCGCAGTTGGGCCACTGTCCTGTCGCTCGAGCAGTTGGAAGCCTTTTACCGGCGCCGCTGGCCGGCGTTCAGATTCTTTCGCGTTCAAGGGGACACGGGCCAAACGGGGGGAATGCAGTACCTGCGTCTTGACCGCAACGGCAAGCTGCAACCCGCGCGCGACTCCGCGTTTATCGACCAGCTCGAAAGCGCCAGGGCGTTCGCAGGCGTCCTTTTGGCAGTCGGTCAGTCTGGTCCGCGCTTCGACCAGCCGGGCCTGCAATATCCCGCCGCCGTCGCGGGCAAGGACGTCTTCCAGGAGATCATCATCGTGACCGGCCGCAGAGACTCCCGAAAGTAAGCGTGGCGAGCTCTCCCCCCGTCGTCTTTGCAATCACGGGTGCCTCGGGAGCGCCCTATGCGGTACGCCTCCTCGAGGTTTTCGCCACGAACCACGTACCGACCTGGCTGCTCGTGTCCGCGCACGGCTGGCGGCTGCTTGCTGAGGAGTGCGGGATCAAGGACGAAGCGGCACTAAAAGCAGCTACCGGCGACTGGGGCTGCGTGCGGCTGTTCAACGATGCCGATCGGGGCGCCGAGCCCGCGTCGGGTTCGGTGAGGACGCTGGGGATGGTGGTTTGTCCGTGCTCGATGGGCACGCTCGCCGCGATCGCGCATGGAACCAGCCGGTCGCTGATCGAGCGCGCCGCCGATGTGACGCTCAAGGAGCGACGCAAGCTCGTGCTCGTGCCGCGTGAGACGCCGCTGTCGCTCGTGCACCTGCGGAACATGGCGCTGGCAGCCGAAGCGGGTGCGGTCGTCATGCCGGCGGCGCCGGGGTTCTACCAGAGACCGAAGGGGATTCCCGAGCTCGTCGACTTCATCGTCCAACGCATGGTCGATCAGCTGGGTCTCGAGATCAAGTTGATCAAGCCCTGGCAGGGCTGATGACGGACGTCCGGGAGCTGTTGGCGCGCGACGTGACGCCGGAGTTGTATCGCGAGATCCGCGATCTCTGGAAAGCCCACTCCATTGCTGAAGACAAGCGCGACATCGCCGGGCTCATCGCGACGTTGACGCCGGACTGCGTCTATGAGGTGGTCGGCGAGGCGGGCGCACGGTGGGAAGGCCACGCCGGGGCCACGCGGTTCTACATGGAGCTGCTCGGCGCCATTCCCGACATCCATTTCGATCTGCAGCAGATCGTGATCGGACCGCAGGGCGTGAGTGAAGAAGCGACCGTGACTGGAACGCAGAAGGGAACGTGGCTTTCGCATTCGCCGACGGGCACGAAGGTCGACTTTCGCGTTGTGATCTATTTTCCGTGGGATCAGCGTCTGAGGAAGTTCAAAGGAGAGCGAGTCTTTCTATGGTCTTGATGGCGTTACTCTGCTTGCAGGCCGTTGCCCAGGACACCACACACTACACCCACGCCGATACGCTACGCGGCTCCAATGGGCCCGCGCGTGCGTGGTGGGACGTGCAGTTCTACGACCTGCACACGCGCGTCAATCTGCGGGATTCCACAATCGCCGGATGGAACGGCATCACGTATCGCGTGCTCCAGCCCGCGCGCGAGATGCAGATCGATCTGCAAATGCCGCTGGTCGTCGACAGCATCGTGCAGGACCGTCGCAAGCTCACGTATCGGCGCGACGGCAACGCCTTCTTCGTCACCCTAAAAGCGCAACAGCGCGCGGGCACGACACGGACGGTGACCGTCTGGTATCACGGCAAACCGCGGGTCGGCCGGCGCCTGCCGTGGGACGGCGGATTCACGTTCCCCACCGACAGTCTCGGCCGGCCGTGGATGGCGACGGCCAACGAGGGATTGGGCGCGAGCGTGTGGTGGCCCACCAAGGACTATCTCGCCGACGAACCGGACAGCCAGCGCATCGCGATCACCGTGCCCGATCCCCTGATCGATGCGTCGAACGGCCGGCTGCGCAGCACGACGAAGAATGCTGACGGCACCACCACCTACGAGTGGTTCGTCACCAGTCCGATCAACACCTACAACGTGACGATCAATGCCGGCCAGTACACGCACTTCAGCGACACATTGAACGGCGAAGCGGGACGCCTGAGCCTGGACTTCTGGCCGCTCGACTACCACGCCGACACCGCCCGCCGCCAGTTCCAGCAGGTGATCCCGATGCTGAAATGCTTCGAGCATTGGTTCGGACCGTACCCATGGTACGCCGACGGCTACAAGCTCATCGAGACCCCGCACCTCGGCATGGAGCATCAGAGCGGCGTCGCCTACGGCAATCACTTCCTCAACGGCTATCTGGGGCGCGACTTGTCGGGCACAGGACTTGGCCTGCAATGGGACTTCATCATTGTGCACGAGAGCGCCCACGAATGGTGGGGCAACAACATCTCGGCGCAGGACCATGCCGACATGTGGGTGCACGAGAGCTTCGCCAATTACGCCGAGGGGATCTACACCGAGTGCCGTCTCGGGAAGAGCGCCGGCGCGGCGTACATGATCGGCGCGCGCCGCGGCGTCCGGAACGACCGGCCCGTCGTGCCCGCGTTTGGCGTGAACGCGCAAGGCTCGGGCGACATGTATCCCAAAGGCGGGAACATGCTGCACACGATCCGCGCGATCATCGATGACGACGCGAAGTGGCGCGACATTCTCCGCGGGCTGAACAAGACGTTCTATCATCAAACGGTCACCGGAAAACAGGTGCAGGACTACATCAGTCGCGAGGCCGGGATCGATCTCAGCAAGGTGTTCGCGCAGTACCTCAGCACGACAAAGATCCCGGTGTTCGAATATCGGGTGCAGGGCAGTACGCTCTCGTATCACTGGGCGAATGTGGTGCCGGGATTCGATATGCCGGTGCGCGTGAACATCCCAGGCCTCGGCACTCGTGTGCTTCGTCCAACGGACGCCTGGCAAACACTCGACGCTTCGCCCCGGGCGGCAGAGTTGAGCGTGGACGAGAACTTCTATGTGACGGCGTCGCAGGCGCCCCCGCCGTGAGACTCGGCGTCATCTCGGATACGCACGGCATGCTGCGGCCCGAGGTCTTCGAGATCTTCAAGGAAGTCGATCACATCCTGCACGGGGGCGACATAGGTCGCAGTGACCTGCTCGTCGAGCTGCGCGCGCTGGCGCCCGTGACGGCGGTGTACGGCAACACGGATGGCTTCGATCTGCGATCCCAGCTGCCGCAAGTCGCCGAAATCGAGCTGGACGGCTTTCCCATCGTCGTCACGCACGGCGATCAGTTCGGCAAACCGAATCCCGCCAAGCTGCACGAGGCCTTCCCCGATGCCGAGATCATCGTCTTTGGGCACAGCCACCGGCCGCTGCTCGAGCTGGTCGACAAGACCATCACAGTGATGAACCCGGGCGGTGCAGGCGCGCCGCGGTTTGGGATCCCGCCGAGCGTGGGGATTCTGGAGCTCGAGGCGGGGATCCCGCCACGGGGGAGAATTGTACCGCTCCGTGGCGACTGAGTACGTCGTCGTACTCGCACTCCTGGCGGCTCTTGGGTGCGCCAGCCATGCCGCCCCTCCTCCCGCTCGACGCCCCGCCCCAAGTCCCGCCAGGCGCGGGTCGCCGTCTGCCCCGGCGTCGAGCACACTCGATGACATGCTGCGCGGCGATCTGGCCGCGGACCACGCGTTTGCGTGGTCGGCACGGCGGCCGCTCGCCTGGAGCGACTTCCAAGGGCCACCGCCGTCAGAGGGTTCGGAGGGCGCGAAGATCTCGTACACGGTGTACTCGGGCTGGAAGTGCCGAGGCAACGTGTTCGAGTTTCGCGTGATCGCCGGATTCCGGCCGCGGCAATCGTGGGTCAAGGCGATCGTCCTGAACGACAGCACGCAACGCCGGACCATCCTGCGCCACGAACAGACGCATTTCGATCTCGTAGAGGTGCACGCTCGCCGGATGCGACGGGCATTTGCAGATCTGGTCCGCCCCTGCGCATTGACCGATAAAGCGCTGAGCGCCCTGGCGGAGCGCCTCTCCCAGGAGGAGAAGGCCGAGCAGCGCCGCTACGATACCGAGACCAACCACGGGCTGCTGGGAGACAAACAAGCAGGCTGGAGCGCGGATGTCACCCGGCGGCTCAACGGTTCATAGGCCCATCTGGCGCGGAACGAAAAACGGCTGGATTGTGTCTAACCTAGGGTTTTCCTCTTGAGGTACACCATGCGTGCGTTTTCACTTCCGTCGCTGGCAACGCTGCGCGCCTTCCGTCCCACTCGCAAGCAACTGATCGGCATCGGTGTGGCGATCGTCGTCCCAAGCGCCTGGCTGCTGGCGCGCGGTCCCGCAGGTCCTGACAACTCCCTCGTCGCTCGCGTCAAGCGCGGTCCGTTTGCCGTCACCGTGACCACGTCCGGCGAGCTGCGGGCGCGGCAATTCGTCCAAATCACCGCGCCCTCCGGCGCGCAGCAAGCGGGCGCGTGGCAAATGAAGATCCAGTCCATCGTGCCGGAAGGGACGATCGTCAAGCAGGGTGAAGTGGTCGCGGAGCTCGATCGCTCGACCCTGGCGAACAAGTTCGACGAAGTGCGACTCGCCCTCCAGAAAGCGGAGGCGCAGTACGAGCAGGCAATGCTCGACTCCACGCTGACGCTCTCGACGGCGCGCGAGAACATTCGCACGATGGAGTTGGCGCTCGAGGAGAAACGCCTGGCCAAGGAGCAGGCGGTGTACGAGGCGCCCACGGTCCGTCGCCAGGCGGAGATCGATCACGAAAAGGCCGAACGCGCCCTGGCGCAGGCGCGGTCCGACTACGACACGAAGACCGAACAGGCCAAGGCCAAGATGCGCGAGGTCGGCGCCGATCTCCAACGGCAGCGCAATCTGCTGAAAGTCGTGCAGGACGTGATGGCGGGGTTCACGATCCGCGCGCCGGCCCCCGGGATGGTGATCTACGTGAAGGAATGGAACGGCCGCAAGCGCACGGCGGGGTCGCAGGTGAACGCGTGGGAGCCCGGTGTGGCGACGCTGCCGGACCTCACGCAAATGGAGTCCGTCACCTACGTCAACGAGATCGACGTGCGCAAGCTCGGCGTCGGCCAGCCCGTGACGCTCACGCTGGACGCCGATCCTACCAAGCACCTCGCCGGAACCGTGGCGAGTGTCGCCAATGTCGGTGAGCAGCGTCCCAACGCTGACGCGAAGGTGTTCGAGGTGAAGGTCACCGTGCAGGGCTCGGACACGACGCTGCGTCCCGGGATGACGACGGGGAACCAAATCGAGACCCTCAAGCTCAACGTCGCGCTGTACGTGCCGCTCGAGGCGGTGAGCAGTGCTGGAGGCATTCCGTTCGTGTACCGCCTGAACGGTGGACGCGTCGTGAAACAGGAAGTGATCACCGGACCGATGAACGACGACGAGGTGGTGGTCATTCGCGGCCTCGAGGAGAACGACCGGGTGCTCCTGACCGCTCCACCGGATCACGACCGCATTGCGCTGACGCGACTCCCGGCGTCGGTGCGCGACAGTCTGCCGGTGGCGGGCGGTGACACCGCACCGCGGGGAGTTACACTTCCGGCTCCACCGCCAGTGCGGTGAACCTCGCCGAGCTGCGCCGGCAATTCGTCGCGCACGCCGGCTTCAGCATGCGCACGGCCGTGGAGGCCGTGCAGCATAACAAGCTCCGCGCCGCCCTCACATCCCTCGGCATCCTGTTCGGCGTCGCGTCGGTCATCGCGATGCTGGCGATCGGGAAGGGCGCGGAGCGGGAAATCCTCGAGCAGATGCGCCTGCTCGGCTCGAACAACGTTATGATCACGCCGCTCGTGGAGCAGCGGGAGGGCCCCGCTGACGACCAACCCGACAAGAAGGTGACGAAGTTCTCGCCCGGCCTCACGTACGCGGACGCCCAGGCAATCGCCCGAGTGGTTCCCGGCGTGGAAGTAACGAGCGCGGAAGTCGTGCTCAATACGTCGCTCACGCGCGAGGGTCTGCGTCGCTCGGGAAAGCTGGTCGGCGTGGACACCACCTACTTCCGCCTCACAAACCTCGCGCTTGCCGCCGGGACCACGTTCAATCCGCTCCAAGTGGAGCGCGGGCTCCCCGTCGCAATCATCGGCCACGGCGTGCGCACGCGATTCTTCACGACCGAGGATCCCATCGGCCGGCCCCTCAAGGTCGGCGAGACCTGGGTCACCGTCGTCGGCGTGCTTCAGGATCGTCGCCTCACGCAGCAGACCGCGCAGCGCCTGGGCATCCGCGACGCCAACATGGACGTCTACGTGCCGGTACGAACCGTGCTCATCCGGTTCCGCAACCGCGCCGAGCTCACGCAGCAGGATATCGAGCAGGCTGCCCGGGAGGTCACGGTCACCACCAACGACGCACCGACGGAATCCGAGCAGCAACGTGAGGAGCGCACCAACCGCAACCAGCTCGACCGTATCATCGTGCGCGTGACGGAATCGCGCTACGTACCCTCGGTCGCCGACGTGCTGCAACGCATGCTGGCCCGCCGGCACAACACGGTCGTGGACTTCGAGATCACGGTGCCGGAGCTCCTGCTTCGCCAGGAGCAGCGCACCAAGACGATCTTCAACGTCGTGCTCGGTGCGATCGCCTCCATTTCGCTCGTGGTCGGGGGCATCGGGATCATGAACATCATGCTCGCGTCGGTTCTGGAGCGGATCCGCGAGATCGGGGTGCGCCGCGCCATGGGCGCCACGCAGAAGGACATCCTCTTTCAGTTCCTGAGCGAGGCGGTGCTGATCAGCGTGGCCGGCGGCGTGGCCGGTATTCTCGTCGGCGTCGGCCTGTCGATAGGTATCGAACGGTTCGCGGGAATCACCACGATCGTGTCATCCTTGTCCGTGTTCGTCGCTTTCGGCGTGTCGTTCACCGTGGGCCTCGCGTTCGGGATTGTGCCCGCCTACCGCGCCGCGCGACAGGATCCAGTCGTCTGCCTCCGCTACGAGTGATCTCATGAACAACCGTGTGCGCCTCACCCTGGCCCTCCTGGGTGCGTTCGTGACATCAACGCTCACGGCCCAGACCGCGCCCCCGGTCCCCTCCCAGGCGCTCACGCTGTCGGAAGCCATCGCGCTGGCGCAGCAGCGTGGGCACCAGGCCCGCGCCGCGCGGGCGGCGCGCGAATCGGGGCGCTACCGCCACCGGGCGTACCGATCGGGGTTACTCCCGCAGCTCTCTCTCGTGGGAACGGTGCCGTCGTACAACAAGTCGATCATTCCGGTGCTCCGCGATGACGGCAGCACCGAATTCGTGCCCCAGCAGCAGACCGATGCCAGCATGACGGTCACCCTCGCCCAGAAAATTCCGGTGACGGGTGGAGACCTGTTTGTGTCTTCGTCGCTGGCTCGGCTCAGGGTGAGCGGCCCGTCAGCCTACCAGTCGTGGTCCTCCACGCCGTTTTCGGTGGGCCTACGGCAGGACATCTTCCGTCCGAACACCGCCGCGTGGACCAGTCAGGAGGACGCGGAGCGCTCCGAGCTGGACGAACGAGCGTACCTCGAGGCGATGGAGGACGTGGCGCTCCAAACGGCAGACCTCTTCTTCGATGTGTACGCTGCCCGCGTCGGGCTCGACAACGCCGTGACGAACGCTGCGGTGAACGACACGTTGTATCGCCTGAACACCGGGCGCTTCGAGGTCGGCAAGATCGGGGAGAACGACCTGCTGCAGAGCGAGCTCGCGCTGCTCCGGTCCCGCACCACCCTCGAGTCGGCGCGGCTGGAACACGAACGCGCGACCGATGCCCTCCGCCTGGCGCTCGATTTCCCTCCCGGCACGCCGGTCGCGGTCACGGTGACGGCGGACGTCCCGGAGTTCGAGGCCGACACGGCTCGCGCGGTGGCCGAAGCGTTGAAGAATCGCGCCGCGGTGACGGCCGTGGCCCTCGATGACATCCGGGCCCGGCGGAGCGTCGCCGAGGCACGGTTTCGCTCGGGCGCCGGCGCCACGGTGGAGGCCAGTTACGGATTCAACGCCACCGCACCG
>Ga0070695_100001911_pt1 | contig 11781 bp, 7 predicted proteins | sample KBSK1252metaG_FD_65471 | JGI IMG/M metagenome (GOLD analysis project Ga0070695, IMG submission 65471) | Corn, switchgrass and miscanthus rhizosphere microbial communities from Kellogg Biological Station, Michigan, USA - KBS K1-25-2 metaG | ecosystem: Host-associated > Plants > Roots >...
GTCGGCACGCTGATCACCGCGCTCGGCTGCGGCATCGGCAAGGACGATTTCGACATCGACAAGCTGCGCTATCACCGCATCGTGATCATGAGTGTCGACGGCGACGAGCACGTGTTCGTGCGCGACGGCTCGCAGGGGACGCGCATGGTGCGCATCGGCGCGTTCATCGACCGGGCGCTCGAAGGCGTCGCGCCGGATGCCCACGGCGTGACACGGCGCGTCCGTGAGCCGTTGGGTGAGGTGCTGTGCTTCGGCCACGAGGACCACCATGTACGCTTTCGCCCGATCAAAGGCGTCATCCGTCACCCAGTTGACGAACCGCTCTATGAGATCAAGACGGCGTACGGACGTTCGGTTCGCGTTACGGCCAGTCATAGCGTGTTTGTGTGGCAAAACGGAGAAATCAGACTCAAGCAGGGGAGCGAACTCGGACTAGACGATCACCTAGTGGCTCCCAAAGTGGTTCGCTTCCCAGAAATGGCAGGCGGCGGACGCATCGACCTACTGCGCATACTGCATCAGACGCCTGAGGCGCGAGACCAGATATGGCTGCGCGGCGTTGCAGTTGAGGAGTGGTACAAATCCCGCGTTATGGGTGAGTATTCCAACCGAGCTGACATGTCTGCGCCGCGAGTGGACGTACCGCCAGAGGTCCGCCATGAGATGGCGTTACTACGCCGCGCCAGTGGCGTCGGCAACGCAGAACTCTGTCGCCGCGTGGGCATTCGGCAGCCGGTCACGTTCTACGCCTGGGAAAAGGGCACGTCACGGCCGACACTGGCGGACTATGAATCGTATCTTGCGGTAATCGGCGCCAACGCCGCCGCCGTGATGCCTCGTGTGCAGGTCGGACCCAGCCGACTCGAGCGCGTCTGGGAGAAGCAGTATCGTGGTTCGCCGAACAACCGCGTGCGAAACTTTGTGCGCCTTTCGGCCCTCGAAGCTGAGGACATCGCGTGGTTCGGCGACCGCTGCGACTTTGAACTAACTCCCGAGCACTATGCGGACAGAGGTCTCCAAAGGTTCATAAACGTAGACGCGGCCCTACTCAAGCTGCTCGGCTTCTATCTGGCAGAAGGGTCGTGTTCTGATCGGAACGGGGTGCGGCTCAGTATCGGTAAGGGCAACGTTCGCTTTCTCGATGAGATGGCCGAGGCCTTTACGAACGTGTTCGGCCTGCCGCCGCAGAGCTACCCTATCAACCGTGGCGCCGGTGAGCTCAAGCTGGTTAACCGTGTTGCGGCGCTTGTTTGGCAACACGTATTCGGATTCCGCGACGTCGACTCGATAACTAAGCGCATTCCGGACATAGTCTTCAACGTTGATGAGTCGTTGAGACTCGCTTTTCTCCGTGGGTACCTGCTTGGAGACGGTTGCGCGACAGCGGGTCGAGTGGTCTTCAGTACTTCATCGCGAGATATCGCTAGCGGCGTATCGTATCTGCTGGCTTCGTTCGGTATCGTGGGGAGAATCAGCGAGATTGCGGCCGACCGTGTGGCCCGCCGATGCGGACCTCAAGTCTTCCAGACTACGCACCGTCACTGGCAGATTGCGGTATCGGCAACCGAGGATTTGGAACGGCTGCGAGCAGTATGGAGCGACCATGCCGGCGCGGGCTCACTCGAAGAAAAGATTTCGAACGCCGATCGTGCGGGAGCGCGACGATATGCTGTCATAGATGGGGACCTGATCGCCCTGCCGATCGTTTCAATTTCAGCGGTCCAAGCGTCCAACGGCAACGTCTACGACTTCTCAGTGGAGACCGACGAAAACTTCATCTGCGGTTTCGGCGGCATTGCAGCGAAGAACACCGATGCTGACGTTGACGGAAGTCACATACGCACGCTGCTCCTGACGTTCTTCTACCGGCAGATGCCCGAGCTCATCGAGCGCGGCCACATCTACATCGCGCAACCGCCGCTGTACAAGATCAAGCGCGGCAAGCAGGAGTCCTACGTCAAGGACGACAACGAGCTCAACCAGGTGCTGCTGAACGCAGCGCTCGAAGAGGCCGCGCTGCACGTCAACGCCGCGGCCCCGCCGCTCAGCGGCTCGGGGCTCGAGGGACTGGCGCGCAAGTACATGGAAGTACAGGCCATCGTGAAGCGCTGGTCGCAGCGCTACGACGACCGCCTGCTCGAGCAGCTGGTGTACATGCCCGAGGTGACGACCGCCAATTTCGACCGCCCCGAGTGGCTAAGGGCCTGGGCACAGGATCTCAACCAACGCCTGAACCTTCTCGCCGACGGCACGCGCAGCTACCGCATCGAGACCCGCGGTCCGGGCGACGGGCATGCCGCGCGCGTCAGCGTTCACAAGACCGAACACGGCACCCCGAGCCACAAGTTCCTGCCGCGCGAGTTCTTCGAGTCGGCTGAATACCAGCGCATCGCGGACCTGGCGCGCACCCTCGCCGGCCTCATCGGCGAGGGCGCGTACGTCACCCGCGGCCACGACCGCCACGACATCGGTTCCTTCAAAGAGGCGATGAAGTGGCTGTTCGACCAGGCCAAGAAAGGGCAGACGTTCCAGCGCTACAAGGGACTCGGCGAGATGAACCCCGAGCAGCTGTGGGAGACGACCATCAATCCCGAATCGCGCCGCCTGCTGCAGGTGAAAATCGAGGATGCGGTCGCGGCGGACGACATCTTCACCACCCTCATGGGCGACCAGGTCGAGCCGCGCCGCGAGTTCATTGAGAAGCACGCGCTCTCCGTGACCAACCTCGACGTCTGAATGGCAGACCTATTCGAGCCTATTAGCCCAATAGCAAGACAATCGCTCGTCAGACGACCACAATCGTTCCAGAAAACGAGCGGCTGAGCGGTAAATCGTAGGGCACTAGGACTCGCGTGGCGCCAGGCTCTGCACGGTGGCCTCGACCCACGCCTGGATCTCCTCGTTCACCGCACGCACCTCGCGGCCATGCGGGTCGAACGGGCGCCCGATCACCACCCGCACCGTGCCGGGCTTCTTCATGAGCCCGCGCCGCGGCCAGTAGAAGCCGGCATTGTGCGCGACCGGCACGATGAGGCGCCCCGTCTCCTGCGCGAGCAGCGTGCCGCTCACACCATAGCGGCGCGTCTCGCCGATAGGCATGCGCGTGCCCTCGGGGAAGATCATCACCCAGGCGCCCTCGGCGAGCCGCTGCTTGCCCTGCTCGACCACCTGCGACACGGCCGTGTGGCCGGCCTTGCGGTCGATGGCGATGGCGTGCATCTGGCGCACGCCGAGGCCGACCACCGGGATCCACAGCAGCTCGCGCTTCAGCACCCACACCTGGCGTGGGAAGAGCACCATCATCGCCATGGTTTCCCACGACGAGGAGTGCTTCCACAGCGCGATATGGGCGCCTTCCGGGAGCGCCTCGCCCTCCACCCGGTAGTCCAGGCCGCAGCTCCACTTCAGCACCCACAGCACGCCCGCACCGTAGATCCGTACCAGCGCGAAGCGGCGCGGAAAAGGCAGGAACGCGCACGCGATCACGAACGGGATGGCGTAGAGGAAGGTCCAGGCGAACAGGAACCCGGTGAAGAACAACGAGCCGAGGAACTGCAGTGGCGCGACGCGCCAGCGCGCGCGGCTGCGGAGCGCGGTGCTCAACCGGGCAGCCGCGACAGGTCGGCGACGCCGGAGAAGAACCCCTGCAGCTGCGCGAGCAGCGTCAGGCGGTTGGCGCGCAGCTGCGGGTTCTCGTCCATGACCATGACCTGATCGAAGAATGCATCGACCACCGGGCGCAGCTGGGCGAGGGTGCCGAGCGCCCCGGCGTACTGGCGCTGCGCGGTGGCGGCGGCCACCGAGGCGCGCAGCGCGCGCATGGAGTCGAACAGGCGCACCTCGGCCTGCTCGCGCAGCTGCTCGACGTCCACCTCGCGCGCCGGCGCGGCGTTGGCCTTGCGCAGGATGTTGGCGATGCGCTTGTTGGCGGCGGTCAGGCTCGCAGCCTCCGGCAGCTCGAGGAAGGTGCTGAGCGCCTTGAGGCGCGCGTCGAAGTCCAGCGGCGAGGCGGGGCGCGCGGCGAGCACCGCGTCGAACATCTCGGTGCTGACCGGTGCGCGCCCCGGCGTCTGCGCACCATCCAGGTAGTAGGCGCGCAGCCGCTCCATGAGGAAGTCGTAGATCTCGGTGGCCGTATCAGGCGCAGGGGCGGCGGCCGCGGCGGCCTTGCCTGCCGCCGGCGCAGCAGTATCCGCACTCGGGGCCGCCGCGCGCAGCCGCTCGATGTCGGCACGCACGGCGGCGAGCGCCTGGCCGATGTGTGCCTTCAGGTCCAGGTCCAGGCCCTTCTCGATGAGGATGCGCTGCACGCCGAGTGCTGCGCGGCGCAGGCCGAACGGGTCCTTGGTGCCCGAGGGCCTGCCGCCGATGGCGAAGATTCCCGCCAGCGTGTCGAGCTTGTCGGCGATGGCGAGCGCGAGCCCGGTGCGGGTCGTCGGCAGCGCATCACCCGCGCCGCGCGGCAGGTAGTGCTCGCGGATCGCGAGCGCGACCTCCTGTCCTTCGCCGTCGGCCTGCGCGTAGTAGGTTCCCATGACGCCCTGCAGCTCGGGGAACTCGCCCACCATGGCGGTCAGCAGGTCGCACTTGCACAGGTCCGCTGCGCGCTGCGCGTTCTCGCGCGAGCCGCCGATCGCGACCGCGATGTCGCCGGCGAGCCGGCGCACGCGGCGTGTCTTGTCACCGAGCGAGCCGAGCTGCGCCTGGAAGGTCACGGCATCGAGGGACGCCAGGCGCACCGCGAGCGGCTGCTTCCGGTCCTGCTCCCAGAAGAACGCCGCATCGGCCAGGCGCGGGCGCACCACGCGCTCATTGCCGGCGCGCACCTTGGCCGGATCGCGGCTCTCGATGTTGCTCACGGTGATGAACGCCGGCAGCAGCGTCCCGGCATCGCTCTCCACCGGGAAGTAACGCTGGTGATCCTCGAGGGTCGAGATCAGCACCTCGCGCGGCAGCTTCAGGAAGCGCTCCTCGAAGCCGCCGGCGAGGGGCACCGGCCACTCGACCAGCGCCGTCACCTCATCGAGCAGCGCATCGCTCATCAGCGCCCGGCCGTTGAGGCTCGCCGCCACCGCGGTCACGCCCGCGCGGATGCGCTCGCGCCGCACGGCGAAGTCCGCGACCACGTGGCCGCGCTCGAGAAGCGTCTTCTCGTAGGCGCCCGGGGACGCGAGTGCCAGGGGGCGCGGTGCGTGGAAGCGGTGGCCGTGGGTGTGCCGCCCGGCAGCCGTCTCGAGCAGCGTCGCCGGCACTACGTCACGGCCGTACAGCATGACCACCCAGTGCACCGGCCGCACGAACAGCGCCTGGCCCTCGCCCCAGTGCATGCGGCGCGGGATGGGCAGCGCATCGAGCGCGCCCTGCACGATCCCGGGCAGCAGATCGGCCGCGCGGGCGCCGGCACGGGTGCCCTCGAAGTACAGGAACGTGCCCTTGCCCTCCTCGACCCGTCCGAGCGTGTCGAGCGGGACGCCGCAGCTCTCGGCGAAGGCGAGCGCGGCGCGTGTGGGGACGCCTGCGGCATCGAATGCGGCGCTCAGCGGCGGCCCGCGGCGCTTGAGGTTCTGCGGCGGCTGCTCCGCGGCGAGCCGCTTCACCAGGACCGCGAGGCGCCGCGGCGTGGCGAAGCCGGTGACCTCGCCGTGCGCCAGCCCCGCCTTGCCCAGAGCGGTGCGCACGCCGGTGACGAACGCCTCCGACAGTGTGCGCAGGGCTTTCGGCGGCAGCTCCTCGGTGCCGATCTCGGCCAGGAAATCGTGGTGCGCGGTGCTCATGCGCTCGCCCGCGGGAGGGCGGTATTGGCCTGCGGGGCGGCGGGCGCCTTGAGCAGCGGAAAGCCGAGCGCCTCGCGGCTGGCGAGGTAGGCGCGGGCCACGGCGCTCGCGAGCGTGCGCACCCGCAGGATGTAGCGCTGCCGCTCGGTGACCGAGATGGCGCGCCGCGCGTCCAGAAGGTTGAAGGTGTGCGAGGCCTTGAGCACCTGCTCGTACGCCGGCAGCGGCAGCTGCGCCTCGAGCAGGCTCTGGCACAGGCGCTCGTGGTCCGCGAAGTGGCGCAGCAGCATCTCGACGTCGGCGCGCTCGAAGTTGAAGGCGGACTGCTCGACCTCGTTCTGGTGGAACACGTCGCCGTAGGTGACGCGGCCCGACGGCCCCTCGCTCCAGAGGATGTCGTAGATGCTCTCGACGCCCTGCAGGTACATGGCGAGCCGCTCGAGCCCGTAGGTGATCTCGCCCGTCACCGGGCGGCAGTCGAGGCCGCCGACCTGCTGGAAGTAGGTGAACTGCGTGATCTCCATGCCGTTCAGCCACACCTCCCAGCCGAGGCCCCACGCTCCGAGGGTGGGCGACTCCCAGTTGTCCTCGACGAAGCGCACGTCGTGCACCAGCGGGTCGAGGCCGAGCGCGGCGAGGCTGCCGAGGTACAGATCCAGGATCGGCAGTGGCGAGGGCTTGATGACCACCTGGTACTGGTAATAGTGCTGCAGCCGGAACGGGTTCTCGCCGTAGCGGCCGTCGGTCGGGCGGCGCGAGGGCTGGACGTAGGCGGCGCGCCACGGCTCCGGGCCCACCGCGCGCAGGAAAGTCGCGGTGTGGAAGGTGCCGGCGCCGACCTCCATGTCGTACGGCTCCAGCAGCACGCAGCCTTCCTTAGCCCAGTAGTGATCGAGCGTGAAGATCAGCTCCTGGAAGGTGCGCGGCGCGCGGCCGATTTTCATGAGCGCTCCCGTGCCGTAAAGAGCGCGCGAGTATACGGCGCAAGTCCCGCGCGGGGGACGCTGCGACTTCGGCCTCCCAGGAGCAAGAAGCCCGCTGCGATCCGCCCGGCACGCAGCCGCACCTTGCACCAAAACAGAGCACACGGCGGGCACGCGCCGAGCCTGGAATGGCGGCAGCTCTGCCTTTCGCACTGCAATAGTGCAATACTCCGCAAGGTCCGCACCAACATAGTGCAGCGAGCCGGTCATTAGGCGGCTAAGCGGTTGATTTTAGGAAGGTCGCGCGCTGGCACAGGCCCTGCAATGGCAGGCCACCTCGCCAGCCGCGGGTGAGCACAAGAGCAGAGCGGCGGCGATCTACCCCTTTCCCGGAGGCGATATGACACCGAGTGACGTACTGAAGCTCATCAAGGAAAAGCAGGTGAAGTTCGCGGACCTGCGCTTCACCGACACGCGCGGCAAGGAACAGCACGTGACCATCCCGGCGCGGCTCGTGGACGAGGACCTGTTCCGCGACGGCAAGATGTTCGACGGCTCCTCGATCGCCGGCTGGAAGGGCATCAACGAGTCGGACATGATCCTCATGCCCGAGTCCGGCACCGCGGTCATCGACCCGTTCTTCGAAGAGACCACGGTCAACATCCGCTGCGACGTCATCGAGCCGGCCACCATGCAGGGCTACGAGCGCGACCCGCGCTCGCTCGCCAAGCGCGCCGAGGCGTACCTGAAGTCCACCGGCATCGCTGACTCCGCGCTGTTCGGCCCCGAGAACGAATTCTTCATCTTCGACTCGGTGCGCTACGGCAACGAGATGCGCGGCGCGTTCTACGAGATCGACTCGGTGCAGGGCGCGTGGAACTCCCCCAAGGAATACGCGGACGGCAACAAGGGCCACCGCCCCGGCATCAAGGGCGGCTACTTCCCGGTGCCGCCGGTGGATGCGTTCCAGGACGTGCGCTCGGCCATGTGCCTGGCGTGCGAGGAGCTCGGCCTCAAGGTCGAGGTGCACCACCACGAGGTGGCGACCGCCGGTCAGTCCGAGATCGGCATCGGCGCGGGCACGCTGGTGCAGAAGGCCGACCAGGTGCAGCTGCTCAAGTACGCGGTACACAACGTGGCGCACGGCTACGGCAAGACCGCGACCTTCATGCCGAAGCCGCTGGTGGGCGACAACGGCAGCGGCATGCACGTGCACCAGTCGCTGCAGAAGGAAGGCAAGGCGCTGTTCGCCGGCGACAAGTACGGCGGGCTGTCGGACCTGGCGCTCTACTACATCGGCGGCGTCATCAAGCACGCCAAGGCGCTCAACGCCTTCACCAACGCCGGCACCAACAGCTACAAGCGGCTGGTGCCGGGCTTCGAGGCGCCGGTGATGCTGGCGTACTCGGCGCGCAACCGCTCCGCCTCGATCCGCATCCCGTGGGTGTCGAATCCCAAGGCGCGCCGCATCGAGGTGCGCTTCCCCGACTCGAGCGCCAACCCGTACTTCGCCTTCACGGCGATGATGCTCGCCGGCCTCGACGGCATCCAGAACAAGATCCATCCGGGCGACCCGGCCGACAAGGATCTCTACGACCTGGAGCCGGAGGAGGCCCGGCACATCCCCACCGTGTGCCACTCGCTCGACATGGCGCTCGAGCACCTGGACAAGGACCGCGAATTCCTCACCCGCGGCGGCGTGTTCACCAACGACGTGATCGACGCCTACATGGGACTGAAGCTCCAGGAGGTGACGAAGTTCCGCATGTCCACGCATCCGGTGGAGCTGGAGCTGTATTACAGCTGCTAGCGCATGAAAGGACGGGTTTCCTTCGCGTCCGCAGCGCCGCCTCCTTCGCGGCAGCGGCGGAGCGCGGGGAAAGGGGTGCGGGTGGCGGCGGTTATGCAAAGCCGCCACCCGCTTTTGTGGCGCTGCGCGCGCGGCGCTATGCTGGGACACGATGCGCCGACTGCTGTTTACCTTATTGTTGCTTGCCGCCCCGCTGGCCCTCGCGGCCACGGTCTACAAGTGGGTCGACGAGAACGGCGTGGTGCACTACTCGGACCAGCCGCATCCGAACGCCGAGAAGGTGCACGTGAAGGAGCCGCAGACCTACCGCGAGTCGAATCCGCTCGCGGCCCCCGCTGCACCGAGCCCGGACGGCGGCGGTGGTGGCGGCCCGACCTACCGCGGCTGCTCCATCGCGCAGCCGGCCGACAACGAGGACCTCGCCAACCCCGACTCGCTGGTGGTGGTGGTGCGCACCGATCCGCCGCTGCGACCCGGCGACCAGGTGTTCGTGACGCTCGACGGCCAGGCGCTGAACGACGGCCGGCCGACCGGCGCGCAGTTCACCATCTCGCCGGTGGAGCGCGGCACGCACGTGCTGCAGGCCACGGTCCGGGACTCGGGCGGGGCGCTCCTGTGCCAGACGTCCGGCGTCAGCTACAGCGTCCACCAGCCCTCGGTCCTCAATCCCGCCAACCCCGTCCGGCCGCGCTAGGCGCAGCGCTGCGGGGCACCCCGCCCGGCGGCCATGGCCGCTGAGCACGCGCTGCCGTCGGCGCTCGCGCACTTCGACCCGGCGGAGCTGCTCGACGCGCTGTCCACCGGCATCGTCATGCTGGATGCACAGCTGTGCGCGGTGTACGCCAACGTCGCCGCGCAGGACCTGCTCGCCTTCAGCCTCAACCAGGCGCGCGGCCGCCCGTTCAGCGACTTCCTGCACGATGCCAACGGGCTGCCGGCGATCCTGCGCCGCGCGCTCGCCACCGGCGAGGGCATCACCGACCGCGAGCTCGTCGTGCGGCCCGCGGCCGCGCCGCGCGAGACGCGCACCCTGGACGTGACCATCACGCCGCTCGCCGGCCTCACCGGGCGCCACCTGCTGCTCGAGCTCGCCGACACCACGCAGCGGCAGCGCATCTCGCGCGAGACCGACCTGCTGGCGCGTCTGGACGGCAGCCGCCTGATGGTCCGCCAGCTCGCCCACGAGATCAAAAACCCCCTCGGCGGCCTGCGCGGCGCGGCGCAGCTGCTGGAGCGCGAGCTGCCGGCGCCGGCACTGAAGGAGTACACCCGGGTCATCATCGGCGAGGCCGACCGGCTCGCCGCGCTGGTCGACTCCATCTCGGGCCCGAACCGCGCGCCGGCCAAGTCGGAACTCAACATCCACGAGATCTGCGAGCACGTCTACCACCTGCTGCGCGCGGAAGCCGCGCCCACCATCAGCATCGAGCGCGACTACGATCCGAGCCTGCCGAACGCCATGCTCGACCGCCACCAGCTGATCCAGGCACTGCTCAACGTGGCGCGCAACGCGCTGCAGGCGCAGGGCGACCTCGGGACCCTCGTACTGCGCACGCGCGCGCGCACCCACGTCAGCATCGGCTCGGTGCTGCACCGGCTGGTGGCGAGCATCGAGGTCGAGGACCACGGCCCGGGCGTGCCGCCGCACCTGCGCTCCTCGATCTTCTATCCGCTGGTGACCGGGCGCGCCAACGGCACGGGGCTGGGACTGGCGGTGGCGCAGGAGCTGGCCACGCGCAACGGCGGCATCATCGAATTCGAGAGCGAAACGGGACGCACGGTGTTCACGCTGCTGCTGCCCCTGGGAGTGGATGTATGAGCGAGGCACTGCGGGTGTGGCTGGTGGACGACGACGCGTCCATCCGCTGGGTGCTGGAGCGGGCACTGCGCAACGACGGCATGACCGCGCGCGCCTTCGAGGCCGCCGAGCCGGCGCTCGATGCGCTGCGGCGCGATACCCCGGACGTGCTGATCACCGACATCCGCATGCCGGGTGCCTCCGGGCTCGAGCTGCTGAAGCGCATCCGCGCGGCGCGCCCGCAGCTGCCGGTGATCGTCATGACCGCGCACTCGGACCTGGGGAGTGCGGTGTCGGCGTACGAGGGCGGCGCGTTCGAGTATCTGCCCAAGCCCTTCGACATCGACCAGGCGGTGGCGCTGGTGCGGCGCGCCGCCAGCGGCGCGAGCTCCGGCAGCCCGGCGGGTGGGGCCGCGCCGCGCATCCCGGAGCTGCTCGGCCGGGCGCCGGCCATGCAGCAGGTGTTCCGCGCCATCGGCCGCCTGGCACGCTCGTCGGTCACCGTGCTCATCACCGGGGAGTCCGGCACCGGCAAGGAGCTGGTGGCACGGGCGCTGCACGAGCACAGCCCGCGCAGCGCGCGCCCGTTCGTCGCGCTCAACACCGCCGCCATCCCGGCCGACCTGCTCGAGTCGGAGCTGTTCGGCCACGAGCGCGGCGCCTTCACCGGCGCGGATGCGCAGCGCCGCGGCCGCTTCGAGCAGGCCGACGGCGGCACGCTGTTTCTGGATGAGATCGGCGACATGTCGGTGCCGCTGCAGACGCGCCTGCTGCGCGTGCTGGCGGAGGGGGAGTTCTACCGCGTCGGCGGCCAGACGCCGATCCGCGTCGACGTGCGCGTGATCGCCGCCAGCCACCAGGACCTCAAGGACCGCGTCACGCGCGGCCTGTTCCGCGAGGACCTGTACCACCGCCTGAACGTCATCCGCATCGAGCTGCCGCCGCTCGCGGCGCGCGCCGAGGACATCCCGGCGCTCCTGACGCACTACATGCGCGTCGCCGCCCACGAGCTCGGGGTCGAGCCGAAGGTGCTGGCCGCGGATGCGCTGGCGCGGCTGTCGGGCTACGAGTGGCCCGGCAACGTGCGCGAGCTCGTCAACCTGTGCCGGCGCCTGACCGTGCTCGCCCCGGGGAGCGAGGTGCACCTCGCCGACCTGCCGCCGGAGCTCGCCGGCGCCCAGGCGCGCGCCAACGATGCCGACTGGGCGCAGGCCCTCGCCGGCTGGGCCGAGCGCCACGTGCAGGCCGGCGCTCCGCCGCTGCTCGATGCCGCGCAGCCGCAGTTCGAGCGCGTGCTGATCCGCACCGCGCTCAAGCGCACCCAGGGGCACCGCCAGGAGGCGGCCAAGCTCCTCGGCTGGGGCCGCAACACGCTCACCCGCAAGCTGCGCGAGCTCGGCATGAGCGGCGCCGCCGACTCCGACGCGTAGCGGCCGCGCGTAGCCGCTGCGCGTAGCCGCTGCGCGCGGAAACGCG
>Ga0070695_100001913_pt1 | contig 11780 bp, 9 predicted proteins | sample KBSK1252metaG_FD_65471 | JGI IMG/M metagenome (GOLD analysis project Ga0070695, IMG submission 65471) | Corn, switchgrass and miscanthus rhizosphere microbial communities from Kellogg Biological Station, Michigan, USA - KBS K1-25-2 metaG | ecosystem: Host-associated > Plants > Roots >...
CGCCCCGCCCGCGTCGGGCCAGTCGAACCCGACGGCACCCGCCTTCTCCTGCATGCGGTAGGCCGCGACCAGCGCTGGCAGGCCCTTGGGCTGTTCGCCGAGCAGCGACCCGGCGGCGTCGCCCTTCTCGCGTTTCTTGATCTCCTGCCACTGCCGGTAGGCGGCGTCGCCGTCGGCAATCTCGACCTGTCCGTAGACGTGGGGATGGCGCCGGATCAGCTTCGCCGCCGCGCGCTCGAGACCCTCGGCGACGCCGGGACCACGTCCCTCGCCCAGGAGCTCGAGGCAGAAGATAGCGAGGAAGGCGAGGTCCCCCAGCTCCTCGGCGATGTCGTCGGGTTTCCCGGAGGCGATGGCCTCGCCCGACTCGACCGCCTCCTCGGTGAGGTAGGGGGTCATGCTCTCGAGGGTCTGCTCGCGATCCCAGGGACACCCGTCCGGCCCGCGCAGGCGCCGGCACACCGCGACCAGTTCGGCGAACGCCTTCTGCTCGCGCTCGCTCATGAGGCGGGAGAGAGCGGCGCGGACGTCCCGGGAGCGACCGTGGCGCGACGGCGCCCGCGCAGCCAGAAGAATACGGGGATCGCGAGCAGCACCGCGATGGCGCCGAAGATCGCGGCCGCCATCAGCAGCAGCACGATCGCGTCGTCGACCAGCGAGAGCACCGGGTTGGCGGTGCCAAGCGTGGTCACGGTGCTGCCCACGCGCACGCTCGAGCGCAGGCCGTGCACCGCGAGCGCCAGCGTGCCGAGCACGATCGCGGTGAGCTGGGCCCAGGGCGTCGGCCAGGTCACGAGCATGCCGTACGCGCCAAGCCACGCCGCCACCGGCCGCAGCACCGTGCCCACGGCATCGAGGGCGTGGTCGACCACCGGCACCTTGTCGCCAACGACCTCGATCACGGTCGCGATCGCGAGTGCCGTGAGAGCGATGTCGCCCGCGAGCCAGTCCATGCCGCCGCGGAGGTGCACGAGTCCCGCACGCGAGGCGATCCCGAGCAGCAGCAGCGGCAGGAACGCGCGCAGCCCGCACGACGCCGCCACGGCGATGCCGCTCAGGAGCGCGATCCACAGGTCCGCGTGCATCGAATGTCCTCCGGTGGAATTGGCCCCGTTTCGGGGCCGCGGGTATGCTACCAGCGCGTCGAGGGAACGTCGATGCGGGGCGGCGCGCCCGCGCCGAAGAGGAGGGACGCCGTGACGATGCCGGTCTCGACCTGGGTCGAGGTGGACCTCGACCGCTTCGCGGCGAACCTGCGCGCGATCCGGGCACTCGGAGGTCCGGGGCGCGACCTGCTGCTGGTGGTGAAGGCCGACGCCTACGGCCACGGCGCGGTGGACATCGCCGAAGCGGCTGCCGCCGAGGGCGTGGCGCAGCTCGGCGTGGCGACGCTGCACGAGGGCATCCAGCTCCGCCAGGCCGGCTGCCCGCTCCCGATCATCGTGCTCTCGCCGCTCCTGCCGGGCGAGATCGCCGAGGCCGTCGCCCATCAGCTCGATCCCACCGTGTGCGACCTCGCCTTCGCGCACGCTCTCTCCGAGGCCGCGGAGGCGGCCGGACGCCCGCAGCGATTCCACGTCGAGGTGGACACCGGCATGGGACGCATCGGGGTGCGCGAGGAGGACGCGGAGGACTTCGTGGCGCGCGTAACGGCGCTGCCCGGGCTCCGACTGGCGAGCATCTTCACGCATTTTCCCGACGCCGACGGCGACGGGCTCGAGTTCTCGCACGAGCAGGTGCGGAAGTTCGGGGCGCTGCTCCAGCGCCTCGAGCGCCGCGGCATCCGGCCGCCGCGGGTGCACGCGGCCAACAGTGCGGGCACGGTGAACCTGCCGGAGGCGCATTACGACTGGCTGCGCGTGGGGCTGCTCGCCTACGGCCACCTGCCGCGGCGGAGCCGCGTGCAGCCGCCGGTGGCGCCGGTGATGTCGTTCAAGAGCCGGCTCGTGCAGGTGCGCGACCTGCCGGCCGGCGTGCCGGTGAGCTACGCGCGCACCTTCGTGACCTCGCGACCGACGCGCAGCGGGGTGGTCGCCGTGGGCTACGGGCACGGCTACTCGTGGCTGCTCTCCAACCACGGGCAGATGCTGGTGCGCGGGCGCCGCGTGCCGATCCTCGGCCGCGTCACCATGGATCTCACGATGGTCGATCTGACCGATGTCCCTGGCGCCGAGGTTGGCGACGAGGTCGTGCTCTTCGGCGAGCAGGGCGACGCGGCATTGCCGCTGGACGAGGTCGCCGCCGGCAGCCAGACGCTGCCCTACGAGATCATGTGCACGATCGGTAAGCGGGTGACGCGGATCTACGTGCGCGGCGGCCGGCCGGTCAAGCTCACGACCCTGGTCGGGGAGAGCGAGGAGTGGGCCCACCGGGCCGCGGATCACTTCCGCATGCGCGAGGAAGCCATCGCCGCCGCCCGCCGCCGCTGAAATGCGCGTGTTCCTGGTCGTGCTCGATGGCGTGGGGATCGGCGCGTTGCCCGATGCCGCGGACTACGGCGACGTGGGCAGCCACACGCTGGGGCACGTGGCCGAGGCGAACGGCGGGCTGCGCCTGCCCACGCTCGAGCGGCTGGGCCTCGGGCGGATCGAGCCGCTCCGCGGGGTGCGCGCGGTCGCCGACCCGAAGGGCGCCTTCGGTCGCATGGCCGAGCGATCGCGCGGCAAGGACAGCACGACCGGGCACTGGGAGCTGGCCGGCGTGGTCTCCGCCCGCGCCTTCCCGACCTATCCGCACGGATTCCCCCTCGAGCTGCTCGAGCGCTTCGAAGCCGGCACGGGCCGCGGATGGCTCGGCAACGTCGCGGCGTCGGGCACCGACATCATCGCCCGGCTGGGCGAGGAGCATCAGCGGACCGGGAAGGTCATCGTGTACACTTCGGCCGACAGCGTGTTCCAGATCGCGGCGCACGAGTCGACCGTGCCGCTCGAGGAGCTCTACCGGGCATGCACGGTCGCGCGCGGGCTGCTCACGGGTAAGCACGCGGTGGGGCGCGTGATCGCGCGGCCGTTCACGGGCGCTCCGGGCGGCTACCGGCGCACGCCGAACCGGCGCGATTTCTCGCTCGAGCCGCCCGAGCGTACCCTGCTGGACCGGCTCACCGAGCGCGGACTGCCGGTGCTAACGATCGGCAAGGTCGACGAGTTGTTCGCGGGCCGCGGGGTGACGGAAGGCTTCCACACCCGCGACAACGCCGAGGGCGAATCGCTCCTCTGCCAGCTCGCGCGGTCGAGCGGCGAGGGGCTGGTCTTCGCGAACCTGGTGGACTTCGATCAACAGTACGGGCATCGCAACGACCCGGCGGGCTTCGGCCGGGCGCTCGAGCAGTTCGACGGCCGTGCCGCCGAGCTGCTCGGACACCTGAGGAGCGACGAAATGTGTCTCATCACCGCCGATCACGGCAACGACCCCACCACCGCGAGCACCGACCACGCGCGCGAGTACGTGCCGCTGCTGGTGGGCGGGCCGCGCGTGCGCGAGGGCGCCGATCTCGGGACGCGCGACACGTTCGCGGACGTCGCGGCAACCCTCGCCGAGGCGTTCGGGGTGGAGCGCCCCGCGAGCGGGCGCAGCTTCCTGCGCCAGGTGCGCGGATGAGCCCGCGCGACGCCGCGCCCTCGACGGGGATGACGCCGCAGCGCCTGATGGCCGAGGCCCAGCGCGCCCGCCACAAGGCCTACGCGCCCTATTCGCGCTTCGCGGTCGGGGCGGCCCTGCTGACGGCGAGCGGACGCGTCTTCCACGGCTGCAACGTCGAGAACGCCTCGTTCGGCCTCACCACCTGCGCCGAGCGGACGGCGGTGTTCCGCGCGATCAGCGAAGGCGAGCGCGAGTTCGTCGCGATCGCCGTCACCGCGCGCGAGGGCCACGGCGCCCCGCCGTGCGGCTCGTGCCGGCAGGTGCTCCAGGAATTCGCGCCCGGGATGTGGGTGTACTGGCGGGACGGGCGCGGCCGCATCCTCAAGCAGCGGCTGAAGGCGCTGCTCCCGAACGCCTTCGTGCTGCGGAAGGGCGACCGGTGAGCGTGGACCGGGAGAAGCTCGTCGACCTGATCACGGGCAAGGTGATGGAGGAGCTGCAGCGCGGCGCCAAGGTGCCGCCGCGCGAGGCCCCACCCGCCCCCGTCGCGGCGCCGCCGGCCGAGCCGGCCGCGGGCGCCGACGCGGCCACGCTCGAGCGCATGCGGCTCTTCAGCGTGTCCGGCGCGCGCACCCCCGAGGAGACGCGCACGCTGCACGAGGCCGGCGCCGCTCGCGTCGTGGCCACGATGGGCTACTGCCCGGCGTCCGACGGGCTCGCGAGCCTCATCGACCACACGATGCTCAAGCCCGACGCCGCGCGCGAGGAGATCGAGCAGCTCTGCCGCGAAGCGCTCCAGTTCTGCTTCGCGTCGGTGTGCGTGAACCCCAACTGGGTGCCGCTCTGCGCCTCGATCCTGCGCGGCGGCGGGGTCAAGGTGTGCACGGTGATCGGCTTCCCGTTCGGCGCGCACATGCCCGACGTGAAGGCGTACGAGGCGCGCCGCGCGGTGGAGCAGGGCGCGGACGAAGTGGACATGGTCATCAACATCGGCGCGCTCAAGTCCAAGGACTACGCGCTCGTCGAGCAGGATATTCGCGGCGTCGTGCAGGCCGTCGGGAAGAACACCGTCGTGAAGGTGATCCTGGAGACCGCGCTGCTCACGCGCGACGAGAAGATCATGGGATCGTCGCTCTCCAAGGCGGCCGGCGCCGACTTCGTGAAGACGTCGACCGGCTTCGCCGGCGGCGGCGCCACGGTCGAGGACGTGAGCCTCATGCGCGAGACCGTCGGGCCCGATATCGGGGTCAAGGCCTCGGGCGGGATCCGCACGACCGAGGACGTCAAGAAGATGGTGGAGGCCGGCGCCACACGCATCGGCGCCTCGGCGAGCGTCAAGATCGTCCGGGGCGAGGCCGGCGCCGCCAAGGGCTACTGACGCTGGTGCTCGACGTCCGCGACCTGATCCGCGCGAAACGCGACCGGCGCGCCCATCGCCCCGACGACCTCCGCGCGCTGATCGCGGCATACGCGCGCCGCGAAGTCCCGGACTACCAGATGAGCGCGTGGCTGATGGCCGCCTACCTCAACGGCCTCGACCCGGCCGAGACCGACGCGCTCACCGCGGCGCTGCTGCATTCGGGCAGAATCTTCGACTGGAGCGACCTCGACCGCCCGAGCGCCGACAAGCACTCGACCGGCGGTGTGGGCGACAAGGTCTCGCTGATCCTGGCGCCGCTGGTCGCGGCCTGCGGTGTGCTCGTGCCGATGGTGTCGGGCCGGGGCCTCGGTCACACCGGCGGCACGCTCGACAAGCTCGAGTCGATCCCCGGCTTCAGCACCCAGCTCTCACCCGAGGCCCTGCGCGCCCAGCTGGACACCGTCGGCGTGGTCATGGTCGGCCAGGGGCCCGACCTGGCACCGGCCGACGGGCTGCTCTACGCGCTGCGCGACGTGACCAGCACGGTCGAGTTCGAGCCGTTCATCGTTTCGAGCATCGTGAGCAAGAAGGTGGCGGAGGGCGCCCAGGCGGTCGCCTACGACGTCAAGTGCGGCAGCGGGGCGTTCATGAAGACGCGCGAGGCGGCGCTGCACCTGGCGCGGCGCCTCGTGGACACCACGCGCGCGCTGGGCCGCGAGGCCGCAGCACTCGTGACGGACATGAGCCAACCGCTCGGCGTGGCAGTCGGGAATGCCCTGGAAGTGGGGGAGTCGATCGAGGTGCTGCTGGGCCGGGGGCCCGCGGACGTGCGTGAGCTCACGCTCGACCTGGCGGCGATCATGCTGGAGCGCTCGGGCGCCGAGAGCGATCCGGCCGCGGCGCGGCGGCGCGCCGAGCACGCCCTCGCGTCCGGTGCCGCCTGGCAGCGATTCCTCGCCATGGTCGAGGCGCAGGGAGGCGATCGTGCCAGCGTCGAGCGGCCCGAGCGCCTGCCGCGCGCCCCGATCCGCGCTCCGGCGCGCGCGGACCGGGCAGGGCGCGTGAGCGCGGTGGACACGTTCGCGCTCGGGGAGCTGGTCGTGGCGCTCGGCGGCGGCCGGCGCGCCAAGGAGGACGCGGTCGATCCGCGGGTGGGCCTGATGGTGCGCGTGCGCCTCGGGGATGCGGTCCAGGCGGGCGACACGCTCGCCGAGGTCCACTTGGCCGCCGACGATCCGGGTGTCGCGGCACGCGCCGCGGCGTGCTTCACGATCGGCGAGGCGGACGTCGCGGCGCCGGCGCTGATCATCGACCGCGTCGGGTAGCCCGCCGGCGCCCGCCTTCGCGGCGCCGCGCCGGACGGTCGCCGAGAACCGCGCTCGAGCCCGGAGTCCCCGCTCAAGCCGCGGTCCCGGCCTGCCGATACCCCTCCGGAACCGCCCCCGCCCGTGCGGGAAGCGGCTCGCCCAGGAGGCTCCCATGTCATCCCCGCGACTCCGCTGCGCCGTCGTGGCGCTCGCGTTGCTGCAAGCCTGGCTGCCCGTCACGGTGTTTGCGGCTCCCGTGGTCCGCGATCACCCGCTGGTCCAGCGCTTTCCAGGTTCCCAGCTCGCCCATCGGCAGGTGCGGCCCCTCGACGAGTACTGGATGCCGCTCGGGCGTCTCGTGGGGGAGGGCCAGGCCGAGAAGTTCGAGATGCTGGAAGGCAAGTGGACGCACCTCGACTACACCGGGCCCGCCACCGCCTCGGTGGTGGAGATCGCGAAGCACTACGAGACCACCCTGCTCAAGGCCGGCTTCGACACGCTCTACAGCTGCAAGGACGAGGCATGCGGTGAGGGCGGCCGGAAGACGAACGACGACTGGTGGTCGATGAGCGAGCGGCATCGCTTCATCGTCGCGCGCATCACGCGGCCCACAGGCGACGTCTGGGTGAGCGTGCACGTGCACGCGCCGAACGCCACGACCAAGGGCGAGCACGATGTGGACATCATCGAGACGAAGAAGGTCACGCCGCCCAAGCGGGACAGCCTGGGCGTCGTGACCGCGGCCCTGCTCGCGCAGGAGCTCGGGGCGAACGGCCACGTCCAGGTCCGGTCGATCGAGTTCGAGGGCGGCGGGACACAGCTTGCGCCCACGTCCACCGGAGCGCTCGCGGCGATCGCGGACCTGCTCACCAGCCAGCCCGGGCTTCGGCTCAACGTGGTCGTCCATACCGACCAGGGTCGCGACGTGCAGGCCGGCGTCCAGCTTTCGCGCCGCCGCGCGGCGGCCGTGATCGACGCGCTCGTCAAGGGGTTCGGCGTTCCCCGGGGCCGCGTGCGGGCCGAGGGCGTGGGACCGCTGGCGCCCGTGGCCGCCAACCGCACGGACGAAGACCGCGCGAAGAATCGCCGCGTCGAGCTGGTGCCCTACTAGCGCCCCGTGCCGTGAGGTGGCACGCCGCCGCCCCGACTACGTGCGGATCTTCTCCTTGGCGCGGGGCTTCTGATCCGCGTCGCGCAGATCCGGATCCGCCGGCGGTCCGGCTGCCTGGCCCTGCGGCGGTGGGAGCGGCTTGCCGGGGTGCGCGGTGCAGTACTCGGTCGGCTCCGAGCCCTCCTCGAAGACCTCGTTCGTCACGTTCGGGCACGCGACCGTTGCGAGCATGCCGGTCTCCGCGCAGACGTCGCGCGTGATCGTGCCCGCAGGCACCGGGAAGTACTCCACCGGGCGCCCGCGCGTGGCGCCGATCATGATGTCCGTCCAGGCCGGCAGCGCCGCGCGCGCGCCGGTCATGCCGGGCCCGATGGGGCGCTTCTCGTCGTAGCCCACCCACACGCCGCAGGTGAGGCTCGGCACGAAGCCGACGAACCACGCGTCCATGTAGTCGTCCATCGTGCCGGTCTTGCCCGCGGCCGGCGCCGTGAAGCCGCGCGCGCGCGCCGGATACCCGGTGCCGTGATCCATCACGCTCTGCAGCATCGACGTCATCACGCCGGCGGTGCCTTCGGAGAGCACCTCCACCGGACGCGGCGAGTTCTTCTCGAGCACGTTGCCGTTCTTGTCCTCGACCTTGAGCACGAACAGCGGATCGTTGCGGATGCCGCGGTTCGCGAACACGCTGTAGGCGGTGGTGAGCTCGAGCAGCGTGACCTCGCTGGTGCCGAGGGCGAGCGAGAGGTTCTGCCCCACCGGGCTGCGGATGCCCATGCGCCGCGCGTAGCTCGCCACCAGCGAAGTGCTCACTTTGCGCAGCAGCTTGATGGCGGGAATGTTGATCGACTGCTGCAGCGCGTAGCGCAGCGTGACGGGCCCGCGGTACGTGTGATCGTAGTTCTGAGGCTGCCACAGCGCGCCGTCGGCGCCCGGGAACGACTGAGGCTCGTCGACGATCACGTCCGTGGGGTGGAACCCGTTGTCCATCGCCGCCGTGTACACGAACGGCTTGAACGCCGATCCGGGCTGGCGCAGCGCCTGCGTGGCGCGGTTGAAATTGGAATGATTCCAGTTGCGCCCGCCGATGAGCGCCCGGATGTACCCGGTGCGCGGATCGATCGCCACCACGGCGCCCTGGAGATACGGCGTCTGCATGGCGCGCGTCGTGTCCAGGGCGGGCGGCGTGTAGGTCGCCATCGTGTTCTTGATGCGGAGGTCGGCCTCGAGCGCGGACAGCTGCTTCTCGAGCGCCCGCTCGGCGACCTGCTGCAGGTCCATGTCGAGCGTCGTGTACACCTTGAGCCCGCCCTCGTAGACCGCGTTCGAGCCGTACTTCTCGTCGAGGTGCAGGCGCACCATCTCCACGAAGTAGGGCGCGCGGTCGTTGCTGTAACGCATCGGGGTCACGCCCAGCGGCGAGCTCATCGCGTTGTCGAACTCGACCTGGGTGATGGCGCCCGTGGCGAGCATGTTGCGCAGGACCTTGGCGCGCCTCGCCTTCGCCGCCGCGGGGCGCCGGCGCGGTGAGTAGATGCTGGGGTTGGCCGGGATGCCCGCGATCAGGGCGCACTCGGCGAGGCTCAGCTCGCGCAGCGGCTTGCCGAAGTAGGTCTTGGCCGCCGCCTCGACGCCGTGCGCGCCCTCGCCGAAGTAGATCTGGTTGAAGTACATCTCGAGGATCTGGTCTTTCGAGTAGTTCCGCTCGATCTCGATCGCGAGCGCCGTCTCCTTGAGCTTGCGGGTCCAGGTGCGCTCGTGGGTGAGGAACAGGTTGCGGGCGAGCTGCTGGGTGATCGTGCTCCCGCCCTGGGCGCGCCGCATGTGCAGGAGGTCGGTCGCCGCCGCGCGGGCGATGCCCCACAGGTCCACGCCCCAGTGCTGGTAGAAGTTCCGGTCCTCGGTGGCGATCGTCGCGTTGACCAGATGACGCGGGATCTGCCGCAGCGGCACCGGCGAGCGGTTCTCCTTGAAGAACTCGTGGAGCACCCGGCCGCGCGAGTCGTAGACAACCGTCTTGACGGGCGGCTGGATCGCCATGAGGGTCGCCGGGCTCGCGAGGTCGCGGCGCAGATACTGGACGACGCCGAACACCACCCCCGCCGCGGCGAACACGGCGAAGACGACCAGGATGAAGAAGAGTTTCCAGGGGAATCGCATGGCCGCCCGCATGGCGGGGCGGGCCATGCTGGCGAGACTTGAATCGGGAGGCTTCACATCGGCGAGGCTAGGCGGGGCGGGGATGGAGGGTCAAGTCCATTCGCCGTCAAGCAGTTGCCCGACAGGAGCGTCGCTCCTAGAATGCCGCGCGTCGATTGCAAATCGAACGGGGACGGGGGTGTGATGAACGCGGAACAACAACTGGCGATCCTGTCTCGCGGCACCGAGGAGATCCTTCCCGAAGGCGCCCTGCTCGAGCGTCTGCGGCTGTGCGAGCGCGAGCGCCGGCCGATGCGCGTGAAGCAGGGCTTCGATCCCACCGCGCCCGACATCCACCTCGGCCACACGGTGGGTCTGCGAAAGCTCCGGCAATTCCAGGACCTGGGCCACCAGGTCGTGCTCATCGTCGGCGACTACACCGGCATGGTGGGCGACCCGAGCGGGCTCAGCAAGACGCGCCCGCAGCTCACGATCGAGCAGGTCCAGGAGAACGCGCGCTCGTACCTGGAGCAGTTCTTCCGCGTCCTCGAGCGCGAGCCGCGCCCGCCGCGGCTCCCGGTCGAGATCCATCCCAACGGCGAGTGGTTCTCGCGCATGAGCTTCATGGACGTCATTCAGCTCGCGGCGCAGGCCACCGTGGCGCGGATGCTGGAGCGCGACGAGTTCGCCAAGCGCTACGCGTCCCACCAGCCGATCAGCGTGCACGAGCTGCTCTACCCGCTCATGCAGGGCTACGACTCCGTGGCGATCCGTGCCGACCTCGAGCTGGGCGCCACCGAGCAGAAATTCAATCTCCTCGTGGGGCGCGCGATGCAGGAGGCGCACGGCCAGCTGCCGCAGGTGGTGCTAACGCTCCCCGTGCTGCCGGGCCTGGACGGCGTTCAGCGCATGAGCAAGAGCCTCGGCAACTACATCGGCGTCGCCGACGCGCCGGCGGACATGTACGGGAAGGTGATGAGCCTGCCCGACGAGGTGCTCGCGCTCTTCTGGCCGCTCACCACCGACGCCGACGAGGCCGAGCTCGCGGCCGTGACGCGGCAGCTCGCCGATCCGTCGACCAATCCGATGATCGTGAAGAAAGCGCTCGCGCACCGCCTGGTGCGCATGTATCACGGCGCCGATGCTGCGGATCAGGCGCAGAGCTACTTCGAGTCGGTTCACTCCCGCCACGAGACGCCGGACCACATGATCGAGGAGTTCTACGGTGATGCGGTGCGCGGCGCATCGAAAGGCGCGGCCTCGCCCACGATCGTCGATTTCATCTGCGCGAGCGGCATCGCGGCCACGCGTAGCGCCGCACGACGATTGATCGAGCAGGGCGCGGTGAAGCTCGATGATCAGCCCGTGCGCGCGTGGGATGCAGCGGTGGACCCCACCCAGGTGCACGTGCTGCGCGCGGGGCGGAAGCTCAAGCGCTACCGGCCTACGCAGTCATAGCGGCCACTTCTTCTTTCGGCCGCGAGCTGGATCCGACGCCCCTCGGGAGCGCCCCGGTGCGAGGACGCCCGGTCGCGTGGTCGCCCCGGGTGCCGCGAAGCGACTTCAGGCCAATGACTTGGCGGCGGGGGCCGGGGGTTGACAGATTCGGGGCAGACGCCTATGTTGCCTGTGCCGCAGGGAGTTGGCCCACTGAATAAAGTCGTTTGACTTCACTTCAGACGAAGGCTAGATTCCCCGTCCGCCTCTTCCGCCTGGAAGGGGCGCAAGACTGTTCTGCTCTTTGAAAACTGAATAGCGCACGTGACTTCGAAAGCCCGGCGAGGCCCCGATCCCGCGCTGTTGTTGGCGTGGGTGAAGGGATCAATTCCTTGCAAATGATCCATGTCGGGTGGGCGCAAGCCTGCTCGGCATGATCTCCGTTTTTTCTACCACGGAGAGTTTGATCCTGGCTCAGAACGAACGCTGGCGGCGTGGATTAGGCATGCAAGTCGAACGCGAAAGAGGGGGCAACTCCTCGAGTAGAGTGGCGAACGGGTGAGTAACGCGTGAAGAACCTGCCTTCAACAGGGGGATAACACTCCCAACGGGGTGCTAATACCGCATGAGACCACGGGTCTGCATGGACCTGAGGTCAAAGGTGGCCTCTGCTTGCAAGCTACCGGTTGAAGATGGCTTCGCGTCCCATTAGCTAGTTGGCGGTGTAACGGACCACCAAGGCGACGATGGGTAGCTGGTCTGAGAGGATGGTCAGCCACACTGGGACTGAGATACGGCCCAGACTCCTACGGGAGGCAGCAGTCGAGAGGCTTCGGCAATGGGGGAAACC
>Ga0070695_100001915_pt1 | contig 11778 bp, 11 predicted proteins | sample KBSK1252metaG_FD_65471 | JGI IMG/M metagenome (GOLD analysis project Ga0070695, IMG submission 65471) | Corn, switchgrass and miscanthus rhizosphere microbial communities from Kellogg Biological Station, Michigan, USA - KBS K1-25-2 metaG | ecosystem: Host-associated > Plants > Roots >...
GATGGTCAACCCGAAGCAGGACCCGCACGACAACGACATCGTTGCCGCGCGGCTTGGCGAAGAGGCAACCGTGAAGACCTACACACGTCGTGGCGGCTCGGTCGTGCTCGAGGCAGCGAATCCAGCCGACCGCGATATCTCGGTGCAGGCCGGTATGGATTTCGGAATCCTGGGTGTTATCTGCGGGGTCTTCCGTCCTGGCTTCGACGCGAATCAAAACGGGGGCGCGCCGCAGTCGTAGCCGCAACCAACTCACGACTCCTGGCGGTCGGCCTCGCAGGCCGGCCGCTTTTTCGTTATGGTGGAGCATGACTACAAGGCGCAACGATGGCTGATGGGAAATCCGCTGCTCCGGGCGATGATCTCGCGCTCAAACAGCTCACTCCGGTGCTGATCGTCGATGCGGTAGAACCCTGCATCAAGTTCTGGACAGATCGCCTCGGGTTTTCCGTTACGAATCGGGTGCCGGGCCCCGACGGAAAGCTGATCTTCGCCAGCGTCGAAAGGGCCGGCATTGAGATCATGTACCAGACAAGAGCGAGCGTGATCAGCGAGCAACCCGGGTCGGCCGGAGAGTTGATGGGGCACTCGGTCGCGCTCTTCATCACGGTCAAGGATCTCGATACGGTGGCAAAGGCTCTCGACGGCGCTCCGGTCGTTAAGCCACGGCACGAGACGTTTTACGGCAGTACGGAGATTTACGTTCGGGAGCCCGGGGGGAATACCGTCGGGTTCGCGCAGTTTTCGTAGGGGCCGCTTCGACAATCGTCCGGCCAACTGATATCCAGAACTGAGCAGGCGAGAGATCTCAGTAGGTAAGCTCCGAGTGACTTAGTTCATGACTTTGGGACCGTACTAGCGGCGTACTGGCCACAAGCAGTCACCGTCACGCCAAGAAGATAGGTCGGGGCGTAGTGAACTAATAAACTGGCCACTCTGCCACTGAGACCTCTCGCCTAATCAGTTGAAAGTCTCCCCGGCCCGCCTTTAAAAGTTGATCCAGTAAGAAGCTTTGACAAGGAAGGTGTTGTCGGGTCGAGATCCGAAAAGATCCCTGAAATCTCGAGTCGGAACGAACGTGCCGGGATTGCGATCGTCCTGATCCCGCCCCTGCGTCCACACGAAGAAGACAGTCGATCCCGGCCGGTACTCCCATCGAACAACCGCGCTTCCCCGCAGCTGCTTGATGTTGAAGCTCGCATCGTCAGTCGACAGCTCGTAGGGCCGATACCGATCCTCGTAGCGCGCGGCGCGAGGATTCGCCAGCTCGCGCAGTCTGAAGTATCGACCCGTCGTAAGAAACGGCTCGGCGTAAAGCTGAACAGAAAGGGCCGTCGTTGCAGTGTAGTCGAGTCGGCTCGTGAAGCTGAGAAGCTCCTGATCGAGGTGCGCGAAGAGGTAATGAGTCGTGTCGCTGCCGATAGCCCCGAGATTGGCGAACCATTGCGTGTCGTTTCGGTTCCGCTGATAGCGCGTTCCGATTTCCCAGCTCAGGTTGCTGCGCGCGCGCAGTGTCACGTAGGGACGAACGCGCCAGAGAGTTGAGTTGCCGTAATCACCGACTGTGTAGATAGCGGCAAATGTCGGCACCACGGCACGCCTCGGATCGCCACCGACGTTGATCAGAAGGTTCACATCGGGCGTAGCACGCACAGCCGGACCACCACGCGCGCATCGGTCACAGTAAGCCGTCGTGAGGTTGTCAGCCCACAGGCTCGTCGAGAACGTCATGCGGTTCCGGAACTCAGTGTACGTGTCGAATTCGCTGAAGTTGGTGGTGGGCATTCCGCTGGCGGTGAACTGGTTGAATTGATAGACCGTGATGTTTGCGTTACGCCAGAACGCGCGCGGCTTGGTGCTCTGGATCGTCGCGTACATTTGTGCAGTCTGTTGGTCCGCCTGCGGGAGAAAGCCCAGGTCGTTCGTTTCGAACCCAGGTGACAACCGCTCGTAGGACGCTCCGTAAAGCAGCGTTCCCTCAACTTTGGCCGCTTTGAGCGACAAGTCCGTGCCGGCCAGGGAAGTCCGAGTTGTGTCGTATCTCAGACCAGCATCGGGGCGATTGTAGTAGTGCACGGCACTGCGCTGCGTCCGCGCGATCGCCGCCGCGTTCCCGCGCACGACGCTCGTCGCCAATGCTGCCGACACGCTATAGCGCCCGCTCGCAAACCGGTTGCGCGCATCAATACCGCCAGTCAAAGCCTCTCGACGAAGAAACGCTTCGGCAACGTCATCGAGGCGCCGATTCACCAGTGTGAAGATCGTCCCGATACCCGATTCTCCATTTCTGAAATCCTGGGAGGCGCGAAAGACTCCGTAATCCGTCTGAGGCTCGATCAATGTGGAACCCACAGACTCGCGCCCGGTCACAGCGAAGAGAGTGCCGAGTGATGTGCCACTACGAAGTCTGCCGGTGAGCTTCGCCGCACCGAGAATTGGAGTCGATGCCGGAACGTCGGCGGTGAGATCGCTGACCAGGCCGGCGAGCTGAGGCGAACGGCCAATGCGACGCGAATAGAAAAGCCGCGATGCATCACCCGCAAAGCTGAATATTCCCGTCCCCTCGAGGAAAAACGGCCGCTGCTCGGCGAGAAATGTCTCGAATGCGGTGAGATTCAGCTGAGCCGGATCGGCTTCGACCTGGCCGAAATCGGGATTGACCGTCGCGTCCAATGTGAGATTCGACGTGAGCCCGTACTTGAGATCGCCGCCGACGGTCTGCTTTTGTGCGCGTCCGAATCCATCGGGTCGAGCAGAGCTTACGTTCTTCTCGACGACGTAGGGAGCCATCTCGAGGCGGTGCGGTGAACCGATGCCACGCAGACCGGTGAGCTCGCCGAACTGGGAGGCGATTCCCTGCTTCGACCGGCGCAGCAGTGGCCAGCTGTCACGCTCCGCGGTGCGAACGATGTCGCGGATGATCATCAGGCCGAACGTGTGCTCCGACGCCTTTGCGTACCGAAGCTGGCTGAGCGGGATCCGGAACTCGGCCGTCCACCCGACAGAGTCGATACGCGTGGCAACGTCCCAAACCGCGTCCCAGGTGATGTCCTCGCGCGCGTCGTCGTACGTGTAGTAATCGCGCTTGACTCCCGCCGGGTTTACAGCGAACTCGTATCCGGTTCTCCGGTCGTGATAAGAGTCAATCATGACTTTGATCTGATCGCTCTGCGTTTTCACATCGCGTCGCGAGAGCAGCGACAGAATGCTGTCGGGGTGCGGGTCGAACATTCGCGCGAAGACGTACAGCTTCTGTGCGTCGTATGCGATCCTGACTTCGGTTTGGGCGCTCGGGTCTCCATCCTCCTTCGGATCGAACACGCGAAACCCAGTAATCGGTTCAGCGGTTCTCCAGATCGCATCGTCATCCCGTCCGTCGATCACCGGCGGCCGCTCCGCGAGACTCGCGCTCGCCTGGGCAAGCAACGACCCGGCTCCTTTTCCACTCGCGTTATCGTGCCCCTGGATTGCCTGTCCCGGTGTCTCCTGGGCAATGCCGATAGCGGCGAACAAGGCGAGTGCTAGTTTTCCAGCACTTCTCGTCACAGAAAAAGATATGGTGTATGGCATTTCCCTATCTCCTTGCAGCTGATGCGAGGACGTTCGCTCTGTCGCCTTCCGACGGAAGCGCCAATGCGGCCTTCGTGAACGCGTCTCTCACCGCTGTAGTCGAAAGAAGGTTCTGGCTGGACAGCGACATGAGAACGTTCGCCCTGTCTCCGCTCGAAGGCATCGTCAGCGTCCGCTCGATCACTGCGAGTGTGCCACGCTCGTTTCCGGAACGAAGCAATCCCTGCGAGATGAGCGACTCGAGCACCGAGGCAACGTCGCCACTGGAAACAATTCCTTTCGTCGCCTCGATTATCTGAAGCGTAAGCGGTGCGCTGGCGTGACCGTACGGCAGCGCTGTTTCAAGGACGTTGCGCATGTCGCCGCTCGACTGGATAGTGGCCACCGTTCGGAAGTACGCATTTCGGAGCACCTCGTTCGAGCCGGAGAGATATTCTGACGCAGTCGTCATAAGGAAGTTTGCCTTGTCGCCAGAGGACGGAAGGTCTTCGGCAGCCTTTGCCAGCATGACGAGCATCTCTGGATCAGCCTGCGGAGCCATTACCTGAAGGGTACTCGACTTATCGCCACTCGACGCGATGTGCGAGAGTGCGTCCGCGATCGCGCTCCGCGCCCCGGGGCTGCGCACAGATTTTAACGGCAGCATTTGCAATACGGCGCTCAGGTCTCCCGAGCTGGAAAGATCTTTGCCCGCGTGCTGCGCGATCATTTCGGCATCGCTTTGGCTGAGCGCGGGTCCGTGCTTGATCAGCTCCTCATAGTGGAGCCTCTTGGCCCCCGAGCTCTGCATCTCGCCTATCATTTGAAGCACGGCTGGCACGCCACCCTGAGCGCGCAGCCGCGCTACCCGGGCAGGCACGTTGATGCCCGCCTCGCGCAGCACTCTCGGGAGTAACTGGCCGAGCCAGCTCACCATCGTTGCATCGAAGGGAACTGGACGCCCGTCAACCAGCGCCTCGTAGCTGAGCGACCCATCGCCAACGGGACGAACCGACAGCGATCTGTCGGAGGCGGCCGTGCGCTCGCGGAATCTGGCAAACCCACCCGGAGACAGCTGCGTGATTCGGGAGTCGTCCGACGAGTAAACAGCCTTGCCGAGAATCGCCGCCTCGGTGCAGCGACCAACGGTGCTGATGAGAAGATCCAGAATCTCGCCGTTCCCATCGCCATGACTGTCGATGTGCGTCGAGCTGCCACGTGATGTGCCGGTGGGATAAGCGTCGCACGACCATTTGGTCTGCGTCGAGCTCGTCGCGCCCTGCGCTACGCCTGCTTTCGTGACCGTTGCGAGGGGCTGCGCGGCGTTCGATCCTTGCGCCGCGGACGGATCACTAAAAGTCACCTTGAACGACTCCGGGAACTCAGCGGCTTGGGCAGTTGTCTTCGACGCATCGGTCGTCGGCTGCTGGAATGGTCGCAGCGCGGCAAGCGGAAAGGTGAGAAGCGCAACGATGACGGCGGTCATGAGGGTGCCTCTTTTTTGTAATGATTTGCGGTCGAGACGCGGATCCAGAATGGCCAGCATGCGGCCTTCGAACTCCGAGCGTCGTGCCATTGCAAGTGCGGCAAATGCTGGCGCCGCTCGATCGTGAGTCGGTGTGCCGATGGAGCGAACCATCTCCAACAATTCGCCGGCGTAGAGAGAAGGCGCGGTTCCATCACGCAGCACGTAATCGTCGCAGGCGTGCTCGCGCTCCATGCGCATTTGATGCGCGGCGACCCAGACGAGCGGATCGAACCAGAACACAACGAGGGCGAGCTGCGCGAGCAGCTGCGTGAGCGCATCGAAGCGCTTCACGTGGGCCATCTCGTGAACCAGCACGAACCGCCGGCGCTCCTCGGTCCACGTATCGGCGTCCTGCGGCAGCAGCACCGCCGGATAGACGATTCCCCAAGTCACAGGCACCGCAAGCCGTTCCCCGCGAAGCAGGATCAGCGGACGCGTGACTCCCAGCCGATTGGCGAGCCGCTGGGCGAGCGACAACCAAACGCCATCCTCGACGCGAACTCCTTCGCGCGAGAGTTGGTTGACCCTCCACGTGCCGATCGCGAGACGAAGAAGAACGAGGAGGGCGCCGACGAACCAGATCGTCGCAACTACGGGAATGAACCCGACAGGCGCTCGATTCGTGGCGGCCGCCGACCGTATCGATCCGCCGGCTTCCTGGCCCTGCGACGCGTTTGCGGGCGGTGAAACTGTCGGCGTAGTCGCGGGTGATGAAACGGCGGGCTCGGCACTCTTGGGCGTGACAGTCGCGCCAGATGCATGCGAAGGGCGATCGGTAACATTGATCACTATCGGCGGCGCGGGCGCAGGCTGAATCCACGGAGCGGCCGGCAACACGGGCATCCTCCACGCAGGAAGAATCAGTACGAGTGCGGGAATCGCGAGATGTCCGATCACCGCGGCCGTCCATACAGCGTGACGCGACGAGGCAGAGCGATTACGAAGAAGGTATGCTGCGCCCGCCGCTACCAGAACGAGAATTGCCCCTTTGAGTGCAGCATCCGTCAGCAGCGGCAGTGCACTCTGAATCGACGAGCTATCGGCGAAGAATCGGGTCATCTCAGCGTCCCTCCTTCTTGGCCTGATCGACCATGCGAGCCACTCGCTCGAGCGCGGCATCCGTGAGCTTGGGTCCCTTCAGCTCGAGGAGTGCGGCCACGGCCTGTTCCGTTGAATTGTCGAAGAATGTCTTGAGCACGTGCGTGAGAGCAGATCGACGCGCGGCTTCGCGGCGGAGCGTCGGATGATACACGTACGCCCGTCCATCCTCTTCGTGACTCACGCGACCCTTCTGCTCGAGAGTGCGAAGTGTCGCCCGAACGGCCGAATAGCCAGGCGGATTCGGAATCCCCTCCATAACCTCGCCGACGGAGGCTTTGCCCCGCTGAAAGAGGAAATCCATGATTTGCCGCTCCCTGCGGCTGAGACCCGTGAGCTCGTCGTTGTGGTTAGGCATGAGGAATTCGATAGAGGACTCGATGAACCGTCAGCAAGACCAACTGCTGCAAAACTAGCACATGCTGGATTTTTAGCAATAGCGGCCTTTTCTGGCTCTCTGATCCGCTCGCCGAACTGAGGTTCATGGATACAAAAAAACCCAGCTAAGCCGGGCTCGAATCACTGCTGTTGATAGTTAACCCGCTATTAGTGGGGTTGCTGGTCTCCAGTCCCGTCTTTCGTGGTCGTGCCGAGCGCGGCCGCGCGTTCGCGCTCCTTGCGTTCCCGAATGCTCCGCACGGCCTTCATGAAATCCGCATCGTTGATCGCCTGCTGCGCGTGCCAGGTGATGTCTCGATTCATCGCCGCGTAGGCGCGATCGCGCTCCATCGTCTGGGGGTTACCCTGAATGTTGAGCGGTAGCATCGCCAGGAGCGCCGTTGGAATCGAAACCGGGCCCAACCGGATGGCGTGCCTGTCGATACCCCACTTGTAGCCGCCCTTCTTGATCGTCCAGTCGGTTGGATCGCGCCCAGCCGCCACCGCTGCAACTGAATCGTTGTAAGGAGCGATTGCATCGGCAATGAGACTGTCGATCGTTTGCGCGACCGTCTTTGGTGGCGGAGTGATTTGGACCGGCGCCTTCCACAGACGTCCATCGGAATACGATGGACGAACCCCACGCACCGGACCTCCGCCACCAACGAGAGGGCCAGTTCCACCCTCGCCCGTCGGCGTCGTGACCGCCGGCGATGGGGCCGGGATCGTTGTTGGAACTGTTGTCGGAGCGGTTACGTGAATCTCACGGGATCGTTCGGGTCGTCCGTCGCCGCCGATCTTTCCCGGCGTCGGTTTCTCGCCGGGCCGCGCTATCCGTACGAAGCCCACGTGCTGCTCGGCGACTTCCGCCCGCTTCGCCGGGGAGAGATCGAGATTCAAAATCAGCATCCGCATCAAGGCAACCGCGACGACGAGGTGCACCCCCAGCGACAGGAGGAAGGAATTGGATACCTTCCTCCTCGGCGCTTCGGGCTGGGTCGTGACGCGGCGGAAAATCATCAGGCGCGGGCCATCCCCTGTCGCTCTTCGGGACGTCGAGCCGCCGAACGGACCTCATCTCCGGCCTTGGCCTGCATGCCCTTCAACACGCGTCCAGCACGCGCGGCTGCTTCACGAAGCCGCTCGGGTGAGGTGATGAAGGAGACACGGAAAAACCCTTCCCCACCCGGTCCGAACGCGGAACCCGGAAGGATGATCACGCCTTCGTCCTGGAGAAGTCGCTCGGCGAATGCCGCGCTCGGAATGTTCTTGGGGAGCGGGCACCAGATGTACATCGTGGCCTTGGGGCTATCGACCGGGAAACCGGCATCCGACCACGCCTCGACTGCGGCATCGCGACGTCTCTTGAATTCCGCGACGTTCCCCGGAATCCAATCGGCGCACTTATCGAGCGCGGTTGCGGCGGCTGCCTGAATCCCCATGAAAGTCCCGGTATCGACGAACGACTTTACTTTCGCCACTGCGGCAACGTACTCCTGCTTGCCGCACGCCCAGCCGCAACGCCAACCCGTCATGTTGTACGTCTTGGACATTGAGTGGAACTCGATTGCGATATCACGCGCGCCCTCGATCTCGAAAATGCTCGGGGGCACGTATCCGTCGTAGGCGAGCTCGGAGTAGGCATTGTCATACACCAGCAGGATATCGAGTTCCTTGCAGCGCCGAACCATCTCCTCGAGGTACTCCCTGGGAGCGACGGCCGCGGTCGGATTGTTTGGATAGTTGAGGTACAGAACCTTCGCTTTCTTGAGCACTTCAGCCGGAACCTTGTCCAGATCGATCAGGAATCCGTTTTCGGGCCGCAGCGCATACTTGTACGGCGTGGCGTCGGCCAGGAGCGTTCCGCCCACGTACGAGTTGTAGCCAGGCTCGGGCAGAATGGTGTAATCCCCCTTCGTCGCGAAGGCTAACGCGAGGTGGGAGAGCCCTTCCTTCGACCCAATGAGAGGGACGATTTCCTTGAGCGGATGGAAATCCTGTCCGAATCGCCGCTTCATGAATCGCGCGACCGCCTCGCGAAACTCGACAAGACCAAGGGCGAATCCGTACCGGCTCATGGTAGGAATACGCACAGCCTCGGAGATTCGCTCGATCACAGCGGGCGGCGGCGACAGATCGGCGTCGCCGGCTCCGAGATCGATGACATCCATTCCGCGAGCGATGAGCTCGCGCTTTTTCTCGGGGATTCCAGCGAGCGGGTATTCGGGTAAGCTGAGTAGTCGGTCTGTGTAGGCGGGCACTTATCGGCTCTCTTGAACAGGGTTGCTCACGCGACTAACACCGGGGATCTCGATTTCCACGATGTCGCCAGAGACAAGCGGACCAACGCCCGAGGGCGTTCCGGTCGCAACTAGGTCCCCTGGCTCCAAAGTCATGATGCGCGAGATGTAAACGAGGAGGGATGGGATCGAGAAGACCATCTCGCTGCTTTTCCCTCGCTGTCGCTCGACACCGTTAACCCGCGTGACGACCGTGAGACTGTCGAGGTCCGGAAGCTTTGACGACTCCTCTCCCAGAGGACAAAAGGTATCAAATCCCTTCGCTCTAGTCCACTGTGAATCTGCTTTCTGCAGATCCCTGGCAGTCACGTCGTTGACCGCGATGATCGCCCTGATTCCCCGTGCCGCATCCCTTTCAGACACCCGGGTCATCGACTTCCCCACCACTATTCCGATTTCGCCCTCGTACTCTACCCGGGAGGAAGCCTCCGGCAGCACGATCGCCTGCCCCTCCCACACCACACTCGAAGGAGGCTTGAGGAAGATCAGCGGCTCCTTGGGAACCTCGTTTCCGAGCTCCTTTGCGTGCTCGCGGTAGTTGCGCCCAACGCAGACGATCTTTCCGGGCCGGAGTTTTGTGGCGGGCATCTCAGTTGGTCACCAGTTGAAGGGTATGGGTTGCTCTAATGGGGCGCTTGACGCACGCTACATTGGGTCGAAGCCGACGCATCTCGTTAGCTGTCGTGCTCGTGTGCGACTCGGTACGCCGCGTTTCGCGATGCGCCGAGGGACGAGACGAGATAGTCCATCACATCGCGCGGGGCTTTGCCGGCGGCACGAAGCCTCCTTGCCGCGTCGTTCAAATCGCTCTCACTCACGGTTCGCGCTTCCGCCCCACCGATGACGAGCACGACTTCGCCCTTTGGATCTGACTTGGCGTAAACGCTCGCAAGCTCCGCGATCGTGCCGCGCTTGAATTCCTCGAACTTCTTTGTCAGCTCTCTTGCGACGACCACCTGTCGCGCGCCCGCTCCTGCTTCTGTAAGCGCTTCGAGCGTGGCTGCAACGCGGTTCGGCGCCTCGAACAGCACTACGGTCACGCGCGAATCGACTATCTCGGAGATGAGTTCCGCGCGCTCTCTTCCCTTGCGTGGAAGAAATCCGAAGAACGTGAATCGCTCGAGCGGCAGACCCGACGCGACGAGCGCCGCCATGATGGATGACGCGCCGGGGATGGGCACGACCGGCGCGCCGGCCTCGAGCGCCGCAGCGACGAGTCGAGAGCCAGGGTCAGAGATGAGTGGCGTGCCGGCATCAGATATCAACGCGATCGAATCACCCGACAACAGGCGCGCGACGAGCCTCGGCGTTTCCTTCGCCTCGTTGTGCTCGTGGTAGGAGCTGAGTGGCGTATCAATCTTGTAGTGATCGAGAAGGCGGCGCGAGTGCCGCGTGTCCTCCGCAATGACAAGCGCGGTCGAGGAGAGAACCTCGACCGCGCGATGTGACATGTCTCCCAGATTGCCGATGGGAGTGCTCACCAGAAAAAGAGTCCCCGCTCTTGGGGAGCTCACGAGTCGTCCAGCGACGGACTCCGGTTGATTACGCGGCGGCGTGCTGCTTGAACTTCTCCGCCAGCGCCGGCTTGCCCATGAATCCGATCATCTGATCGACGAGCTTGCCGTCCTTGAAGAACAGGATCGCCGGAATGGATCTCACGTTGAACTTGGTCGAGGTCTTGATGTTCACGTCCACATCGACCTTCGCAACCTTCGCCTTGCCCTCGTATTCGATCGCCAACTGGTCCAGCACGGGCGCAACCATGCGGCACGGTGCACACCATGTCGCCCAGAAATCGACGACGGCGAGTCCCTTGTGCTGCTCGATCTGCACCTCGAAATCAGAATCATTCACTTCAACTGCATTCGACATTTTGTAATCTCCAACCGCAGGATACCCCACGGGGCTTCGTCAGTAAGATTGCTGCGGGGACGCTGCCCCCTTCATCTTTAAACTTAATGACCCAATCAAGTCCGCGTGGCACCCGCGTTTCCCACATCGGCATCGCGGTGGAAGCTCTTGCCAAAAGCATTCCATTTTTCCGGGACGTACTGGATTTGCCTGAGGTTCCGCTGGATGATTCCGATGGCGCCAACATCGTGGGGTTCGCCGCGGGTGAACCGCTGGTAGAGCTTCTCGAGGCGGGCGATGTCTCCTCGCCAATAGGGAAGTTCATGGCGAAACGGGGACCCGGCATTCACCACATCTGCTTTTCAGTCGACGATCTCGACGCGACGCTGGAGCGATGCCGCCGCGCCGGCATTCAGCTCATAGACGAGAAGCCGCGCATCGGCGCCGAAGGAAAACGGATCGCGTTTCTGCACCCCCGGTCGACAGGCGGGGTGCTGGTGGAGCTGTCAGATCACTAACGACGCGTCGAAGTCCCAGGATTACCGCAGAAGTCGCGCACTGCCGCAATGTCCATATTATCGACGTACCATCTGCTGCCGGGGCCCTTGATCGCGTAGAACGTCGTTTCGCGCGTCAGATTCCCTTTTTTCAGCTCGACCTTGACCTCGCGGTGTCCCTGCGAGCCGCCCATCTCGCCGAGGGTGCGATAGCTGTCGTTGTTGAAGTAGCAGGCAAGAATGACCTCGCGCTTCTCGAGCTCGGTGCGGTCCATCGTCTCTCGCGCGGGTCCGTCCTTGGTGCCGAAAACTGTGGACATGGCCTGGAGGTCCTTCGCGTTCACCGCCTTCAGGAACTGATCGACCGCGAGCTGCGGCGAGGCCGCGCCCGTGATCTGTCCGTTGCTTCCCATCTTCTGGGTAGCGCTCGAACAGGCTGTGAGAAGGAATAGACAGGCGACTTTTCTAAGGGACACGATAGAATTCTCCAATGGATAGAGCTGCGACCAAGGGACTGTGACAATGCGTGCTAAGCAACAACGGCTGTATATCAATATCGATCACGTGGCGACATTGC
>Ga0070695_100001917_pt1 | contig 11773 bp, 10 predicted proteins | sample KBSK1252metaG_FD_65471 | JGI IMG/M metagenome (GOLD analysis project Ga0070695, IMG submission 65471) | Corn, switchgrass and miscanthus rhizosphere microbial communities from Kellogg Biological Station, Michigan, USA - KBS K1-25-2 metaG | ecosystem: Host-associated > Plants > Roots >...
TTCCAGCCTGCGGAATGGGAGCTCCCGCCGGCGCCCTAGGCGAGGTCTAGAGGCGGTCCGCCAGCTCCCCCAGGCCCGGCACCTTGAAGCGCTCCCCTTCCAGGGCGCGCACCACGCACAGCAGGAGCAGGACCCCGAGGCCCAGGCCGGTGAGGCCCACGAGGGTCCAGAAGAGCTCCCCCAGCACGCGCACGAGCCAGGGGCCCTGCAGCAGGAGCAGGTGGACGGACTTGAGCAGGAGGTAGAGCGCGGCCACCGCGAAGGCCAGGAGCAGGCCCTGCTTCGCGTGCCACTTCACGAACTCCTTGCGGCTCGCCACCAGGGAGACCACGGCCAGCGGTCCCAGGTAGGCGAACAGCAGGAGGATGCGGTCCTGGTCGGAAAGCTCGGAGGTGAGTCGTTCTTCCATCGGACCCGGGATTGTAGACTCTTCCGGATGCTCGAGTCCTCCCCCGCCCTCGCCACCCTGACGCCGATGTTCCGCCAGTACCACGCGCTCAAGCGCGACCATCCCGGCGCCATCCTCCTCTTCCGCATGGGGGACTTCTACGAGATGTTCTTCGAGGACGCGCAGGAGGCCAGCCGCCTGCTGGACCTGACGCTGACGGCGCGCGGCAAGGGAACGGACAACGTGGCGCCGATGTGCGGCTTCCCCCACCACCAGCTCGACGCCTACACCGCCAAGCTCGTCACCCGCGGACGGCGGGTGGCGGTCTGCGAGCAGACGGAGGACCCCCGCAAGGCCAAGGGCCTGGTGCGGCGCGAGGTGGTGCGCATCGTCACCCCGGGCACGGTGCTCGACCCCGGGCAGCTCGACCCCAAGGACAACGCGTGGATCGCCGGCGTGGCGGTGGCGGGGGGACTGCTCGGTGCCGCCTTCCTCGACGCCTCCACCGGCGACTTCCTGGCCTGGCAGGCCCCGGAGGGCGTGGACGGATGGGAGGCGCTCGCCGATCGCCTGGCCGCCTTCGGCCCCCGGGAGATCGTGTTCCCGGAGGGCTTCCCCTGGAGCGAGGCCTTCCGGGGGGCGCGCGCCCAGGACGCCCTGCTCACCGAGTGCGAGCCCTTCGGCTTCACCCCGGGCGCGGCCGGGGAGCGCCTGGGGCGCCAGTTCAACGTGGCCTCGCTCGACGGCTTTGGTCTGCGCGATCGCCCGGCGGCGGTGGCCGCGGCGGGCGGCCTGCTCGGCTACGCGCAGGAGACCCAGCGCAGCGCCCTCGAGCACGTGGAGCAGGTGCTCACCCACGAGCCCTCGCAGGCGCTGCTGCTCGATCCCGCCACCCGCCGCAACCTGGAGATCGAGCGCTCGCTGCGCCACGGCGGGGCGGAGGGCTCGCTCTACTCGGCCATGGACGAGACGGTCACCGCCCCGGGAGGGCGGCTGCTCCGCCGCTGGCTCCTCGCTCCCCTCACCGATCCCTCGGGAATCGCCGCCCGGCACGACGCGGTGGAGGAGTTCACGGGCGAGCCCATGCGCGCGGACCTGCGGGAGGCGCTGCGCGCCGTGCACGACGTGGAGCGCCTGGCGGCGCGCGCGGTGGCGGGGACGGCCCACCCCCGCGACCTCGCGGCCCTGCGCGCCTCGCTGCGCGCTCTCCCCGCCCTGACGGGATCGCTGTCCGCGTCCCGGGCGACGCTGCTGCGGGAGACCGCCTCCGCCCTCGATCCCCTCGAGGACCTGGCGGAGCACCTGGAGCGGGGACTGGCCGACGATCCCCCGGCGGGAGCCCGCGAGGGCGGCGTGATCCGCGACGGCTTCCACGGGGAGCTCGACGAGCTGCGCGGCATCCGCCGCGACGGGCGCGCCACCATCGCGGAGATCGAAGGACGTGAGCGTGCCGACACGGGGATCGCCTCCCTCAAGGTCCGCTACACCAAGGTGTTCGGGTACTACATCGAGGTCAGCAAGGCGAACCTGCACCTGGTGCCCGAGCGCTTCCGCCGCAAGCAGACGATCGCCGGCGGCGAGCGCTACGTCACCGACGAGCTGCAGGACTACCAGGACAAGGTCCTGCACGCGCAGGAGCGCATCGAGGTCCTGGAGTACGCGCTGTTCCAGGAACTCCGCGGCGAGGTGGCCGCCCGCGCCGCCCGGGTGAAGCGCACGGCCCGCGCCATCGCGCAGCTGGATGTGCTCGCCTCCTTCGCGGAGACGGCGGTGCTGCGCGGCTACCGCCGCCCGAAGGTGGACGGGGGCACGGCGCTGCTCCTGCGGGGGGCGCGCCACCCGGTGGTGGAGCGCACGCTTCCCGCCCGCGCCTTCGTCCCCAACGACACCGTCCTCGATGCGGCGGGGAAGGCGATCGCCATCCTCACCGGCCCCAACATGGGGGGCAAGTCCACCTACCTGCGCCAGGTGGCGCAGCTCGTGCTTCTGGCACAGGCGGGGAGCTTCGTCCCCGCCGAGGAGGCGGCCCTGGGGGTGGCGGACCGCATCTTCTGCCGCGTGGGTGCTTCGGACAGCCTGGCCGAGGGCCAGAGCACGTTCATGGTGGAGATGACGGAGACGGCGAACATCCTCCACCACGCCACCGCGAAGAGCCTCGTCCTCCTGGACGAGATCGGCCGGGGAACCTCCACCTTCGACGGCCTGTCCATCGCCTGGGCGGTGGTGGAGCAGCTGCACGGCCGTGCGGGGGGCGCCCCCCGCACGCTCTTCGCCACGCACTACCACGAGCTGACCGAGCTCGCCGTGGAGCTTCCCGGCGTCGTCAACTGGCGGATGGCCGTGCGCGAGCGCGGGGACCAGGTGGTCTTCCTGCACCGCGTGGAGGAGGGCGCCGCCGACCGCTCCTACGGGATCCACGTGGCGCGCCTGGCCGGCGTGCCGGCGGCGGTGGTGGCGCGCGCCGGCGAGATCCTGCTCAACCTGGAGAAAGACGAGTTCGGAAAAGACGGGTTGCCGCGGCGGGCGAGGAAGCGCGGACAGCCCCAGCAGGGTCAGTTCGCGCTCTTCCCCGCCGAGGCGGAGGACGTGGGGGCGGCCGAGGTGCTGGCGGAGCTGCGCGCGGCAGACCCCGCCCGTCTGACCCCGCTGGAGGCGCTCACCCTGCTCGATGCCTGGCGGCGGCGCCTCCGCGGCGACGCCTGATCAGAAGGAGCCCACGGCCTCCTGCTCCTGGCGGTAGGTCTCGAACACCTCCTCGAGCTTGGTCAGCGTGAGGAGGTCCAGCACCTTGCCGGAGGGGTTGAGCAGCTTGACGGTGCCGCCCTTCTCCTTGGCCCTCTTGTAGCAGGCCACCAGCTCGCCGATGCCGGCGGAATCCATGTAGGTGACCTTCTCCAGGTTCAGCACGATGGCGTGGCTGCCCTTGTCGAGCAGCTCGACCACGCGATCGCGAAGCACCATGTCGCCCTCGCCGATCGTGATCTTGCCCTCGATGTCCACGACCGCGACCTGGCCGACTTGCCGCACCCTAGCCTTCATCTTCGGATCCCTCCAGCATCGGCCGCTGCCGCGGCCTTCTTCTTGAGCTTCAGGAGCGTGACCTCCATGCCACGCCCGGGCCGATAGCGGAAATCGACCTCGTCCACGAACGCACGGATCATCAGGAGTCCCCGCCCCGACACCTGGAGCAGGTTGGCGGGGTCGCGGGGGTCCTTGGTCTTGCGGGGATCGAATCCCTTCCCCCGGTCGCGCACGCGCGCCGTGACCGTTCCCTCCCCCGCCAGCAGCACGACGTCCACCGACCGGTCGGGGTCGAGACCGTTGCCGTGGGTCATGGCGTTCACGACCGCTTCCCGCACTGCCAGTCCCATGTCGAGCGCGGCCTCCTCCTCGAACCCCGCGGCGGCCGCCGCCCGCTCGGCCGCCCCATGGGCGAGATCGAGGAAGGGAATCCGGCTGGGCAGGACGAGCTTCACGTAGGCGGTGGTCGGGTCTTGCACCTCACCCCGTCCCTGCCGAATTGGCGATGTCGCGGTCCGCAAGTTAAGACGGGAGAGGATATAGGGCGGAAAGGGGGGGTGTCAACGCGGAGGGACGCACTCCTCCTCGACGAAGCGGGGACGATACTGCACGGCCTCCGCCACGTGGGCCTCGCCGATCTCCGCCGTCCCTTCCAGGTCCCGCAGCGTGCAGGCCAGGCGGCGCACGCGGTCGTACCCCCGCGCCGAGAGGCGGAGGCGTGCGCCGGCGGCGACCAGGAGCCTGCGCGGCCCCTCGCCGAGGACGGCGCACCGGTCCAGCTCCCGCGGGCGCATCTGGGCGTTGCAGGAGGGTCCGTCGGGACCGAAGCGCGCGCGCTGGCGCAGGCGCGCCGCCAGCACCCGCTCCCTCACCCGCGCGGAGGATTCCCCTTCCCCCCCTCGGGCCAGGACCGAGAGGTCCACGGGCGGCACCTCGACGGTGAGGTCGATCCGGTCCAAGAGCGGCCCGGACACGCGCCCCAGGTAGGCGGCGACCTGAAGCGGTGAGCACCGGCAGCGCGCGCCCGGCTGTCCGTGCCATCCGCAAGGACACGGGTTCATGGAGGCAACCCACGTGAACCGGGCGGGGAGGATCGCGGTCTGGCGGACGCGCGTGACGTGGACCTCGCCGTCCTCCAGAGGTTGGCGGAGCGCTTCCAGCGCATCGCGCCGGAACTCGGGAAGCTCGTCGAGATAGAGGACGCCGTGATGGGCGAGCGTCGCCTCGCCGGGCCGCAGCGGAGCACCCCCGCCCACCAGGCCGGCGGGAGACGTCCCGTGGTGCGGCGCGCGGAACGGGCGGCGGCGCACGAGGCCCGAGGTCAGGCCGGAGGCACTCCAGATGCGGGTCACCTCCAGCGCCTCCTCGGGGTGGAGCGGCGGCAGGATGGAGGGCAGGCGCCGCGCCAGCATGGTCTTGCCGGCACCGGGAGGACCGATCAGCAGGAGGTGATGCCCACCGGCGGCCGCGATCTCGAGGGCCCGGCGCGCCGCCGCCTGGCCGCGGATCTCCCGGAGGTCCGGCGCTTCCCCTGCGCGCTCCTCCTTGTGCATCTGGGTCTCGAGATCGGTCCCGCTCCTGACGGGAGGGAGGACTGCCCAGGCGCGCAGCTCCGCGAGCGAGCGCAGGGGCACGACGTCGATCCCGGTGACGAGCGCCGCCTCCGCCGCGTTCTCCTCGGCCACCAGGAGGCGCCGTCTCCCCGCCGCACGCACGGCGAGCGCGATGGGCAGGCTCCCCCGGACGGGGCGGAGCGTGCCGTCCAGTCCCAGCTCTCCCGCCAGGGCGGTGGTCGCCGCGTCGAGCGGAGGGATCTGCCCGTCCGCGGAGAGCAAGGCGGCGGCGATGGGGAGGTCGAGGCCGGTGCCGTGCTTGCGCAGGTCCGCGGGGGCGAGGTTGACGATCACGCGCCGCTGCGGGAGGCGGAAGCCCGCGTGCGGCAGCGCGGCCCGGATGCGGTCGATCCCCTCGCGCACGGCGCCGTCGGCCAGGCCCACGGCGGCGATGGTGGGGAGGCCGCCCCCGAGGTCCACCTCGACCTCGACGGGACGGGCCTCGATCCCGACGAGCACGGCGCCGAGCGCCCGGCCCAGCATGGGAGGGCTCCGATCGGGGAGGCGGGGACGGGACGGACGGCTAGCGGGCGACGGTCAGGCGCATCCCGGGGACCAGCGGCGCCCCGACCGAGAGGTCGTTCAGCTCGCACAGCTCGCCCACCGTCACCCGGTACTGGGTCGCGATCTTCCAGAGCGTGTCGCCGGAGCGCACCGTGTGCACGGACGCCCGTACCGTCGCGGTCTGCTTCCCGCCCGTGGGACGCTTGGCGGCGCGCCGCGCCAGCTCGGCCGAGTGCGCGCCGGGGACGACGCGGATGCGCTCCCCCGCGCGCAGCGCGCGCTTGGCGGAGAAGCCGTTGGCGGCGGCGATGGCGGACACGCTGGTGTTGTAGCGGGAGGCCACGTGGGTCAGGGTGTCGCCGCGGCGCACCCGGTAGAGGATCGTCCCCCCCGTGGTGCGGGGCCGCGTGCGCGCGGAGGCCACCGGCTCCTCCGTCCAGGTGCCGGACGCGCCGACGCCGCCGGCGGGAACGCGCAGCGTCTGGCCCGGGTGCACCACCGTCCTCTTCCCCATCCTGTTCTCGGTCTGGAGCGTGGCCACCGAGACGCCGTAGCGGGAGGCGATGCGGGAGAGGGTGTCGCCGCGCCGCACCTGGTGGTAGATCACGATGATCCGCTCGCTGGGCGGGAGCTCCATCAGCGCCGCCAGCGTGGCCACCCCCGTCCCCTTGGGAACGCGGATCGCCGTCACCTGATTGGGCGGGGTCTGGTGCCGCCGCAGCGCGGGGTTGAGGGAGTGGAGCGTGTCGCCGTCGCTCTCCGCGAGGCGCGCCAGGACGCGGAGATCCACGGCGCCGTCCACGTCGATCGTGTCGTACTCGAGCGGCGGCTCGGGCTTGAAGGAGAAGCCGTACTTCTCCGGGTTCTTCGAGATCAGCGTCGCCGCCAAGATGGCGGGCACGTAGTTCTTCGTCTCCTTGCGGATCCGGGAGGTGAGCGCCAGGGACCAGAAGTCCGTGGCCCGCGTCTGGGCCATGGCGCGCGAGACCCGGCCCGGCCCCCCGTTGTAGGCGGCCATGGCCAGGTGCCAGTCGCCGAACATCGCGTAGAGGTCCTTGAGGTACCGCGCGGCGGCGCGCGTGCACTTCTCGGGATCGGAGCGCTCGTCGATCCAGTAGTCCTGGCGCAGGCCGTACATGCGGCCGGTCCCGGACATGAACTGGAACAGGCCCTTGGCGCGGGCGCGGGAGAGCGCGTTCGGCTTGTAGGCGCTCTCCACGTGGGCCAGGTAGGCGAGGTCGAGGGGGACCCCCTCCTCCTCGAAGATGCGATGGATCATGGGGAGGTAGCGGCCCGAGCGCTGGAGGCCGGGGAGGAACTTGTCGCGGTGGCGGTTGGAATAGAAGTCCACCCAGGCCAGGACCTTGTCGTTGTACGACATGGGAATGTCGTAGGTGACCTCCGGCTCCTCGGCGACGATCCGCTCCTTGCGGATCTCGTCCGGGGAGAGCTCGGGATCCTGCACCGCCAGATCCTGGACGGGCGCCTGCGTGGGCTCGGCGCTCTCGTCCGGCTCCACCTCCTCGGCCTGGACGGAGCTGTCGTCGGCCTGATCGGGGTCGTCCGCGTCGGGCTCGTCGCCGGCGTCGGGCTCTCCCGCCTCCGCCGTCCCGGCCTTGTCGTCCGCGGGATCCCAGGCGAAGTCCGGCTCCGGCGCGCCGGCTGTCTTGTCGGTCTCCTTGGAAGGAGCCGGATGGGACGCCTTGGACGTCCAGGCCGGCCCCTTGGCCGGCGGCGGCGACTTGTGCGACGAGGCACAGGCGCCCAGCGCCAACACGAGAGCCACGAAAGCCAGGACCAGGAACGGGCGGGCCGGGGGGGCCTGGGCGCGAGGGGGCATCCTTCCTCCTTCACGTCGTCCGAGGGCCCGCCGCAGGCAAGCGCTCCGACCCGGCCAATATAGATGCCGGGCGGGAGGCCGTCAATCTATCGAACGACGTATCTCCTTGATTTCCGACTACATGGATATGCCTTGCGGGCATGCAACTCAGGTGCGCCAAGGCGCGTGCGGCCGCTTGACAGGGCCGCGGAGTTTCGCCTAACCTTCGTCCGCCCGCCAAACCGCCCTGCCTCCGAGGAGTTCCCCCATGTTCGATCCCAAGGATCCGAAGGACACGAAGGAGAAGCTGAAGGCCGTCGATCTCGCCGTCTCCCAGATCGAGCGGCAGTTCGGCAAGGGTTCGATCATGAAGCTCGGCTCCCGGGAGGGGCAGGAGGTGCCGGTGGTCTCCACCACCTCCCTCTCCGTGGACTACGCCCTCGGGGTCGGGGGGGTCCCCCGGGGACGGGTGATCGAGGTCTTCGGGCCAGAGTCGTCCGGGAAGACCACCCTGGCGCTCCACATCGTGGCCGAGGCGCAGCGCCAGGGAGGGGTCGCGGCCTTCATCGACGCCGAGCACGCCCTCGATCCTGAATACGCCCGGAAGCTCGGCGTGGACGTGGACAACCTGATGGTCAGCCAGCCGGACAACGGCGAGCAGGCCCTGGAGATCACCGAGATCCTGATCCGCTCCAGTGCGGTGGACGTCCTGGTGGTGGACTCGGTGGCGGCTCTCGTCCCCAAGGCGGAGCTGGACGGCGAGATGGGCGACAGCCACGTGGGGCTGCAGGCGCGCCTGATGTCCCAGGCCCTGCGCAAGCTGACGGGTGCCGTCTCCAAGAGCAAGACCGCCCTCATCTTCATCAACCAGATCCGGGAGAAGATCGGCGTGATGTTCGGGAACCCGGAGACCACGACCGGGGGACGCGCCCTGAAGTTCTACGCCTCCATGCGCATCGACATCCGCCGCATCGGCGCCATCAAGGAGGGCGAGGAGACCACGGGGAGCCGGACCAAGCTCCGGGTGGTGAAGAACAAGGTGGCCCCGCCCTTCCGCAGCGCCGAGTTCGACATCCTCTACGGCGAGGGGATCTCGCGCGAGGGGGACCTGCTCGACCTGGGGATCGCCCACCGCATCGTGGACAAGTCGGGCTCCTGGTTCTCCTACGGCGAGGTGCGCCTGGGGCAGGGCCGGGAGAACGCCCGCGCCTTTCTCAAGGACAACCCCGACCTCGCGCTCGAGATCGACCGCAAGCTGCGGGTGGCGCTGGGGCTCATCAAGCCCGGGCCCGTGCCCGACGAGGTGCCGGCCCCGGTGGTCGAAGTGGCCGAGGTGGCCGAGCCGGTGGGTGCGGGAAGGCGCGCGCGAAGTTGACGCTCCGGTGGCCGTGTGCCACCATCGCGCCGCTTTTTTTCAGGCACCGGGGCTCGGTAGCTCAGTTGGTAGAGCGAGGGACTGAAAATCCCTGCGTCGGGGGTTCAACTCCCTCCCGAGCCACCAACACATCAAAGCATTACCGAGGCGTCGTGGGCGGCGTTGGTGCGCCCTGCCCTGCGCTCGCGCGCTTGGCCGCGTCCGGCACCACCTCCAGCAGCTCCAGGTCGAACACGAGGGTCTGCCCGGGCTTGATCTTGGGGTCGGGCGACTGGTTCCCGTACGCCAGATCGGGCGGGCAGACGAGCTGGGCCTTGCCTCCGGCCTTCATCTTCTGCAGTCCCTGGCTCAGACAGGGGAACACGCTTCCCACGATGATGCTGACCGGCTGGCCGCGCTCCAGCGAGTTCTCGATCACCTTGCCGTCGATGTCGGAGAGCTTGAGCTGCAGGCGGGCACCGTCCATGGGCTTGGGGCTGGCGCCGTTCCCCGCCTGGATCTCCTTGTAGACCATCCCGTTGGGGAGCTTCTGCGCGCCTCCCGCCGCCGCCGCCTTCTCGAGGTAGGCCTCGCCCTTCTTCCTCTCGTTGGTGGCCAGGATCGTCAGGCGCGACTGGGTCAGGGCGTTGATCCGCTGCGCGTACTCCGAGGCCTTCACCGGCTCGCCCTTGCTCTCGAGCTGGTCGCGCACGCCCTTCAGGAACTGCTCGCGCTCCGCCTCGTTGAAGGCGAACGCCTCGAGCTGCTCGGCCGCCATGCGGCCCATGGCGTAGATCGTCTTCTGGTCCTCGACCGTGGCCGGGTCCTGGGGCTGTGCCGGCGCGGCGGCGTTCTCGGCGGCGGGCTTCGGCGTCTTCGAGCAGGCGGCAGCCAGGCAAAGCAGCACCGCCAGGGAGAGCAAGCGCAGGGGTCGGCTCACGGTCACCTCGTGGCCCGGCCAGGCGGGCAGGACGACTGTAGCAGCAGCCCGGCGGCGGCCGCTCCTCAGAGGGCGTCGAGGGGGCCGGAGGGGCGGATGGGGTCGGCGGCGGCGGCGTCTCCCCGGCTCAGGCGCCAGAGGCCGTGGAGGAGGACGAGGGCGAACCAGGCGGCGACCACGATCCAGGCGGTCTGGGCATCGACGTGCACGGGTCCTCCTAGGCGTACTTCCGGATCACGCCGACCACGACCCCCTGCACCTGGACCCGGTCCGCGGCGAGCGTCAGGGGGTGCATGGACGCATTGGCCGGCTGCAGCCGCACCGAGGCGCCCTCGCGGTACATCCTCTTGAGCGTGGCCTCGTAGCCGTCCACCAGGGCCACCACGGTCTCGCCGTCCCGCGCCTGGGGACGCTCCTCCACCACCACCAGATCGCCGTCCCGGATCTGCTCGTCGATCATCGAGTCTCCGCGGACGCGAAGCACGTAGGCGGGCTTTCCTCCCCGCGGGACCATGTCCGACGGGACGGGCACCTCCTCCTCGGAGCGCACCGCCTCCAGCGGGGATCCCGCGGCGATCGTCCCCATCAGGGGCAGGGCGGCACCCCCGTCCGGGCGCTGGGGAGCGTCCACGAGATCGATGGACCGGTTCTGGTTCCACACCCGGCGCACCAGCCCCTTCTCCACGAGATGGCTGACGTGCTTGTGGACCGTGGCCACCGAGGAGAGGCCGAGCGGGTGCCCGATCTCCTCCAGGGACGGCGAGTAGCCGTGGCGGGCGATGAAGGTCCGGATCACCTCCAGGACGTCCCGCTGCCGGCGAGTGAGCGCCATGGCCTGCCCTCCCGGGTCCCAGCCTAGGCGAACGTTGGACGAAAATCAAAGGTTGCGTTGGCCGCACCCCCGGCTCCCGGTATATTCCGGGCCCGGAGGACTCCCCCCTTGCGCCTCGCGGCCCTGATCCCGGCGGCCCTGGCCGTTCTCTTGCCGGCCTCCGCCTCGAACGCCCCCACTCCGGTGGTGCCCCCGCCCCCGGCCGCACCCTCCTCCGAGGTCTCGGACCTCGTGCAGCACGAGAAGCTGCGCGCCGACGTGGAGGCGATCCTCACCGAGCTGCAGGCCCCCGGCCAGAGCGACGACTTCCAGTTCCAGAACGTCGCCGACCGCTTCCTCATGCTCGGACCCGCGGTGGTCCCCTTCCTGATCAACGAGCTGGAGCGCCAGGACCTCGCCACCTTCCACGAGTCCGCCTACGCCCTCGGGCACCTCCAGGGGCCGGGGATCGAGGAGGCCCTCCGGAAGGCGGCTGAGCGCGCGGGGAAGGAGGAGGAGAGCAAGCTCAAGCGCGCCATGAAGGCGAGCGCGGTCTACGCCCTGACCCTGCACCACGTCCCCGATGCCGTCGACCTCATGCTGTCCGGCAAGGAGCCGGTGGGGCGCATGCCCTGGATGGAAGGCGTCCCCCTGATCCAGATCGCGACGGTGGTGGGCGGGCGCGAGGCCACGCTGCAGCTCGTCTCCAAGATCGACCCCATCCGGCAGGACCCGGCCCGTGAATGGGACGTCCTGGTCGCCATGCAGGCGCTGGCTGCCGGACGCCAGCCGGAAGGGACGGCAAAGCTCGTCTCGCTGCTCGAGGACGAGCGCACGCAGGTGCGCATCGGAGCCCTCGCCGGCCTCGGCCAGAGCGGCGACCCGGCGGTGCTCGACGCGGTCATTTCCCACCTCGACGCCGGGAACGTGATGGAGCGGCAGGCCGCGGCGGACGCGCTCGCCTCCCTGCGGCCGGTGGGGAAGGAGAAGGCGGTCCTTTCCAAGCTCGAGACCGAGACCGACAGCAGCGTCCGCGGACAGATCTACGTCGTGCTCGCCGACGTGCTGGGGGACGGCGCGCTCGAGGCCTTCGTCAGCCACTGGAAGCGGCCGGACGGCCTGGACCGCGCGTGGATGATGCGGGCCGCCGATCGCATGCGCTCCCCCAAGGCGGCGAACCTACTGCGCGGGGGCCTGCAGGATCCCGATGCCCGCGTGGTGGCGTCCGCCATGGAGGGGCTCGCCCACCTTCCCGGCCCCGGTCCCGCCGACACGCTGCTGGCGCTGCTCCGCGATCCGCGCGAGCCGGTCTCCCGCGACGCC
>Ga0070695_100001919_pt1 | contig 11767 bp, 6 predicted proteins | sample KBSK1252metaG_FD_65471 | JGI IMG/M metagenome (GOLD analysis project Ga0070695, IMG submission 65471) | Corn, switchgrass and miscanthus rhizosphere microbial communities from Kellogg Biological Station, Michigan, USA - KBS K1-25-2 metaG | ecosystem: Host-associated > Plants > Roots >...
CGCAGCGTGCAGGACGCGATGCAGCGCTACCTCGCGATCTCCAACACGGCGCCGGCCGTCACCATGTGGCAGTGGCTCGAGCCGGAGATCGAGAGCGTGCGGCGGCGGCTCGCGGCCGACTTCGGCTGCGATCCCGAGGAGATGGCGATCACCCGCAACGCGTCCGAGGCGCTGGAGATCGTACAGCTCGGGCTGCCGCTGCAGCGCGGCGACGAGGTCCTGACCACGACGCAGGACTACCCGCGTATGATCACCACCTGGAAGCAGCGCGAGCGGCGCGACGGCATCGTGCTAAAGCAGATCCGCTTCCCCGTGCCGCCGCCGTCCCAGGACGACCTGGCGCGGCGCTTCGCGGAGGCGATTACGCCGCGCACCAAGGTGATCCACGTTTGCCACATCACGAACCTGACGGGCCAGATCTTCCCGATCCCGAAGATCGTGCAAATCGCGCGGGACCGGGGCATCGAGACGATCGTCGACGGCGCGCACGCCTACGCCCACTTCCCGTTCACCCGCAACGAGCTGGACTGCGACTACTATGGCACCAGCCTGCACAAGTGGCTGCTGGCGCCGCACGGCACGGGCTTCTTGTACGTGCGCAGGCAAAAAATCGCGGGCATCTGGCCGATGATGGCGGCTCCGCCGGAGATGAACGACAACATCCGCAAGTTCGAAGAGATCGGTACGCACCCGGCGGCGAACCACAACGCCATCGCCGAGGCGCTCACGTTCCACCAGGGGATGGGGGCGGAGCGCAAGGCGGCGCGGCTGCGCTACCTGCGGGACCGCTGGGCGAAACGGCTGGAGCAGGTGCCGGGGGTGAGGATCCTGACGCCGTATGACCCGAAGCAGTCGTGCGGGCTGGCGTCGTTCACACCGGGGAGCCTCGACGTGGGCAAGCTGAGCGAGTACCTGTGGGACAAGCACCGGATCATCGTGACCCCGATCGTGCATCCCGAGTTCAACTGCATCCGGGTGACGCCGAACGTGTACACGCTGACGGCGGAGGTGGACCGGTTTGCGGATGTGGTGGAGGAGGCGGTGCGCCGGGGGATTCCCGTGTGACAAAGCCATCAGCGTAGAGGATCCACGGCGGCGGGCGATCGGAACCCCGCACCCGCCGCCGCGATTGCTGCGAGCCCCTATTCCTCCTTCTTGTCTGTCTCCTTCCTCCCGCCAGTTTTTGCCTTCTCGTGTGACTCGACCGCAGCAGCCTCTGCCAGGTCCTGCCCACCGAGTCGCGCGCGTGTGGTCACGTACAGGTCTCTCTTACCGGAGCCGCCGGGCCGTTCCGAGAAGAAGTACAGGGTCGTGCCGTCGAACGACAGCGCCGGCGCACCGTCGAAGGCCGTGCTGTTGATGCTGGGGCCGCCGAGCTGCTGGTTCACCAGATCCAGATTCACCGGCGGCGACCAGACGTCGCTCGTCGTCGCGCGGGTCGAGACCCACAGGTCCTCGCTCCCGGCCGAATGTCCTACCACATCGTCTCCGGGACGTCCGGACGAGAGGAAGATCTCGAGGCCGTCGCGCCTGATCGCCGTGCGCGTGTCCCGATAGGGGCTGCTGAGCTCCGGAACCAGGACCGGTGCACCGAACGCCCCCTCGTCCCCGACCCGCGTGCTCGCGTAGATGTCAAAGCCCTGGTCGGAGGTAGGCGGATTATTCTGCACGGTGAAATAGAGGGTCGTGATGCCTGTCGCGTCGTCCTCGAAATACGTCGGGCCGGCGTCGGCGAAGACGCTGTTCACCACGCACCCGAGATTCTCCGCCGGCTCCCAGCCGAAGTCGTCGCGCTTGTCGTGACGCCGAGCGACGAAGAGGTCGGCCAGCCCGCAGCCTCCTCGCCCCGCGCTGTGGAAATACAGCTGATGCCCATCCGGTGTGAACGTGGGGGCCAGATCGTTCCCGGCAGAGTTGATGTTGGCGCCCAGGTTCACGGGCGTCTGCCAAGCGCATGTGGGGTCCTGCGCATCATCGCAGGCGCGCTGCGACACCCAGATGTCGGTGCCGCCGAACCCTCCGGGGCGGTCGGAGCTGATGTAGAGGCTCAGGCCGTCCCTGGAGATCGCCGGATGCTGCTCGTTCGCGGCCGTGTTGATCAGCGGGCCGAGGTTCATCGGCGCGGACCATGGCCCGTACTGCGGCTGCCCGTCCATCGCCTCAGCCGCCACCTTCACCGAAGCGGAAGGGCCTACAACGGCTTTGTCGGATGCGCACGCCTGGGGCAGAGCCACGAGCGCTCCCAGCAGGATGATTCTTTCGATCGGTTTCATCGGCCACCTCCCTGCGTTGATTGCCTTGCTCCGTAACGACCGGTAGCTTGCTTGTGGACGGAGCCAGTTTGCGCCGGGCATGTCACCAGGACGTGACCGGTCCGTCACCGTTGGCGGTGACGGTTGCGGCTCTGCCAGCGCCGAAGGGGCCTCGCATGATCGAGTTCCGGCTGCTTGGGACTCTGCGCCTCACCGACGCCGAGGGACGCGAGGTCAAGAGTCTGGTCACGCGTTCTCGACGCCTCGCGTTGCTCGCCTACCTCGCCGCCGCCCCGCCTCGGGACTTCCATCGCCGCGACACGCTGCTCGCACTGTTCTGGCCCGAGCTCGACCAGGAACACGCCCGCGCCGCACTGCGCCAGGCACTGCACGTCGTCCGGAGCGCACTCGGCGCCGACGTGGTCGTGACGCGGGGTGACGAAGAGATCGGGCTCAACGTCGACCACCTCTGGTGCGATGTCGTCGCCTTCGATGAGGCGATCGCGGCACAACGGTTTGGCGAAGCGCTCGAGCTCTATCGCGGGGAGCTGCTCGACGGGTTCTTCATTTCAGGCGCCCCGGAATTCGAGCGCTGGCTGGAGGGTGAGCGCGCCAGGCTGCAACAGGCGGCGTCCCGGGGCGCGCAGGCGTTGGTCGAGCTGTGCCTGGCGGCGGATGAGGCGCATGCCGCAGTCGAGTGGGCGCGGCGCGCGGCGCAACTCGCCCCCCACGAGGAGGGACCGCTCCGGCAACTCATGACCCTGCTCGACCGCCTCGGGGATCGTGCAGGTGCGGTCGCCGCCTACGAGGAGTTTGCCAAGCAGCTCGCCGCGGACCTCGAGGCCGACCCTGCCGCGGAGACCAAAGCCTTGCTCGCGGCCGTGCGCGCCCGGGAGACTGCGGCCCCGGTCGACCTGCCAGGGCCGGCAACCGTGACGCGTCCCGCGCCAGGCCGCCGTCGTGTCTTGGGGCCGGCCTTGATCGGCGCTGGACTGGTGAGCCTCCTGCTCGCCGCCGACGCCGGCGGGTGGCGGGGGCGGCTGCGGCCCAAACCCGTGGCGGGCCCCGTTCGGTCCCTGGCGGTGCTGCCGCTCGTCAACCTGTCCGCCGACAGCGTGGGCTCGTGGTACGCCGATGGACTCACGGAGGCCTTGACGACCGACCTCGGCCGGATCAGGTCACTGTCGGTGACCGCTCGTGGATCGGTGACGCCGTTTCGCGGAACGAACGAGCCGCTCGAGCAGATCGCCCGCGAGCTCCGCGTGGACGCGGTCGTGGAAGGCGGCGTGCAGCAAGCGGGGGGCCGCGTTCGCGTCGACCTGCGGTTGATCAGCGCCGCGACGGGATACCAGCTCTGGGCCGACCGATTCGAGGAGCCCGTGCAGAACCGGTTCGTGCTGGAGGATCGCGTCGCGCGCGGCATCGTCTCGGCGCTGGCGCTGCCCCTGAGCGCCGCGGAGGAACGTGTTCTGCGCGCGATCCCGACCAAGAATCTCGAGGCTTACGACGACTACCTCCGCGGGAAGATTCGGCTACGGCGGGAAAGTCGCGAGGACGATTCGGTCGCGATCACCATGCTCGAGCGGGCGATCGCGCTTGATCCCGATTTCGCCGCCGCCCAGGCCGAGCTGGCCCGCGCGTACGTCCTGCGAGTCGAGCAGTTCGCGCCGAACGACACGGGCGTGGTCGAACGAGGTTGGATCGCCGCGGAGAAAGCGCTGCGTCTCGATCCGGACCTCGCGGAAGCGCACTTCGCCCGCGGGTCTCTGTTGTCGAGTGTGTCCGGTCGTTTGGCACCCGAACCGGCCGTGCGGGAGTATCACCGCGCGCTGGAGCTCAACCCGAACCTGGCCCAGGCGCATCACAGTCTGGGCAACATCTACCTGCACCTCGGCCTCCTCGACAGAGCGGTCGACGAATTCCAGAGAGCGCTCGCCATCGATCCGGGCAACTACGGCGCCACCCGACGCATCGGCCTCGCCCTCGTGTACGAGGGACGATATGAGGATGGCTTACGCCTGATCCGTCAGGTGCCACCCCAGTCCAACCAGTCCCTCTGGAACTATCAGGTCGCCTGGGCCCTCCTCTACCTCGGCAGGGACGAAGAAGCGGCGGCGCTCATGGCGCGCTACCTGGGGGCGCATCCAGAGGACCGCGGAGGCGTGGTCACGAGCACCCGCGCCATCCTGTTCGCCAAGAAGGGCGACGCCCGGCGGGCCGAGGCGGACGTCCGGACCGCGGTGGTGAAGGGGAAGGGCTTCGTCCATTTTCACCACACCGCCTACAACATCGCCACGGCGTATGCACTGCTCCACCAGCCGACCCGCGCCGTGTACTGGCTGCGACAGGCGGCGGACGGTGGCTGGCCCTGCTATCCCTATTTCGCGAGAGACCCGAATCTCGATCGCATCCGCAGCGATCCGGCGTTCGTCGTTTTCCTGCAGGATCTGAAGTCCCGGTGGGAGCGCAACCGGGCAACACTGTGATACCACAGAAGGAGGATTCGATGAAACGTCCATGGAGGCGGGCTCAACACTTCGCAGCGGTTTTGGCGGTCGGCACCGCCGTGCTCTTCGTTCCCCGGGAGTCCTTCGCGCAGGGGTGAGTCCCGATCCGATTCACAACCCCCAGTTTGGGGGGACACGGAGAGTCGCAAGCGCCGGATCTGCGCGCCCACGAATGGCAGATCGCGGTGGATTACCGCTACCTGCACGCCGACCGGTTCTTCTTTGGCACCCAGTCACAGGCTCCGCCCCAGTTCTTCGGCCAGCCGCTCATCATCAATGTTCATTCCGTGAACCTGAACGTGACGTACGCCACGAGCGATCGCCTGAGCCTGCGACTGACCGTGCCCATCTCGGATGGGACACAGTCGCGGTTCTACCTGGATTCGGCGCGCCACGTCGTGCGGTCCGCCGGGATCGGCGACATCGGTCTGGTCGGCACCGTATGGCTGCTGAACCCAGCCACGCACTCCAGGGGGAACGTCGCATTCGGTGCGGGAGTAAAGATGCCGACAGGGAGCAACAACCTCGCTGCCGACTACTTTCTGAAGGGCGGCACCTCCATTCAGTTTCCGGTGGATCAATCCGTCGAGCTTGGGGACGGCGGATGGGGCGTGATCCTGCAAGGGCAGGCCTTCCGGCAACTGGCACGCAGGACGTTTGCCTACTTCACGGGTTCCTACCTGCTGAGCCCGCGCAATCAGACCGACGTGACGAGGGCGCCGGTAGGAGAGCCGAACGCCACGGTACACATCTCGGTCCCCGACGTTTACACGGGCCGGTTGGGCGTCATCTATGGGGTGCTGCCGGAGCAAGGGCTATCCGTCAGCCTCGGCGGACGCGTTGACGGGATCCCATATCACGACATCATCGGTAAGAGCGACGGGTTCCGGCGGCCTAGCTACATCGTCTTCGTTGATCCGGGCATCGCTCTCGAGCGGGGCCCGAGCACGTTCACCATCAGCACTCCGGTCCGCGTGGCCTCCCGCCTGGCTACGCAAGCCATGGCCAAACAGTCGAGCGGGACGATTGGCGCCGGCGATCTCGCCGGTGTCCTGATCTTCGTGGGCTACGCGCGGCGGTTCTGAAAAAGGATCGAGGAGCGTCGAGACCGCCTGTGGACCCCGACGCTCCTCGGCCGCCCTGCTTCATTCCGTCATCGCCCCGCCACCCCTTCATCACCTTCTCATGGGCAGCTTCGTCGCCCCGATGCGACTCGGGGCCGGCGCCACCGCCCGCGCCGCCCATGGCAGCGGGGTCCGTCCCAGGCGCCGAGCTGCGCCGCCCCGCCACGGGCACACACTCACGCTCCAGGTGGATATCTTCAACTTCCTGAACCTGCTGAACAAGAACTGGGGACTGTTCAAGATCCCCAACACAGCGTTACTCACGCAGGTCGCAGGGCCGGCTGCGCAGCAGCCGACCTTGCGCTTCGATCCTGCGTTCCTGCCGTACAGCTCGCTACTACCAGATCGAACTCGCCGCGCGCTACAGCTTCTAGCCGTTGCGACAACTGTTGTCTTTGCGTTCATCGTGCGCTTCCGGCCAGTGCGAGGGGATCCGTCGCCCTGGTCACGACATCCTGTGCGATGACCAGCAGCGAGGCGCTCTGCTCTTCCGACAACGTGGCCGCAGCGCGGAACGCCTCCACTTGATTGATGAACGCGCCCAGCTTGTTCATCGCCGGTTCGGTCTCCCCCGCAGCGAGCTTCTCCAGCGCACCTGCAAGCTTGACCGTCAACGCGTTGCCTTGACCGTCATTCAGCACGCCGTTTTCTACCAGCCGCGCGACGTGCCGCTGGAGAAAAGCAATGCGCTGCCCAGCCGGCAGCGGCGGCGTAACGTGGGTGCCGCCCTGTTGGGCGCGATCGATCGCTATCTGCACCAGGCCCGATGTCTTCGCCCAATCCACGAATTCATTGATGTACTGGAGCCCTGCGCCGCTATGATCCGTCGCCGTGTCCGGCACCACGATGGCCAGGTTGGCGATCAGGAAGTTGTCGGGCAGCAGCCGCCCGCCGCAGCAGGCGATGAACGCGAGCGCCTGCGGCCCCCGGCCCCCGGCAAACGCGTCCACCTGCCCCGTGCGCAACAGGTCCAGCGCCTGGGGAGTGGCGGCCGTGCGCACCAGCGTCGCGTACTTGAGGGTGCGACCGAGATAGATGTCGCCGGAACTCCCTTGAGCGACGGAGATCCGCACGCCGGGGGCATCGACGTCCGCGACCTTCTGAAACGGGGCGTCACCACGGACGAGATAGGTATTGTCCACGCCGATGTGCGGAATGGCAGCCGTGATCCCGGGCGGCTCGAGCGTCTGATCAAAGGCGAAGCCCGCGTCCCAGTCGCCGTTGGCGAGGCCCGCGAGCAACGGCGGCACTCCCAGATAGGCAAGCGCTACGAACGGCGCGTGCGTGGCCTGTGCCAGTGTGCAGCTCAGGTCGATTCCCGGTCCCGTGAGCGCACCGGTGATCGGGTCCCGCGCCGCGTTGTTCCGGTTGTTGTAGTTGAACGCGACCCGCATGACACCGCTCGGCGCGAGATCGTGCAGCACGGCCGCATCGGGGTCCCCTTCCCAGGTGGTTCCGTCCACGTCGCACGTGAAAGAAGAACCGGTCGCCGCGACTTGATCGGCGCTGATCGGGGCGCGGGGAGCAATCGGCCCCTGATCGAGATCGCACGCCGCGGCGAAGGGGGCGAGCGCCGCCACCAGCATAAACGTTCGACGTGTCGCGTTCATCGTCCACCTCCAGTAGAAGTCTCGTTGGCTTCGACGTCTTCGTGGCCGGCACCATGCGCCGTCAACAGGTAGCGCCAGGCATCGCGCAGGAACGGCGTGCCATCCGGGCCGAGCGGTGTGTTCAGGTCGTTCGAGGGAGCGCCGTGCGCGTTGGTGCCGACGAACCCGCCTTGGGGCGTCAGGTCGGTCACGAGCGTATGCGTCCCGTCGTACGGAGGGCTGCTGGTCTCGGGCATCGCCGGAGCGCCGAACGCGGCCAGGCCCAGGGAGTCCCATCCCGCGCGGATCGGGCGATAGAACCCGTCGCGATCGTGCGCGATGCCGTAGTAGCGCTCCACTGGCGTCAGGTGCGTCGCCACCCAGGATGGGGCTTCGGCGTGAATGCTGTCCGTCACCGAGGAGAACAGCACCACGCGCGCAACGAGGCGGATCTTCGCGATCATCGCGGCGTTCCCACCTCCTTGGGAGTGGCCACTGACGGCGATTTGCGACCACTTCGGCTTGCCATGGAGGAGGAATCGGTCCCAGCCTTCGTCGGGATACTGCAGCGTAAGGTACTGGAGCAGCTTGGTGAGTCGGTTGTCGATGCTGTTCGCTACGCTGATGTTCAGGAACGCGACCCGGTCGATTCCGTCGATGATCTCGAGGCGGGCGTTCTCGTAGCAGCTACTAGGATCCGCTGTCGTCGGGCACGCTTTCGCCAGCCCGCCGCCGGTCGGGTACATGAGACCGATGACGTGATAGCCAAGTCGGGCCGCTTCTTTCTGGACGAGCTGGAAGATCGACGGATTCTGGCCGGTGCCGGGCAGGAACACGAAGAGCTTATGGTTCGACCGCGCGGTCGTGTCGAGCCACACGTAGTGATCGTCCAGCCCTTGGTCGATCGCGGGGTCAGTCGCTTGGGGCGCGACGACGTGCAGGACGAGCGTTGGCGCCGCCGTTGTGGTGGCGTCGAACGCAGGTGAGCGCGGCCTAACCGATTGCTCGGGATTGCACCCCAGCGCGAGCGTCAACAACATCGCGCCGCAGGCGAGTCTTCCCCTGATCCGTCTCATAGCGCCTCTCTTTCCCTGTGATTGCTGCGCCCCCGACGGGGGGCTAGCTTCTGCGTGCGGAGGCAGTTTAGGAGACCCGCGTCACGCCCTTGTGATGCGACCGTCACGCCGGCCGTAACGGCGGCCGCACGCGACTCGTGAGGCTCTGAACGTCGCCGCGCATCGCCGAGGCCTCGCATGATCGAGCTCCGCATGCTCGGGAGGTTGAGCCTCACCGGCGCCGACGGGCGTGAAGTGCGGGGCCTGCTCGGGCAGCCCCGACGCCTCGCGCTCCTCGCCTACCTCGCCGCCGCATCACCTCAAGGCTTCCACCGTCGCGACACGCTGCTGGCGCTGTTTTGGCCGGAGCTCGATCAGGAGCATGCCCGCGCCGCGCTGCGTCAGGCACTGCACGTGGTCCGCGACGCGTTGGGCGGGGACGCCGTCACGAGCCGGGGCGACGAGGAGATCGGCCTGGACTTCGCTCACGTATCGTGCGACGTCGCCGCCTTCGAGAGCGCGCTCCGCAGTGGACAGCTGGAGGAGGCGCTCGAGCTGTATCGGGGTGCACTGCTGGAAGGGTTTTTCATCTCGGACGCGCCCGAGTTCGAGCGCTGGCTGGAAACGGGGCGCGCCCGCCTGCAACAGGCGGCCGCGGGCGCCGCGCGAGCGCTGGCGGAGCGCTCTGAGTCCGACAGCGACCTCACGAGAGCCGTTCGGTGGACTCGCCAGTCAATCGAGCTCGCGCCGAGCGACGAGAAACTGGTACGCCGCCTGATCGCGCTGCTCGACCGGCAGGGGGATCGGGCGGGCGCGTTGGAAGCCTACGAGGTGTTCGCCCGGCGAGTCGCCGCGGAGTACGACGCCGAGCCCGCGGCGGAGACAAGGGCATTGGTTGCTGCGGTGCGGGCGCGAGTGCGGGCGGAGCCGGCCGCCGCGCCCCCCGAGGTGGATTCCCGGCCCCACCAGGGGCCTCCTTCGAGGCGGTGGCGGGGGAGGCTCGTCATGAGGGTGGGCCTCTCCGCCGCAGGCGCTCTCGCGCTGTTGGTCGGGTTCAGCGTCGCAGGCCAGCGGGGACGGCTCCATCCCAGGACCCCACCGACCAGCAGCGCCCAAGCGTACGACTTGTACCTACGCGCGAACATGCTCGTCAACCAGCGTCAGAATCGAGAGAACGATTCGGTCGCGATCACGCTGTTCGAGCGCATTGTCGCGTTGGACCCGAGCTTTGCCGCGGCTCAGGCCGGGCTGGCGCGCGCCTATGCGCTGCGCGTGACCGAATTCGCCCCGGGCGACACGGCGGCGCTCGAGCGGGCCCGGGTGGCCGCGGAAAAGGCCCTGCGGCTCGACCCGAATCTCGCCGAAGCTCATCAGGCCCAAGCCCGCCTCTTGTGGGGGCCCGCTAACCACTTCTTCCACGAGCGAGCGATCCAGGAAGACCGGCGCGCGCTGAGCCTCGATCCGAACATGGATCGGGCGCATCAACATCTCGGGAATATCTACCTGCACATCGGAATGCTCGACGAAGCAATTGCCGAGCTTCAGAAGACGCTCGCGATCTCGCCGCGTGAAGACAACGCCCTGCGACGCATCGCGGAGGCGCGCGCGTACCAAGGGCAATACCAAGAGGCCGTGAGGATCCTGAGCCAGGTTGACCCAGAGGCCAACCCGCCCTACTGGTACTATGAGATGGCGCTCGTGCTTCTCCATTTGGGTCGGAGTGACTCGGCGTTCGCGCTGATCCGGACCTACCTGCAGGCGCATCCCGCGGATCGCGGCGGCGTCGTGACGAGTGCGCGCGCCGTCTGGTTTGCTATCGCGGGCGATGCTCGCCGCGCCGAGCAGGACATTCAGACCGCTGTCCAGAAGGGGAAGGGATACATCCACTTCCATCACGCCGCGTATCACATTGCTTTGGCGTACGCACTGCTGCACCGGCCGGACTCGGCCACCCTTTGGCTCCGGACGACGGCCGACGGGGGGCTCCCTTGCTATCCGCTGTTCGAGCGGGATCCGTTCCTCGACAACATTCGCAGCGATCCGGGCTTCGTCGCGTTCCTGCGCGAGCAGAAAGCGCAGTGGGAGCGGTTCCGCGCGACGCTCTAAGCACCGGCGGGGTTGACGGACCCGGCCGCAGCGCGTCTTTTCGAGGCCATGCGCCGCTACCTGTGGACTCTCCTGGGCCTCACCCTGGTCGCCCCCGCGCTCCACGCGCAGGGCCTCCGGGACAAGATCTCGCAGCTGTTCATTTTCGCTGACGGCAAGGACCCGCTGTTCCTCGGCGGCACCGCCGGCTCCGACTCGGCCACTGCGCTGCACGCCGACCACTTCGTCCCCTCGGCCGTGTCCGACAACGGCACCCTGATCTCGTTCATCGGAGCGGCGATCAGCCAGAACGTCGCGAACCTCCCGGTGAGCGCGACCAGCGGCGGCTCCACGTTCCGCTTCGAAGGCGGTGTTCCCGTCCCGACGTCGCGCTCCCCGGGCTCGGTGTTCAGCGAGCGCGCCCAGACGCTCGGCCGGGGCCGCGTGTTCGTCGGCGCCAACATCAACCACCTGCACCTCGAGTCGCTGCGCGGAGTGAGCCTCAACGGCATCGAGATGACGTTCACTCACGAAAACGTCACCGGCCCGCAGTGCGACAGCATCGTGGGCTCCTCATGCACGCCGTACGGCGTCCCCACGCACGAGAACGATGTGATCGCGCTGCGCCTGGCGCTCGACATCGACATGACCGTCACGTCATTCTTCATGAGCTTCGGACTGCTGGACCGCGTGGACATCGGAGTGGTGCTCCCGATCGTCTCCACCTCACTGCGCGGTACGAGCGACGCGCAGATCATTCCGTTCGGCGGCACGACCGCGCAACACTTCTTCGGGGGAACACCCGCCAACCCGCAGCTGTCCACTTCTCGATTCGTGGACGGATCCGCCACCGGCATCGGGGACATCGCCGCGCGCGTCAAGGTCAATCTGACCCAGACGGAACGCACGACCTTCGCGATTCTCGGGGACGTCCGTTTCCCCACGGGAAGCGAGGACGACCTCCTGGGCTCGGGACACGTCGCGGCCCGGGGCTTGGGCATCGTGTCGGCGCGATTCGGGGCGTTCTCGCCGCACGCGAATCTAGGATACGTCTACCGGAGCGGGAGCTCGCAGAACAACGCGGTCCTCGCCACCGTCGGGTTCGATCACCTGATGGCGCCGTGGGCCACCATGGCGGTCGACCTGGTCTCGGAG
>Ga0070695_100001923_pt1 | contig 11758 bp, 9 predicted proteins | sample KBSK1252metaG_FD_65471 | JGI IMG/M metagenome (GOLD analysis project Ga0070695, IMG submission 65471) | Corn, switchgrass and miscanthus rhizosphere microbial communities from Kellogg Biological Station, Michigan, USA - KBS K1-25-2 metaG | ecosystem: Host-associated > Plants > Roots >...
CGGCGCGATGCCGAAGTCCTCTTCGCCCGGCATCAGCGTCAGCGACGCGCGCTGGTAGAGATCGCGCAGCTGCTCGTCTGGAACCCGGCCGAGGAATTCGACGGCGGCGCCTTGATGATTTCCTGAGGTCGCGATGCGCTCGAGCCGGGCGCGATCGGGTCCCTTGCCGACGATCTTCAGCGGCAGCCGCGCGCGGCGGCACGCTTCGATCGCCACATCGACTCGTTTGTAGGGGACGAGCGCCGACACCACCAACGCGTATCGCTCGGGCACGGCAGAGTTCGGATGAAAGAACTCGGTGTCGACGGGCGGATAAATCACGGTGGCGTCGCGATTATAGTACGTCCGGATCCGGCCGGCAACATGCTGTGAGTTCGTGACATAGCGGTCGACTCGATGCGCCGTCGCGCGATCCCATCGCGCCAGGCGCGCCATCACCGACCGCATCAGACGGCTCGCGACGGGGCCGACGCGATCGCGGCCGAAATACGAGTTGAACTGATCCCACGCGTAGCGCATCGGCGTGTGGCAATAGCAGATGTGCGTCGCATCGGCGCGCGTCAGCACCGATTTCGCGACGCAGTGGCTGCTGCTGATGACGAGGTCGAAGCGTTCGAGATCGAACTGCTCGACGAGCATGGGAAAGAGCAGCAGGCACTCGCGGTAGTAGTGGCGGACGCCGGGGACGTACTGCAGCGCCGAGGTATGGATGCGCCGCTGCTCGATCGTGGGCGTCACCGATCCGCGAACATGGAGCAGCGTGAACAGCTCGGCCTCGGGGTAGCGTTCGCAGAGGACTTCGAGCACGCGCTCGCCGCCGCGCATCCCGGTCAGCCAGTCGTGGACGATCGCGATGTCAGGCGCCATCGTTCGCCACTTGTCGGTAGATCTTGTGGACGCGCCTGACCGACGCCTCCCAGGAGAACTGGCCGGCGCGCGCGACGCCTTTCTTGCGCAGATCGCGGCGCAGCGTCTCGTCGGTCAGCACGCGGTGGATGCCGTCGGCAATGGCGTGTGCGTCGTACGGATCGACGAGAACGGCGGCGTCGCCCGCGACCTCGGGCAGCGACGACACGTTCGACGTGACAACCGGCGTGCCGCTCGCCATCGCTTCGAGCGGCGGCAGCCCGAAGCCTTCGTACAACGACGGGAACACGAAGACACCGGCGAGGCGGTACATCACCGCGAGCGTTTCCTCCGGCATGTAGCCGAGGAAGCGTACGTACTTGTGGAGCTGATGCTGGTGCACGGCGCGGCGCAGCGCGGTGTATTTCGAGATTTCGTCGCCGATGATCACGAGCTTCAGGTGATCGAGGCCGCGCTTGCGCACGAGATCGAACGCTTCGATGAGCCGCTGGAGGTTCTTGTGCGGCTTGACGTTGCCCGCGTAGAACACGAACTCGTCGTGGAGCTGATAGCGCTCGCGCACGCGGACGACGTCTTCCTCGCGCGGCTCGACCGTGAAGCGCTCGTCGTACGCGTTGTAGATGACGTCGATCTTGTCGGGGGCGGCGTCGACGAAGCGGAGGATATCGCGCTTCGAGCTCTCCGACACCGTCATCACCCGCGACGCGCGGCGCGCCGCGAGCGCGATCGACGTCCGCGCGTACCGCAGCGCCAGCCGGTTCGGCAGGTACTGCGGGAACATCAGATGGATGCAGTCGTGGATCGTGACCACCGAGCGGCACCGCACGAGCGGCGGCAGGACGTAGTGCGGCGCGTGGAACAGCGTCACGTGCTCGCGCCGGAGCGCGAGCGGGATCGCGACCTGCTCGGCGACCGAGTAATTGGCGGAGCGCTCGGCCACGGCGCGGAAATTCTCACCGAGCGACGCCAGCGCCTCGCAGTCCTCGGGGCGGCACAGCACGATGAACTCGCTGTCGCGATCGAGCTTCGCGAGCTGCCTCAGCAGGTTCCGGATGTAGGTGCCGATGCCGAAATCGTGGAGCTTGCGTGCGTCAATCCCGATTCGCACGCTACATGATACTCAGCGGATCTAATGGGGTCGCGTTGGGTCTGGTAGGTCGCGTGGGTCTGGTAGGTCGCGTGGGTCTGGTAGGTCGCGTGGGTCGAACCGATCTCTCCAACCACCTGACCGGCTGGACCGATCCGACCTACGCGACCCACCCGACCTACGCGACCCACCCGACCTACGCGACCCACCCGACCTACGCGACCCACCCGACCTACGCGACCCACCCGGCCTATCGCGTCCAGCCCGAGTAATCCAGTCGATTATTGCGGAGCACGTCGCGCCGGGTGCCCGGATACACGTCGGCCTGCCGCGCGGTTTCCTCGGCGGCCACCACGCCGGAGCGGATGTCGTCGGCGACGCGGCGCACGTCGTTGAAAATCGCGCTGCACGTGGGCGACACGACGCCCGGCATCGCGCGCGGCTCCCAGAGCGCGAACCACTCGCGCTCGAAGCTTCCGACCACGCGGCCTTCGTAGCACGTGCGCTTGAACGTGATCCACCGGCCGTCGAGCGCATCGGCGTGGCGCGCCAGTGTCGCGATCGTTTGCTGGTACACCTGATTGCCCCGCGCACGCCGGACTTCGGTGTCCGACGACGAGGATTGACCGCTCATCGCCTGAGTCAGCGTATTGAGCGGCGTGCTGCTCGTCGTCATCGTCCGCTGACCCGCGAGCAGCGCCTGCGCGTGATCGATCGCGACCGCGAACGACAACCCCTGCGCGACCGCCGACCGCATGCCCATCGTCGCGATGCCGATCACTTCGCCGCTGCGCGCGATGAGCGGACCGCCGCTGTTCCCGGGATTGATCGCGGCATCGGTCTGCACGAGCGTCAGCCCGCCCACTTCGCGCACCGCGCTGACAATGCCGCGCGTCACGGTGTTCTGGAGGCCGAGCGGCGATCCCAGCGCCATGACTTCCTGACCCGCGCGCGCCTGCGTACCCGACCCGAGCCGCAGCGTCGCCTGATTCGGATCCGCATTCGAGATCCGCAGCACGGCGATGTCGAGCTCCGATGCGGTGGTTTCCACGCGCGCCGCGGCCGTCACGCCGTCCTGGCGCCGCACGGTGACCGTCACGTTGCCGCCGACGACGTGAACGTTGGTCAGGATGGTGTCGGGCTTGACGAAGAAGCCGGATCCGGACCCGACGCTGGACTCGATGCGGACGACTGCCGGCATCGCCGCGCTGATCACGTCCTCGAGCGGTGCGCCGGGAACCGCGATCGCCGGCGGCGCGGGCATCGGCACGGCGGCGGGCGTCGCCGGAGGGATGACGAGAATCGGACTGGTGACTGGCGCAGCAGCAGGTTGCGTTGACGCGTCAATGACCGCAGCCGCGCGTGCCGGCGCCGGCACCTTGCGGTCGTCGTCCGGATCGTCTCCCACGGGCACGGCCACCTCGGACGGATTGACTGCCGGTGCGCGACCCGCATTCATCCAGTAGGCAACGCCACCGATTGTCGCGAAGGCGAGAATCACGGCGACCACGGTCCCGGCAGAGCTCTTCGGCTCGGGCTCGGCGACGGCCGCCGTCACATCGTCGGCCGCCATCAGGGCGGCGGCGTCTTCGGGGTCCAGCGCCTGACCGCATCGGCAAGTCGACACCTTCGCAGGCACACGGCGGCCGCATGCCGGACATTTCCAACTGAACGCGGGGGACGCGGATTGCTCGACCATTTCCAGGATCCTGCGCCAGGAGGGGGAGATTCCCAGCCGTACGGTTATCGGCTGATCCCATCCAGCTCTTGAGGGGGCCGCTGCTTGCACACGGCAGCCCTAAAGGGCTGCGCTACGTCCTCGCGACGGGCGTCGCGTGCCCTACCGTCCGCTGGCGACGAACGTAGCGCAGGCCTTCAGACGTGCCCACGGAGCTTCAGATACAGCTTCAGCAGCGGCACCCACCCCGGGCGGTGCTTCTCGTAGAACGCCACTTGACTTCGACGATACGCAGCCTCGGTCGCGGCCGGCGCGCTGGCCGCTGACCGGCCGCGAAGATGCACGACCTCGACATCAGGGGTGAACACGATCCGGCCGCCGCGCGCCTTGATGGCCGCGCAGAAGTCGACGTCCTCGGTGTACATGAAGAACCGTTCGTCGAGCAGCCCGACGGCCTCCGCCTCCGCGCGCCTCACGAGCAGGCACGCGCCGCTGACCCAGTCAGGCGAGTGGCGCCGGCGCGTCAGTCGATCGACCAGCGCCGGACGCCGGCTGCGGATTTTCTGGCGCAGCTCGTTGAACGGTCCAATCATGCGTCCGTAGGACAGCTCGGCCCGCCCGTTTGCGTCGACGAGGCGCGGACCGACGACGGCGACGCCGGGATCGCGGCGCAGCTCGGCGAGGAGGCGATCGATCGCGCCCGCCGGGACGATCGTGTCGCTGTTCAACAGCAACACGTTCTCGCCGGCGCCGGCGCGGATACCGACATTGGTCGCGCGCGCGAACCCCAGATTCTCCCCGGCTGGAATGACCTTCACGGCGGGCCACGCCGCCGCCGCGTCCGCGCTGCCGTCGCTCGAGTGATTGTCGACGACGACGATCTCGTGCCTCGCGGCTGGCGGCGCGGCATGCAGCGACGCGAGGCAGCGCTCGAGGTCCGCGCGCGCGTTGAACGAGACGATGACGATCGAGAGATCGATCACGCGTTCTCCAGAATCGCCAGCGTGTCGCGGCCGGCGCGGGCCCACTCGTACTTTGCGAGCGCCGCCGGCGCCGCGACGAGGAGACGCGCGCGGGCCGGCTCGTCGAACAACGCCGTCTCGAGCGCCAGGGCGACCGCCGGCACGTCGCCGTTGGCCGGGACGAAAATCGCCGCGGCTTCGAGGCTCTCGCGCGCGGCCGGCGTGTCGAGCACGACCGCCGGGAGACCCGACGCCAGCGCTTCGAGCGGCGTCATGCCGAGCCCTTCGTACTCCGACAGAAACGCGAAGGCGCGTGCGCGCGCGTACAAATCGCGAAGCGCTTCGTCCGTGATATAGCGATGCCAGCGTATGCGGCCGGTCATCCCGTGATTCTCAATCGCCGCGTCGATGTCCTGCTGCGGAAACGTCCGGTTGTCGCCGACGAGATCGAGCGACACGTCGCGCCGCCGGCGCGCGAGCGCCGCGACGGCGCGAATCAGCTCCGGCACGCGCCGGCGGTTGAAGATCGATCCGACGTAGAGCAATCGCGGATCGGAATCGCCACTCTCGCGCGGCCGACCGGGCGTTGCAGGGAGATCGATGCCCTGCGGCACGACCCTGACCTTCGCGTCGTTGATGCCGAGTCGTTCGACGATCTCTTGCTTGGAGAATTCCGAGACGGTGACGATCGTCCGCGCGCGGGACGCGGTGGCGCGCGTGAGCCACCGCCGACGGGCGCCTTCGCGCAGCGCAAACCACTCCGGGTGCGCGACGTACGACACATCGTGAATCGTCACGACCGTCGGCATGTTCAGTCGGAGCGGCGCCGTGTAGGCGGGCGCGAAGAGCACGTCGATGTGATCGGTGGAAACGGCGCCCGGCAGCTGCATTTGTTCCCACCAGGTTCCGCCGCGTCCCGGGATCAGCCGCGTCGCGAATCGCCGCGCGTCGAGCGTCACGGCGAGAGGCTCGGGCGCGTACAACACGAACTCGTGCGATCGGGCGCGCTCGCTGCCGGCCCACTCGCGCAGGAGCCCGGCCAGGTACCGTCCGACGCCGGTCGTGCGGCCGGCGAGCTCGCGGGCGTCAATGCCGATGCGCATCTCTAACCGGGGCTCCGCCCCGGACCCCGGCCCGGTCGCTCGCGGGGATCCCTTCGCCCCGCTCCGCTCCCTCGCAGGCGCGCTGTGCGCGCCTCGATGGCCTGTTGATATGCGTCGAAGACCCGACGCGCGGTGAGCTCCCACGTGCGCTCGCGCGACCGGAGCACCCCTTTGGCGGCGCACGCGGCTGCGAACGCGTCGTCGTCCACCATGCGCTGGATCGCGCCGGCCATTCCGTCGCGGTCTTCCGGATCGACGAGCAGCCCGGCGTCGCCGAGAACTTCGGGAAGCGCGCCGCGGCTGCTCGCGACGACGGGCACGCCGAGCGTCATCGCTTCGAGGACGGGAATCCCGAAGCCTTCGTCGAACGACGGCTGCACGAGCAGCCGCGCGCCTTCGTACAGCGCGCGGCGATTCGCCGGCTCGACATACCCGATGTGGCGCACACGGCCGGCGAGCGGCGGGCGCGCGATGCGATCGAGCCAGGCTTGCGCCGCGTCGGTCGCTTTGCCGGCCAGGACGAGATCGGGGACGCTCGTTCGACGCGTCTGCGACGTCAGACTCTCGTACGCGTCGAGCAACCCGCCGACGTTCTTTCGCGATTCGAGCGTGCCGAAGAACAACACATACCCGTTCTTCGGCTGACCCGTTCGTGGTGTCCAATCGGGCGCACCGGGTGGACAGATGGAGATCCGATCGGACGGCACGCCGAGACGCCGCTCGATTTCGCGCGCGCTGAACTGTGAGATGGTGATCACGCGGTCCGCACGGCGCGCGTTCGCGTGGGCGAGCGCGGCGTAGTCCCGGCGGATTTCGGCTCGCGTCCGTTCACGATGGGTCAGAAAATGCAAATCGTGGATCGTAATCACGTGCGCCGCGTTCCGCGCCGGCATCACCAGCGGATGCAACGAATGGGTGACGTCGAAGCGGCGCATGGCGAGCGTTTCCACGGACGGCCATCGCAGGCGATGCCACGCGAAGTTGAGCACGCGCACGGGGACTCGGCGATCGACCGTGCGGGCGGCCGCGATGTCCGAGAGCGGGTGAAGCCGATCCTTCCACGAGCTCGAGAACAGCGTGAGATCGAGCGGCCCGTGTGACACGCCCGACTCGTTCGCCGGAAACGTTCGCAGCAGCGCACGGACGAGCTGATGCGCGTACTCGCCGACGCCGCTTCGCTCCCGCAGCGCCGGCCGGTAATCAATCAGGACGCGCACTTGTGTAAGTCTTTCCGTCTCAGTATCTTATTCTGTCGTGAAAATTGCGGTGGTCGGAACAGGGTACGTGGGACTCGTGCTGGGCGCCTGCCTCGCCGAGAACGGCAACACGGTGATCTGCGTCGACAAAGACCGAGCGAAAGTCGACATCCTCAACGCCGGCGGCATGCCGATCTACGAGCCGGGCCTCGAAGAGATGGTTCGAGTCAACCGCCGCGAGGAACGTTTGAGCTTTACGACGGATCTGGCCGCGGCCGTCGCCGCCTCCGGCATCGTCTTCATCGCCGTCGGCACGCCGCAGGGCGAAGACGGATCGGCGGATTTGAGTCACGTGCTCTCGGTGGCGCGCGACGTCGGGCGCGCGATCAACAAATACACCATCGTCGTCGACAAGAGCACGGTGCCGGTCGGCACGGCGCAGAAAGTCCGCGAGACGATCGCGCAGGAGACGACCGAACCGTTCAGCGTCGTCAGCAATCCCGAGTTCCTGAAGCAGGGCGCCGCCATCGAGGATTTCATGAAGCCCGATCGCGTCGTCATCGGGATCGAGCCGAAGGACGAGCGCGCGGCGGCGACGATGAAGGAGCTGTACGGGCCGTTCACGAGGACCGGCGCGCCGATTCTCCTCATGGACACGGCGAGCGCCGAGCTGTCCAAGTACGCCGCGAATTCGATTCTGGCGACGCGCATCTCGTTCATGAACGAGATGGCGAACGTCTGCGAGCGGGTCGGCGCCGACGTCGATCAAATCCGGAAGGCGATCGGATCGGACCGCCGCATCGGCACGTCCTTCCTGTTTCCCGGCGTCGGCTACGGCGGCAGCTGTTTTCCCAAGGATGTCAAAGCGCTCCTCAAGTCGGCGCAGGATCATGGCTACGACTTCAGGATTCTGAGCGCGGTCGAGGCGGCGAACGAAGCGCAGAAGCAGCGGCTCGTCGAGAAGATGACCGAGCACTTCAAGGATTTACGCGGGAAGACCATCGCGCTGTGGGGCCTCTCGTTCAAGCCGCGGACCGACGACATGCGCGAGGCTCCGGCGATTCCGATCATCGAGATGCTGCTGGCGCGGGGCGCCGCGGTCCGCGCGTACGATCCGGCGGCCGGCCCGGTGGCGCGGCGGATTTTCAACGGCCGCATCAGCTTGTGCGAGAAGAGCTACGAGGCGCTCGCCGGCGCCGACGCGCTCGCCATCGTGACCGAGTGGAACGAGTTCCGCGAGCCCGACTTCGCGAAGATGCGAACGCTGCTGCGCGCGCCCATCGTGTTCGACGGCCGCAACATCTATTCGCCCGAGCAGATGCGCGCGCTCGGCTTCACTTATTTCTCCATTGGCCGGTAGCCCGCGCGCGGTCCTCGTGACCGGCGGCGCCGGCTACATCGGCAGCCACGCGGCGAAGGCGCTGCGGCAGGCGGGCTATCGCGTCGTCGTGTACGACAACCTGGCGGCGGGTCATCGCGGCGCGGCGAAGTTCGGCGAGCTCGTGCAGGGGGACGTCACCGACGTCGCCGCCGTCCGCGCGGCGCTGCGGGCTCACGAGGTCACGGCCGTCATGCACTTCGCCGCGCTGCTCGACGTCGGCGAATCGGTGCGCGAGCCGGCGCGCTACTACCGCAATAATGTCACCGGCGCGCTCGGCGTGCTCGAAGCGATGGCGGCCGAATCGGTGGAATACTTCGTGTTCTCGTCGACGTGCGCGACGTACGGCGAGCCGATCGAGACGCCGATTGCGGAGACGCATCCGCAGCAGCCGATCAACAGCTACGGTGAAACCAAGCTGGCGGTGGAGCGGGCGTTGCCGCATTTCGAGCGCGCGTACGGCATTCATTCGATGTCGCTGCGCTATTTCAACGCGGCGGGCGCCGATCCGGACGGCGAGATCGGCGAAGATCACTCGCCGGAAATCCACGTGATTCCCCGCGCCCTCGAGGCGGCGACCGGCGGACGCGGCCTGCAGGTGTTCGGCGACGACTACCCGACGCCCGACGGCACGTGTCTCCGCGACTACGTCCACGTGACCGATCTCGCCGATGCGCACGTGCGCGCGCTCGAGGCGTCGATCGAGACCGGGCGGTCGAGTGCGTACAACCTCGGCACCGGGCATCCGCACTCGGTGCGCGAGGTGATCGAGGCCGTCGAACGCGTCACGGGCCGCCACGTTCCCTGGACGCTTGCGCCGCGCCGGCCCGGCGACCCGGCGGTGCTCTATGCCGCGCCGCAGAAGGCGCACGCCGAATTGCACTGGACGCCGCGCTACGGCGAGCTCGACGTCATCGTCCGCACTGCATGGAACTGGCACCAGAATCATCCGCGTGGGTATGGAGACCGGTAAGGCGTCGCCGACGCTGTCGCGCCTGTTTCGCTACGCGAGACCGTATCGCGTGCGGCTGGGCTGGGCCGTCGTCGGCATGATCGTCTACGCGGTGGGATCGGCCGGCCTCGCCTATCTGATCAAACCCATCTTCGACAGCGTGCTTCCCAAGCAGCAGGACGTCGCTCGCGTCGCGTGGGCCATCGTCGGCGTGTACCTGTTGAAGGGGATGGGCTCGTACGCCTCGTCCTATCTGATGGCCGACGTCGGCCAGCGCGTGGTGATGGATCTCCGCAACGCGCTGTTCCGCCACATCCTCGATCAGTCGGCGGGCTTCTTCGCGCACGGCGCGACGGGACGTCTGCTCTCGCGCATCAACAACGACGTCGGTCAGGTGCAGCAGGCGGTGTCGGAAACCGCGGGCGATCTTGCGCGCGAGACGCTCGCGCTCGTCGGCTATGCCGCGCTCCTGTTCTACTACGACGCGCGGCTGACGATCGTCTGCCTCACCGGCGCGCCGTTGATCGTCCACCCCCTGGTTCGCCTCGGGCAGCGCGTCCGGCGCACGACGCGGCGCAGCCAGGAAGCGCTCGAGCACATCTCGCATCTCGGCGCCGAAGCGTTCACCGGCCATCGCATCGTCAAGGCGTTCGGCACCGAGGCGCACGAAGCGGAAAAGTTCAGGCGCGCCAGCTACACGCTGTTCCGCACGAACATGAAGGTGACCGCGGCCCTGTCGAGCCTGCCGCCGCTGATGGAGCTGATCGGCGGCATCGGGATGGCCGGCGCGATCGTGTACGGGAGCCGGCAGATCGCGACAGCGCGTCTGACGCCCGGCCAGTTCGCGCTGTTCATCGGCACGCTGTTCCTCATGTACGGCCCGGCCAAGAAACTCAGTCGCGTCAATGCGAACCTGCAACAGGCCATCGCGGCATCCGAACGCATCTTCGAGATGATGGACACGCACACCGAGGTCCGGGAACAGCCGGGCGCCGCGCCGCTCCCATCGTTCCACGATCGGATCGAGTTCCGCGAGGTCGGCTTCGGGTACGAGGAGGATCCGGGAGCCATCCTGCGCGGCGTGACGCTGACGGTGGGCGCCGGTCAGATGGTGGCGATTGTCGGCCGCAGCGGCGCGGGCAAGACGACGCTCGTCAATCTGCTGCCGCGGTTCTACGACGTCAGCACCGGCGCGATCCTCATCGACGGCGTCGACATCCGGGACGCCACGCTCGCGTCGCTCCGCGGCCAGATCGGCATCGTCACGCAGGACACCGTGCTCTTCGACGACAGCATCGCGATCAACATCGCGTACGGATCGCCGCAGGCGACGCGCGAGGAAATCGAGGCGGCCGCGCGCGCGGCCAACGCGCACGAGTTCATCGCCGCATTGCCGAACGGCTACGACACGATGATCGGCGAGCGCGGGCAGCGCCTGTCTGGCGGCCAGCGCCAGCGGCTCGCCATCGCGCGCGCGCTGCTGAAGAACGCGCCGATACTCGTCCTCGACGAGGCGACCTCCGCCCTCGATACCGAAGCGGAGCTCCTCGTGCAGGACGCGCTCGCCAACCTGATGATGAACCGTACGTCGTTCGTCATCGCGCATCGCCTCTCGACGATCCGGCGGGCGGACGCGATCGTCGTCCTCGAGCACGGCCGCATCGTCGAGATCGGCCGCCACGACGACCTCGTCGCACGTCCCGACGGCGTCTACGCGACGTTGTATCAACTGCAGTTGCTCGAGGGCCGAAAGGCGGATCGACGGATGGTGACGTCATGAGACAGCTGCCGCGCGGCATCAGCGACAGCTCGCGGCGGGGTGCCCGCCTCCGCCAAGGCTACGGCGGGTCCACCGGAGCTCGCGCGAATTGGATGCGAGCGGAGGTGGAGAGCCCCGCCGCCAGTGCAAAGAAGTTGGCGAGTTCATGATCAAGTCGATGACCGGGTTCGCCTCGGTTTCCCGTGAAGACGAGCACGCGACGATCGCGGTGACGGTGAAGTCGCTGAATCACCGCTATCTCGATCTCCAGCTCCGTCTGCCGCAATCGCTGGCCGCGTTCGAGGCCGAGGCGCGCACGCTCGTCGGCAGGCGCGTCGCCCGCGGACGCGTCGAGCTGAGCCTCTCGCTGCAGGTGCGGCAGCCGCCCGGCATCGACGTCGAGTTCAACGCCGAGTTCGCGCAGGCGGTTGCGGCGGCGCTCGACCGCGCGCGCGAGATGGGTCTCGTGGCCGGCGCGCTGACGCCCGGCGATCTGCTGCGCTTTCCGCAGGCGATGACCATCCGCGATCGCCAGGCGTCCGACGACACGGCGGGGCACGAGGCGTTGGCCGAGCAGGCGCGGGCGGCCGTCGCGCAGGCGCTGGCGGAGCTCGATGCGATGCGCGGGCGCGAAGGCGATCACCTGCGCGCCGATCTCGACGAGCGAAGACATCTCGTGGCGACCCTGGTGGAGCGCATCGCGGCGGCGGCCGACGAAGGGCGCGCCGCGATGGAGCAGCGCATCGCCGACCGCGTGCGCGAGCTGCGGACCGAGC
>Ga0070695_100001924_pt1 | contig 11755 bp, 8 predicted proteins | sample KBSK1252metaG_FD_65471 | JGI IMG/M metagenome (GOLD analysis project Ga0070695, IMG submission 65471) | Corn, switchgrass and miscanthus rhizosphere microbial communities from Kellogg Biological Station, Michigan, USA - KBS K1-25-2 metaG | ecosystem: Host-associated > Plants > Roots >...
GAGGCAGCGAGCAGCGCCGTCTCGATGACCTGGGGCCGCGTCCACCGCCGCCCGCTGCCGCTGCTCCAGAGCAGGAGCAGAGGCGCCACGACCAGCGCGCCGCCCATGTCGCCCATCCACCAGGTGAGCCACGTCGGCTCGAAGTCCTGCCACTTCGCGAAGCCCGCGATGCTGAGCGACGTGACGCCGATGGTGGCGCTCACCGCCGTGCTGAGCATGCCGGCGAGGATCGCGAAGCGGAACGTGTCGCTGGCCCGGTCGAATGCGTTCCGGCCGTTCGCATAGCGCTGCACCAGGTAGGCCGCGACGACGGCTTCGAGGGTGTTGCCGGCCGCGATCCCGAGCGACGTCGCGACCGAGCCGGCGGTGGTGACGTTGACCACGAATGCGCCGAGGAAGATCGCGGGCCATGCGCTCGAGCCCATCCACAACAGGGCCGCGATCGCGATGCCGGTCGGCGCCCAGACTGCGGAGGCGCTCGGGTGGACGATCGCGAGGGAAAGCCCAAGCTTGCCGGCGGCAACGTAGGCGCCGGCAAGCAAAACGAGCGCGGCCATGCGCCCCGGATTCCCGAGCGCGCGCGTGACCGGCATCGGCATCCGTGCGAGCGGGGTCGCCGTGGTGTCCTCCCGGCCGCCAAGCCACTGACGGCCGCGACATGGGTGGTCGGTTCCCGCGTGCGGCTCCCCTAGGCTACACCGTTGCCAGCGGCTAGAGTAGCCCCCAATGGCCGGCTTCGTTCTGTTGCTTCTCTGCCTGCTCCTCGCGGCCCGCGCCTGGAGCATGGGCCGCAAGGCCCAGCCGGCCCGGATCCCGAGGCTCCTGGTGCGCCTTGGGGTTGCCGCAACCGCCACGGCCCTGCTCATGGCGGGCGCGGCCCGCACCCCGTCCGGGGTCTCCGCCGGCCTGGTGATCGCCGGCACGTTCACGGCCCTCGTGACCTTCGACGCCCTGACCTCCCTCGCCATGTGGGGGGACTTCAGCAAGCGCGCCATCTGGGTGCGGGCGCCGCTCGCCGCCATCGCGATCATGCTCGCGCCGGCCCGGGGCCCATGGGCCGCCATCGCGATCCTGGGTGTCGCGAGCCTCCTGTCCTTCCGCTGGCGCTCGGCGCTCAGCACGCGCGCCCTGTTCCGCGCCTTCATTGGCTCGGTCGCGCTGTTTGCGGTGCTCATGGCGCCGTTCCCCGGCGTGACGCTCGAGCCCCACAGCCGGCTCCACACGCTGGTCACCTTCCTGCGCCTCGTGCTCACGATGGTGCGGATCTACACGCTCTTCGGCGTCTTCAAGTCGTTCGTGGCGTTCACGCGCGATCCCTCGCTCGGCATCCGCACGGTGAGCCGGCGGCTGGCGCTCTCGCACGTGCTGGTGCTCATCGTGCCGCTCCTGATCACCGTGGTGCTCTGGATCAGCACGACGTGGCTCGGCGTCAACGCCGACCGCGCGCTGGCGGGCCGGCGCCTGCTCGAGAGCGAGAGCGCCCAGCTCGCGGCTGCCCTGCACACCGCGGCCGGGGCCGGCGACGGCGGAGCGGCGGCCGCGAAGCTGGCTCGCGAGCGCGCGGCCCACTGGCCCGGCGTCCGGCTCTGGGTGACGCGCGGCGACTCGCTCGTTCGCACGGTCGGCGACAGCATTCCGGGCGAGGCCCGCCTCGTCGGCTGGCGGGCGGGGCTCGACACCCTGCCCGACCACGGCGTCGCCGGGCTGCGCGGCCGGCGCTGGCTGGGCGCCGCGGCCCGCTCGTCCGCGGGCACCGCGATCCTCATGGTGCCGATCCGCGCCGTGCTCGACTCGACGGTGTCTCCCGTGCTGGGCGCCCGCTTCGCGGTGCGCGAGGGCTCGCACGCCGACGAGGACTCCGTGCTCGCCCGGATGGGCGCCACGCCCGACTCGCTACGGTCGATCATGCGCGAGAGCGAGTCGCTGCAGCGGGAGCTGAGGGGGAACCGGCGCAACCGCCCGCGCGTGCGGCGCACCAACAGCGCGCCGAGCGCGCCCATGGTCGTGAACGTCGGCAGCGAAACCGACTCGCTCGGTGCGGTGCAGGCGTTCGGATTCGGCGGCATGGCGATCCTGAGCGGGCCCGAGTGCTGGGCTGGCCGCTGGCATCGCTCCCAGTACATGCTCACCGCGCGCGCGGATCTGGGGCCGACCATGGCGGGGCTCTACGCCAACGTGCGCGAGAACCCGCTCCAGGCGGTGCCGCTCGTGCTGCTCGCGCTCATCGTGCTCCTGCTCCTGCCGGTCGCATGGGTCGACTTCTCCATGGTGGGCGGCATGGGCCGCAGCATCGCGCAGGCAACCGGGGCACTCAGCGAGGGCGCCGCGGCGCTGGGCCGCGGCGAGCTGGGCCATCGCATCGAGATCAAGGGCCAGGACGACCTGTGGGAGACGGCGCGGCAGTTCAACCGCATGGCCGAGGGCCTCGAGCGTGCGCGCGAGCTGGAGCGCGAGCGCGACCGCCTCGAGAGCGAGCTGGAGCTGGCGCGCCGCATCCAGCGGCGGCTGCTGCCCGAGGCACCCCCCGAGATCCCCGGGCTCGAGATCGCCGGGCACAGCGAGCCCGCGCGCGAGGTCGGCGGAGACTACTTCGACCACGTCGACCTGGGCGGCGGGCGGGCGCTGGTGGTGATCGCCGACGTCTCGGGCAAGGGCGTGGGGGCGGCACTGCTCATGTCCGGCTTCCGCGCCTCGCTCATGAGCCAGGACGCGGCCCGCCTGGGCCCGGATCTGCTCGCCTCGCGCACAAACGACTTCCTGCACCGCAGCGTCGATCCGGGCAAGTTCGTGACGGCGTTCTTCGCCATCCTCGACGGCGCGAGCGGGCGCCTCATCTACTGCAACGCCGGCCACAATCCGCCCGCGCTGCGCCGCGCCGACGGCCGGGTCGAGTGGCTCGCCGCCGGGGGCGTGGTGCTGGGCATCATGGCGCAGTCGCGTTTCGAGAGCGGAGAGGCCGCGATGGCGCCGGGGGACCTGATGGTGCTCTACACCGACGGTGTCACCGAGGGCGCCGCGGCGTCGGGGGAGATGTGGGGCGAGACGCGCCTGGTCGAGTCGATCGAGCGCCTTGCGGCACTCCCGTGCGCCGAGGCGGTGGAATCGATGGTGCGCGAGGTGCGGGCGTTCGAAGGCGACACTGGGCCCGCTGACGACATCACGGTGCTGATGGTGCGGCGGACGTAGCGCACCGCAAGGCGGGCCGGCCGGAAGCGGGGCACACGCCCATCCGGGAGACCGCTGGGCTTCGCCATCCTGGCGAAGCCGACGCTGGTCCTCGGACCCGCTCCGCCATCCTGGCTCCGCGGGCCTCGGAGTCTCCCGGATGGGCGTGTGCCCCGCTTCCGGCCGGCCCGCCGCCTCGTCGAGGCAACGTCGCGGTCGCTACGGGCCCTTGATGATCATCCCCGGGCCCATGCCGCCCGGGCTCGGCGCCGAGCCGGAGCGGAACGTGTAGGTGAACACGGCCTGGATGTAGCGCCCCAACGCGCGGTCGCGTGAGTCCTGCACGTAGGTCTCGGTCACGCTGCGACTCACGCTGCGGTTCTCGCGCAGCACGTCGGTGGCGGTGAGGCGCAGCTCGCCCCGGCCGTCCTTCAGGAACTTCTTGCCGATCGTGCTGTTCATGAGCACGACGTCCTGCCCGTAGGCGGTGGGCACGCCGGTCGTGAGGTTGTGGTTCACCTCCTGCCGGAACACGATGCCTGGGCCGATCACGCTGTTGAGCCGGAGGCCGGCGCTGTGCGTGAAGTAGTCGCCGGTGCTGCTCGTGCTCAGCGTGTTGCGCGAGATGTTGTAGGTGCCCCAGTAGGACACCGTGAAATCCAGGTTCTGGCTGATGTTGCTCGACAGCACGATGCCCGAGCGGATCGCGTAGGTCTTGCCCACGTTGGTGGAGCCGTTGATCAAGGCCGGGGTGCGGTTCAGCGTGCCGCCGCCGTTCAGGTTCACGATGCTCTTGAGGAACTTGACCGGGTGGCTGTAGACGGCGAACAGGTTGGCGTTCCACGACGCGTCCAGGTTCACCGGCGTGTTGAGCTGGGTGCCGCGCGCGAGGAAGACGCCGTCCACCGTGGTGTCCGTAGGCGCACTGAAGGTGGAGTTCGCGATCGGATGCGACGTGCGGTTCACGTTGGCGAACAGGAACTTGCTCGTGGACTTGGCCGGGTTGGCCTCCGAGATGCGGAGCGAGAACGAGTTCGTGTAGGAGGGACGCAGGTCGGGATTGCCGGTCGAGAGCGAGAGCGGGTTCGAGTTGTTGACCACGCGCTGGAGCTGGCTCGTGCTCGGGGGCGCCGTGAAGGTGTTCCACGAAAGGCGCAAGTTGCGGCGGATGGCGCCGAAGGTGCCGCTCAGGGTCATCGAGGGCACGAACTCGTCGTAGGAGCGCTCGATGAGGTCGAGGGTCGGGAAGGTCTGCTCCGAGCGCAGGCTCGCGTGCTGGTACGAGGCGTTGCCGAGCAGACGCCAGGTGCCGCGGGTGTACAGCGCGGCGAGCCCGCCGTTCTGCACCGTGTAGCGGCTCTCGTGCGAGCTCGAGAGCGACGAGTCGGGGAGGTCGTACTCGCCCGTGAGCGGGTCGAAGTTCTGCCCGCGCGCATCCGAGCTGCTGCGCGTGACCGACGGGTTGTAGATGGCCTGCATCCGGACGCGGGCGCTGAGCGGCTCGGTGAACGCGATGCGGGTCGAGAGCGAGTTCGTGTGCGCATCCGAGGTGGACGTCTGGTCGAGCGTGTCGCTGGTCGTGCTTCCGCCGAAGTAGGAGTCGGTCAGCGAATACTGCGAGCCGTCCCCGTTGCGCAGGTTGTGGCCCGCGTTGATGTCGGCCGACACGTTGCGCCCGCGCTTGGCGAAGCGGTGGCGCAGCGTGAGCCGGCTCGAGAGGTTGTCGCCGTCGTTCGAGTCGGCGGTGTTGCTGTGGGCCGTGCTGACCGGCGAGCCCGAGAGCGATGTGTTGGAGGCGTCGCCTGCGCTGGCGGCGTCGGTGCCCTGGAAGTAGAGCCGCGGCTGGAGGATCACCGAGTTGATCGAGTCCGGCGTCCACTCCAGGCGGGCGTCGAAGCGCTGGTTGCGGTTGCGGCTGTCGGTCGCCGCGTTCTGATCGTAGTAGGCGAGCGAATCCTGCGGCGGCAGGTACTGGCGCGACAGGATCTGCTGGTTGTCGGTGTCGGTGTCGTTGATGAACACGCTCGAGGTGACCGCGAGCGTCTTGCCCCACTGGCCCGCGTAGTTGAGCCCGCCCGAGTGCGTCGTGCTGATCCCGGACTGCTGTCCGACCAGGAAGCTGCTCGGGTCGAACTGGCCGCCGCCGAAGCCGCCCATGCGGACGATGTTGCCGCCGCCACCGCCGCCGCGCCCGAACCCGCCGCCGCCGCCGAACATCATGATGCGGCCGCCGCCGCCCCCGCCGCCGGACAGCGCGCCGAACAGATCCTGGGGCGCGAAGTTGCGCTGGTTGATGTTGTTCGACATCCCGATCGCGGTGAGCCGAGTGGTGCCGCGCACGAGGGTGGCGTTGCCGCCGGCCTGGTAGCGGTCCTGGTCCCCGTAGCCCGCGTAGGCCTTGCCGAAGCTGGCCTTCAGGTCGCGGAGAATGAAGTTCATGGTCTTCTGCTGCTGGCCGTCATCGAAGCCGCTGAACTCGGCCTGGTCGCTCCCCCGGTCGTAGACCTGGATGCGATCCACGACGTCCGCGGGCAGGTTGCGCATCGCCGCGGTGGGATCGCTGCCGAAGAACGGCCGCCCGTTGACGAGCACGTTCTGCACCGCCTCGCCCTGCGCCTTGACCTGCCCGTTCTCCATCGTCACGCCGGGCAGCTTCTGCACCAGGTCCTCGGCCGTGGCGTCCTTGTGAACCTTGACCGCGCCCGCGTTGTACTCCGTCGTGTCGCCCTTCTGGACGGCGGGCGGGGGGGACTCCTTCACGGTGATGCCGCTCACCGGGACCGACTCCGAGGTGAGGGCCAGAACGCCCGCGTCCTGATCCTTCTTCGTGACGCGGATGATCTGGCGCAGCGGCGCGTAGCCCAGCCGCGTCGCCTCGAGCCGGTAGCTGTGGACCGTGAGGCCGGTGATCTCGAACGACCCGTCGTCCTTGGCGACGACGCGGTGCACGTCGGTGGTGTCCGCCATGTTCGTGAGCTTGATCTGCACCCCCGTGACCGCCGCCCGGGTGATCGGGTCCTGGAACTTGCCGCGCAGGCTCGTGACCTGGGGGTCGGCCGCCTGGCCCAGGGCCAGGGCGGGGACGAGCAGCAGGAACGTCGTGAACAGGGCGGTGGGTCGCGACATGGAGGAATTCCTTGGCGAAGGGGACGCGGAATCTGACGAGCAAGCGACTGTGACCGAAAGGCTTGGCGCAACGCAAATCGGCCCGGCCCGGCGCGGCCGCCGGACATGCATAGGCGCGCGGCTCCATGGGGCTCGCATTATTGACGTCCGGAACAGTGCGAGGGTTGCGGAACGGCGAAAGGCGCGTGGACTTTTCGTTCACTGATTTCGGGGCAGGGACCCCTGACACGCTCGACCCGGCTGGGAAAAGCACCATGGCTGCCGAGACTTGTCGCGGAAAGGCCCCGGTCGACGGGGTCGCGCCGCCGACCACCCCCGAAGAACGCCGGGCGCTCGACGCCGTGTTCAGCGCCGCCTACGAGGAGTTGCGGCGACTGGCCGCGAGCGTGCGCCGGGGCGCGGGCGGCGATGCGCTTTAGCGGGGCTGACTCCAGGAGGCCCAGGGCTCGCGCTCGTCGTGGGTCCCCGTCGCTCCGCGCCGCGAGCGGCGCTCCGCTCTCGCCCCACTCCTCACGCGACCCCTGGGCCTCCTGGAGTCGCGCGATGGGCGAGGCGGCCGGCCCTGCTCCGGCCGCCGCGGAAACGCTAGTTGTCGAGGTTCCCCGAGATCTTGATGCCCAGCTTCACGAACGGGCCGCTGTAGTCGGCGGCCAGCGCCTCGCCGTTGGAGGTGATCAGCGATCCGCCCTCCAGCTTGAGCGCCCGGATGCGGGCGTAGCGATAGCCCACCGAGCCGGTGATGCCGAACCGGTTCGCGGCCCACCAGCAGCCGGTGAGGTGCGCCTGGTACATGGGGGACGAGCCGGTCAGGCGGTACTTGATCGGCGCCATGTTCGGCTGCGAGTCGATCTCGTTGCCGTTCTCGGCGATGAGGCCGACGGCGCCGCCGATCGCGATCGACGCGTGCCCGAGGTTCCGGAACGCGTACTCACCGAAGGCGTGCCACGCGTTGGCCGTGAACTGGTACTCGAGCGAGCCGCTCGAATCGCCGGCCCGGGTGTTCGCGTGCAGCCGATCGAGGCCCAGGCCGTAGGTCACGCCGTGCGAGGCGTCGACGCCGACCGCGAGGCCGAGCGACATGCCCTGGTTGAGCAGCGGGAACGTGAAGCCGGGGTTCGCGGAGTTGAAAGCCGTGATCTCGGTGTTGATCTCGGACATGTCGTAGGAGCCGAGGCCGCCGCTGACGCCGAGCCACACCTTCTCGTTGAGCGCGTGGGCCGCGAGCGGCACCATCATGCCGACCACCGTGAGGAGGACGATCGTCCTGCGCATAGTCGTTCCTTTCCCTGAACGTGACTGTGGAGCTTCCGGAGAGTCATCGGCAGGAGGGGGAAGGGCCTGAAGGGAATCCGGCGTGGGCTCACCGGCCGGGGAGCCGGCCCCGGCTCAGAAGTAGGCGACGCGGAAGTAGCGGCTGGCCGTGGGCTCCAGGATCAGACGGTCCCGCAGCGAGGACTCGACCCAGACCGTGTCGACGCCCGCCCTTCCGGGCTCGACCAGGATCGCTTCGAACTCGGGATGCGCGAGCGCCACGCGGCGCGCGCCGTCCAGGCCCAGCACGAAGAGCGGCGTGTCCCAGGCATCGCACGTGAAGGCGCTCTTCGAGACCAGCGTCACCGCGATCAGGCCCTCGGCGGGCTGGCCCGTGCGCGGATCCATGATGTGCCCGAACGTGCGGCCTCCGGACGCGACGTACTGCTCGTACTTGCCGGAGGTCGAGATGCCCTCGTCGTGGAGCTGCAGCCGGGCGAAGTAAGGCACGCGATCGCGCGGATCGCGGATGCCGATGCGCCATCCGGCGGCGTCGGCGGGATGCCCCATCGCGAGCATGTTGCCGGTGAGATCCACCAGCGCGTCGCGTACGCCCCGCGCACGCAGGGACTCCGCGGCGACGTCCACGGCGTAGCCCTTGGCGATGCCGCCGAGATCGATGCGCACCCCCTCCTCGTCGAACCGGATCGTGCGCGCCTCGGCGTCGAAGCGCAGGTGGCGCCCGCCGACGTGGCGGAACGCCGCCGCGGCCTCGGCCTCCGATGGCACGTGCGGCGTGCCGCCCAGGAAACCCCAGGCGCGGACCAGCGGCTCGACGGTGATGTCGAACGCGCCTTCGCTCTGGCGCCAGACCTGGAGCGAGCGCGCGATCACGGCGGCGACCTCGGGCTCGACGACCACCGAGGCGGCGGCGGCCTCGCGGTTGATCCGTGCGACCTCGCTGGTCGAGGTCCAGTTGCTCATGAGCGAGTCGGTGTGGTGGAAGACGGCCAGCGCCGCCATCGCGTCAGGGCTGGCGGACGCCGAGTCGGCGGTGACCAGCACGACGTGCACGTAGGTGCCCATCGTGTGCGCGGGGTAGGTCACGGAGTGCGGCGTGCCGATGCCGGCCCCTGCCACGCCCGCGAGCAGGAGCGCCGCGGCCGCACTCGCGACACGCCACGGGCGAACGAGCGCGCGCGGCCAGGCGAGGCCGGACGGGCGCCGCGGGGCGGAAGGGATTGCGATCACCGTGCGCCGCTACGAGGCGTAGCGCCTCTCCTCGGTCCGGGGGTCGGAGACGTGGGCGGGCGGGCCGCTCAGCGTGGCGGTCAGGATGCCCTGCAGGGCCCGCTCGGCGAAGCGGCGGTGGAAGGCGGTGAGGATCCAGGGCCAGGCCAGCGAGAAGAAGCCGACGATGACGCTGCACAGGACGGCGCCCGCGGGGTAGGAGGTCACGCTCGCGCGCAGGGCCGGGAACAGGATGTAGCCGAGCAGGAACGCGATCCCGATCACGGCGCCGTGGCCGACCGCGATCCGCGTCCAGCCCATGTACGAGACGTGGTAGGCGACCTGGTTGCGGCCGCTGCGGCGCACCGTCACCTCGTTGAGGCCGATGTTGTACGTCGTCAGGAACCCCTCGGCCACGAACGTGACGGTGTCGGGGTCGATCGCGGTCACGCGATAGTTGGCGCGGTCGCGCCGGCCGGGCACGAGCAGCCCGGTCTCGACGCGATGCTGGATCCGCGCCGCGAAATCATCGGGCAGGCGGTCCACGGTCACCTGACCGTCGAACTCGGGAGTGAAGAAGCCCACGGGATCCTCCTGGATGGGTGGCCCCGAAGCGCGGGGCCGCAACCCCGGGATTATCGGCCCGGACGGCCTCGTCCTGCACCTCGTCCCGCCGGCCGGGCACCCACGTGGCGGGCCGTGCCGCGGCCCGCCGGGCTCAGTGCCGCAGGAACGTGCTGAGGTAGGCCCGCATCCAGTCGTCGCCCCACAGGTAGACCAGCATGGCCGAGGGGCAGAGCAGCGTGCCGAAGGGCAGGGCGGTCTGTCCGCCGCCGGCGCGACGCGCCATCAGCACGGCGCCCCAGACACTGCCTCCGAGGGCCGCGAGGAACAGGGCCACGAGGGTCAGCTTCCAACCCAGCACCGCGCCGAACATGGCGGCAAGCTTGATGTCCCCGCCGCCCATGCCCTCGGTCTTGCGCAGCTTGAGGTAGCCCCATGCCAGCACCCACAGCAGACCGCTGCCCACGACGATCCCCATCAGCGCGTGGTGCGGACCTCCGGGCATCGGCAGCACTGCCGCGAGCGCCACGAGGGTGCCGGGCAATGTGAGCGCGTCGGGCAGGAGCTGAAAGTCGAGATCGATCCACATGAGCGCCACGAGCATGAAGCCCCAGAGGCCCAGGAAGGGGAGGGCCACGACGAGCCCCACCTTGAGATAGAGCAGGACCGCCCAGGCACCGCAGATCAGCTCGGTGAGCGGGTAGCGCCATCCGATCGGAACGCCGCAGTGACGGCACTTGCCGCGGCTGGCGACGAACGAGACGAGCGGAATGAGATCGGCGGGACCGAGCTCGACACCGCACGCGGGGCAGATCGAGCGCCCGCGCACCCACGAGCGCTCGCGCGGCACGCGCCAGGCGAGCGCGCTCATCGCGCTGCCCATCACGACGCCGAGCAACGCGACCAGCGTCAGCATCCATTCTGCCGCGAGCGTCACCACACCTCCGGGTTGCCGATTGCGTTCGCGCGCTGCGGGGTCACGACGCGCTCACGCCATTGAATCGCGGCGGCGACTCTGCAAGAATGTTCGAGGTCGCGCAGCGCATCGCCCCCACGACGCTGGAGTCCCCAGTGCGCACCGTTTTTTTCATCGCCATTGCCGCCAACAGTCTCGATCTGGTCGCCACGAGCCTCGGCATCCACTGGCTCGGAAACCACGAGGGCAACCCGCTGCTCGCCGGCATGGTGCGCACGAACTGGTGGCTGTTCGTCGCCCTCAAAGGCCTGCTGGTCCCGCTCCTGATCGTGCGGCTCCACGGGTATCGGCAGTCTTCGCCGATTCTCGCGAGCGCCGGGCTCGGGCTCGTGGCGATCGCCCTCGTGATCGCGCTCGGCCAGTGGCTGGGCTGGATGGCGGGCGTCATCACCGTGACGGGCATGCCGCAGCTCTGACGGGGTCGCGCACCCCGGCCGGTCCGCCGAGGGCGCCCCCGGCTTCCGCATCACTCTCATCGGCCTCCCTGCCGTCACGCGCGCGTCCTATTGCTGTTCGGGCAGGATGTGCGGGGTGACCTCGATCACGAGGTCCTTCTTGGTGAGCGTCGAGTTCTGGTGCTGGAACAGCACGCCCAGCCCCGGGATGTCGCCCAGCAGCGGCAGCTTGCTCACGGTCTTGGTGCGCTCTTCGCTGAGCAGGCCTCCGATGATGACCGAGTTGCCGTCCTTGAGCCGCACCGTGGTGTTCGCCTGGCGCGTGCTGATGATGGGCAGACTGTTGTCGGGGCCGGTGAAGCCGATCACGGAGCTCACCTCGGGTTTGAGCACGGTCGTGATGTAGCCGTCCGAGTTGATGGTGGGCGTGATGCTGAGCTTGATGCCCACCTCCTCGCGCTGGATCGACTGCGTCTGCGCGGCGCCGCCAGCGCCCGCGATGACGGTGCCGGTGATGACGAACGGGATCCTCGAGCCCACGAGCATCGACGCCTCGCGCCCGTTGAGGGTCGCGATCTTGGGATTCGCGAGCACCCGCGCGTTGCCGTCATGGATGAGCAGGTCGATCGCCATCGCCCAGCCGTAGCCCTGGCGCCACCAGCTGTCCTTGGCCTCGAAGAGCCCCTTCACGCCGCCCGTGCCCCGGTACCAGTTGATCGAATCCGGCAGGCCGCCGCGTATTCCGGTCCCCGCGGGAATGCCCTCCTGGATCACGATCGGCTGGCGATTCACCATGTCCCAGTCGATGCCCAGCTTCTTCGCGGCGTCGGTCGACACCTCGACGATGCGCGCCTCGAGCATGACCTGCTGGGCGGGAACGTCGAGAACCCGCACGATCTCCTGGATCTCGGCGATGATGCGCGGGCTGGTGACCACGATGAGCCGGTTGCCGCCCGGATCCACCTGCATGTCGGCGCTCAAGCTCTTGAGCGCATCCTTCATCTCGGCCGCCTCCGCGTACTTGAGCTCGACGATGTACGAGGAGAGC
>Ga0070695_100001925_pt1 | contig 11755 bp, 6 predicted proteins | sample KBSK1252metaG_FD_65471 | JGI IMG/M metagenome (GOLD analysis project Ga0070695, IMG submission 65471) | Corn, switchgrass and miscanthus rhizosphere microbial communities from Kellogg Biological Station, Michigan, USA - KBS K1-25-2 metaG | ecosystem: Host-associated > Plants > Roots >...
TCCCGCCAGGCGAGCCGCTTGGCGGCCGGCGTCCGCAACAGGTAGGCTGGATGCAGTGTGGCCATGGCCTGCGCGTCGTGCGTCCCCATCACGAGCGCCCGCGGCTTGCCGCGAATGCGCATAATGCCTTCGGCTACGTCCAATAGGTGCTTGGCAGCGGCGCCGCCGAGAAGGGCGATGACCTTGGGCGCGACCAGTTCGATCTGGCGCTCGAGGAACGGGCGGCAGACCTGGGCCTCCTGGGGGGTAGGCGTACGGTTGCCGGGCGGGCGCCAGTAGACGATGTTGGTGATGTGGACGTCCTCTTCTGTGAGGCCAATGGCGGCCAGCATCTTGTCCAAGAGCTGGCCCGCGCGCCCCACGAACGGCTTGCCAGCCAGATCCTCATCGCGTCCCGGCGCCTCGCCAATCAGCATCAGCGCGGACTTGGTGGCGCCGCGGTAAAAACAAAGGTTCTTGGCCGTAGCCTTGAGAGGGCAGCCGTCGAAGCCCGCCAAGGTGGTTTCAAGCTCTAGCAGCGACTGGGCCGCGCGGGCGGCGCTGCGTGCCCCCATGATGGCAGCGTCCGGCAGCACGGCGGCAAAGGGCCGCTGCAGGCCGGCGGGGGCCGCCGCAGATGGCGCGGCGCGCGGAGGCGGTTGCGGGGCCTGGCTTGCCGCGGTTGGCGGTGGTTGGCGAGGCTGCAGGGGTACTAAGGCAGGCGCTGCCGAGGCGACCGGCATCGGTTTTGCCGCGGCCAAGCGAAATTGGCGCCCTGGGGCTAAATCGCCCCTCTCGAGCCAATCGATGGGGACTTGGCCAAGCGCCTCATCGGCGCCCATATCGCGGTACCAGCCCAGCAGGGCGGCCAGATCGGCGTGGGGGCGCTCGTCGGTCATGGGCGCAATCTATGCCAGCCGGCGGGCATTTGCAGCAAAGCCCTGCGCGAGCAAAGGCCGACCTTGACGCGCCGGGCGGCCTCGACCTATCGAACCAGCCACCGATTGGTTTGGGGAATGCCGATGACGCTTGCGCAAGCTCAGAGCTCGCCCAGAGAGGCGATGGAGTTCGATGTCGTGATCATCGGCGCCGGCCCCGCCGGCCTTGCCGCCGCAATTCGCCTGAAGCAGCTTGCCGCCCGAGCCGAACGGGATGTGTCTGTTGTGGTGCTGGAGAAGGGTTCCGAAGTCGGCGCCCACATCCTCTCGGGGGCGGTGATTGACCCGATCGGTCTCAATGCGCTCGTTCCGGATTGGCGGACGAAGGGCGCCCCGGTGGAGACGGCGGTGACCGACGATCGCTTTTATTACCTCGGGCCAGCGGGCCGGTTGCGCATCCCCAACATCATCATGCCACCGCTGATGCGCAATCACGGCAACTATATCGTCAGTCTGGGCAACCTGTGCCGCTGGCTCGGCGAGCAGGCGACAGAACTCGGTGTGGACGTCTATCCCGGCTTCGCCGCGGCAGAGGTGCTCTACGATCAGCGCGGAGCGGTCAGCGGCGTCGCCACCGGCGACATGGGAGTTGGCAGAGACGGCACGCCAACGGCCCGCTTCAGCCGGGGCATGGAGCTCAAGGGCAAGTACACCATCGTTGCAGAGGGCGCGCGCGGATCTTTGACCAAAACGCTGACCGCCAAGTTCGGCTTGCGCGAGGGCTGCCAGCCGCAGAAGTTCGGCCTGGGCCTCAAGGAGCTGTGGGAGGTGGCAGCGGAGCAGCACCGGCCTGGCCTCGTACAGCACACGCTCGGTTGGCCCCTGGACGACCACACTGGGGGCGGTTCATTTCTTTATCACTACGGCGCCAACCTGGTATCGGTCGGTTTCGTCGTGCATTTGAACTATGCCAATCCTTACCTGTCGCCCTACCACGAATTCCAGCGCTTCAAATCCCATCCGCTGATTGCGCCGACCTTCGAGGGCGGTCGGCGCATCGGTTATGGCGCGCGCGCCCTGACCGAGGGCGGCCTGCAGTCGATCCCGCACCTGGTCTTTCCTGGCGGCGTGCTGGTCGGATGCGCGGCCGGGTTCATGAACGTGCCGCGCATCAAAGGCTCGCATAATGCCATGCTGTCCGGCATTGCCGCCGCCGAGGCCGCGTTCGCGGCGATTGCGGCCGGTCATGCCAACGACCGCCTCGAGGCCTATGCATCGGCGGTGGCAGCGGGGCCGATCATGCGAGACTTGCGCCGGGTGCGCAACGCCAAGCCGATGCTGTCAAAATTCGGCACGCTGATCGGCACGGCGCTCTCGGGGCTCGATATGTGGGCCAACACGCTGCTGCCCGGCGTGGGCTTCGGCTACACCCTCAAGCATGGCAGGCCCGACCACGCGACCCTACAGCGCGCCAGCGCAGCGCGGCCGATCGCATATGCAAAGCCCGACGGCACCTTGACGTTTGACCGCCTCACCAACGTATCGTTTTCGGCGACGAACCACGAAGAAGACCAGCCGTCCCATCTCAAGGTGCGTGACCCCGTCCTGCAAAAGCAATCCGAGCACGATGTCTATGCTGGTCCCTCCGCCCGCTATTGCCCGGCGGGGGTCTATGAGTGGCTCGAGGAGGCTGGCAAGCTGCGCTACCAGATCAACGCCCAAAACTGCGTTCACTGTAAAACCTGCGACATCAAGGATCCGAACCAAAACATCGACTGGGTGGTGCCGGAGGGTGGCGGCGGGCCGAACTATTCAGGCATGTGAGTCGTCAGGGATCGCCATTGAGAGAAGGAGAGGACATGCCCGCCGACAAACTACATCCCGATGCGCATAGGGTCTGCGAAATGATCATCGCCTCGGGTCGACCGCCGATCGAGACGCTGACGCCGGTCGAAGCGCGCGCCGTCTATTTGGCGTCCAAAGCCATCCTGCAGCCCGACCCGGAAGCCGTCGCGGAGGTGGCGGACCTAAGCGCGTCGGGGCCGGCCGGGTCGATCCCTTTGCGGCTATATCGTGGCCGGCCGGCAGCGCAAACGGACGCGCAACCCGTCGTCGTCTACTTCCACGGCGGCGGCTGGGTGATCGGGGATTTGGAAAGCCATGACCAGCTCTGCCGCGCCCTTGCCAACGCGGTGCCGTGCACGGTGATTGCCGTCGATTATCGGCGCGCGCCGGAGCACAAGTTTCCGGCCGCCGTGGAGGATGCCATTGCGGCTACCCGCTGGATTGCCGACAACGCCGACCGGCTCAAGGTGGATGCCAACCGCCTTGCGGTTGCCGGCGACAGCGCGGGGGGCAATCTATCCGCCGTCGTCTCGATCGCGGTGCGCGACAGCGGGGGGCCAGCACCGGTGCTGCAGTTCCTCATCTACCCTGGCACGGATATGGCCATGCAAAGTGCCTCGATTAGCCGGCACGCCGAGCAGCTGCCGCTGACGAGAAAAGGCATGCAATGGTTCGTCGATCACTATCTGCGCTCCCCGCAAGACGTGCAGGACTGGCGCGCCTCACCGCTGCGGGCGGCGAGCCTGCGCGGCCTGCCGCCGACCCTCATCATTACCGCAAGCTTCGACCCGCTTTGCGATGAAGGCGAAGCCTTTGCCAAAGCGCTTGCAAGTGCCGGGGTTCCCGTCGAGCTGGAGCGTTTTGCGGGACAAATTCATGGATTTATCACCATGGGGCGGATCGTCGCCGATGCCCAGCGCGCCACCGATCTTGGCGCAGCACGCTTGCGCGCAGCCTTTGCTGGAAAGCGGGGCGGCGCCTGATTATCCACAGCTTGCCAGCGCCGGCTACAGGGATCCCGCTGGCGCGGTTGCGGGCTTCCCGGTCCTTGATTTGCCCCATTGTGCCAGTCCGATGGCAGCGACCACGATCGAAGAACAAAGCTTCCCGGGAGGGCGTTCTGGAGTCGCTTGCACAACTCTTTCCTGCTAGCGTATTTGGCGGGAATCAACGAATGAGCAAACCCAAGTTCTACGGCACGAGGTGACATGCGTCGGTGGCTGTCCAGGCTGAGCCTTTCCAGCGCTATTGTGGCGGCCGTGCTGGCCGTCAAGGCGCCTCCCATCAGCGCGGGCCTCGGTGCCTCACAGGACGCCGCTTCGCTGCTCGGAAGCTATCTGGCCGGACGCGTGGCGCGGGCACAAAACGACACGCGCGCGGCCGCCCTTTTCTATCGGCAGGCCCTGGCCCAGGATCCCAGCAATAGCTTGCTCATCGAGCAGGCGTTTCTGATGGAAACGACCGAGGGCGAATGGACGCGCGCGGAGGCATTGGCCCGTCAACTCGTCGAAATGCAACCCAGCCACCGTACAGCGCACGCCCTGCTTGGCCTCGCCGATTTTAAAGCCGCGCGCTATGCCTCGGCCGATGAGCATTTTAAGGCGGTAAGCGGCAACCCGATCGGCGAATTGACCAGCGCGATGGCTCGTGCCTGGGTCGCCGAAGCCCAGGGTAAGACGACCGAGGCGCTGGGCCTGCTCGATGCCCCGAAGCTGCCCGACTGGGCCCAGTTCTATTTGCGCTATCACCGGGCACTGATCGGCGATGTGAGTGGCCGTCGCGCCGAGGCACGGGCTGCTTACGAGCGCATCCCCACCAACGACCAGCGCACGCTGCGCATTACATTGGCCTACGCCCGGCATGCCGCCAACGGTGGCGACGGCAAGCTGGCCCAACGCATCCTCAAGGCACACTTCGATAAGGCCAAGGCGGACGGCCACCCCGAGGCCAAGGCCTTGCAGGACGAAATCGACGCCGGAGCGCAAATACCGCTTCTTGTCGCCACGCCGAACGAGGGTCTAGCCGAGGCCTTCTACGGGCTGGGCGAGGCGTTGACCGGGGAGGGTGGCGTCAGCGTGGGGGCGGTCTATCTGCAGTTCGCCCTCTTCCTTAGGCCCGACTTTCCCTTTGCTTTGGCCACCCTCGCCAACGCCTACGAGACCACCAAGCGCTATGATGCGGCCATCGCCGCCTACGACCGGATACCGAACAATACCGCCCTCCAGGTCAGCATCGAAATCCGCAAGGCCCTCAACCTCAACCAGCTCGAGCGAGTCGAGGAGGCCAAGGAGCTGCTCGAGGGTACGGCGCGCAAAAATCCAACGGACGTGCGCCCGCTCGACGCCCTGGGCGGCATCATGCGCGGCCAGAAGCGCTACGAGGAGGCGGTCGAGTACTACAGCCGCGCCATTGCCCTCATCGACAAGCCCGAACAGAAGCATTGGTCGTTTTTTTACTCGCGCGGCACCTGCTATGAACGTGTCAAAAAGTGGTCGCTCGCCGAAGCCGACCTGGAGCGGGCGCTGCAGCTGAGCCCGGACCAGCCGCTCGCCCTCAACTACCTCGGCTACTCCTGGATCGATCAAGGCCGCAACCTGAAGCAGGGGATGGCGCTGATCGAAAAGGCCGTGCGCCAAAAGCGCGACGACGGCTATATTGTCGACAGCCTGGGTTGGGCGCACTACCGGCTCGGCAACTACAAGGAAGCGGTCAAGCATCTCGAGCGGGCCGTGGAGTTACGCCCCGAGGATCCCGTTCTTAACGACCATCTGGGAGATGCCTTCTGGCGCGTCGGCCGCGAGCGCGAAGCCCGCTTTCAATGGGAGCAGGCCTTGACGCTCAAGCCCGAGCCCGAGGACGCCGATAAAATCAAACGCAAGCTGCAGCGCGGGCTGCCCTCTCCGCAGCAGGCGCGTCCCGTCAAGCGAACCAAGGAAGTGGTCAAAAAGGAGCATCTGAAAAAGAGCTCGGAGACCACCTTTAGCCTGCCGCTGTTCAAGTAGGTCGCCGGTCGCCAAGGGCAGCCCGGCGGTCCCGCGCCCGCAGCCGGGGCAGGGCTTGTTCGATGGCCGTCTCACAGCTCGCTCGCGCCAAAGTCAACCTCACGCTCAAGGTGTTGGGGCGGCGGGCCGACGGCTATCATGAGCTCGAAAGTCTCGTCACTTTTGCCGCGATCGGCGATCGGCTGAGCGTTGAGCCCGACCAAGAGGCACGCTTGCGCGTGAGCGGGCCATTTGCCGCGGCGATCGTCGGTCCCAACATCCTCGAACGCGCGCTCCAGCTGTTGTCGCAGTCTGGCATCGAGTTGAGTGGCGCCTGCATCACGCTCGAGAAAAACCTGCCCGTTGCGGCTGGTCTCGGCGGGGGCTCCTCGGATGCGGGCGCCTTGCTGCGGCTGGTGCGGGCCGCACACGTGAACCGTGGCGCGGAGCCACTGTGGCGCGACCTGGCCCGGCGCCTCGGCGCCGATGTGCCCGTCTGTTATGCCGACCGGCCCGCCCGCATGGGCGGCATTGGCGATGAGCTCGAGCCACTGCCGAGCGGAGCCTCGCCCCCGCTCGCCGCCGTACTGGTCAATCCGGGCGTGCCCCTGGCAACTACACGGGTGTTCGGTGCGCTGCAGGCACCACTGCTCGACGGCGCGCGCGCGCGCCAGACGCCGTTGGCGCCGATCGACTCGCTCGGCGCGCTTTGCGATCACATTGGCGCTGTTGGCAACGACCTCGAGCCGCCGGCGATGGCGCTTGAACCCGTGATCGGCGCCGTGAAAGCGGCACTGCTCGCCTGCCCGGGGTGCCGCGCGGCGGCCATGTCGGGCAGCGGGCCAAGCTGTTTTGGCATTTTCGCGCGCGCGGGCGAGGCCAGGGCGGCGGCGGCGGCCTTGCGCAAGGCCGAGCCGCGCTGGTGGGTCGTCGCAACACACCTCGACGGCGTCACCACATCGGCCGCAGCCTAGAGGCTCACGACGGCGTTTGGTTCCGGGCCGCGCAGCGCGGCCCGCCGCGGTCAATCCGCCTCTTGGAAGACTTCTTCGCGGCCCTTGCGGATCGCCGGCAGGACCGCGAGCACAATCGTGATCAGGGCGAGGAGCAGCAGCCCCGCGCTCAGGGGGCGGTCGATGAAGGTCACGAAACTGCCGCGCGAAATGACCAAGGCCTGGCGTAGTTTCTCCTCCATCAACCTGCCGAGCACGAATCCCAGCAAGAGCGGAGCAGGCTCGAACCCAAACTTAACAACGGCGTAGCCGAACAGGCCGAAGCCCGCCGTCATCAGCACCTCCACCGGCGAATTGTTGATGGAATAGATGCCGATGCAGCACAACAGAATGATCGCCGGAAACATCAGCCGATACGGCACCTTCAAGAACCGCACCCAGAGCCCGATCAGCGGCAAATTGATGACAAGCAGCATCAAGTTGCCGATCCACATGGAGGCGATCATGCCCCAGAACAGGTTGGGCTGCTTGGTCATAATCTGTGGGCCCGGCACAATACCGTGGATGGTCATGGCGCCGACCATTAAGGCCATCACCGCGTTTGGCGGAATGCCGAGCGCGAGCAAGGGTATGAATGCCGTCTGGGCGCCAGCATTGTTGGCCGATTCCGGACCGGCCACGCCTTCGATGGCCCCGCGCCCGAAGCGCGACGGATCCTCAGCCAGCTTCTTTTCGATGGTATAGGAGGCAAATGGGCCCAGGACCGCGCCGTTTCCGGGCAAGAGGCCCAGGATGGACCCGATCAAGGTGCCGCGTGCGATCGGCGCCGCCGATTGCGCAAAATCCTTGCGGTTGGGGAGCAGATTGCCGATTGCGCCGCGCACCACGTCGCGCGCCTGGGTGATCTCGAGGTTGCGCAGAATTTCGGCGAAGCCGAACAGGCCCATGGCCAGCACGGCCACGTCAAGGCCATCGGAAATTTCGCTCCAGCCGAAGGTCAGGCGCTCCTCGCCGCTCTCCAGGTCCGTGCCCACGGTCGAGAGCAAGATGCCGACCAGAATGATGGCGATCGCCTTCGGCACCGAGCCGCGCGCCAGCACCACGGCAAACATCAACCCCATGACCATGAGTGCGAAGTAGTCAGCAGGCCCGAACAAGAGCGCCATCGCCGTCAGCGGCGCGGCCAGGGCTGCGATGATGATGGTGGCCACGCAGCCGGCGATAAATGAGCCGATCGCGGCGATGCCAAGCGCCACCCCCGCGCGTCCCTGCTTGGCCATCTGGTGGCCGTCGAGTGTTGTGACGACGGAGGTTGCTTCGCCGGGGATATTGACCAGGATTGCCGTGGTCGAACCGCCGTACTGCGCCCCGTAGTAGATGCCGGCGAGCATAATGAGCGCCCCGACCGGATCGATGCCGAAGGTGATCGGCAACAGCATGGTGATGGTTGCAATCGGCCCGACCCCCGGCAGCACACCGATCAAGGTGCCGATCAGGCAACCGAGGAAACAAAGCCAGAGGTTCTTCAGGGTGAGCGCGACGCTAAGGCCGAGCGCCAAATTGGATATCAGATCGAATGTCACGTCGGGTCCTTCAACGCGTGATGGCGCCCTTCAGCGCCGCAAAGAAGCCGGCGATCCCCTCCTTGCCGCCGGCGTAGGCCTGCGTCAGCGAATTGGGAATGAGGCCGAGCGGGTCAAAAGGAATGGGCAAGTTGAGGAGTTCCTTGAACAGCAAGCCCGACAGCAGGGTCAGCGCCACGGCAAAGATGGCAATCTCCGTGGGTCTTGTGTCGCTGGAGCCCAGCGAGGACATGATGACGGCCAAGGGCCCGGCGATCAGGAGCCCACCCCAGCGGACGGTTAGGGCAAACAGCACCACGGCGCTGAGGACGAAGAATGGGCCACGAATGGCCCAGCGTTCCAGGGTCGGGCCCTGACCAAACAGGCCTTGCACGATGAGCAGAATGCCAAAAGCGGCAATGAGGACCGCCAGCGCCTTGGGCAAGAGCCCGGAGCCGATGCCGGACAAATGTCCAACCGGTAGATTAAAGCCGCCAATGTAGCCGATGGCGGCGATTGCCAACAAAAACAGGCCACCGGCAATGTCAATGGCCGAGCGCGCCGACGGACGCCGATTGGGGGACTGCGACATTTTCCTTCCCCGTTGCTTGCTTCCCCCGCCCGCGGCACCTCGGGCCGGGGTGGTTTTTGCCGTAGGCTGGACCCTAGCCTTCCCCCGCTGGTCCGTCCACCGCCAGCGCCTGCGACCTTTGCGGGTTTTGGCGGGCGCCTTGTGCCTGTCAAGCGCCCGCGCGCATGGCATCGCGCAGAACACGTGCCACGTGCAGCGCCCCGCGGCCGGTACCGTCGCGGATTTGATGCCGACAAGAAAACCCGTCGGCGGCGATGAGAGCGTGCGGGGGGGCCGTGCGCACGGCCGGCAGCAAGGAAAGTTCCCCCATTGCCAGGGACACATCGTGCGTTTCGGCGGCATAACCGAAGGCGCCGGCCATGCCGCAGCAACTGGAGGTCACCGTTTCGACTTTGAGCCCGCGCACCAGTGCCAACGTCTGGTGCACGGCAGGCATCGCGCCGAATGCCTTCTGATGGCAGTGCCCGTGCAGGAGGAGCTTGCCTTCGCGGACGCCGATCGGGCCGGCAACGCGGCCGGCTTCCGCCTCGCGGGCCAAAAACTCCTCCAACAGCAGTGCCTGCGCGGCCAGCCGCTCGGCGTCGGCCCCTGGCAGCAGCGAGATGAACTCGTCCCGCAGCGTCAGCAGACAGGACGGCTCCAGACCCACAATCGCGGTGCCGCGGTCGAGTAGCGGCTTGGCGACTGCAAGCAGGCGGCGCGCCTCCGCGCGGGCTTGCTCAACCAGCCCGGCTGACAAAAATGTCCGGCCGCAGCACAAGGGGCGCGCCGGTCGAGGCGGCGACGCCCTGCCGCCACCCGTCTCGGCGCCCAACAGCCGCACGCGATAGCCAAGCCGGCGCAGCACCTCAACGCCGGCATCGAGGTTCTCGGGCTCGAAATAGGTGTTGAAGGTGTCGGCGAAGAGGGCGACGTCGCGGCCTCCCGCCACCCTTGTGCTGGCGCGCTCGGCGGGCGATGCCTCAGGGTCGTGCCGCAAGCGAAAGGGTCGAGGGTGCCAGCGTGGCAGCGGCCGTTTTGACGAAAAGCCGGTCAGGCGTTCGATCAGTCGGGCCGCGCCGGGAATAGCGTTGCTGGCATTGATCAGGGGAGCCAAGCGTGCCGCGTAGGGCGCATAGCGCGGCAGGTAGGCGATCAAGCGGTCGCGCAGGCAGAGACGGCGCTGTTTGTTGGCGGCTGCCAGGACCTCGATCTTCATCTTCGCCATGTCGACGCCGGTCGGACATTCCCGCCGGCAGCCCTTGCAGGAGACGCACAATTGCATTGCTTCCAGCATCTCTTGTGAGGCGAAAGCGCCCGGGCCGAGTTGACCAGAGATGGCAAGCCGCAGCGCGTTCGCCCGCCCGCGCGTCACGTCGCGCTCGTTGCCGGTGACGCGAAAAGAGGGGCACATCACCTCGGAGACGAGCTTGCGGCACTCGCCATTGTTGTTGCACATCTCGACCGCGCCCTGGAACCCGCCGCCGGCACCGGCATAGGCTGACCAGTCGAACACGGTTGTGAACGGCGCGACGCGGTAGGGGGGCTTGAAACGGAACAGTTCACGGTCGTCCATGCGCGAGGAACGCACGATCTTGCCGGGGTTCATGAGCCCATCGGGGTCAAAGCGGTCCTTTACCTCTTCGAACAGCCGCACGGTGTGCGGTCCATACATGCTCGTGTGAAATTCCGAACGTACCAGGCCGTCGCCGTGTTCGCCCGAGTGCGAGCCCTTATAGTCCTTGACCATGGCGAAAGCCGCTTCGGCGATCGCGCGCATGGTTGCCGCGTCTTTCTCGAGCTTCAGATTGAGCACCGGACGCACGTGCAGACAGCCGACCGAGGCGTGCGCGTACCAGGTGCCGCGCGTGCCGTGCTTCTCGAAGATGGCGCTAAGCCGTTCGGTGTAGTCGGCGAGGTGTTCGAGGGGGACCGCGCAGTCCTCAATAAACGAGACAGGTTTGCCCTCGCTTTTCATTGACATCATGATGTTGAGGCCCGAAGCGCGCACGTCCCAGACCGCCTTCTGGCCGGCGGCATCGGCTAGCTTGACGACGCTGTTGGGTTGACCAAGATCCGCCATGAGCTCGTCCAGTCGGTCCAATCGGCGCAGATTTTCGGCCTGGTCGTCCTCGGCGAACTCCACCAACAGCAAGGCATCGGGCGCGCCGCGCACGTGGCTCTCCATCACCGGCCGAAACATGGCGATATCGCGCGCGAGTTCGATCAAAGTGCGGTCCACCAGCTCCACGGCCACCGGTTTGAGCTTGACGATGTGCTGGGGTGCCTCCATGGCCTTGCGGAAGCTGGCGAAGTGGCAGATGCCCAGCGCTTTGTTTTTCGGCAGCGGCGACAACTTCAGCTCAATGCGCCGTGAAACGGCAAGCGTGCCCTCCGAGCCGCACAGGAGGGTAGCGAGATTGACCGGTCCTGCAGCCGGCAGCAGGGCATCGATCAGGTAGCCGCCAACGCGGCGCGACACCTGCGGAAAGGCCTGTGCGATATGCGCCGCCTCCCGCCGGCCGAGTGCGAGCATGTCACCTACAAGGCTAAAGCTGCCGGCATCGCCGCTCGCACCGTCTGCCGGCGTGGCGGCACCGTCTGCCGGCTTTGCGGCATGGGCGCCAACCGGCCCAAGCGGCGCCAGGTTGCGTCCAACCTCGCCGAAGTTGAGCTCGCTGCCGTCGGCCAGGATGGCGGCGATGGACGCGACGTTGTCGCGCATGATGCCGTAGCGGATCGAGCGCGTGCCGCACGAATTATTGCCAGTCATGCCGCCAATCGTGGCACGGCTGGCGGTCGAAACGTCGACGGGAAACCAAAGCCCCGTCGCTCTCAGTTGGCGGTTGAGATCCTCGAGCACAATGCCCGGTTCGACCACGCAGGTGCGAGCGCCGGGATCGACGCTAATGAGCCGTTTCAAATACTTGCTGAAGTCCATGACCAGAGCGCGGCCGACGGTCTGTCCCGACTGGGAGGTGCCACC
>Ga0070695_100001929_pt1 | contig 11746 bp, 17 predicted proteins | sample KBSK1252metaG_FD_65471 | JGI IMG/M metagenome (GOLD analysis project Ga0070695, IMG submission 65471) | Corn, switchgrass and miscanthus rhizosphere microbial communities from Kellogg Biological Station, Michigan, USA - KBS K1-25-2 metaG | ecosystem: Host-associated > Plants > Roots >...
CGGTGCGGAAGCGGCGCGAGTAGCTGTCGCCTGCGGGCGTGATGATCGTCTGGTGCCAATCGACAGAGCGGGGACGATCGATCACCGGCAGGACGAAATTGATCCCTGACGCCAGCGTCTTGTGATACTTGCCGAGGCGCTCGATGATCATCGTCTGCGCCTGCTGGACGACGCGGATGCTCTTGGAGATGAGGACAACGGCGAGCAGGACGACGCCGCCGACGAGTATCGTGCCCGGACCCATCGCTAAAGCTCCTTCTCGACCATCAAGGTCGTTCCGTCCACCTGAATGATGGTGACATGCGTGCCCGGCTCGATGGCCGTGGCGTCCGACGACGCGCCCCGCCAGTCCTCGCCGTCTACCTTGACCCGACCGGGGGACCCTGGGCCGATGCGCTCCGTCACGATCCCCGTCTTGCCCAGCAGCGCGTCGACCCCCGTCCGTAGCTCCGACCCCGGGCCGAGCTGGAGGAGATGCATGAGGCGCGGGCGTAACCCCGCCATGCTGACGATGCTGGAAACCGCGAACGCGACGCCCTGCGTGACGAATCCGAGCCCCGGGATGAGGCCGACAACCCCTGCCACCGCCGCCCCGACCGCCAGGCACGCCAACCAGAATCCCGCCGTGAACATTTCCCCGACGAACAGACCGATCGCCAGGAGAAACCAAATCAGCCAATCTTGCATATGGTTCAAAGCTGCAACCCTTGGACCCATTTCGCTATCCAACTAGTGCCAACTCCTTGTGGAGCCGCTATGCTCGCTCGTTCGCTGCTGCTCAGTTCCCTCGTTGCATTCTGGTCCGTAGCTGCTGCTGCACAAACCTCACGTCAGGTCCTGAAGGGCGATTCCGTCGCCGTCTACAACCTTGTCGGTGAGCTGCGCGTCGAAGCCGGCTCCGGCAGCGACGTCACCGTCGAGATCCAGCGCGGCGGCGCCGACGCGGCCAAGCTCGACGTGCAGTCGGGACCGCTGCGCGGCCGCGAGACGCTGCGAATCATCTATCCCGACGACGAAATCTCTATGCCCGAGTGGGGGCGTGGTTGGAACACGACGTTGCGCGTCCGGGATGATGGGACATTCGGTGAGGAACACGGACGCCACGACCGCGGTGGGTGGTTCCGCGACGGCCATCAAGTCCGGATCACGGGTCGCGGCCGAGGCGGGCTCGAAGCCTACGCCGATTTGCGCGTGAGCGTCCCGAAGGGCAAGAACGTCGCGGTGTACCTCGGCGTCGGGAAAGCGTTCGTCTCGAACGTCGAGGGTGTGATTCGCGTCTGGGTCGCCTCGGCGGATGTAGCGGCCGATCGGACCCGCGGCACGCTGCGCGTCGAGACCGGCTCCGGGAACGTGGACCTGCGCACGGCGTCCGGCGACATCAGCCTTTCGAGTGGCTCGGGTGACGTCACCGTATCGGGCGTTGACGGTGTGAGCCTCAAGCTCGAGACCGGCTCGGGCAATGTCACGCTGACGGATGCGAAGTCTCCCACCGTGCACGTCGAGACAGGATCGGGCAGTATCGAGGCGACCGCGTCATCAGGCGACGAGCTGTCGTTCGAGACGGGGAGCGGCGATGTGGATGTCGCACTCGTCGCGACGTTCCGTTCCGTCCACATCGAGACCGGCTCGGGCGACGTTACGCTCAAAGTGCCGCCGACGGCCGGGGCGGAAGTCGATCTCGATACGGGAAGCGGCGACATCGACCTCGGCGGCTTGACGCTGCAAGTGCGCCGCATCGAACACGATCATATCACGGGGACCTTGGGGGACGGGAAGGGGCGCGTCTCGGTCGAAACGGGATCGGGCAACGTGCACCTGCAGAAGCTCTAGTCCTCACCCTCCTCGAGCCGCTGCAGCTCGCGGCGCTCTTTCTTGGTCGGCCGGCCCTTGCCTTGATAGGTGGGGGCCGGCGCGATTCTGTGGGCTTCCGCGAGCCGCTCGCGGGCTGCACGGCCTGCGGGCGATTCGTCGTAAAGGAGCAGGGCGTCTTTGGCCGAGCCGCGGCGCTCGGTCAGGGCGCGGACCGTGACGAGCCAGTCGTAGGGACCGACGCGAACGCGGAGCGAATCGCCGATCTGGAGCTGCTTGGCAGGCTTGGCGCGCGCCCCGTTGACCTGGACTTTGCCGCCGCCGACTGCGGCTGACGCCAGGGCGCGCGTCCTGAAAAAGCGCGCAGCCCACAGCCATCGATCCAGCCGGACCGAATCTGTCATCGGTTGTCGGTCATCAGTCTTCGGATGAGGCCTGTAAGCATTCGCTTCACTTGAGTCACGGATCTCTCCAAAGGCAAGTAGCACTCCTCGCTCAGTATCCGGAGGTCCGCGGCCATGAGCAAATGATATTCCAGTTCGCTGGCCGACCCCAGCGCAATGTAAGCGAAGCGGGCAAAATCTCGCCGGGTTTGACGGCAACAACCCTCCGCAATATTCGCGCAAATCGATGCCGCTGAACGACGAATCTGCGACGTGAGGCCGTAACGCTCGTCGGTTGGGAAGGTTTTCGTGGTCTTGTACAGGTTAAGGGCGAGCTCGTGAGCTATCTGCCAAACGACAAGTTTCCGGAACGGCTGCACGTCGGGCCTCGGGGCACGAAACGGGTCATCAAGGTCGTGACCTATGGTTTCTAGAGCGTAACCTTCGCGGTGCCCCGCCTCATCAAATAATCGCAACACCGATCACTGATAACCGACGACCGACTACCGGCTTTGACGCCCAAAGGTATTATCAACCGCCATGAAGTGGGTCTTGATCGTTGGCGGTGGCCTCGTGGCGGTGGTCGTGTTGATGGCGCTCATCGGGCTGTTGGTGTCGCGCGACCACCGTGCGACGAGCACGATCGCGCTGAAGCAACCGCCCGACAGCGTCTGGAAGGTCGTGCGCGACATCGGCGGGGCGCCGGTATGGTTCTCCGCGATGCAAACATCGGAGCGCCTGCCGGATCGTGATGGCCACGAAGTGTGGCACCAGAAAATGAGCGGCTTCGACGTCCCAATCATCGTGCTGGAGTCGTCACCGCCGCGGAAGCTCATTACGCAGATCGATCCTGCGGCGGGCGGTGCGTTCGGTGGAACATGGACTTACGAGTTGAATCCGGACTCGACCGGAACGCGGGTCAGCGTGACCGAAGCCGGGTGGATCGGCAACCCGATCTTTCGATTCATGTCACGCTTCTTGTTCGGCTACTACGGTTCTCTGGACAAGTATCTCAAAGCGCTTGGCAAGCGCTTCGGCGAGACGGTCGAGCCGACGCACACCTAACGGTTCTGCGAGAGATAGTCGACGGCCAGATGCGCCATGGCGCGCACACCTACCGGCAACGCTGCTTCATCGACATAGAACCGTGGGGAGTGATTCGGCGCCGCTTTGGCCGGGTCCGTTCCGGGCGGCGTGATGCCGAGGAAGAAGAACACTCCCGGAATGCGTTGCTGATAGCGCGAGAAATCCTCCGCCGTCGTGCTCGGCGTCGCGAGTGCGACATGGCTCGCGCCGGCCACGTCGCGTAGCGTGGGCAGGATTCGTTCAGTCAACGCGGGGTCGTTGTAAGTCACGGCAGTGGTCGTATCGATGGTGACTTGGGCGGTCGCGCCGGCGCTCTGGGCGATCGATTCTGCCGTCCGCCGGACGCGTTGGTGGATATCGGTTCGCATCGCGGTGTCGAACGTACGGATCGTCCCGAGCATCACCACGCTGTCCGGGATGATGTTGAAGCGGACACCGCCGTTGATGGCGCCGACCGTCACGACGACCGGTGCCTCCGTTAGGTTCACTTGCCGACTCGTGATCGTCTGCAGGCCGAGCACGATCTGAGACGCCACCACGACGGGGTCGACGCCCGCCCAGGGCAGGGCGCCGTGGGTTTGACGACCCCGGACGACGATGCGGAATGCGTCGGCGCCCGCCATGATCCCGCCCGGTCGATAACGGATCTCGCCGACCGGATAGGGGAACACGTGCAGGCCAAAGATTGCGCTCGGCTTCGGATCGTCCAGCGCGCCTTCTTCGATCATCAGCGCCGCGCCGCCGCGCTCACCTGCCGGCGCGCCTTCCTCGGCGGGCTGGAAGATGAACTTGACCGTCCCCGGCAACTCCTTGCGCATTCCGGCCAGCACTTCGGCGACACCCATCAGCATCGCGACGTGCGTATCGTGGCCGCAGGCGTGCATGACACCGACGTCCTGGCCGTTGTACGTCGTGCGCACCCTGGACGCGAACGGGACGTCCACCTCCTCCGTCACGGGCAGCGCGTCCATGTCAGCGCGCAGCGCGACGACCGGACCCGGCCTGCCGCCGCGCAGCACGCCGATGACGCCTGTATGTGCCACCCCCGTCCGCACTTCCAGCCCCAGCGCGCGCAGGTGCTGCGCGACGAGATCGGCGGTGCGGGTTTCCCGGTTGGACAGCTCGGGATGCTCGTGAATGTCGCGGCGCCAGGCGACGACCTTGGCCTGGATCTGAGTGGCGCGGCGGTCGATTTCGGCGTCTAAACGACTGGTTTGCCCGTGTAGCGAGGAAGCCAGTCCGAGGACGAGGAGGGGCAGGAGTATTGGTCGCATAGCCTCAAGCTAGACGAATCTCGGCAACCCTTCCACCGTAGAGAGTGTCGAACCCTATACACACTCGATACTCCGGAGCCCGTCATGACGCGTTACCTCTCCGCCGCCGCCGCTGCCGCTCTCGCCCTTTTAGTTCTTCCCGTAAGCACACTGCGCGCTCAGGAAAGCGACGACGAATGGCTCTCCAATTGCCGCGAAGGGTGGGGCTACTGGGGCTCGCGCGCTCGTCACTGTGAAATTCGTGAGACCGGGATGAAGGCAACCGGCCGGACGCTCACGATCGAACCCGGCATGAACGGCGGTGTCGAGATCGTCGGCTGGAGTAACTCCGACAGCATTTCGATCACCGCGCGCATCCAGGTCAACGCCCGCAGCAACAGCGATGCGGACGCGATCGCCCGCGACATCAAGATCGAGGCTTCCGGAGGTACCATCCGCGCCACCGGGGGCAGCGGCCCGTACGGCCGCCACCAGAACTGGTCGGTCAGTTTCCTCGTGATGGTCCCGCGGCACACCGACCTGACGCTGTCGACACAGAACGGTCCGCTATCGGTCGAGGATGTGTCGGGGCGGATGGATCTCCAGACGCAGAACGGGCCACTCTCATTGTCCGGTGTTGGTGGTGACGTCCATGCGAGCGCGCAGAATGGGCCGCTCACGATCGAGCTGGTGGGCTCCCGCTGGGAAGGCACGGGGCTCGACGCCGAAACACAGAACGGACCGGCATCGCTCCGGATTCCCGACAACTACAATGCGAAAATCGAATTCGGTACGGTCAACGGGCCGATGGATGTGGGCTTCCCGATGACGGTGACGATCAGCGGCCGGGTTAAAAACCGCATCTCAACGACGCTGGGGACTGGTGGGCCGCCGATTCGCGTTGTTACGACGAACGGCCCCATGGCTGTTCGCCGGAGTCGCTAGACGCCGATATCCTCGTTCCACAGTTCGGGGTGCGTCCGGATAAACTCGGTCATCATGCGGATGCAGGTCGGGTCCTGACGCACCTCGAGTGAGACCCCACGGCTTTTGAGCAGCGCCTCCTCGCCTTTGAACGTGTTGTTCTCCCCAATGATGACGCGCCGGATCCCATACAGCAGAATCGCGCCGCTGCACATCGCACAGGGCGACAGCGTCGTGTAGAGCGTCGCCTCGCGGTACACCTTCGCCGGCTGCCGCCCGGCATTTTCGAGTGCGTCCATCTCTCCGTGCAGTACTGCGCTGCCTTTCTGAACTCTGCGGTTGTGTCCCCGTCCGATGATCTTGCCCTGCGACACGATCACCGATCCGATTGGGATGCCGCCTTCGCGGAGTCCCTGTTCCGCCTCGGCGATGGCCGCGGCGAGGAATGGATCGCTGGTCATGCCGTGGCGGCACGCATGGCGTCGTACTCAAAGACATTCGGGCCGCGCGGCGCTTCGTGCGCAATCGTGATCATCGCCCGCGCGACCGTCGCGGCCTGAATGGGGCGATAACGCCGCAGCCGTCCGAACAGCAGCGCCGGCAGCACCGGTGCGCCGAGCATGGCGATCCGCTCGCCGAGCCGAAACTCGGGCCGCTCGCCGAGCAGGAGGGAAGGGCGGAAGATCTGGATGGCCTGGAAAGGAAGCTTGCGGATCTCAGCCTCCGTTTCGCCTTTGACGCGACTGTAGAAGACGCGGGACTCGGGATCGGCGCCGATTGCGCTGACGAGCAGAAACTGAGTGGCCCCGGCGTGCAGCCCGGCGCGCGCCACTCCCACCACGAAATCGTGATCGACCAGCCGAAACGCCGGCTGCGAGCCTGCCTGCTTGATTGTGGTGCCCAGACAACAGAACGCGTCGTCGACGTGCGGCAGGTCGCTTCCGGTTTCGAGCGCACCAAGGTCAACCACGCGTTGCTCGAGCTTGTCGTTTTTTCGTGACGTCGTGCGGCGGCCTACCGTCACGACGCGTGACCAGCGTGCGTCGGCGAGCAAGAACTCGAGGACGTGACTGCCGACCAGACCGGTCGCGCCTGCGAGCAGTGCGGTGCGACTCACGCCCCCCCCACCCCCCCGGCTAACGCGGGGGGTGTCCTAGCGTCGGCAGCGTCTTGTCGAGGAAGTCCTCGACCGGTTGGCGCCCGTTCGATCCCATCCGGTGCTCGTCCATGAGATTGATCGCGCGCGCGTTGGCGAGCGCCGAGTCAACCGGGATGCCACGGTTGATCAGGTACGCCGCCCACAGGTGACTCGCCCGCCACGCCACCGTGCAATGCAGCAATACCTTGCCCTTCGCGGTGCCGACGGCATCGGCAAACTTCGTCAGGGTTGCGGGAGAGTACGGGAATTGGTCGTTTCCCCGCACCGGCAGGTAGACATACTGCATCCCGAGCGACGCCACGAGCGCCGCCTCGTCGAACTTCACGTTCCGCGTCATCTCTTCCGGCGTCCGCAGATTCACGACGGTCGTCACGCCCTGCTCTTTCAGCTCGCGGAGCGCCCGTTCGGTCGGTTGGCCGGTGACGAACATGTCTTCGCCCACGCGGGCGGCGCGTTCCAGGTACAAACCGGTGGTATCGAGGATGACTGGAGCCGACACCGTGGTGATGGGCGCGCGCCGCGTGAACTGCTGCGCGGCACCGAAGTTCGGCGCGATCACCAGAGCGGCCAGGACCAGAGTCTTCATACGAGCTCCTGTGAGGATGCAGTCTGAAGATACGCGGGAATCCACCGTCGCGATGGCTCGTGACTGTGGGGAATGCGTTATTATCCCGCCGTGGGAATCTCCGACGCGTTGCAACATCAACCGCTCCTCGCCGTGGGGTTGTTGTTCGCTGCCGGCGTGGTGACGAGCCTCAATCCGTGCATCTATCCGATGATCCCGATCACCGCCGGGACGCTCGCGGGCGTCAACGCCCCCGGACGGACGCGCCGCCGGACGCTCGGCCTGACGCTCACCTACGTCTCGGGGCTCGCGCTCTTCTACGCGCTGCTCGGCATGATCGCGGGGATGTCCGGGTCGTTGTTCGGGACGATCGGCGCCAGCTTCTGGGCCCGGCTCATCATCGGGAACCTGCTGCTCGTCTTCGCGCTCGCGATGCTCGAGGTCATTCCGGTGCGGCTGCCCGCGCGGCTGTCCGCCTGGGTGGGGAGCCTGGGCGGTGGCTCGTATCCGGCAGTCTTCTTGCTGGGTGCGACCTCGGGTCTGGTCGCGGCACCGTGCGGGGCACCGGCGTTCGCCGCGGTCCTCACCTGGGTGGCAACGACGCGCAGTGCGGTGCTCGGCTTCCTCTACCTGTTCGTGTTCTCGCTGGGGATGTCGGCCCTGCTCGTCGTTGTGGGATTCTTCTCGGGTGCGCTCGCCGCGCTCCCCCGCTCCGGCACGTGGATGGTATGGATCAAAAGAGCGGCGGGCGTGGTTCTACTGCTCATGGCTGAATACTATTTCGTTAAAGCGGGGCAAGTATGGTAAAGACGTGCGTGGTGCGTGGTGCGTGGTTTTTGGCGCTGCTGGTGATGGCTCCTGCGCTGGCACGTGCTCAGGACGTTATCGGGATTCCTGTCGGAGAGACGCCTCCTGCGGTCACTCTCGAAAGTTTGACCGGCGATTCAGTCGCGCTCTCAAAGTGGATCGGCAAGAAGCCGGTCATCGTCGAATTCTGGGCGACGTGGTGCCCGATCTGTGCCGAGCTGCTGCCGCGCATGGAAGCGGCCCAGAAGAAGTTCGGGGATCGCGCGCAGTTTCTCGTCGTGGCGGTCGCGGTGAATCAGAGCAAGAACACCGTCCGCCGTCATCTCGAGCAGCATCCGATGCCGTTTACGTTCTTGTGGGATGGAAACGGTGCTGCGGTGCGGGCGTTTCAAGCACCTTCGACTTCGTACATCGCGGTGCTCGATGCCACTGGAAAAGTTGTCTATACCGGCGTCGGTGAGGACCAGGACATCGAGGCTGCCTTGAGAAGGGCGGTCGAAGTCGGTCGAGGGCGGTGAAGGGCGGTCACCGCCTTCGACCGCCCTCGTCCGCCGTCAGTGAGCAGTTGTATCCGCAGGAACCAGTTTGCTAATCGCGGCTCCGAGGTCCGTGTACGACGTCGGATCGATCTCCCGGAACGGCGTTGCCCGATAGGCGATTTTCCCGTCCGGTCCCACCACGAACAGATTGCGGTTGTCGAGCTTGTACTGCGCATTGTAAGCGCCGTACGCTTTGCCCACCGCTGAGCCGGTATCGCTCCCAAACAGAACCGGATAATCCGCGTCCCGCGCCCACGATGCGAGTGCCGTGTCTACGTCGGCGCTGATAGCGATGACGACCACCTTGCGACCATCGTTGAAGACCTGTGCGTACTTATCACGGTACGCATTCATTTGAATCGTTCAGCCCTTGGTTCGCGCCTTGAAGAAGAACGCGAGTACCACCGTCTTCCCCTTGTAGTCGCTGAGCCGCACCGGGTTCTTCAGCGTCCCAAAGCGCGTGGCGCCGGGGATCGCGAAGTCGGGTGCGACGGCGCCGACTTCGAGCGCCGCTGGCCCTGCTGGAGGTGCGGGGGGTGCTGCGGGCTGCTGCAGCAGTGCGGCAAGAACGAATGTCATGACCACGACGAAAGTCCTTGTTGTGGGCAGTGAATAATCTACTGGTGCGGGAGCGTCCTCGCCTGTTTCGCTACGCCACGCCTCCTAAGCCGTACCGCGTGCGCAGGATCTCGACATGATGGCGCTCGTGCCCCGGAATCATGAACGCGAGCGCGCGGACGCTCACCGGCTTGCCACTCGCCGTGCCGCGGCGGCGCCATGCGTCGGCGTCGAACGTGCGCAGCAGCGCGAGCGTCCCCGCCCGCGCGGTGCGCAGCTCCCCGACGAGATCGGCGAGCGATCGCGTATCGAACTTGGCGATTGGGACATAGGCGTTCTCGTCGAAACTGGGCAGCGGTGTCGTGTCACCCCGCGCGATCCGCAGCGCCCGGTAGGCCATGATGCGCTCGACGTCGGCGAGATGCCCCACGACTTCCTTGATGCTCCACTTGCCGCGGTCGTAGCGATACATCGCGTCCTTTTCCGACAGCGGGCGCAACAGCGTGCCCGTCTCCTCGATCTGCTCGGCGCAGACGATCACCGGATCCAGCTCCGGCACGCGCTTGATATAGCCGACATAGTGCGATGGAATCTCGTCGGGCTCGGGACGTCCGACGGCGCGCTGATTCATGACGGCTTCCCTTCGAGCTCCGTGAGGGTCATGGCCTTCACAGTCTTCCCTTCGCGCGTCATGATGCGGCGGTGGTAGTCCACCTGGCCGAGGTGGTAGGCGAGATGCGTCGCGAAGTGCGCGAGAAACGCGCCGGTGGACGAGCTGACGCCGCCGACCTTCTCGGGGAACGGCTTGGCGAGATCCGCTTCGCTGACTTTGCTCATCCCCAATTCCACGGCCGCGATCGCGTTGTCGATCTCGCGTAACAGCTCGGCGCGCGGCACGTCGCGGCTGGCGAACTCGGCGTCGCGGTTGCGCACGTAGCCGTTCTTGCCGAGCACGTTTCCGACGAAGTACTGAAGATTGCCGGCGAGATGGAGTGCGAGATTGCCGCCGGGATTTGCGATCCCGTCCGGAATCTCCCACAGGTCGTCCTCGCTCGGGTACGATTCGATCTCGCGGCGCAGCGCCTTCAGCTCGCGTACGATGACCCTGGTGATCCAGTCTTTCATTCGATCCTCCCCACCCGCATGGCCACCGGCCAGCGCCCCGACCGTGATTGCTGTGGATCGCCCCAGACGGGAGCGAGCTCGGTTACGAGACGTTCCACCGGATCCTCGCCATGTTGCTTGATGAACGCGTGCGTCGCCGACCACGTGCGCACATACCCGGCAACGTCATCGAGGGTGACGGCCTGCTCGATCACGAAGTTGGGCGCGGCGAATTCAGCGAACGGAAACTCGATGGTCTGGTAACGCTCCTCCGTGATCCGTCGTTCCGGCGGCCAGAACGGACCCACGACGTCTTTATAGAAGCGGTACACGATCTTGTCGATCGGCGGTGCGATCTGAAGCATCACGTAGGTCCACACCGCAACAACCCCCGCGGGTCGAAGCACACGCCGAGCCTCTGCCCAGTAGCGTGGGCGGTCGAACCAATGGAGCGCCTGCGCGGCCGTGACGAGATCCATGGATCGATCGCCCAAGTCACATGCTTCGGCCGGGCAGACCCGGTACTGAATTCGCGGATCACGTGTGGCGTGCTCGATCTGGTTGGCGCTGGCATCCGTCGCGACCACGCGCTTGAAATGCCGCGCCAACCCGACGGCGGCCTGGCCCGAGCCCGTGCCCGCGTCCCACACGTCGTCGCGCGCCGGCGCGACCTGTGCCAGGAAGTCGAACAGCGCGTCCGGGTAGCGGGGCCGGAACGCCGCATAGGCGGCCGAGACACCGGAAAAATGATCCGCGAAACTCACGGCCTTGCAGCAGGTGGAGGCGGTGGAGGGGGCACCGGGACCAACGGTGGCGTGGTGCGCTGCGCGTCACGGCACTCCGGCCATGTGCCCGGCTGGCCGCCCGGCGTCAACGCGAACACCGTGCGCTTCTCGCGCGACATCCGCACCGTGTCTTCGGACGCCAGATACACCAGCATCGCGGCGAGCGCTGCGTTGTTCTTCACGTCGTCCCAGCTGATTTTGTCGTACGTATCGCGATTGGTGTGCCAGGTGTAGCGGCCGTAATCCCAGTCGCCCGAGCCCAGGCCGAAGCCTGGCGCGCCGCACGAGACGAACGACGCGTGATCCGTCCCGCCGCCGCTCGGATTGCCGGGGAAACCGAACTTGATGTTGCGCGTGATGTCGGCCGGCACGCGCGCCAAATAGCGCGCCAGGCTCGCGGACGCTTCGGGGAATCCTGAAGCGCTCATGTTCTCCACCCGTCCCGTGCCGTTGTCTTGATTGAACAGCGCCTGCAGCCCGCTCACGATCTCGGGATGATCCTTCACGAACCCCCGCGAGCCGTTCAGTCCCTGTTCTTCTCCGCTCCAGTGGCCCACGAGAATCGTGCGGCGCGGATTCGGATAGACCTGTTTCAGGATCCGCATCGCCTCGAGCATCGTGATCGAGCCGGTGCCGTTGTCGGTTGCCCCCGAGCCGCCGTCCCACGAATCGAAGTGCGCCGACAGCATGACGTATTCGTTGGGAAGCTGGCTGCCTTTGATTTCCCCGACGACGTTGAAGACCGGCACCTCACCGAGTGGCTGCGACTCGACG
>Ga0070695_100001936_pt1 | contig 11732 bp, 13 predicted proteins | sample KBSK1252metaG_FD_65471 | JGI IMG/M metagenome (GOLD analysis project Ga0070695, IMG submission 65471) | Corn, switchgrass and miscanthus rhizosphere microbial communities from Kellogg Biological Station, Michigan, USA - KBS K1-25-2 metaG | ecosystem: Host-associated > Plants > Roots >...
TGGAGCCTCGCCGTGCTCCATGCCGGCGGCGCCAGCGTGGTGGTGCCGCGCTTCGACGGCGAGGAGGCGGTGCGGCTCATCGACCGCCACCAGGTCACGCATCTCTCCGACTTCCCGCCCGTGCTGGCCACCGTGCTCGACGCCGCCGAGAAGCAGGGGAGCGGGCTGGCGAGCCTCAAGCACGTCTCCGGTCTCGACGCGCCCCCCACCATCCAGCGGCTGCACGAGAAGACCGGCGCCCGGTTCTGGACGGGGTTCGGCCAGTCCGAGACCACCGGCTTCGTGTCCATCGTGCGCGTGCTCGACAAGCCCGGCTCGGCGGGCCGGCCGGTGCCGGCGGCCCAGGTGCGCCTCGTGGACGACTACGATCGCGAGGTCCCGGCCGGCACCCCCGGCGAGATCACCGTGCGCGGCCCGCTCGTCTTCCAGGGTTACTACGCCCAGCCCGACGTCTCCGCCTATACGCTGCGGAACGGCTGGCATCACACCGGCGACGTGGGGCGCTTCGACGCCGACGGCTATCTCTACTACGTCAAGCGGAAGCCGGAGAAGGAGCTGATCAAGCCGGGCGGCGAGAACGTCTACCCCGCCGAGGTGGAGACGGTGATCATGCAGATGGCGGGCGTGCGCGGGGTCTGCGTGTACGGGATCCCCGACGTCCGCTGGGGCGAGGCCATCAAGGCGGTGGTGGAGGTGCAGGCGCCGGGCGCTCACACCGCCCAGGCGGTCACGGACTTCGTGGGCTCGAAGATCGCCCGCTTCAAGCGCCCGCACGTGGTGGCGTTCACCGACGCGCTCCCGCGCACCGCCGAGGGCGCGGTGGACCGGGACGCGGTCAAGGCCAAATGGGGAGAGGGCGCGTCGTGAAGGTCTTCAACGAGCAGCACGACATGTTCCGGCAGGCGGTGCGCTCCTTCGTGGACAAGGAGGTCGCCCCGCACATCGAGGAATGGGAGGAGAAGGGTGAGATTCCCCGGTCCATCTGGCCGCGCATGGGCGAGCTGGGCTTCCTCGGCGTGGAGTACGACGAGAAGTACGGTGGCGCCGGCGCGGACTTCCTCACCTCCGCGGTGCTCCACGAGGAGATGGCGCGCTCGCGCTCGGGCTCGCTGGCCATGGCGGTGGGCGTGCAGAACGATATGGCGTCGCCACATCTGTACTGGACGGGGAGCGAGGCGCTGAAGGAAAAGTATCTCCCCGGCGTCTGCAAGGGCCGGTACCTCTGCGCCATCGCCGTCACCGAGCCGGGCGGCGGCTCGGACGTGGCGGCCATCAAGACCCGCGCGGTGCGCGACGGCGACCACTACGTGCTGAACGGCTCCAAGATGTTCATCACCAACGGCGCCATGGCCGACCTCTACTTCGTCGCTGCGCGTCTCGATTCCGGGGAGAAGGAGAAGCGCCACAAGGGCATCTCCATGTTCCTGGTGGAGCGCCCCACGCCCGGATTCACGGTGAGCCGCAAGCTCGACAAGATGGGCATGCGCGCCTCCGACACCGCCGAGCTGGCCTTCCAGGACATGCGCGTGCCGGCTGAGAACCTCCTGGGCCAGGAGGGCGGGGGCTTCTACGAGGTCATGCGCATCTTCCAGCGCGAGCGCCTGGTGGCGGGGCTTCACGCGACGGCGGGATGCCAGCGCGCCCTCGAGGACACCATCGCCTATGTGCAGGGGCGCCACGCCTTCGAGGGGCCGCTGTCGGAGAAGCAGGTGATCCGGCACAAGCTGGCCGAGCTGGCCACCCTCATCGAGGCCGGCCGCTGGCTCACCTATGCCGCGTGCCTCAAGTACCAGGAGCACGAGGACGCGGTGCGCGAGATCTCCATGGTGAAGCTCTTCACCGCGGACATGGCCCAGCGGGTGGCCTATGACTGCGTCCAGCTCCACGGCGGCTATGGGTACATGCGCGAGTACCCCATCGAGCGCTTCTTCCGCGACTACCGGCTCATGACCATCGGCGGCGGCACCTCCGAGATCATGAAGGAAATCATCGCCAAGCAGATGCGGCTGTGAGGTGACCATGCGACTTCCGGACAAGGTGGCGATCGTGACCGGCGGGGCGAGCGGGCTCGGCCGCGGCATCGCGCTGGCGCTGGCGCGCGAGGGCGCGCGGGTGGCGGTGGTGGACCTCAACGAGGCCGGGGCGCGCGACACCGTGGAGGCCATCGCCAAGGACGGCGGGCAGGCCGCGGCCTGGCGCGCCGACATCAGCGACAAGGCGCGCATCGACCTCGTGGTGGCAGAAGTCATCGGCCGCTGGGGGACGGTGGACATCCTCGTCAACAACGCGGGGCTGGACCGGGTGGGCCCGTTCGTGAATTCCGGCGAGGCGGAGTGGGACCTGATCCTCCGCGTGAACCTCAAGGGGCCCATCGTCTGCACCCGCGCGGTGCTGGACGAGATGACCCGCAAGGGCTACGGCAAGATCGTCAATATCGCCTCCGACGCGGGGCGGGTGGGCTCCACCGGCGAGGCCGTCTACTCCGCGGCCAAGGGCGGCATCATCGCCTTCACCAAGACCATCGCCCGCGAGACGGCCCGGCTCCGCCTCAACGTCAACTGCGTCTGTCCCGGGCCGTCGGACACGCCGCTGTTCCAGGAGGTGGCGGCGGGCAATCCCAAGCTGGCGGAGAGCCTCAAGCGCGTGATTCCCTTCGGCCGCCTCGGCACCGCCGAGGACATCGCTCCCGTGGTCGTGTTCCTCGCCTCCGATGAGTCGGGCTTCGTGACCGGGCAGACGCTGTCCGTGTCCGGCGGCCTGACCATGGTCTGAGCCGCTTGGCGGGCGCCCCGCCCGATCTGGTGGTGGTGGGGCACATCACTCTCGACGTCACCGCGGGCGGCACGCGCCCCGGCGGCGCCGCCTACTACGCCGCCCTCACCGCTCACCGGCTGGGGCTGCGCGTCGGCCTCCTCAGCTCCTTCGGGGACGATTTCCCCGCCGATGCCTTGCCCGCCGACGGTATCGCGCTGGCGCGCGTGCCCGCGTCCCAGACCACGATGTTCCGTCTGGCGGAGACGGGGCAGGGACGCACGCTCACGCTCACCGCGCGCGCCGATGACCTGGAGATCGACGACCTCCCTCCCGGCTGGGATGGCGCCCCGCTGGCGATGCTCTGCCCGGTGATCAACGAGGTGGATCCGGGCCTCGCGGAGTCGCTGGGCGCGGCTTCGCTGGGGGTCCTCCCCCAGGGCTGGATGCGCCGGCGCGAGAAGGGCGGCCTCATCGTCCCGCAGCTATGGGAGGACGCCGCCGCGGTGCTGGCCTGGGCGCAGATCATGGTGGCCAGCGAGGAGGACGTGGCCGGCTTCCGCGAGGATGCGGTGGAGTGGCTGCAGCGTGTCCCGCTGGGCGCGCTCACCGCCGGGCGCGGTGGGGCCGAGCTCTTCGTCAACGGCGAGCCCTATCACGTGGCGCCGGATCAGGCCCACGAGGTGGACGAGACCGGGGCGGGGGACGTCTTCGCCACCGTGCTCCTGATCGAGTACGACCGGAGCGGCGATCCCTGGGAAGCGGCGGCGGTGGCGGCCTGCGCGGGGGCGGCGTCCGTCGAGGGACCGGGCGCCTTCGCGGTGCCCGATCGCGCCGGGCTCAGCGCGCGCCTCACGGCCTACCGCAAGCGGCGCGGCGGCTAGCCGCGGCGGGAGTTTGATACACTGGCGCCAGTCATGGCGGAGCGGCGCATCCGGATCACGGCGGGAACCATCGCGGCCGAGGCCCTGCTCGACCAGTCGAACACGGCGCAGGCGGTATGGGATGCGCTGCCGCTTTCGGTGCCCGGCGACACCTGGGGCGACGAGATCTACTTCGGCATCCCCGTGAAGGCCAAGGCCGAGAATCCCGCCGAGACCGTGGAGATGGGCGATCTTGGCTACTGGCCGCCCGGCTCGGCGTTCTGCATCTTCTTCGGGCCCACGCCGGCCAGTCGCGGCGCCGAGATCCGGCCCGCGAGCCCGGTGAACGTGTTCGGCCGCGTGACCGGCGATCCGACCATCTTCAAGAAGGTGCGCGCGGGCACCCCCATTCGCATCGAGCGCGCGTGAGGCCCTCGCGGGCCGCCGCGCAGGAGGCAGCATGAAGATCTTCCTCGATTCCGCCAACGTCAACGAGCTGAAGGAAGGCGTGGCCATGGGCCTGGTCGACGGCTGCACCACCAACCCCTCGCTCATCGCCAAGGAGAAGCGGCCCTTCCGGCCCCTGGTGGAGGAGATCTGCTCCATCGTGCCGGGCGACGTGAGCCTGGAAGTGGTGGCCACCGACTTCGACGGCATGGTGAAGGAAGGCAAGGAGCTGGCCCAGGTGGCGGCGAACGTGGTCGTGAAGTGCCCGCTCACCAAGGACGGGCTCAAGGCGGTGAAGTATCTGACCGGCCAGGGGATCCGCGTCAACCAGACGCTCTGCTTCTCGGCGCCCCAGGCGCTCCTGTCGGCGAAGGCCGGGGCCGTCTACATCAGCCCCTTCCTGGGCCGTCTCGACGATATCGGCGCCGTCGGCATGGACCTCATCCGCGACATCTGCCAGATCTACAAGAACTACGGCTTCAAGACCGAGGTGCTGGCGGCCTCCATCCGCAACCCCATTCACGTCATCGACGCCGCCAAGGCGGGGGCGCACGTGGCCACCATGCCCTTCAGCGTGCTCGAGATGCTGATGAAGCACCCCCTCACGGACATCGGGCTCAAGAAGTTCCTGGAAGACTGGGAAAAGTCCGGGGCCAAGATCTAGCTCCACCCGTTTCGCCCCCCTGACCCGTATACCTCCACGGCATGGACAGGGACCGGGGGCTGATGCGGCGGGTGGCGAGGGGGGACCAGGCGGCCTTCACCGAGCTGGTGGAGGGCTACGGGTCCAAGCTCCTCGCGGTGGCGCGGCGGCTGCTGGGGACGCGCGCGGACGCGGAAGACGCCGTCCAGCGCGCGCTGCTCCAGTGCTATCAGGGGGCGGCGAGCTACGAGCCCCGCTGGGCCGTCTCCACCTGGCTCTACCGCATCCTCACCAATATCTGCGTGGACGAGCTGCGCCGCCGGACGGTGCGCCACGCCTATGCATCCGCTCCGCCCGCGGAAGCGCCGGCGCTCTTCGAGGCGCCCGGTGACGCCGGCCGGCGCATCGACATGGCCCGGGCGCTGGCGCGCGTGCCCCGCGAGGCGCGCGTGCTCCTGGCGCTGCACTACGTCAACGGGCTCGGCAATGCCGAGCTCGCGCGGATCCGCGGCATCTCGATCAATACCGTCAAGAGCCAGATCGCGCGCGGCAAGAGCATCCTCCGCGCCGCGCTGGCCGAGGGAGAACACGCATGAAGACCGATCTCGACCGTCTGCTCGTCGACTACTTCCGGCCGGAGCCGCCCGCGGCGGGCCTGGCCCGGCGCGTCCTCAAGGAGGCCGTCGCCGCCGGAGGCGACGCGGAGGATCTGATGGGCCGGCTCGCCGTCGCGGCGACGCCTCGGGGCATCAGCCTCATCCGCCCGGGCCGCCAGGCGCGGGTGGAGACCGCGGCGGGTCGCCGGCTCGTGGACCGGGCCCGCGGGGAGCTGCACGAGTATCTGCTGGGCCAGCGCGCCTTCTTCTCGGTGCCCGTGGATCTCTCGGCCGCGCCCGAGTTCCAGGCCAAGGTGCTGCGCGCCGCGGGCGCCATTCCCTTCGGCCAGGCGCGCCCCTATGCGTGGGTGGCCCAGCGCATCGGCCACCCGCGCGCGGTGCGGGCGGTGGGCACCGCGCTGGGGAAGAATCCCGTGCCGCTCATCGTGCCCTGCCACCGCGTGCTCAAGAGCGACGGCGGCGTCGGCGGCTACATCTTCGGGACCGGCGTGAAGCGGCGGCTTCTCGGGCTCGAGCGAGTGACGCCGGTGCTCGAGGGCTGCACCAGCACCCATATCGTCTGCCGCCTGGGGTGCCCCCAGCTCCGGCGCGCCAAGTCCAGCAATCGCGTGGTCTTCGCCTCCGTGGAGGACGCGCGCTCGGTCGGGTACCGGCCCTGCCGCGTCTGCCGGCCCTCGCAGGCGGCATGAGCGATCTCGCCGCCCGCGTCGCCGCCTTGCCCTGGGAGGCCATCGGGGCCGAGCTGGACGCGCGCGGCTTCGCCACCACCGGGCCGGTGCTCGAGGCGGCGGAGTGCGCCGAGCTGGCCGCGCTCTATGGCGAGGAGCGCCGCTTCCGGAGCCGCGTGGACATGGCGCGCTTTCGCTTCGGGATGGGCGAGTACAAGTACTTTGCCGCTCCGCTTCCCGAGCCGGTGACGGCGCTCCGCGAGGGCCTCTACCCGCGGCTGGCGCCCATCGCCAATCGCTGGATGGAGCGGCTCGGCGCGCGCGAGCGCTATCCGGCCTCTCTCGCCGGCCTCGCGCGCCTCTGCGCGCGCCACGGGCAGACCCGGCCCACGCCGCTGCTCCTGCACTACACCGCCGGGGGCTACAACTGCCTGCACCAGGATCTCTACGGGGCGGTGGCGTTTCCGCTCCAGGCCACCGTGCTGCTGAGCGATCCCACCGCGGATTTCACCGGCGGCGAGTTCCTCCTGGTGGAACAGCGCCCCCGCGCGCAGTCCGCCGGTCAGGTGGTGCCGCTGCGCCGGGGCGAGGTGGTGCTCTTCGCCACGCGCCACCGTCCCGCGCGGGGCGCCCGCGGCTGGTATCGCGCCCAGCTCCGCCACGGGGTGAGCGAGGTCAGGTCCGGAGAGCGCTACACGCTCGGGGTCATCTTTCACGACGCGGAGTGAGCGGTCATTCCTTGTAGTCGAGCCCGGCGGCGGCGAGCCTCGGCTTCAGCGTGGGATTGGTGAGGAACGCCACGAAGGCCCTCGCCGCGTCGGGCGATGTCGCCTTGGTCGCGATGCCCGCGGAGTAGACCGTCACCTTCTGGACCTCCTTGGGGAGAGGCCCCACCAGGGCCACGCCCTTCACGGGCACGATCTCGCTGATCTGATGGACGACCATCTCGACCTCGCCCCGAGCGACCAGCTCGGCGGGGTACCCGCCGGGTACGAGGGTCGTCTTCGGCCTTATCGCGTCGGCGATGCCGAACGTCTGGAGGAGCGAGGCGAAATAGATGCCGCTGGTCGCTCCCTGGGCCGGGTCGACGTAGGTGATGGATGGGGTCGCCAGCAAGGCCCGCTTGAGCGCGTCCGACGTCGAGATGTCGGGCCGGGCCGCGCCGTCACGCACGCCGACGCCCATGCCGCTGCGGCCGATGTCGGTCCGGGTGCCGGCGGCGATACCGCCCTCCTTGATCGTCGCGTCGATGCCGACGTCGGTCAAGATCACGACGTCCGCGGGCTCGCTCGCCAGCCGCTGGCGCGTGACGCCGGCGGTGCCGAAGGCCAGCGAGACCTTGTGGCCGGTCTCCTTCTCGAACGCCTGCGCCAGCTCGGTCACGACGGCCCGGACCGCGCCCGCGCTCAGCACCCGGATCTCAGCCGCCTCGGCCTGCCCGGCTGTTGCCAGCACCGCCGCTGCGAGGAGCAGCGTGCCCAGCCTTCGCACCGTCGCTTCACCCATGGTCAACCTCCTGGGTTCGATTGGTTCACGGCCACGATGACGGCGGTGATCTGGTTCTTGTAAAGGCAATCCACGTGAGCGAAGCCCGCGCGCTGGAGATCGTCCCGCATCGCCCAGATGGAACCCGGCTGGTCTCCCAGCTCGACGTCCATCTCGATCTGGCGTCGCCGGATCGCGGCCGGATCGCGGGTGATGCCGAATCGCTCGCGGGCCCGCGACGCCATCCACTCGATCCAGTAGTCGAACTCCCAGGCGCCGATCGCGGGCGCCTCTCCGCGGACGCGGTCGCCGTTGATCAGGAGACCGTCGGGCCCGAGCACGCCGCGAATCTGCTCGTAGAGCGGCACGCGGTTCCGCGGCTCGACGTGGTGGAAGGCGAAGCAGGAGACGACGGCGTCGAACCGGCTCCCCGCGAGCGCATCCGGGATGCCGGCGTTGAGATCCTGCTTCAGGATGCGCACGCGCCCGTCGTCGGGGAACCGCCGGCCGGCGCGCTTGAGCATCTCATCCGAGACGTCGACCAAAGTGGCCACGGCGTCCGGCCTCCGCTTGAGGATCTCGGCGGTGACGTCGCCGGATCCGCATCCCAGGTCCAGGAAAGCTGGCCGTGGGGACAGACATGCGGCGGCGAGGGTGGCGATGAGCGCGAGCACCTCGCTGCGCCCCGGGACCATGTCCGACTGCACCCGGAGCCGCTGCGCGGCGCGGGGCGACGACCACCCGTCCGGCTCACTCATCGATCGGACAATCCATGGAGAATGGTGCAGCCGTTATAACATAGATGAACACCATGGAGCGCGAGCGACCACTGCGCCAGGGGACATCGCCGACGTACGCGCCACCGTCGATCGTGTTCAAGGAGCGTCGCTGGTCCTCGGCAGAGATGTCGTCGATGTCCGCGGAGTGGCTCGAGACCGTGCACGGCTCGATGCCTCCCCAGGCGGGGCTTACCGCCATGCTCATGACCAACCATCCCGAGGCGATCGCCCTCTTCTTCGCGCTCTCCAGCCTTCCCGTGCCGCTCATCGTGTACCCCGCCGACCCCCGGGCCTGGCGGAGCTCTCCACCCGTACCGCCAGGCACGCCGCTTTTCGTTCCTCCTTCGCTCCGCGAGATGGCGGCCGCCGGGCACGCCCTCGGCCTGCGCGCCGTCGTCCTGCCGGAGGCGCGCGCGGCGTCGGTCGCGACGGGCCCGATCCCCTTCATGAACTGCCCCGGGTTCGTGAACTTCACCTCCGGCTCCACGGGGTTGCCGAAGCCGGTCTACATCCGGACGCAAAGCTTTCTCGTGCAAACTGCCGCCATCGTCGAGGCCTGCGCGCTGAACGAGGCCACCGCCGTCGCGGGCTCGCTCCCCCTCTACACGCACTATGGCCTGGGTCAGGCCCTCATCCTTCCCACCGTGCTCGGGTCCTCGCTCGGGCTCCTCGAGCGCTTCGACGCCAGTTCCCTGCTGGCCCTGTTCGGGTCCGGGACCTACGGCTATTGGGCGGGCACCCCCATGATGGCGGAGATGCTCACGCGCGCCCCCCTCTCTGCGCCGCGGCCGTCCATTCCCCCCATCTGCCACATCAGCGCCGGAAAGCTCTCCACGCGGGTTTTCCACGCGTTCGCGGAGCGCTTCGGCGTGAAGCTCCGACCCAACTACGGACAGACCGAGAACGGGTTCATCACCGTGGACACCGCGCCGGAGGAGTCGATCCGCCCCGACTGCGTCGGTCGCCCCGCTCCTGGGATCGAGGTACGGATCGGCGACGACCCCCTGCGCCCGGATCCGCCCGGACAGCTGGGCCGCGTCTGGTACCGGAGCCCCTGGTACATGGAAGGCTACGGCTTCCCGCCCCACCTGGCCCCCCGCGAGGGGCGGCATGGCTGGTGGCCGACCGCCGACGTGGGCGTCCTCGACGAATCGGGGTATCTGACCCTGGCGGGTCGCGCCGACGACTGCTTCAAGACCTCGACGGGACACCTGGTGAATCCCGGCGAGATCGTGCAGGCCCTCATGAGCCATCCCGGCGTGACCGAGGTGGTTGTCGTGGCCCTGCGGAGTCCGAGCGGACCCGTGGTCGGCGTGCTGGCGGAGGCAGACGGTGTGCTCCATCCCGACCAGCTCCGCGCCACCGCGGCCCGTACGCTGCCGGCCTGGCTCCAGCCGAAGGTCGTGGCGGTGACCGACCGGTTGCCCCGTTTGGCCAGCGGAAAATGGGACCGCGACGCGTGTCACAAGATCCTGCAGTCAGCGCGAGGCTGGACCGGGTCCGAAGAGTCGTAGCCCTCACGCCCCGTCGAGCGTCCGCCGCAGCTCGGTGGCCACTTCCCGCACGTGGGTCGTGACACAGGTCAGGTGGCCGCCCGGAATGGCGCGGATCTCCAGCTCCGTCGTCACCGCTCCCCATCCGTGCGTAGGATCGCCTCCGTGACGGCCGCGCTGCTCCTCGGGCCAGAGGAGGACGACGCGACCGCCATACCGGCCGGGGGCATACGCCAGCAAGACCCGACGGTAGGCGGCAAAGCGCTCGTCATGCGCGCGCTGCCGCTCGGCCAGGGCTCGAGCGCCGCGACTGTCGGCCACCGGCGGCGGGCTCGTCGGGACCGCCACGTTCCCTCCGGTTCGGCGCAGGTGCCGCCAGCCGGAATGGAGGAGACCGCGCCACGATCGCGCCGGCGCGGGGGGTAGGGCGCTGGCCGCGCTTCGCACGTCGGACGCGACCATGACGAGGACCGCCACCCGCTCCCCCTCCGCCTCGAGTCGGCGTGCCATCTCGAAGGCGATGATCCCGCCATTGCAGTGTCCGCCCAGACGGTACGGCCCCGCCGGCTGGACGGCCCGCAAGGTAACGAGATGATCCGAGGCCATCTCCTCGATGGTGCGCGGGATCGCCTCGCCGTCGAGCCCGTGGGGCATGAGCGCATAGAAGGGCTGCGCGGGGCCGAGCTGGGCGGCGAGGCTCAGGCAATAGAAGCCCGACCCGTTGAAGTCGCCGTGCATGAAGATGATCGGCGGGCGTTCGCCGGCCGTGTTGCGGGCGAGCACGCGGGACCGGTGACCGCCGACCGGCTCCGCGGGCACTCCGTGGCGCGCCAGCACGGCCGCCAGCGCCTTGATCGTGCCGGGCGGGTTCCAGTCATGGGTCGGGACCGACCGTCCCAGCTCGCTCTCGACGCGCGCCATGAGCCGATCGAGGACCGCCCCGTTGACTCCGAGCTCGGTGAGCGAATCGTCGATGCCCACCGGCCGACCGAGGATTTCCTCCCAGAGGTTGACGAGCAGGATGTCGAGCGGGTTCTGCGGCGCGGGCCGCCCGGTCACTCCTCAGCGCCTTCGCGCGCCGTCGATGGCAGCCATGAGACGCGCTACCGTCAACACCGACTGGTCGGCGAAGAAGGTGGCCGGATCGAGATCCACGGAGAATGTCTCTTCGCAGGCCAGCACGACCTCGAGGAGGTCGGCCGAGTCCAGCCAGAAGCCGCCCCCGTGGATCGGGGTCTGGTCCTCCACGCGATTGGGGGTCCGGTCCGGTCCGGCGATCCGCGTCAGGATTCTGACCAAGCGTGAGACGTCGTCCTGCCCCTCCATCACCGCGTCGTGCCCATGGTGCATCACTATCATCCTGGATAACGCGTGGCAAGACCGCGCCCGCGCCGGCGGTCACTATGACAGCGCATAGAAGCCCATCGCCCCGCCGGCCAGGATCTGACGCTTCGCTTCCGGCGACAGGCCCGGCCGCCGGGCGATCATCGCGGGCGCCCCGGGGAAGAAGCCGTCGGGGTGCGGGTAGTCGGTCGCCCAGAGGATCTTGTGCGGGCCGATGTACTCGGCGAGCACGCTCAGGCTGCCCTCCACCGGCTCGAACGAGATCCAGCAGTTGCGCTGGAAGAGCTCGCTGGGCCGCATGGAGAGGCCGGAGTCGTTGAAGCCCGCGTCGTCGAAGTGCCGGTCCATGCGATCGAGCCAGGGCGCGATCCAGCCGCCGCCCGACTCCAGGAAGGCGACGCGCAGCCGGGGATGGCGGTCGCAGACTCCGCCCCAGATCATGCTCATCGCGGCCAGCATCATCTCCATGGTGTGCGAGATGATGTGCCGCGCCCCGCGCGTCTCGAAGCGATCGACGCCGACCTGAGGCATACCGCCGCTGGCTCCCTCGTGCAGCCCGATGGCGAAGTCGAGCTCCTGGGCCTCGCGCCAGAAGGGCTCGTTGTCCGGATGGTGGAGCGCGCGGCCCGCGTACGGGTTCGG
>Ga0070695_100001939_pt1 | contig 11722 bp, 5 predicted proteins | sample KBSK1252metaG_FD_65471 | JGI IMG/M metagenome (GOLD analysis project Ga0070695, IMG submission 65471) | Corn, switchgrass and miscanthus rhizosphere microbial communities from Kellogg Biological Station, Michigan, USA - KBS K1-25-2 metaG | ecosystem: Host-associated > Plants > Roots >...
TCGCCAACGACCACTTCGTCTTCACCGGCCGCGAAGACGACGACAAGCAGACGTCGATCGGACGGGCGTTCGCGGCGGCGAATGGCATGGAGAAGCCGTACTACGCGACGCCCGGCGATGGCATCTTCCACTTCTATTTCCCCGAACAGGGGCTGGTGCTGCCTGGACAGTTCATTCCCGGCGCGGACTCGCACAGCCGCGCATACGGCGCCTACGGCGCGGTGGGGCTGGGCGTGGGCTCGACGACCCTCGGGTTCGGCTGGGCGACCGGCTACATCTATTTCACGCTGGCGCGACAGCGCCGCGTCACGTTCACTGGCGAGCTCCAACCGTGGGTGAGCGGCAAGGACATCGTACTGGCGCTGCTCAAGCGCTGGGGCGCCGCCCAGTCGCAGGGGATGTCGGTCGAGTTCGTGGACGCGAACCGCCAGCTGCCGATCGCCTACCGCAACACGATCGCCAACATGATGGCCGAGGGCGAGGCGCTCAACGGCATCTTCGCCGCCGACGAGGTGACCGAGGCGTGGTATCGCGAGAAGGGCATCACCACGCTGCCCTACCCGCGCGTGACTCCGGGCGCCGAGGCGCGCTACGAGATCGACGAGTCCCTGGCGCTCCCCGAGGTGGTGCCGATGATCGCCAAGCCCTTCAGCCCCGGGAACGCATTTCCGGCCGAGGAGGTGGCGCGCGAGCGGCTCGGCTTCGACAAGGCGATGATCGGATCGTGCACCAATGGCAGCTACGACGACCTGATGCAGGCGGCGCTGGTGCTGCTGGCCGCCCGCCGGGCGGGCCACGCCCGGGCGACCCGGCCGCTGATCGTCTTCCCCGGATCGGGTGCGGTGAAGCGCCGGATCGAGACCCCCGATCCGCGCCTCGACGGCGAATCGATCGCCTCGGTCTTCCGCGAGGCGGGAGGCCAGATCCGCGAGTCCTGGTGCGGGCCCTGCTTCGGCCAGGGACCCGACGCGCTCACGGTCGGACAGCGCGCCATCACGACGTTCAACCGGAACTGGACCAACCGGATGGGCGTGGGCGGGGAGGGCTTCCTCGCCAGCCCGGCGGTCGTGGCGGCCTCGGCGCTGCTGGGCTACATGGGGCCTCCCAGCGAGCTGGGCCTGGCCTGGGTGGCCGAGCTCTACGAGGTGTAGGGGGCCTTCCAGCGTCAGCCGGGGGCTCGGGGGGCGACGCCCGCACACCCAAGCCATTGCGGCGCCTGGCCCTTCTGGTAACCTTGATGCGCCTTGGCCGCCAACGCACGCCGGCCAGGATTGGCGCCGGTCCGGACCCCCTTTCCGGCCCGACCGTCCATGCGCGTGCGAGCCGGGACGCCCCGTGCCCATGCGACGCCAGGCGCTGCGACGCGGCGCCACCGAGCACCCGCTGCTGAAGGCCAAGCTCACACGGCCCAACCCCGGCGCGCACGTGCTCGAGCGGCCGCACCTCATCCGGACGCTCATCGAGCACGGAGACCGGCCGCTCACGCTGGTCGTCGCCGACGCCGGCTACGGCAAGACCACCCTGCTCGGCGCCTACGCGCGCGCGCTGCCTCGGCCGGTGGTCTGGTACTCGCTCATGGGATCGGACGCCGATCCGGTCGTGTTCGGCCGCTACCTGCTCGAGGGATTCCGGCGCGAGCACCCGCGCTTCGGGCGCGACTTCCACGTGGCGCTCGAGGAGGCGCGGCCGGGACTGCGCTCGGTCGAGATGCTCGCGGGCACACTGGCCAACGAGCTCGCGGCCCTCAAGGGGCCGCCCCACCTGCTGGTGCTCGACGACTTCCAGGAGGTGGCCGGCAATCCGCAGGTGGTGGCGCTCATGGACACGCTGCTGCGCCACCTGCCGCCGAAGGTGCGCGTGCTCGTCGCCTCGCGATCGGTACCGCCCTTCGCCCTCGAGCGGATGCGCGCCCGCGGCGACGTATTCGAGCTCAACTCGAGCCACTTGCGGCTCACGCGCGAGGATCTCGCCCGCCTGTTCGGTGACGTCTACCAGCGGCCGCTCGGCGACGAGGAGCTGACGTCACTGGAACGCACGACGCTGGGATGGCCCACGGCCGTGCACCTCGTTCACGAGTCGCTGCAGCGCTCGGAACAGGTCACGCTCGACGAGGTCCTGACCGACTTCCACGCCTCAAATCTCGAACTGCACGACTACCTGTCGTCCGAGATCTACACCCGTCTCGATCCCGACTCGCGGCGCGTGCTCGAGCGGACGGCGGCGCTCACGCGCTTCGACGCGGACCTCGCCGCCACGCTGTCCGGCGGCAACGGCAACGCGCGGGCCCTGCTCGAATCGCTGGCGCGCCGCGGGCTGCTGCGCACGTTCGGCAGCGGGGTCCAGGCGTCGTACGAGTGCCACGATCTGGTGCGACGGTTCATCCGCCAGGAGATCGAAGGGGCCGCCGGTGTCGAAACCTGGCGCGCGCTGGAAGCCGACTCCGCCGCGGCGCTCGCGTTGCGCGGCGAGCCCGAGCGCGCGCTGCGCCACTTCCTGGCCGCCGGGCGCGCGCAGGACGCGGCCGCCCTGCTGCGCGATCTCGCGCCGCGGATGCTGCAGCAGGGGCGCGCCGCCGCCCTGCTCCAGTACCTGGTCGACCTGCCCGCCGAAATCATGATGTCCGACGTCTCGCTGGCGATCGCGCTGGCGGACGCGCGCCAGACGCTCGGGCAGTGGGACGAAGCCGAGACGCTCTATCAGGGCGTGCTCGAGCGCTGCCGCGCCACCGGGGATCGCCTTCACGAGTGCCTCGCCCTCACGGGTCTCGGCAAGGTGTTCAACCTGCGCGGCCGCTACGAGCAGGTCCTGGGCATGGCGGAGCGCGGGCTCGCGCTGGCGCAGGACCTGGCGCTGGACGTCGGGGCGCGGCTTCGGCAGATGAAGGCGGGCGCCCACTTCTATCTGGGCCAGTACCGCGCCGCGGTGCGCGTGCTGGACGAGGTGCGGGCCCTGCTGCCGGCGCCGGCCGATCCGGATCTGCTGCTTCCGGTGCTCCACAATCTCGCCGGCGCCTACGCCGCCCAGGGCCGATTCCGGGACGCGTCGCGCGAGTTCCGCGCCGCGCTGGCCCAGGTCCGCGGCACGGCCTCGCCGCGAGCGCCGCTCTACCTGTCGAACCTCGCGTTCCACCTGGCCGAGCAGGGCGAGCTGGTCGAGGCGCGCCACGCCGCCGAGGAGGGACTGCAGGCCGCGGGGCGGTTCTCGAACCGCGGGCTCGAGGCCTTCTGTCACGAGGCGCTGGCGCAGATCCAGGCGCAGAGCGGCGATCTCGACGGCGCGCTGGCGGCGCTCAAGCGCGCGGAGGAGCTCAACGCCGAGCTGCGCATGGAGGTCATCGCGCTCGATCTGCTGGCGCTGCGCGGGCGCATCTTCTGCGCGCGCGGCCAGTACCGGCGCGCGGTCGAGTTCCTGACCGAGGCGATCGGCCGCCTCGAGTCGGGGCCCGACTCGCCCCAGCTCACCGAGTTTCGCGCGACGCTCGCCTGGTGCGAGCTGCGCGGCGGGCGGGTGCGCGTCGCGCGCGACCTGCTGCAGCCGCTGGTGGCCCGCGCCGACGCCGGGGAGAACGACTACCAGCGCATGCGGGTGCACTACTGGCTCGGCGAGGCCCTGCTGGCGATGGGGGACCGGCGCACCGTGGACGCGCACCTCAAACGTGCGCTCCAGCTCGTGCGCGAGAACGGCTACCTCTACTTCCTGAGGGTGCAGTCGCGTGAGGAGCCGGCCCCGTTGCTCTACGCCCTGGCCCACGCGATCGAGCCCGACGTGGTGTCGGCGGCGCTGGTCGAGGCGGGTGCTTCGATCGAGGAGCCGCTGCTCAAGATGCTCGCGGACGCGACGCCCGCCGTGGGCGAGGCCGCCGTGGCCGTGCTCGCCGAGGTGGGCGGCCGCGGCGCCCACGAGGGGCTCGAACGGCTGGCGCCATCGCGGCGCTCGCTGCAGCCCGCCATCCGCACCGCCCGCCGCCACATCGCCGAGCGCCTGGCGCGCGGCGCCGCGTCGGTGGACACCGCCGAGGACCGCGTGCCGCGCCTCGTGCTCTTCGGGCCGCCCCAGCTCCAGATCGAGGGCCGCCCCGTGCCGGCGTCGGTATGGCGGGCGCAGCGCGCCTTCCATCTGCTCGTCTACCTCGCGCTGCATCCGCGCGGCTCGGGCAAGGACGAGTTGCTCGAGCACTTCTGGCCCGGGCGCCAGCTCGCCGCCGGGCGGCGGAACTTCCATCCCACGCTCTCGTACGTGCGCAGCGTGCTGCCGCGGGCGCGCGAAGCCGCGATCCTGCGCGAGGGCGAGTACTACCGCTTCAACGCCGCGTATCCGCTCGCCTGCGACGCGTGGGAGATGGACCTGGCGCTCGACGAGGCGCGGGCGGCGCGCGAGCCGGTGGCGAAGCGGCGCGCGCTCGAGCGGGCCGCGGCGCTGGCGACGGGACCGTTCCTCGAGGGCGTCTACGGCGCCTGGGCCGAGGAGCTGCAGGCCCGCATGCGCGACCGGGTCGAGAAGCTGCTCGTCGACCTGGGCACGCTCTGCGCCCAGGGGGGCGATCACGAAGGCGCGCTCGCTCACTTCCGGCGCGCGGCGGAGCTGGACGAGTTCCGCGAGGCGACGCGGCTCGCGATGATCGAGGCGATGGTGAAGCTCGGCAACCGGCGCGCGGCGCTCGCCGAGTACGACAAGCTCAAGGGGCTGCTGCGATCCGAACTGGACGTGGACCCGCTCCCCGAGACCGAGCGCGCGGTCCAGCAGCTCTTCTCGAGCGTCCAAGTAGCGGCCGGAAGTCCGGCGGCAACGGCGGTCTAGATGATTGGGGCCCAAGGCATTGGAGCGTTCGCTCAAGTCCGGATCAAGCCCCGGGGTGTTCCATTGCCCGCGATGAAAGTCCTGGGGCCGACCCGGCGAGGTTCCGTCATGCCTCTTCGTGCGGCGCGGCGTCGCGCAGGCGCCGTGGCGCTGACGCTGTCGTTGTCGCTCGCCCTCGTCATGGCGACGACGCGCGCCGCCGTCGCTGCGCCCTTCATCTGGGATCAGGACCAGAACCACCTCGACGATCGCATCGAGACCGTCCACGCGCTCGGCTACTCCTTCGCCTTCGAGCTGAACGACACGCTTCAGCACAAGCGCATCGACGTCGCGAATCTTCCCGGCGGCCTGGTGTTCGGCGTGTACGTCGAGTTCCTCCAGACGCCGACCCCCACCAACCTGCTGGCCCTGGCGGCGCTCGGCATGCCGGTGCTCCATCGCTTCGAGGAGATCCCGGCGGTGCGCAGCCTCGGCACGTTCGCCCAGGTCCAGGCGGCGAAAGCGCTGCCCGGGGTCGACCGCGTCGAAGCGATCCCCATCCTCTACCCGATGCTCCACAGCGGCACCGCCTCGGCCGGCGTGCGCGATCCGAGCGGGCAGGTGTTCCCGACCTGGTCCGGGATGGGGGGTGCCTCCGGGGAGGGCGTCGTGGTCGCGATCCTCGACACGGGCATCAACGACGACGCCCAGGGGAGCTATCCCGGGCACGAGTCGCTGATCGGCCGATGCGTGGGCGGCGCCAACTTCACCTACGGCGACTCGTCGCTCGACACGCCGCGGGGCGGCAGCGTCAATCCTACCGATCACGGCGGCGCGGCGACGTCGTCGCACGGCACGCACGTGGCCGGGATCATCCTCGGCAACGGCGGCTCCTCGGGGTTCGCGATCGGCGTGGCGCCGCAGGCGCGCTTCGTGGACGTCAAGGTGCTCAACGACGTCGGCGTCGGCACCGGCATCGCCGAGGCGCTCGACTGGTGCATCCACAACCGGACGCGCGACTGGGGCGCCGGAGCGGACTACCAGGGCATCGACGTCATCAACCTGTCGCTGTCGAACAGCGATGAAAGCGACGGCAACGACGTCGCGTCGCGGCTCGCCGACCGCGCGGTGCAGCTCGGCATGGTGGTGGTGGCCTCGGTCGGCAACGACGGCAAGGCCCAGCACGTGCCGTCGCCGGCGGGCGGTGACCGCGTGCTCGCGGTGGGCGCCTTCGACAACCAGCGCACGCCGCTCAACGGCGACGACGCCTTCGCCACGTTCAGCAACTACGGCCCGCGTGCGGAAGACGGCGACGTGAACGCGGCCGACGAGCAGAAGCCCGACCTGCTCGCCTCCGGCGTCGCGGTGCTTTCGGCCGACGGCGACCTTTCGTCCGACGGCGCCCAGTACCATCGCCTGACCGGCACCAGCATGGCGGCCGCGTTCGTGACCGGAGCGGTTGCCGCACTGCGCTCGGCCTATCCGTCGCTCACGCCCGACCAGATCGCGCAGGTGCTGCGCGCCACCGCATACCGTCCGCTCTCCGGCGTGCCGCCGGGCCTGACGCTGTCGGACCCGGGCTGGTACTCGCCGATCGGATTCGGCGCCCTCGACCTGCACGCCGCCTACCTCGAGCTGGCCCAGCCCGAGCGTTCGCAGGTACGGCGCCTCGAGCTGCACGGCACGGTGGACCAGATCACCGCGACGGTGCGCACCATGCGCGAGCGCGGCACCGCAAGCTTCGTGTTCGAGCGCGCCCCCGACGTTGCGGGTGTGCCCGGAACGTTCGCGCCCTACGATTCCGTGGCGGCTGCGGGCGACTCGACGCTCGCCGATGGCACCAACATGCAGTCCTACTCGCACGTGTGGAATGTTCCGCTGGAGGAGCGCGGCGTGCCGTTCTGGTACCGCATCGCGTACACCGAGGGCGGCGTGCGCTGGAGCGGTCCGAGCCGGAAGTTCTCGAGCCCCTCGGGGCCGCCGGTGGCCACGGTCGAGGTCACCGTGGTGCACAACGCGTACGACAACGACATCGACGCTGCGATCGACGTGATGGGGACCAGTCCCTCCGTGATGGGAGCCACCTCGACGCAGCAGTTCTCCTATCCGCTGCCTCCCAGTAGTGCGGCGGTCTCGAGCGAGTGGGTCACCGGCGCGAGCACGACGGGGAACGTGGCCTGGTCGTTCGCGGTCGACATTCCGGCGGGTGCGGTGGATGGATCACTCCCGCCCGACGTCAATCATCCCTGGCGGCTGCGCGTGGGCGAGGGCGGATACCTCAACCGCGTTGGACGGGTCACGGCCTACCGCGTGATCTGGCATGCGCCGGGCGGTGACCAGTACTTCCCGGGCACCCCGCTGCCGCTGCAGACGCTGGAGGGCGCCACGGTCTACGCCACCGCGCCCAGTGGCGTCACGGGCGTCGAGCCGATGCCCGTCTCGGGCGGGCTCCGCATGGGCCCGAACCCGAGCCCCAGCGGCGGCGCGATCGAGTTCTCGCTGCCCGCGAGCCCGCGCGGCGACCTGCGCGTGTTCGACCTCATCGGGCGCGAGGTGGGCCGTGTGCCCTTCCGTGGCGGCGCGGGCGAATGGCGCGCGCGCTGGGAAGCCCGCGACGGCGCCGGACGGTTGCTGCCCGCCGGCCTCTACTTCGCCCGCGCGGGCGAGGCCGGGGTCGCGCGCCTGGTCGTCCTCGCGCGCTAGCCGCGCACCCTCGAGCGCTCGAGAGGACTCACGCCCGCCAGCCGCGACCCAGCCGTGCGCCGTGGCTCTGCGCCGCAGCGCTCGCCTGTCCCGCGACGAGACCGCGCGTTCGCGCCACGCGACCAGCTCCCCGCATGAAACGAATCGGCAGGAGCCGCGAGCATCGAAGGCGCCAGAGCCTGGGGCCGCACCAGTGACCGGGCCTGTCGATGCCGCGCTCCTGCCGAACGGCTGGTCGGGCACTCGTCGTTACGGGGCTGACGACCTTCTCGCCGTCAGTACTGGACCGAAGGGCAAATCCCGGATCCGACCAAGGCCGGGATCGAGTCGGCCGCCAGCCCATCAACGAGGCCGAGTGTGGACGCGGCCTGTTGACCGCGGCTTGACCGGTTCGATGTATTGGGCTGTGGCCCAATGGTTTATGGGATTCTTGGGGTGCGCGAATCCGCCCCGGGCTCGGGCCCGGTTGGAATCGGAACAGACCGCCACCGGGACGCCGGCATCGAAGGGCTGGTCGGCGGTCCCTTTGCTGGGTGACAATCCCACGGGTCGTTTCCACTCCAACCATTGAGGTCATCGATGAACGTTCGCCGCGCTGCCGCGCTCACCATCGTGATGCTGCTCGCTTCCGCGACCGTCCATGCGATGAGCTCGCAGCCCAGCTCCCCGCCGCCGCCCCCGACGGGCGACTCGGGCACTCCCGCGATGAACGGCAACCCCAGCACGCCTCAGGTCAGCACCGCGCGTCAGCAGGCCGAGCAGGACTACGCGGACGCGTACGAGTCGGTGGGCAAGGCCAAGAAGGATCTCGAGGACGGCAAGGCCAAGAACGCCGAGAAGAAGTTCCGCCACGCGATGGAGCAGTGCGAGAAGGCGGTGCTGATCGACGAGCGCTACCACGAGGCGTGGAACTTGCTCGGCTTCACGTCGCGCAAGCTCGGCGACTATGACAAGGCGTTCAAGGCGTACGACCGCTGCCTCTCGATCAAGCCCGACTACGCTCAAGCGCGCGAGTACCTCGGCGAGGCGTGGCTCGAGAAGGGGGACGCGAAGCAGGCGAAGGTGCAGCTCATCTGGCTCGAGCGCCTGGGAGCCACCGAGGAGCTGAAGGTGCTCAAGGGCCAGTACGACGCGTTCGTCGCGGCCCATCCCGATGCGGCGCCCGCACCGTCCAGCACGCCGCAGGCGCCGGCCGATACCACCACGGCCGCGGGCGCGGGGAGCGGGCACTAGCTTCCGCGGCTCCGGACGCACGAACGGCCCCCGGTCGAGTGACCGGGGGCCGTCGTGTGAGCACGCGAGCGAAGCGCGCTACTTCTTGTCGGGCGCCGCCGCCTGGGCCGGTGCCCCCTGGGGGCGCATGGCGTTCGCCACCGACGCTTCGATCGTCAGCGTGATCGCCACGTCGTCACCGAGCATCGTGCCGCCCTGGTCCAGCGTCCGGTTCCAGACGATCCCGTAGTCCTTGCGATCGATGGACGTCTTGGCCTCGAAGCCGGCGATCGTGCGCGGCGGACGGCCGTCCATCGCGACCTGGCCCGCGCCCAGCAGGGTGGCCTCGAGCGTCACGGGCTTGGTCACGCCGTGCATCGTGAGGTCGCCATAGATCATGAACGACTTCTCCGGACCCGGCACGACCTTCGTGCTCTTGAAGGTGATCGTCGGCAGGCTGTCACTGTGGAAGAAGCTCGGGCCCTTCAGATCGCCATCGCGATGCTCGTTCCCGGTGTCGATGCTGGCCGACTGGATGGTGACGTCGACCGAGGATCCGGCCAGGTTCTTCTCGTCGAACTGGACGGTGCCGCTGAAGTCCTTGAACCGGCCGGAAACGCGGCTGAAGAAGTGGCGGATGTTGAAGCCCACCAGGGAGTGCCCTGGGTCGATGCGGTAAGCCTGAAGCTCGGCCGATGCGGCGCCAGCCATGAGCATCAGAGCCAGGGGAGCGGACAGGAGGATCAATCGGCGCTTCACGCGTGAGACTCCTTTCGGTCGATGTTCGGCCCCGGGAGCGGGGGACAGGAGGGAGGGAACGCGGGCCGTTCGGAGGAATCGAGGCCCGGGAGGCTACCAGTCGCGACGGCGTTCCCCAACCCGAACGTATGGTCAGATGCCGCGTCCCCGATCCGAGGCGGGCCGATGGGAGGGATTGACCAAGACTTGACCCTTGTCGCAACGCCTCGCGTTGCCCGATGTGGCAGGCGATCGAAGTGACACCGGCTCGGCACGCGGCTAACCTGTCCCCCCGATGAGCAGACGCCGCGGCTCGAGCGCCACCGGTCCTTCGCGACGCCAGTCCCCGGCGGCCCCGCGTGCGTCCGGCCCCCGCCCCGCGCTCGTCGACCCCACCCACGTCGTCGCCGCATCTCTGCTCGTCACCCTGGTCGTGCTGATCGGCTACCTCCACACGCTGGCCTATCCGTTCCAGTTCGACGATCTGCTCAACATCCAGGCGAACGGGGCGCTCGCGCGTCCCTTCGACCTCGCAGCGCTCTGGCACTTCCGGCCCTCGCGCGTGGTCGTCTACCTGTCGCTGGCCTGGAACGGAGCGATCACGGGGCTCGCCCCCGCGGGGCTCCGCGCGGGCAACCTGATGATCCACGTGCTCGCCTCGCTGCTCGTGGGCTGGCTCGCGAAGGAGCTGACCGCCCGGCTCGCGGGGGCACCCGGGCGCACGCGCGCGGCGCGCCCCGAGCCCGCGACGATCGGGCTCATCGCGGCGCTGCTCTTCGCCGCACATCCGCTCGCGACCCAGGCGGTGACGTATCTCATCCAGCGCACGACCTCGCTCGCGGCGCTGCTCGAGCTGGCGGCCGTCGCCGCGTACCTGCGCGCGCGCCGCGGGAAGGCGCCCGCGTTCTGGCCCGTGTCCTGGGCCTGCGCGATCCTCGCGGCGCTCACGAAGGAGATGGCGATCGCCCTGCCGATCCTGATCGTTCTCACCGAGCTGACGCTGCGCCGCGCCGGGGCGACCGGGCGCGCGCGGTGGGCGATGCTCCTGCCGTTCCTCGCCGTCGCGCCCATGGTGGCGTGGAGCACCCAGCTTCCGTGGGGGCTCGCCGGCGAGATGATCCCGGCGGTGCGCCAGTCGGAGCACATGTCGCGCCTCGCCTACCTCGCGACCCAGGCGATCGTCATCCCGCGCTACCTGGGCCTCGTCGTGTGGCCGCAGGGACAGAGCCTGCTCCACGACGTCGCGCTCCATCCGCGCGCCGACCTGCCCGTGCTCGGCGGCGTGGCGCTGCTGGCCGCCCTCAGCGCCGGCGCCTGGATGCTGCGCGTGCGCGCGCCGCTCATCGCCTGTGGGTGGGCGTGGTTCGTGATCGCGATCCTGCCCGAGTCCAGCGTCTTCCCGATCGCCGACATCATGAACGAGCACCGCACCTACCTGCCGATGGCGGGGCTCGTGATGGCCGCGGCGACGGTGCTCGCGGCGTGGCGCGACACCCGCGCGCGCTGGACGCTTGCGATCGCCCTGGTCGCGGGGCTCACCGCGGTGACCCATGTGCGCAACCGCGTCTGGCGTGACGAGGCCACGCTCTGGTCCGACGTGCTGCGCAAGAATCCCGGAAACGCACTCGCGCTCAACAATCTCGGGCTCGAATACCGCAAGAACGGGAGCTATGCGGAATCCGAGGCGGCGTTCCGTGGCGCGATCGCCTCCGAGCCGTGGCGGGCGAACGCGTATCTCAACCTGGGCTCGCTGCTCGGCGCGCGCGGCCGGGCCGCCGAGGCGGTGGCCGTGCTCGATTCCGCCGCCGTGGCCGCGCCGACCGAATGGCGCGTGTTCTACAGCCTGGGCAGCGCCGCCTGGCTGGCGGGGGACACGACCGCCGCGGCGCGCGCCTACGACCGCGCCATCGCGCTCGCGCCCGGGGAGCCCACGCCGCGCGCGGCGCTGGCCGGCATGCGCGCAAATCCGACGCTGCGGCGCTGATCGCGGGCGCCGGGAGGGCGGCGCCTGGTCCAGGCGTCGGCGCCACCGGCAGGCGGCGACGGCGGACAGCCACGCCCGGCACCGGAACCGCCGCGCACGTCGTCCATCCGGGTTGTCGGCGACCGGGCGAGTCGTTAGCATCCGTGCCCCGTGTCCGACTTCGAGAAGACCCCGCCCGACGTTCGCGAGCTGCTCGGCAAGCGCATCAGCCAGCTGGGACTCCGGCTGGAAGGCTCGCCGGTCGAGCGCTACGTGCACCAGCTCCATCGCGAGCTGGAGCGCAAGGGGCTCGAGAAATTCCGGCCCGTC
>Ga0070695_100001940_pt1 | contig 11716 bp, 6 predicted proteins | sample KBSK1252metaG_FD_65471 | JGI IMG/M metagenome (GOLD analysis project Ga0070695, IMG submission 65471) | Corn, switchgrass and miscanthus rhizosphere microbial communities from Kellogg Biological Station, Michigan, USA - KBS K1-25-2 metaG | ecosystem: Host-associated > Plants > Roots >...
TGGCCTCATCGAGGACCTGGATGACGCGCTCGGGATCCACCGTCGCCGGGCACCGCACTTTCGCGGACGCTCTGCGGCGTCGGCTCGGCACGCTCCTGTTGACGATCTGCAGTTTCGCCATGACGCTGTTCGGGATGATCGCGATGTCCTCGCCATCCGTCTGAACTCTGATCGATCGCCAGTTGGTTTCGATGACGCGTCCCTCGATGTCGGCGCCAAGCGAAATGCGGTCACCGACCTGGAACGGCGCCTCGATGCCGACGGCGATGCCCGAGAAGACGTCCGCCAGCGTGCTCTGCAATGCCAGGCCGAGCACGATGGCTACGACACCCGACGTCGCGAACAGGCCAGCGACCGGCAGCGCGAGGACCGACTTCAGGACGATGACCACAGTACCGACGTAGATCGCCGCAGCAACGAGATCGACGACGAGCTTGGCGGAACGATGCCTGCGGTCGTGGCGGAGCGCAAAATAGAGAACGCCAACGACGACGCGTGCGCTCGCCAGCCACCATGCGACGATGAGCAAGCGCAGCCAGAGCGTCGCACTATCCGGCGCAGCAGCGGAGGATCCCAGGAAGGGTGATGCACGGCATTGATGGAGCACCACGCTCAGCGCAATGAGGCACACGATATCGAGCGCGATTCGCGTGCGCCTGGAAAGAGTGCGCAGCGCGAGCAAGCCAGCAGCGGCAGCCACCAGGATTGCCACGGACCAGACCGTTGGCGTCATGTGATGTGGCTGCCGCTAGACGAGAGGAAAACGATCCGTCTAGCCGCGATTCTCGTACTTGAAAGAGAGCTTGACCTTCGCGCGATAGCTCTTGACCTTGCCATCTTCGACCGCGAGGTCGAGCTGCGAGACCTCGGCGACCCGCAGATCGTGAAGGGACTTCGCGGCCTGGGCCACCGCCGCCGACGCGGCCTTCTCCCATGACTCGGCGCTCGTTCCAACGAGCTCGATGATCTTGTAAACGCTCTCCGCCATGCGTCCTCCTCTGATGCGATTCCTGGTCGCGTCTCGCCTCGATCAGCGTCGCTGCAGCACGCTACCCACCGTCACCGCGGGTGCAAGCGCAAGGCCATAGGCACCGGCATCATTCGAACGTTTCAGCACTCGTTGTCGGTGCATGCCGACGCTCGCTGCGTGTGGAGACACACTCGATCGCGTGCCCAGATGTGCAAGGCCGACCGATGCGGAAAGGGGCGACGTTCAGACGCGATCAATCGAAATCGAACCGAACGAGTTGATCGTGCGCACGCACATCTGGCTGCTCATACGCAGTGCGGCCCTCACCGATCGATTGAGACGACGAGCACGCTGCGCCAATTGTTGATGAAGAAGGGGATACGCGATCCAAATCCCGGCGCCCGTCTGTGGTGTCGCCCTTGCCGACGCGATCACCGTGGATACGGATTCTGCTCCGGCCGGCACGAGCACGCTTGTCGCGCTTTCCCTCGCATCGATGCTCGTCGTCTCGCCGACGTATGCCCAAAACGCTCCGGACTCCGACGCGCCAAAAAAGGCTTCTGTTGCGACTTTGGCACCCGCCCTCCTGTCGTTTTTCAACAACGGACCCGTGTTCGGGCTGCCAGGAACTGAAGTGGGAGCGCTCCGCTCTCGCACGCACTTGAGTGGAGATTGGGGCGGGCTTCGAACAGATCTCGCTCGTCGTGGATTGCTCTTTGATCTGTACTCCACGAGCGCCTACCAGAACGTTGCGTCAGGTGGTCTCAAAACCGGCAACGCCTTCATACAAAACACCCAGCTTTCGATCAACGTGGACGCCGGGCGCGCCGGACTCTGGTCGGGCGGGGTCTTCCACGTCACCTTGGAATCCAGATATGGAAGCTCTTCGCCGCAAAACACGTTTACCGTGGGCTCAGCCGTGCCTCAGTACACCGGGCTGGCCATCCCGGGTCCCTTCTTCGTCCATGATGTCCTTCCCACGGAGTATTTCCTCTATCAATCACTGACGCCAAAATTCGCCGTCCTCGTGGGCAAGGCCAACGTGCTCACTCACGCCGATCAAACCCTTTTCGGCAACAGCTACAAGTACGACTTCGCGAACCTGAACTTCAACAAGATTCCGATGGCGCTCAATTTCTATAACACGACGTCCCTGGCAGCGGTTGGCTTTTGGATGCCTTCAAAACGGCTCACTGTTGCTGGCGGCGTGTTCGATCCCAATAGTGAGGCGAATAACCTGGCCGCGAAGGCCTTCGATCGCGTAGACGTTTATGGCATCACGATCTTTTCCTACACGATCGGCAGCGTGCCGGGCCAATCCTGGGCGCAGGCCAACTGGACGAACAAACCCAAGATCGATTTGACGTCACCATTTGGGCAGTTGTCGCAATCGGAAGTTCCGCAGGCGATCGGGGTGCTGTTGGGGACTGCTTCAACTCAGGCTTTGCCCATCAGCTACAAGGGTAAGAGCTGGGTGACGCTCGCAAACTTTTCGCAATATCTCTTTGTGAAAGATCACGCTGGGGCGGTCGCTGAAAAACTCGGGAGCGGCCAGCCGCTCAGAGGAATTGGTCTGTTCGGACGCATCGGATATGCGCCGGAGGAAACCAACCCGATCACGCGTCATGCGAGCGTCGCGTTGTTTGCCAACGGCCTCTCCGACCACAGGCCCAACGACAGTTTTGGATTGGGAATCTATCACAACGGAATCAGTCAGCCTCTGAAACATGATATCGCGCGGCTCACCGAAGCCACAGCCACTCTCGAGAACGAGCAGGGGATGGAGGTCTTTTACGATGTCGCGATCACTCCGGCGATCAGGATCATTCCAAGTTATCAGCACATCTGGAATCCTACGACCGCTAAGGTGGCGAAGAATGAACGCGGTGCGGATGTATTTCTTCTTCGCTCGAGTGTGGCATGGTGAAGGAGGATCGTTCACGATCAGGACCGGCGTTCGTCGCGTCATCGATCGTGTGTCTGCTCGTCTCTTCCTGCGCTTCTCCGCGATCGACTGTCGATCCCTCGATCGAGTTCACGACGATCCCGACTGCGGACACCGGCGGCCCGGCAAAGTTGGCGCCGGTTGCAGGACGTGTGACAGGCGCCCGACAAGGTCAGCGCGTCGTGATGTTCGCCAGGAGCGGCGACATCTGGTGGGTGCAGCCGTTCAGGAGCCGACCGTTCACCGCGATCGAGGACGGCTCGACGTGGAAGAACTCGATCCATCTCGGGACCGAATACGCCGCGCTGCTCGTGGATGCGGATTACCGTCCGCCCGCGACGACCGGATCGCTTCCGGAACGCGGCGGCGGCATCGCGGCCATCGCACGCGTGGCCGGCACGGGCACGTTCGTGCCGCCCGCGCGAAAGACGCTCGCGTTCAGTGGGTACGAGTGGGAAGTGCGCCAGCAGCCAAGCGACCGGTACGGCATGAACGACTACGACGCGCGGAATGTGTGGGTCGATCAAGAAGGGCACCTGCACTTGCTCATGAGTCAGCGCGATGGACGATGGACGAGTGCGGAAGTATGGATGACGCGCAGTCTCGGCTACGGCACCTACTCGATCGACCTTCGCGATACGTCGCAGATCGATCCCGCGGCGGCGTTGAGCCTGTACACATGGGACCCGCTGAGCGCCGACCAGAACTTTCGTGAGCTCACGGTCGATGTGAGCCGCTGGGGCGATCCGGGCAGCATGAACGGACAGTACGTCGTGCAGCCAGAGAGCGTGGCGGCTAACGTGTTCCGGTTTGCGGTCCCGGCCGGCCGCGTCACGCACTCGTTCCGCTGGGAGCCGGGACGCGTGTCGTTCAGAACCGTTCGACTGCGGGGCACATCGCGCAGCGACGACCTCGTTGCCGAGCGGTTGTTCACCGTGCGCGTGCCGACGGCGGGCGCCGAGAATCCGCACATCGTGCTGCTTTACGATCGGGGTTCGCCAAAGCCGCCCTCGAAGGACGTCGAGGTGGTGGTTGAGAAGTTCGCGTTTCTTCCGTAGCGGGCGGTCCGCAGCCGTACTCGCGGCGATCGTGGCGGTGTGGCCGATCGCGGCCGCTCGCGCCGCTGATCCGGAGCGGGCGCTCTCGCAGTACATCCGCGATCGCTGGGAGAGAAAGGGCGGGTACGACGGCGGCCAGGTGTATGCCATCACGCAGACCCGCGACGGGTATTTGTGGATCGCGGCGGAAAAGGGGCTCGTGCGCTTCGACGGCCTCCGCTTTCGCCTCTTTCAACGGCTCGAACCGACGTCGGCCAGCGACACCGCGGCGCTGAACGTCGTCCCGGATGCCGAGGGCGGACTGTGGATCTGGCTTCGTCGTGCCTCGTTGCTGCGCTTTCGATACGGCGCGTTCGAGAATGCGCTGAAGATTCCCGGCCCACCCGAACCGCGGGTCGGCGTGATGGCGTCAGGTAACGACGGCGCGATTCTCATCGCCGACAGGCGCCTGGGCCTGCTCGTGTCGCGTGCCGGAAAGATCGAGACGGTGCTCGCGCGGGATGCGCTGCCTCGACCGTTCGTCACGGCGATCGCGCAGACACCGGATGGCGACATCTGGCTCGGGACGCGCGACGCTGGGCTCGTTCGCGTGCAGCGCGGTCGCGCCACGCCCGTCGCCAACGTACTTGTGAACCAGAAAATCAACTGCCTGGTGGCCGACGAACGCAAAGGGCTCTTGATTGGCACCGACAACGGTGTGTTTCGATGGGTGGGCGGGGACGCTGCCGTGACGCCCGAGGGGGGTAGCGCGCAGGCACTCGCGATGATCGCGGATCGCGATGCCAACGTGTGGGTCGGCACCTCCGACGGGCTGGTTCGCATCGACGCGCACGGCAGGGTGTCTCTCGAGCGGCGGGACCCATCGTCGCCGGTGACGGCGCTGTTCGAGGATCGTGAAGGCAACCTGTGGATCGGCGACACGGCCGGCATCGAACGATGGCGCGACGGCGCATTCGTGTCGTATGCGAGCATCCACCCGGTCATGGCAGGCAGCATCGGACCTGTGGTCAGCGGCGCCGCCAATCGTGTGTGGTTCGCGCCCCCGAGCGGAGGTTTGTACTGGCTTCGTGACGGACGCGTCGGTGCCGTAGCCGCCCTGCGCGACGATGTGATCTACTCGATCGCCGAAGACGGTCAAGGCGTCCTGGTCGGCAGACAGCGCGGCGGGGTCACACGCGTGCGGGCGCGTGGCGACACGGCCGCGACGTTCACCACAGAGACCTTCACGGAACGCGACGGCCTCGCGCAGAACCAGGTATTCGCCGTTCACCGCGCGCGCGACGGCGCCGTATGGGCGGGAACGCTCAGTCGCGGCGTCAGCCGCCTGAAGGATGGCGCGTTCACCTCATATACGACGACCGACGGACTCGCATCGAACACCGTCGCGGCCGTTCTCGAAGCGGCGGACGGCGCCGTCTGGTTCGCGACGCCGAACGGCGCGAGTGTGAAGTCGGCCGATGGATGGCGGCGGTACTCGACCGCCGACGGTCTGCCCTCGAACGACGTCAACACGCTGTTCGAGGATTCCACACGCAACATGTGGATCGGAACCGCGGCCGGCCTCGCCGTGCTGCACGATGGCCGAATGCACGCGCCGGATGTCGCGGCGCTGCGCGGGTCGATTCTCGGTCTGGCCGAGGACGGCGCGGGTGCAATGTGGATTGCAGCCGCCGATCGTGTGTTCCGCGTCGACCGTAACCGGCTGCTGGGCGGAACGCTATCTGCCGCCGAGCTGCGCGAGTTCACTGCGGCCGATGGCCTTCTCGACGCCGTGGGGATCAAGCGCCACCGTGTCCTGACGAGCGACTCGCGCGGGCGTCTGTGGCTGGCGACCAACCGGGGACTCGCGATGGCCGACCCGGGCCGTCTCGCCGCCGCCGCCATCCCTGCCCTGGTACGTGTCGAAGAGGTGTCGGCCGATGGCAGTCCCGTCGGCCTGACCGAGACGACGATCCCGCCGCGACCGGGCCGTATCACGTTGGCGTTCGCCGCGTTGAGCCTGTCCGCGCCGGATCGCGTGCGCTTTCGCTACCGTCTGGATGGATTCGATCGCGACTGGGGCGAGCCCGTGTCGGAACGACAAGCGGTGTTCACCAACCTGGGACCTGGCCAGTACCGATTTCGAGTGATCGCGTCCAACAGCGAGGGCGTCTGGAACAGCGCGGAGGCGGCGCTGCCGTTCACGATCGCACCGGCGTGGTGGCAGATGCCATCGATCTGGGCCGCGGTCGGCCTGGTCGTCACCGGCGGCATATGGGCGGGCTATCGCATGCGCCTCCGCATCGTCGAACAACACAAACAGGAAATCACCGCACTCAACGAACGGTTGATGAAAGCGCAGGAGCAGGAGCGGATCCGGATTGCGGGCGAGCTGCACGACGGTATCATGCAAAATATGTCGGCGGTGACCCTGATGCTGGGCACCGCGAAGCGCGGGATCTCCGACAACTCGGACGTGAAGACGACGATTGACAAGGCACAGCAGATATTGATTCAGGCTGGCACCGACATCCGTCAGCTGTCTCACGACCTGCACCCGCCGCTGCTGCAGGACGCGGGTTTACCCAAAGCGGTCCACGCCTACTGCGAGCAGTTCAGTATGGCGAGCGGCATTCCGGTCGCGTGCGAGGCCGACGAGCGCGTTGGTGACCTGTCGCGCGGCACGGGGCTCGCGCTGTTCCGCATCGTTCAGGAAGCGCTCGGGAATGTGGCGAAGCACGCGGCCGCCAAGCGCATTGTCGTTCGCCTGAACCGATCGGACAGCGTCGTCTCGCTCACCGTGACGGACGATGGCCGCGGCTTCGACCGAAGCCGACTGGCCGGCGGCGGTGGTTTGGGGTTGGTGATGATGCGGGAACGCGCCAGTCAACTGAACGGCACGTTCGAGTTCGAGAGCGCGCACGAGCGCGGCACGACGATCAGGGTGGTGATTCCCTTTCGATAATCGCTTGTTCACGTTGCTCACCGAAGCCGGAGAGCAACGTCCCTGACACCAGCGTGAGAGGCCCCGTGGTGTGCACATCTGCTTGGTCATACACAGCGCCGCGCGAGCCGATCGAGCGAGAAGACGATGAGCACGGTGCGTCAACCGTTGATGTAACGTGGGATACGCGATTCAGATCCCGGCGTCGGTGTGTGGTGCCGCGCTTGCTGCCGAATCACCGTGGACACGTGTCGCTGGCCGGCAAGACTCTCGTGCCCGCAGCGCTTTTCGCTTCTGACTCCGTGGCGAGCTGCGGCAGAATCGAGTGCGGACAACGGCCTTATCCGCGTCGAAGGGGGAAGGGACCTAGAAGGGACCGAGAACGCGCGTGAGCACTGCAGGCTTTAGTCGGTTGCGTGCCTTAACGAGAGTCTTGTGTGAAAGATAACGCAACAATCACACACCCTGAGCGGGAGCAAGCCAAACGTTCGTTCGAGCCGTGCATCGAACAGAGTCCATCGCGACGGAGATCGATGCTGTCACGACTGCACATCGTCGCCCGTACCGCAACATTCTCAGCGCTGGCGGTGTGCGTTCTTCTGGCCGGATGCCGCTCGTCACCAAACACTTCAGCTCCAACGGTTGCTTTCAGCAAGGTTCCCGCAGCTCAGGAGAGCCGCTACAACATCGACATTATCGAAGATGGTGACTACACGAAAGACATGATCGAAGGTCGTGCCACAGGGGCTCGACCCGGGCAGCGAATCGTGGTGTACGCAAAGACAGATGGACGGTGGGGCGTGTGCCGGCAATCAGGTCAGCGGTTTACGAATATCGAAGCTGACGGCCGGTGGAAAGCGTCAGTCCACCTGGGAACAGAATATGCCGCTCTGCTGATTGATCCAACCTACAATCCGCCTGAACAAACTGAATCGTTACCGATCGTCGGCAGCGGCGTGATGGTGGTGGCAGTCGTGAACGGGGAAGGCCCCGCGCCGGTACCCCCGTCGCCCAAGGTACTGAACTTCAGCGGCTACGAATGGAAGACGAGCACCGGGCCCATTTTCCGCGCTGGGTCCAGAAACTTTTTCGATCCTGCGAACGTGTGGACGGACGAAAGCGGTGCACTACATCTTCGCATTTCGGGAAGCGCGGAGAAGTGGACCGCGGCGGAACTCAAGCTCACGCGCAGCCTGGGATATGGAACATACAGGTTCCAGGTGCGCGATGTCTCTGCTCTCGAACCTTCGGCGACTCTAACGCTAATCACCTGGGACGGCGTTGGCACAGAGAGCAACCGGCGCGAATTGGACGTCGAGTTTGGTCGTTGGGGATACCTTGACAATGACAACATACATTATGTCGTTCAGCCTTACTACGTTCCAGCTAACTTTGTTGCCTTTCGGACGCCGGCTGGCGTCTACACACATTCCTTCCACTGGGAACCTGGGCAAGTGACGTTTTCGACGGTAGCCGGATCGGGCAATGCAGCTGCCGGTCGTGTCATTAATCAGCACGTGTTTACGTCCGGTGTGCCTTCCCCGGGGGGCCACTCGGTGCGCATCGCCTTGTATGTATTTCATCAAGGCCACATCCCCCTGAGACACGAAAACGAGGTCATCATCGACAAATTCGAGTACCTCCCGTGATCTGCTGGTCTAAGCACACTCGATGGATTCTTAGTGGAATCGTAGTAGCGGGCCCTGTCACCGAGGCACGTGCACTCGATCCTAATCGTCTGCCTTCGCAGTACGTCCGTGAACAATGGACCACCGATACCCGGTTTCCCGGCGGCGCGGTCAACGGCATCGCGCAAACCGCAGATGGATACCTCTGGATTGGAACGGCCAGAGGCCTTCTACGTTTCGATGGCTTCAATTTCAGGACTGTCTCTTTTGCCTCCATCGCCACCGCCTCGAACGTTCCCATATTGCAGGTGCTGACGGATGCTGGCGGAACACTGTGGGTCCGTCCACAGGGCGCCGATCTCGTACGTCAAAAGGATGGCAAGTTCGAGAGCATCAGATTCGGTCCAGACGCAATCACCGCTCTGGCGAAAGATAGCCGCAACGAAGTACTGGTTTCAGACATGGTGCAGGGCACACTCCGCTTCATGGAAGACCACGTTCAGACATTGGGGCCCGCTTCACCGCCAGTCATCTCGCTCGCAGAAACAGACGGCACGTTTTGGCTTGGCACCCTCGGCGATGGTCTCTTTCTTCTCAGGGACGGGCGACCGACCCGTGTGAGCGCAGGATTGCCCGACCGAAAGATCAATTGTCTGCTGGGCGTCGGTCGTGACGAGTTGTGGGTCGGTACCGACACGGGCCTGTATCGCGGAAACGGCGAGAGCTTTCGTCGACTCGAATTGCCATCGTTTCTCGATCACGTCACGGTGTTGAGTCTCCTGCGCGATCGTGACTCGAATATCTGGGCGGGCACGACGCGCGGGCTCTTCCGGATCAATGCGAGAGGCATTTCGTTCTCAGAAGAAAGGGAGCTTCGCGGAGACGGCGGGATTAACGTGCTGTTCGAGGACCGCGAAGGGAATCTCTGGATGGGAGGCGCGCGCGGGCTGGGCCGCGTTCGAGACAGTGCGTTTCTCACGTATTCATCTGCCAACGATTCACGATTCGAGCACGGTGGGCCACTCTACATCGACCAGGAGGACCGCGCCTGGTTCGCTCCGGCTCGAGGTGGGCTGTATGTTCTCCAACAGGGCCGCGTTCAACCCGTGACGTCGATACCCGCACCTGATGTCGTCTATTCCATCAGTGGGCGGGCAGATGAAGTCTGGGTCGGGCGTCAACGCGGTGGACTCACCCGACTACAGGTTCACGACGGCGAAATGGCCAGCCAGAGCTATACCGAGGCGAACGGACTGGCCCAGAACAGCGCCTATGCGGTGTATGCGAGCCGCGATGGCTCCGTGTGGGCCGGCACGCTGAACGGCGGTGTCAGCCGATTCAAAGATGGCCATTTCATCACTTACACCACGACCAGCGGCCTCGCGTCGAATACCATTTCGTCCATCCTCGAAACCCGTGATGGCGCCATGTGGTTTGGCACACCGAGCGGGCTGAGTTCTTTTTCAGGCGCCCAGTGGCGAACCTATTCAACGGCGGAGGGTGTGCCATCCCCTGAAGTGCACTGCTTGTTCGAAGATTCATCCGGAACTCTCTGGATTGGCACGTCTGCTGGTCTTGCCGTGTTTGCCTCTCATCGTTTTCAAGCGCCTCGTGAGTCGCCCGACATCCTGCGTGAGCAAATCGTCGGCATCGCGGAAGACAAGAGCGGAAGCTTTTGGATCGCGACTTCAGAGCATGTCTTGCGTGTTCCTCGCGACAAACTCCTCAGCGGTGTTGTCAAGGCGGGAGATGTTCGCGACTATGGCCATGACGACGGTCTCGAGAGCACTGAAGGAGTGAAGCGGCACCGATCGGTGGTCTCGGATTCAGCGGGCAGGATCTGGTTTTCACTCAACCGGGGCTTGTCGGTCGTGAATCCATCCCAGATCGCTCACAATTCAGTGCCCGCACTGCCTCACATCGAGGCGATCATCGCCGATAACAGTACGGCAGACCTGGCCGGTCCGGTTCGAATTCCTCCATCTCCAAGGCGAATCACGTTTGAGTACACCGGCTTGAGCCTCGCGGTGCCCGGACGGATTCGCTTTCGATATTTTCTCGAAGGGTTCGACAGTAGCTGGAGCCAGCCGGTTGCAGCGCGGGAAGCCGTGTACACGAACCTTAGGCCCGGCTCCTATCGATTCCGGCTCGTCGCCAGCAACAGCGAGGGGCTATGGAACGAGGCCGGCGCGTTCGTGGATTTCTCTGTCGCGCCCGCGTACTACCAGACGACCTGGTTTCTCGCGCTGTCGACGGCGACGCTCATCGCGGTTGTCTGGGGAGCGCACCGCGTGCGCCTCCGCATCGTCGAACAGCACGAACAGGAAATCAGCGCACTCAACGAACGGTTGATGAAGGCGCAGGAGCAGGAGCGGATCCGGCTTGCGGGCGAACTGCACGACGGCATCATGCAAAACATGTCGGCGGCCACCCTGATGTTGGGCACAGCGCAGCGCGGGATCGCCGACCACTCGGACGCGAAAACGACGCTCGACAAGGCGAAGCAGATCTTGATTCAGGCGGGCGCCGACATCCGTCAGCTGTCGCACGACCTGCACCCGCCGCTGCTGCAGGAGGCGGGTTTGCCGAAAGCGGTCCACGCCTACTGCGAGCAATTCAGTATGGCGAGCGGCATTCCGATTGTGTGCGAGGCCGATGAGCGTGTGGGTGATCTGTCGCGCGGCACGGCGCTCGCGCTGTTCCGCATCGTGCAGGAAGCGCTCGGGAATGCGGCGAAGCACGCGGCCGCCACACGCATTGTCGTTCGCTTGAACCGATCGGACAGCGTTGTCTCGCTCACCGTGACGGACGATGGCCGCGGCTTCGACCGCACCCGATTGGCCAGCGGCGGTGGGTTGGGGTTGGTGATGATGCGGGAACGCGCCAGTCAATTGAACGGCACGTTCGAGTGCGAGAGCGCGCGCGAACGCGGCACGACGATCAAGGTGGTGGTTCCCTTTCGGTAATCGCCTGTCGGAACGGAATCGTGACGGTGACTGTGGTCCCTCGCCGGGGAGCGCTTTCGAGGTCGAATGTGCCGTTCAGCTGCCGCGCCCGTTCGCGCATATTGATCAACCCCAGGCCGCCGGCGATACGGCTTGGCTCGAACCCCTTCCCGTCGTCGGACACCGAGAGGATCACGTGGCCGTTGGACCGTGTCAGGCGCACGGTCGCGTGCTGCGCGGCGCCGTG
>Ga0070695_100001943_pt1 | contig 11715 bp, 11 predicted proteins | sample KBSK1252metaG_FD_65471 | JGI IMG/M metagenome (GOLD analysis project Ga0070695, IMG submission 65471) | Corn, switchgrass and miscanthus rhizosphere microbial communities from Kellogg Biological Station, Michigan, USA - KBS K1-25-2 metaG | ecosystem: Host-associated > Plants > Roots >...
TCGCTCCTGGTGGGGCGCACCAGCCTCGTCATCGCCCATCGCCTGAGCACGATCCTCCGTGCCGATCAGATCCTGGTCCTGGACAAGGGCCGCATCGTCGAGCGAGGGAGACACGAGGAGCTTCTGGCGCGCCAAGGCCTGTACGCGCGACTCTATGAAGAGCAGTTCCGGGGCGCGGTGGCCTGATCATCGCGCGGCGGGGAACGGCGGCGTCGTGTCCACCAGGTAGCCGGACAGGGTGGCATTGCAGTAGGCCTCGGGGCCGTAGTCGTGGTGCTCCGAGAAACCCTGCGCGAGCACACGGACGGACAGAGAATCGACCTGGCCTCCGTCCGCGTAGATGCGCGTCTGGTTGGTGAAGAGGCCGGTCGTGCTGTCGTCGTCGTGGGCGCTGATCTTGTCGCCGATCATGTGCTCGTAGCTCTGGCCGTTGAGGGGCGCGGTCAGGGTCCACCCGTGGATCCCCGTGTTCCTCACGAAGCAATACCCGGAGACGAACTCGATCACGAAGCGCTTGTTCAGGGGAATCGTGGCCGTAGTGGGGTTGACGCCGCACGATTCCGTGTCGCCCGTGGCACAGAGGCTCAGGGAGTAAGCCTCCCGGGCCGAGTCGTTGGCGCCGCCGCCCTGGACGTTGACGGTGGTTCCGGGGGCGAGCTGGACGGCGGGAAGGGTGGTGACGCCCACGCTCCATGAACCGCCCTGGAGCGCCGTGACCTTGCCGGTGACGGTGCCGGTCCCCTGGAGGCTCACCGGAAGGGGTGTATTGACCACGGTGACCGGCGCGCTCCCCGCGGCCGTCGCCGTCTCCGTGGACCGGGACTGCGGAAAGCCGAAGACCGCCGCCATCGCGGCCAGGCCGAGGACGGCCACTGCCAGACTTTTCCTGCGACCGTTCATGACGCGCTCCTCTGGTCGGTGGGAAGGGTCTCCCTTCCTCCATCCCTTCACGCAAAGGAGCTGCATCCGGGGCCACGGTGGCCGGCGGCAACGTCATTTTTCGCGGGCCAGGGGACCGATCCTCCTCCCCTCCCCCGAGCAGGCGATGAGGCTGCGCAGGCGCCGCGCCCGCGTCTCCTCCCTCTTCCCGCTCATCACGTAGAACACGGCCGTCCTCTGATACCAGGGCGGCTGGTTGCCAAAGAAAACCCATGCGGCACGGTCGGCGCGGAAGAGCTTGGCGGAGGCCGCATCGAGCTTCATGGCCTTGCGCTCGAACGAGTACAGCCCGGTGCGCGCCGGGTCGCGGCCGCGATAGGCGGCAAGGCCCGGCTTCGCCATCCGCCCCTCCGCCATCAGCTCCTTCACCCGGGCGAGGTTGACGCGACTCCAGGTGCTCTTCGATTGGCGCGGCGTGAAGCGCACGCGGAAGCTGACCTCGTCCAGCGTGTGGCGGACGCCGTCGATCCAGCCGTGACAGAGGGCCTCGTCCACCGCTTCCTTGTAGGTCAGCCCGCGCTTCGCGTCCTGCACCTTGAAGCAGCGCACCTCCAGGGCGGCGACGGCGCCATGGTTCTTCGCCAGCCAGCGTCGGAACTCCTGGGCGCTGCGGAAGGTCTTGGCCTCGGACATGTCACATCCCGATCGTGGACAGATAGGCCACCAGGCGGTCGGTGAGCTCGCGCGGCCGGCTCAGCGCCAGCATGTGGCCGCCCGGGAGCTCGTCGACGTCGAGGTGAAGGCGCTCACGAGCCACCCGGCGCTGGAACGCGAGCGGGAAGAGGCGGTCGTCGCCGCCGGCGAGGACCCGGGTGGGAACCTTCGGCCACGCCCGGAGCGGGAAGGGCTGGCCCATGGGCGTCATGGACTGCTTCGGCTCGCCGCGTGCGTAGGCCTCCTCGACCAGCGCCGCCGGGACGTCGTGGAAGTAGACGACCTTGTCGTCGGCCGCGGCGTCGGCGGGAAGCCCCAGGAAGGCGAGGTTCTCTCGCATGGCGGCGCCGCTGCCGGTGTTGTTCCACCAGTCGCTGCCTGTCTCGCCCGGAACCGGGATCATGGCGTTCAGAAGGACGAGCAACGTCACGGGGAGCCGCTCGCAGACAAGAGGGGCGGTGAACCCGGCCAGCGACTGGGCCACCAGCACGAGGTCGCGTCCACCGCCGACCGCGTCCACCACGGCGTCCGCGTACTCCTGCCAACCGGCGTCCTCGTCGCCGGCGGGGAGCGTGATGGGGATCGCGGCGTGGCCACGTCGCTCCAGCTCGCGCACCACGAGATGCCACTGCCAGCCGTCGCCGCCGGCCCCGGGGATCAAGACGTAGGTCACCAAGAATCTCTTGGCACTCTGGCAATCCCGTGGTAAGAAACAGGCGCACGCCTGGCTCCTCGCGTGGCTTGCCCCACGGGGGGACCGGCCGCCGGGTCGTCCTGCTCCGATCCATTCCTGGTTCCGCGGGAGGCGAGCCGACCGAGTCGGGGCTCCGGCCATGGAGTTTCGGGGGGCTCGTCGACGCACCCGCAGGGGCAGGCCGCGGCGACCGTCCGGCTGGGGACGACCGGCGATCGCCGGGCGTGCAGCCGACCGCTAGATCTTCCAGCGCTCGAGGCCGGCGATCTCGTCGGAGGTGTCGCCCGCGGACGTGTGGTGACGGCTCCACCACAGGATCGACAGCAACAAGCCATAGAACACCACCACCAGGATCAGCACGACCGGGGAAGGGATCGTGCCCACGGCCATCCGCTGCCACAGGTCGCTCCAGGACGCGGCAATGCCGGGATGGAGCGCCAGCTTGACCAGCCATCCCCCGAGAAGGATGCCGAAGATGAACAGGTAGTTGCGGCGAAGGCGGAACCCGAACGCCTCCAGGAAGGTCGTCTTGTACTTGGGAAGGTCGAGGTCTCTCGCCACCATGTCGCGCCACGTGTTCAGGGGTGACTCCAGGTGGCGGGTGAGGATGGGCACCAGGAAGTTCTCCTCCAGCATGCGCACCCGGGCCCGGTACACCTCGAAGGTGCGGTAGCGGCGCGCCTCGATCGAGAGGTAGGCGAGCAGGACCACGTTCCCCAGGAGGAGGATGACGTGGGGATGCTCGGCGCTGCTGAAGGCGAAGGAGAGCATGCCGGCGGTGGTGAGGACGGCCCAGTTGGTGGTGGCGTCCAGCCTCTCCCGCCAGGAGACCGAGCGCGCCACCTCTCCCCGGTAGAAGTGCACCATGACCTGGATGTATTCCTGCCGGGTGAGCGGGTAGTCCTCGAAGCGCTGGCCGTCAGCCATGGGACGCGAGTCTACATCGCGAGCGCCGGCGAAACGCGCTCGGTCGCATCCCGAACCGCCTGCGGAAGGCGTCGGAGAAGTGCGCCTCGTTCGCGTATCCCAGGTCGTGGGCGATGTCGATCAGACGGGCGTCGCCGTCGAGCACCCGTTCCAGGGAGGCGCGCACGCGAAGCGAGTCCCGGTAGCGGTGAATGGGGAGGCCGGTCCGCCTCCGGAAGACACGGCACAGGTGGTAGGGAGATAGACCGGCGGCCGCGGCGACCTCCGAGAGCCGAAGCGGCCGCGCCAGGTCGCGGTTCAGGAGAGCCTGAACCATGAACACCAGGTCCCTTCCCTGACGCTCGGCGTCGCGGGCGGTCTTCGGACGAACGCCCTGCCGATCGAACCCGGCGGCCAGGACCGCGCATGCGATCGCCAACGCCGCTTCCTCGAGGCCAAGTGGATCCGGCGCCTCACCCTTCCCGAGGCCGGCCCGCATCCTCCGATGCGCGAGATAGGCCGCCTGGGGGGCGGGAGCGCATCCCGTGCGGAACGGCGACGGGCGCGCGGGCGAGCCGGCTGCATCGTACGCGGCCAGGATCTCCTCCAGCACGTCGGGGCGCACCTCGATCCATTCCGTCCATGTCCCCCGTCCCCCGATGCTGATCCTGCGATAGGGGCGGCCGACCAGGAACAGGAGCGCCGTGTTGGCGTCGCCGAGCACCGGCCGGGCGTCCGCGGCGCGGATCCCCACCGGGAGGCGCGGCAGCGCGATATTCGGCCACACCTCGGCGGCAGACTCCCTTCCGAACCGCGCATCCTCCGGCGCGAAGCGCGTCTCGCCCAGGAGGACGACGTCCCCCGCGTACAAGACCCTGGCACCCGCCGGCTCCGCCGCCTGCATGCCGGGAGCCTACGGCGGCCCGGCGGGCCGGGACAGCAAGAATCTGTAAGCCGTGCTGCAAGCGATCTGCGTACCGTCCCCCGCGAGAGGAGGAGTTCCATGCGCCCTTCCCCCCGTCTCGCCCGGGTCACCTTCCTGTCGGTCTTGGTGGCGGCGTCTCCGGCGCTCGTGTTCGCGGCTGCCGACTACTCGCTCACCGATGGCGCGGCCGAGCTTTCCGTGAGCGTCAGCCCGGCCGAGTCGATGATCTGGATGAACACCTTCCCGGTGGACCCCGCGGGAAACTACATCGACGTCCTGAAGGTGGCCTACGGCAGGGTGGGAGGAGGGTCCGCCCTCAACAACCTGCCCCTCCAGATCCTCCTCTACGAGGATGCCGACGGAGGATCGCCGGAGAACGCCGTGCTCAAGTGGTCCCTGTCCACCGTCGTGGCCAATGCCAACACCAACGTGCTGAACGCGTACCGCCTGCCGGCGATGCTGGTCCAGGGGAACCTGGTGGTGGCCGCCCTCTACACGAACTCGACCTTCGTCAACAAGGGGATCGGTGCGCTCGACACCACGGCCCCTTCCTTGGCGAACCGTTCCTATGTCGGCTTCGCGTCCTCGCTCGATCCCGCGGATCTGAGCATGTTCCCCCCCGGCCAGTTCGGCACGATGGAGAGCTTCGGCACCACCGGGAACTTCCGCATCGAGGCGCACGGCCGCGTGGTGGACGAAGGGACCGTGACCCTCGGCATGGCAAGCGCTCCCTCCCTCCAATCCGTCGAGCTCTCGTGGACGGGTGCGCAGGCGACCTACGACGTGGAGCGGGCGTCCCGGCCGGACTTCGCGGACGGACAGGTCCTGTCCACGGGCTTCTCCGGGACGGTCTTCGACGATCCCGTCCTGGGCGACGGCCACACCTGGTACTACCGGATTCGCTGAAGTCCCCCTCTCCCCTCACTCCGCGGGGGGAACCGGCGGATCGCCCGGCGAGGTGGGATCGCAGTGCTGGATCGCGCAGGCCTTGTACTCGCGGTTGCAGGTCTGCACGCAGGCGAAGAGACCCTGGCCTCCGTTGGGGAAGTCGTCGTAACACGACTCCCGGCAGGCGAGGACGGTGGGCGTGCACCACGTGTCGCTGTCCCCCGAACAGGCGGCGAGGGTACGCGGGCAAGGGATCGCCAGGGCCAGGGCCCCCGCGGCCAGCGCAGCCAGGGTGAAGGTTCGAGCGAGCCCGATCCCGAACGTGCGCATCGTCATGCGAGCACCTCCAAACGCCGCAGTGCATGGCAGCGTGGTCCGCAGTATCCGCGGCCGGCTGCGGCTTGGAGGTGAGGTTCCGGCAAGGATCGGGTCAGGGAATGGTCAGGGAGGGAGGAGCGCGGGGACCTGCTCGGCCTTGATCTTCTCCCAGAGCGCGATCCCCTTCTCCACCCGGGCGGCCTGGGAGGCGAACGCCTCGCGCTGCGGCGCCGTGGGCGCCCGGTCGGACCCCTCGAGGTCGATCTGGAGCTGGAGGAGAGCGTCCCCCGCGCGCTCCAGGTTCGGCGCGGCGTCGTCGTCCCCATCGAGGAGAGGGGCGATGGCGGCGTCGAAGGCGGCCGCGGCCTTCTCGCCCACCCGGGACCGCGAGGCGTCCAGCTTCCCGCGGATCTCCTTCAGCTCCGCGGCCGCCACGGTCTGTCGTTCCAGCACCGCCACCACCTCCCGCGAGAGGGCGGCGGCGGCCTCCACCGCCGCGAGATCCAGGGGAACGCGGGGATCCGCCTCCACCTCGAACGCGCGTGACTCCTCGCGCCCGTCGGCCGTGAGCGTGACGCGATAGGTGCCGGGGGGGACGAGCATCCCTTCCGGGACCTGGATGGCGGGCTCCCCGTCCACGGCGGCGATGCTGGTGTCGTACTCCGCCACCCGGGGGCGGGGGCCGCGCAGGTCCCAGACGAACCGGTGCGCGCCGGAAGTGCTCTCGGGGACCGGCGCCGGCAGAGCCCAGCGCTCGTGGAAGTAGCGGCCCCCCGGAAGCGGCTCCGAGGTCGCTGCGCCGTCGAAGGACTTCACCACCTCGTCCCGGGCGTTCCGGATCGTCAGGGTGACGGGTGTCCGCGCTCCCGCGGCCAGCCAGTAGTCGAAGATGGCTCCGGTGGGCGGGTTCTTCCCCACGGGCTCCTCGGGCGGGAGCGGGGTGTCCTTGTTCTGATTGCGCCGCACCCGAACCGCGGAGGCGGGTGCGAAGAGGTGCACCGGCTCCGCGGACAGGGCGTCGGTCACCTCGCGCAGGGGCGCCACGTCGTCGAGCACCCAGATCCCCCGCCCCTGCGTGGAGACCACCACGTCGTCCCCGTGCACCAGGAGGTCGGTGACGATGGCCGTGGGCATGTTCCGCTTCAGGCTGCGCCAGCTCTCCCCATCGTCGAAGGAGACGTACACCGCGCGGTCGGTGGCTGCGAAGAGCAGCCCGCGCTTCACCGGGTCGGCACGGAGGACGCTCGTGAACTCCCCGCGCGGCAGCCCGGCCGCGATGGGCTGCCAGGTGGCGCCGAAGTCGCGGGTACGCCAGGCGAAGGGCGTGAAATCGTCCCGGCGATGGCCGTCCCCCGCGACGTACGCCGTCCCCCGGTCGAGGGCGGAGAGGTCGATGGTGGCGATCTTGGTCCAGGGCGGCGCGTCGGGCGGCGTGACGTCCTTCCAGGTCGCCCCGGCGTCGCGGGTGAGCCGCACCCGCCCGTCGTCGGTCCCGATCCAGATGGTCTCGTTGTCCTTGGGGTCCAAGCCGATGGTGGCGATCACGCCGTAGCCGCAGGCGCGCGCCTGCGCGAAGTCCGGGCTTCCCCGGCACTCCTTGGCGTCCTTCCCGCGCCTGGTGAGGTCCGGGCTGATCGTGCGCCAGTGCGCGCCCCGGTCGGTGGAGCGGAACAGCACCTGCGCTCCTTGATAGAGCGGGTAGGGCGGCACCTTGGAGACGGCGATGGGCGTGATCCAGGTGTAGTGGTACTTCACCGTCCCCGGGCGCGCGCCGTAGGTGGACACCGGCCAGGGCGAGATGTTCTGGACCTCGCCGTTCTTGGCGTGCCACCGGGAGAGGCGCCCGCCCAGGCCCGACCCGTAGACGATCTCCGGATCCTCCGGATCGGGGATGTCGTCGTCGCGCTCGTCGGCGCCCACCGACCGCCAGTCCCGGAAGGAGAGGGAGCCGTAGTCGCTCCGGCTGGCGAGGGAGACGGTGCCGTTGTCCTGCTGCCCCGAGTAGATGCGGTAGGGAAACGCGTCGTCGGTGGCCAGGTGATAGAACTGCCCCGTGGGCTGGTTGTACCAGCTGGTCCAGGTCGCGCCCCCGTTCAGGGTGACGACCGCCCCCTGATCGCATCCCGTGATCATGCGCGCCGGGTCGCGGGGATCGATCCAGAGATGGTGGTAGTCGTCGCCTCCCGGCGAGCCCTTGAAGTACTCGCACGCCGCGCCGCCGGATGTGCAGCGGCGGATGGAGCGCCCCATCACGAAGACGGTGTCGGGATCGCCGGGGTGGATCGTGGCGTGGCTGAAGTAGTCGCTGCCCAGCCCCTTGTCGGAGTTGACGCGCCGCCAGCTCACTCCTCCGTCGTCGGAGCGGTACAGGCCCCCGGACTCCCTGGACTGCACGACGGCGTACACCCGCGTCGTCCCCGCAACATGGATGGCAGCCAGCCCGATGCGGCCGAGCGCTCCCATCGGCCATCCCCCGCCCTCGATCCGCGTCCAGGTCCGCCCGTTGTCGGTGGAGCGGTAGACGCCGCTCTCCTTGCCTTCGCCCGGCTCGTAGTAGTTGAGCCAGGGCTTCTGGCGCGCCTGCCAGACGGAGGCGAACACCAGGTCGGGGGACGCGGGGTCGAGCGCCAGATCCACGGCCCCCGTCTTCATGCTCACGAACAGGGTGCGCTCCCAGGTGGTGCCGCCGTCCTGGGAGCGATAGACGCCGCGCTCCGGGTTGTCCCCGAAGACGTGGCCCAGGGCAGCGACGAGCACGACGTCGGCGTTGCGGGGATCGACGACGATGGCGCCGATGTGTCGCGTGGCGGCCAGCCCCACCGGCCGCCACGTCTCCCCCCCGTCCCTCGACCGGAAGACCCCTGCCCCGGCCGCGATGTCGTAGCGGGATGTGACCTGCCCGGTCCCCACGTAGAGCACCTTCGGGTCGGAGGGCGCGACCGCCAGCGCCCCGATCGACGCCGGTCGATCGTCGAAGACGCTGCGCCAGGTGCGACCCGCGTCCCCGCTCTTCCAGACCCCGCCCCCGGCGGCACCGAAGTAGAAGGTCCGGGGATCCTCGGGGCCCCCCACCGCCACCGTGGCCCATCCCGCGCGGAACGGGCCCACCAGCCTCCAGGACAGCCCGTGCAGCATGGCGTCCGGGATCTCGGCCCGCACCGGTGCTGTGAGGAGCAGGGGGAGAAGGAGGAGGATGGCGCGCCGCATGCCCATCAAGAGGGACGCGACCGCCCGAACACCTTGGGGGTGGGCATCTTGGCGCGCAGCTCCGCCAGCAGCTCCTCGGTGACGCGGCCGATCCCGCGGGTGCGGCAATAGGATTCGACCGCGCGCACGACGGTGCCCCGCACGAAGGCCGGCACCTGCTTCATGCGGGCGCTGGCGCCGTCGTCCCAGGTGATCCCCTGCTCCGCCGGCTGGCCGTAGGTCGCGGGCGCGGTGATCCGGATCAGCCTCTCCGCCGGGATGGACCCCGGCACGTGCGTGCACAGCGGGTCCTCGGCGAGGAGGCTCCCCGACGCGGCCCAGGCGCGGGCGCGGCACCCGCCGCAGGCATGGGACAGCTCGCAGGCGCCGCAGCGGCCCTCGAGCGCTTCCCGGCGCCGGATGGTGAGGAAGGGCTCGGAGGTGTTCCACAGCTCCGTCACGGTCGCGTGCTTCAGGTTCCCGCCGAACACCGGCAGGTAGGGGCAGGGCGTGAGGTCGCCGTTCGGGCGGATCCCCAGGTAATGCGTCCCCGCCGGGCAGCCGCCGGCGCCGTCCGCGTAGGTGCGCAGCAGCGTGTCCGCCTCGTCCGCCAGCAGGTTGCGCACGTGGTGGGGGGCGCACTTGGCGTTCACCAGCATCGTCCCCTGGTGCGCGGCGCGGATGGCGGAGAGCTGCGCCAGCACCGCGTCGTGCTCCGCCGGGCTGAGGTCGGACACGAACGTCCCCCGCCCCGTGGGGACCAGGAAGTAGAGGTTCCAGACCTTGGCCCCCAGGCGCTCGCGCGCGAAGGATGCGATGGCGGGGAGCTCGGCCACGTTGTGGCGGGCCACCGTGGTCTGCACGATGAAGGGAAGGCCGGCACGGTGGAGGATCTCGGCACCTTCCACCGTGTTCTGCCAGGCCCCCCGCACCCGGCGGAAGCCGTCGTGGGCGGCGGGGTGGAGGGCGTCCAGTGACAGCGACATGCCTCGCACGCCCGCGTCCTGGAGCAGGCGCGCCAGGTTCTCCGTGATCTTCACCCCGTTCGTGCCCACCACCACCCACAGACCGCGCCCGTGGGCGTAGCGCACGATCTCCAGGATGTCGCGCCGGAGCAGGGGCTCGCCCCCGGTGAGGATGGTCAGGCACTCGGGAGCGAAGGCGGCGAGCTGGTCCACCACCTGGAAGCACTGCTCGGTGGTCAGCTCGCTGCGGTCGGCGAAGGCCGCATCCGACACCAAGGGCTTCCCGCCGGCGTCGAGGTAGCAGTGCTCGCAAGCCAGGTTGCAGCGGTAGGTCAGGTTCCAGGAGACGACGTAGGGGCGGTCGAACTCCACCGCGCGCTCACATCCCGAAGAAGGTCCGCGCCTCGTCCAGCACGGCCTCGTCCACCTCGGTCCGGCCCTGCTCGCGCGCCAGCTTCTCGATCCCGGCCGTGGCCATGGGGCGCACGAACTCCGGGATGTTCTGCAGGCGCGCGCGGGCTCCCGTCGTCCAGGTCAGCTCCCCCGGCTCCTTCGCCGAGGATGTCGCCTCCGCCTCCGCCTCCGCCACCATCCCCGAGAACGGACACCCCGAGCCCGCCGCCTTCCCCTCCGGTCCGATCTTCACCCCCAGCGACTGCACGAGCTGGGTCTCGAAGGGGTTCGTGAGCATGGCGATCTCGTAGTCGCAGGCGGGGCAGGTGTAGACGACCGACAGCGTCCCCGACTCCGGGCTGGCCGTGGTGCGAAGCTTCATGGGCTGGTCGCAGGGCACGCACAGGAACTTCACGCGCGATCCTCCACGGAGATCTCCTGCAGCGCGGCCACGACCTCGCGCGCCAGCGCCCGCAGCGGCTCGGACTGGAAGGGCTCGCCGCGGTCGCAGCGCGCGGCGAGCTCGGGATCGAAGGGGATGTGCCCGAGGCAGGGCAGGTCGGGGAGCGCCACCTCGGCCGCGGACGGGAACAGCGCCTTGACCTCGCCGCACTCGGCGCACCAGTAGCCCGCCATGTTCTCGACGTAGCCGAGCACGGGGTTCTTGGTCTTGCGGAGCGCCGCCAGCGAGCGCGACACCACCCCGCGCGACACGTCGGAGGGGATCGTCACCAGGAGGAAGGCGGCGCGCGGACCGAACCACTCCGCGGCCTGCACGGTCCGCTCGGCCCCCGGCGGCAGGTCCACCAGCAGGAGGTCGAGCGCGCCCCAGTCCAGGCTCGCCATCAGCTCCCCCAGCAGCGTGTACTCCCGCGTGCCGCGCCAGGTGTGGGACTCGCCGGAGGAGACGCTCCGGAACTCCAGCGCCTCCGATTCCGGGATGGCCATGCCCAGGGAGACCACGCCGATCCCGCCCCGCGTGCGGGGAACCGCCAGCCCGTCCGCCGAGGGGACGAACACACCCTCCCGCATCCCGGCCATGCGCGCCTGGGTGGGTCCGTTGAGGTCGGCGTCCAGGACGGCGACGCGCTGCCCCGCCGCCTGGGCGGCGCAGGCGAGCTGATAGGTGAGGGTGCTCTTCCCCACGCCGCCCTTCCCCGACGCCACCGCCACCACGTGGCACACGGCTGCCAGGCGGGCCTCGATGCGGCGCCGCAACGCCTGCACCTGTCCCAGGACGTCCGACCCGCCGTCTCCCTGGATGTCGAAGTAGGACTTCAAGCCGGCAAAGGGTACACCAACGCTGAAGTCTGTCGTCGCTGGCCGGATTCCCGGCGCCACGACGCTCCCCCGATGACCGAACGGTGCATGGGAGGGCCGCCACCTTCTCGGTACGTTCCCGGCGGGAGGTGGCGCGTGCTGCCGAGAACGCTCTCCTTGACGCTGCTCCTCTGTGCGGGCCAGGCCGGGATGATCGACGGAGCCTGGGCGTCGACCTGTCCCGATCACGATGGGGATGGGTACGCCGTGTGCTCCGGGGGCTGCACGCTCGCCCAGAACGACCGGTGCGGCGACTGCGACGACGGGCGCGCCTCGGTCCGCCCCGGTGTGGCCGAGAAGTGCTTCAACTTCCGCGATGACGACTGCGACGGAGCGACCGACCTGGAGGACCCGGAGTGCCTCTCCGGCACCTGCGCGGACGGGGACGGGGACGCCTTCGCCGTCTGCACCGGGGGGTGCGCTCTCTCCAGCGGAGACGCCTGTGGCGACTGCGACGACGGACGGGCGGAGGTCCACCCTGGCGTGGCCGAGCAGTGCACCAACGGGCGCGACGACGATTGCGACGG
>Ga0070695_100001947_pt1 | contig 11707 bp, 10 predicted proteins | sample KBSK1252metaG_FD_65471 | JGI IMG/M metagenome (GOLD analysis project Ga0070695, IMG submission 65471) | Corn, switchgrass and miscanthus rhizosphere microbial communities from Kellogg Biological Station, Michigan, USA - KBS K1-25-2 metaG | ecosystem: Host-associated > Plants > Roots >...
GTTCCTCGCCTGGGCGACCGGCGGCCCGGCGCCGCCGACGACCGTCGAGGCCGCGCTGCGCGTGCAGCGGGTGATGGACGCGCTCTACCGCTCCGCGGCGAGCGAGGGCGCGGCCGTCCAGGTGGGCGGATGAGCCGCGCCCCGTTCGTGGCGCCGCGGCTGCTGCTCGGCGGCGAATCGCTGCTCGGCGTCTCGCGGGCGCCGCGTGACCGCATGCTCGAGATCACGGCGCGCTTCAACGACGCCGAGACGCTCGCCGTGACCATCTCCAAGGCGCTCGCCGCCGGGGCCGAGGGCGTGCTCGCGAGCCCGTCGCAGCCGCTGCGCGCGGCGCTCGCCGAGCTCAAACAGACGGTGCCAATCTTTGGACTCCTGCCCAACGTGCCCGAGTACGTGCGCGACTCCTCGGACCTGGGCCTGGTGGGCGCGGCGCTCAAGCGCGTCAAGCGCGCGAGCCCGCTGACGATCACACGGCTCGGGCTGACCGGCCTCACCCATTCGCTGGCGGTCCTGAAGAGCGACTTCAGCGGCATGGTGCCGCTGCTCCTCGAGCTCGAGGCGGCCGCTCTCGACGCGACCGACCTGCGGGCGGTGGTGCTCGCGGCCCCGCTCACCGATCTCGCGCTCGCCGGGCGGCATCGCGCGTTCTTCGAGCACTACTGCGCGTTCGTGCGCGGCCGCTTCGGCGCTGCCGGGTTCGAGACGCACAACCTGGGACACCTGCTGCGGCGCTTTCGCGAGTGGGGCGTGCAGCCGGACCTCGTGGTCGGGCCGGTCAATCCGCGCGGACTGCTGATGAAGCCCGACCCCGAAGCGCTGCTCGCCGAGCTGCGCGCGGCCAGGGTGCCGGTGCTGGCCAAGGAGGTGCGCGCCGGGGGGACGGTGCCGCTCCTCGAAGGTGCGCGCTTCGCCCTCGATCACGGAGCCCACGGCGTGGTGGCCGATCTCGTGGATCTCGAGGATCTGACCGCGGAGATGCGGGCGCTCAAGGCCTGACGCTCCCGCCCAGGGAGGCTCGATGGGCATCGAGGTACTGCGTGCCGGCGCGCTGACGTGCGCGGCGCTGACGCCGCCCGCGGTCGCGGTCTTCCGCCATCTCGGGCGCGGCCTGCGCCTGACCGAGCGCGTGCTGCTCGGGCTCGCGCTGGCGCCACTGGCCCTGGCGCTGCCGGCGCTGGGGCTCGCCCTGGCCGTCGATCTCCGGGTGGGCTGGTGCCTGTGGCCGTCGGAATTCATCTGGACCGTCGTGGCGCTGTGGCCGCGAAGCCGGCGTGACGCGACCGAGCCCGGCGCGGCCGCGGAGCCGTTGCCCGAGCGCGGCCACGGGTTCCCGGCGATCGCCGCGATCACCAGTGCCGTCCTCGCCGCGGTGCTGGTCGGGGGCGTGGCGCTCTCGGTGCCGTTCGTGCGCATGTGGAGCGACGCGTGGTTCCACGCGGCGGCCGCGGTGGAGATTCACATCCGCGGCGTGCCGCCGCAGGACCCCAATTTCGCCGGCATCCCGCTCTACTACCCCTGGTTCTTCCATGTCGTGATCGTGCTGCTCGGCGCCATCAACGGGGCCACGGCCTTCGACCAGATGGCCTTCCTCAACGTGTGGTCGGCGGTCGTGCTGGTGCTCGCGGTGGCCCAGATCAGCCATCGCGCCTTCGGGCGGCCGGCCGCGATGTGGGCGGGCGCGATCGCGGTCCTCGGCCTCGACCCATTCGGCTGGCTGTACATGGTCGGTCGCGCGATGGTGGGAGAGACCCGCGGGTTCTCGGAGATGATCGCCGGGCTCACCAGCAGCAACGGCGCCACGGTCCAGCTCTCGTACCTGTTCCCGCCCTCGCACGTCTCGCTGCTCAACCGCTTCTGGACCGGCACGGCGCTCACGCCCGCGATCGCGCTCGGGGCGACGGCCGCGTGGAGCGTGACACGCGTGCTCGAGCGCCCGTCGCGCGCAGGGGCGATCCGGACGCTGGTGATCATGCTCGCGGCATTCGCCTTCCATCCCGCCTACACCGCGATCGCCGGCGCGTGCATGGCCGCGGGCATCGCCTGGGTGATGCTGACGGGCCAGCGCCGCGGGCCGGGCGCCGCGGCGCTGGCCGTGCTGGCGGTGGCGCTTGCGCTCGCGATCCCCTACGTGCGCGTCTGCGAGGTGCCCGGGGCGACCACGGCGCTGCGGCTCGGCCTCTATCACCGCAACGTGTGGTCGCTGCTGCTGGCGGTGGGGCCGTGGTGGCTGATCGCGGTTCCCGTACTCGGAGCGCTCCGGCAGGGCAGCGACGCCGCCCGATTTGCCGCGGCCGCGGCGATCGCCACGGTCGTGGGCGCGATCGTGATCGTCATGCCCGAGTTCAACACCGACAAGCTCTTCTATCTCGCATGGGTGTCGCTCGTGCCCCTGCTCGCGGCCGGCTGGGTCTGGTGGGGAAACCGTCTCAAGCTCCCGACCATGGCGCGGGCGACCCTGCTCGCGGCGCTGGTCGTGCCCACGGCGGGGCTCTATGCGCTCGGCACCGCGCTCGACCCGCGCTCGCCCGGCGTGCTGATCCGCGGCGACACGCCCTCGGCTCGCAACCTGCCGCTCGCGACTCCGGCCGAGGAGGAGGGCTATCGTTACCTGCGCGATCGCACCCCCGACGAGACCGTGGTGATCGAGCGCCCGCGCCCCACCGTGAACGAGCCCGTGCCGGTGCTGGGCCAGCGCCCGGTGTTCTGCGGGTCGCTGAACGTCTACCTCGCCAACCACTTCGACGACGGCCGCACGACGGACCGCGCGATGCTTGCGCTGCGCGAGGAGTTCGGCGTTCGGCGCGCCATCCAGATCGCGCTTTTCTCCACCGGCGTGCTCGACGACCAGCAGCGCCTGTACCTGAATGGCTTCACGGCGCCGATCTACCTGCTCGTGCGGCGGCGTGAGGTCGAGGACGCGGTCTGGGACGGCTTCCGGGTGCAGCCGGCGTGGGTCGAGGAGTTCGCGAACGAGGAGATGCGCATCTTCCGGTTCCGACGCCCGTCACGCTAGGCCGCGCCGGAACACGCATCGGCGCGCGCCGCGACTTCGTCCTTTCCCGCGCCGCATGCGCTGGCGTACGCTTTCTACGAATCCTCTCGGCCCGTCCCCCGGGTTCCTGACCGGCGCCATCCCCCGGCGCCGCGGCGCGAGGTCGTCCTCATGTCCATCAGTCAGCGACTGCGCGATCTGCTCGATCACGCCGGGGTGAAGTACACGGTCGTCCCGCACGCTCCCGCGTACACGGCGGAGGAGACCGCCCTGCGTCTCCATGCGCCCGTGCGCGAGATCGCCAAGGCCGTCGTGGTCCGGGTGGACGCACGGCTCGCCGTGGCGGTCCTGCCCGCGCCACTGCGCATCGACCTCGAGCGGCTCGGCACCGCGCTCAAGGCCCGGGTCGAGATCGCCAGCGAGCGCGAGACCGCCGAGGCGTTTCCCGATTGCGAGGTGGGCGCGATGCCGCCGTTCGGCGCGCTCTATGGCCTCCGTACCTGGGTGGACGAGTCGCTCACGCGCGACCGCGAGATCGTCTTCAACGCCGGCACGCATTCCGAGGCGATCCGCATGTCCTTCGAGGACTACCGCCGTCTGGCGGCGCCCATCCTGATGTGGTTCGCGGGCGAGCCGGCGCGCGCGGGAGGGTGATTCAGGCGCCGACGAGCGGCTTTCGCGAGTACACCCACAGCCAGTAACCGAAGAACTCCCACTTGCCGGCCAGCTGGTAGGAGGGATCGGCGGCCAGTAGGGGTTGGAGCTCCCGGTCGTAGGGTTCGCGCCCCGCGTACCGGTCGGGGTGGAGGCTGTGCAGGATGACCACGTCCGGCCGGGCCCGCATCACGTAGGCGGGATCGAACCCGCGCTCAGCGATGGTGCGGTCGTTGAGTCCCCAGAGGTCGAGCGTCCGCATCCCGGAGACGTAGGGGAGCACGCCACAGTCGGACGCCGCGAGCAGGCGATCGGACGTGAAATTCTGCCGCAGGAGGACCGCGATCCTCAGGTGGGCGCGCGCGAGCCCCTCGGCCTCGCGATTCGCGTAGTCGATCATCTGCGGCAGCGGGCCCAGCGTGTAGAGCACGGTCATGAGGAACACCAGCGCCGGCAGGCGCCGCGGCCCCGGCTGCCCGGGGGTGTTCCATCGATCCATCGCCAGCGCGACCGTGGCCAGCATCGGCGCCAGGATCGGCAGGAAGAAACGGTAGTAGTGGCCGACGTGGGCGCGGGCGTTGAGCAGCGCAACCGTGAGCCCGAGCACGACCACGAGCACCTGGCGCTCGAGCAGACGGGCGCCCCGAGGCAGCGTCCCGACCAGCGCCACCAGGAGCGGGAAGGCGAAGAGGAAGAAGCCGCTGACCAGGGTGAAGCCCGCCATCGGTTGGAACTTGGCCGCCACCGTATTGGCGAGCAGGCGGTGGAAGGTGACCCATTTCCAGCCCAGGTAGAGCGCGGCGATCGGCAGAGCCAGCAGGGTCAGCCGGACCAGCCACGCGCGGCGCTCGCGCGTGAAGGGCCAGAGCAGGGGCAGCAGGGCCAGCCCGATAAGGGCCGGCGCATCGGGCCGGGACATCAGCAGGAGATCGGCAACCAGGGCGCTGCGCCAGGGCATCGCGGTGGCCCCGGCGTCGCGCATGAGCGCCAGGAAATAGAGCAACGAGAGGAATACGACCGAGATGGTCTCGAGGCCGCTCACGGTCCAGTACGCGAATGCCGGCACGGCCGCGAACAGGATGACCGGCAGGTTGGCGTGCTGGGGAGACGCGCCGGCTCTCCGGGCCAGCGCACGGACCAGGACCAGGCTTCCCGCGTAGCACAGGATCGCCGCCGTTCGCGCCACGGTGAGCGGATTGAGGTGCAGCCGCAGCCCCGCCGCTGTGACCAGCATCCACAGGAAGTTCGAGTACCCTTCGACCGGCGGCTCCCCGGGGTTCCAGGTCACCCCCGCCCCGTTCGCCAGGTTGCGCGCATAGCGAAAGGTGATGAAGGCATCGTCGGCCGCGTAGGCCTTGAAGAAGTAGAAGAGCAGGCCGCCCAGCGCGAACGCCACGGCGTAGGCGAGGGCCTCGCCGGCGGCGCCCTCCGACGTGAGCGTGAACCACAGGGCGGGGAACGGACGCCCGCGCGCCAGGAGGGCCCCCTCGGCCACGGCGAGCAGGCCGAGGAACACGAACAGCGTCTGCATGAATCCGAAATCGAGGGGCCGGCCGCGCAGCGGATCGAGCAGCAGCGCCGCCAGCAGCAGGAACGCGCCGCCGGCGAGAACGAGGAACGCACCGCCTGCGGCGCGGGGCGGCCGTTCGCTCATGAGCCCGCGAAGCCCTGGCGCCGGCCGTGGGCCACGACGCGCTCGGGCTCGAGGCGTTCCGGCTCGCCCGTGGCGTCCTGACGCGCCGGCTCGGCCTCCGCGCCCGACGTGTCGGGCTCGAGCGCCAGCGTCAGCACCTGCGCGATGCGATCCACGGGCGCGAAGATCATGTTCGTGCGGATGTCGATGGGGATCTCCTCGAGGTCCTTCTGGTTCTCGGCGGGGATGATCACGGTGTGAATGCCGGCGCGGTGCGCGGCGAGCACCTTCTCCTTGAGGCCGCCGATCGGGAGCACGCGTCCGAGCAGCGTGATCTCGCCGGTCATGGCGATCCCGGAGCGCACCTTGCGTCCGGTCAGTGCGCTCACCAGCGCCGTGCACAGCGTGATGCCCGCGGAGGGACCGTCCTTCGCGATCGCTCCCGCCGGAAGGTGCAGGTGCAGATCGGCGTTGTCGAAGAACGCCGGGTCGATGCCCAGCTCCTGCGTGTGCGCGCGCACCCAGGACAGCGCCGCCTGCGCCGACTCCTTCATCACGTCGCCGAGCTGGCCGGTGAGCTGGAGCTGCTTGGCCCCGGGCATGATGGTCGCCTCGACCGTCAGCACCTCGCCGCCCACCGGGGTCCACGCCAGTCCGAGCGCCTGGCCCGGCTCCTCGATGCGGGTGACCTTGTCGCTCAGGAATTGCTCGGGCCCGAGCAGCTCGCGAACGCGCTCGGGGGTGATGACGCGGGTCGGGTTGCCGCCCTCGGCGACCTGCTTGGCGGTGCGCCGCAGCAGGCTCGCCAGCTCGCGCTCGAGATTGCGCAGCCCCGCCTCGCCGGTGTACTCGCGCGCCACCTTGAGGATCGCCTCGTCCTCCACCGTGATCGCGAGCGACTCGAGGCCGTTCTCGCGGATGATGCGCGGGACGAGGTGGCGCTTCGCGATCTCGAGTTTCTCGGCGTCGGTGTAGCCGGTCAGCTCGATGACCTCCATGCGGTCGCGCAGCGCCGGCGGGACCGGGTCGAGATAGTTGGCCGTGGTGACGAACAGGACCTGCGAGAGGTCGAGCGGCACGTCGAGGTAGTGGTCCATGAACGCGTGGTTCTGGGCCGGGTCGAGCACCTCGAGGAGCGCACTGGCGGGATCGCCGCGGAAGTCCGCTCCGAGCTTGTCGATCTCGTCGAGCATGAACAGCGGGTTGCGCGACCCCGCGCGCCGGATCCCGCGCACGATGTTGCCGGGCAGCGCCCCGATGTAGGTGCGGCGGTGGCCGCGGATCTCCGCCTCGTCGCGCACGCCGCCCAGCGACTGGTGCACGAACTTGCGCCCCAGGGCCCGCGCGATCGACTGGCCCAGCGAGGTCTTGCCGGTGCCGGGCGGGCCCGCGAAGCAAAGGATCGGCGTGCGCGCGTCGGGCTTGAAGCGGCGCACCGCCAGGTACTCCAGGATGCGCTCCTTGATCTTCTCGAGCCCGAAGTGGTCCTCGTCGAGCACGGTGCGGGCGTGCTTCAGGTCGAGGTCGTCCTCGGTCGCGACCGCCCAGGGCATGTCGCACAGCCATTCGAGGTAGGTGCGTGCGACCGTGTACTCGGGAGCCTGCGCCGGGATGCGCGTGAGACGCGCCAGCTCGCGGTCGGCCTCCTTGCGCACCTCGGGCGGCATCTGCGCCTTCTCGATCCGCTCCTTGAGCTCGGCGATCTCGGTCTGCGACTCGTCGCCCTCGCCCAGCTCCTTCTGGATCGCCGCGAGCTGCTGGCGCAGCACGAACTCCTTCTGGCGCTCGTCGAGCGACTCGCGCACCTGCTCCTGGATCTTCTTGCCGACCTCGAGCACCTGCAGCTCGCGCGCGAGGATCTCGTTGAGCGCGTGGAGGCGCTGCTTCACGTCGAGCGCCTCGAGCAGGCGCTGGCGGTCGTCGGCGGCGATCTCGATCAGCGAGGCGATGAAGTCCGCGGTGCGCCCCGCCGACGACTGTCCGCGCGCGGTCGCCACCGCCTCGTCGGGAAGCTCCGACAGCGAAACCACCTTCTCGAACTGGGCGATCGCGTTCTTGGCGAGCGCCTCGGTCTCGACGTCGCCCAGCTCCGTCTCCGCGAGCGGCACGACCCGGGCCGTGAGGTAGGGTTCGCGCGCCGCGGTCTCCTCGAGCCGCACGCGTGCGACACCCTGCAGGATGGCGGAGATCTGCCCGTCCTGGAGCCGCACCATGCGCAGGACCTGGCACAGCGTGCCCACCGGGTGCAGATCGGAGGGATCGGGATCGTCCGACGGGCTGCGCTGCATGAAGACCGCGATGGTGCGGTCGCCGGCGACCGCGTCGTTGAGCAGGTGGATGCTCTTCTCGCGGCCGGCGCCGATCGGCAGGATGCCGAACGGGAACACCACCGTATCCTGCACGGGCAGCACGCGCACGACGCGCGGCCCCGTGGGCGGGCTCGGCACCCCGGCGTCGCTTTCGATGCGGACCTTCCGCGGGCGGCCCGGCATCAGCCGCGCCCCCGGTCGCGGTGCCTCGCGGTCACGTCGACTCCTGGATCGGCACGTCGGTCGGCCGCGGCGGCGTCCCGGGCTTCACCTGGATCTCGAGCATGCCGTCGCGATAGGTGGCCTGGACGCTGTCGGCGTCCGCGTCCCACGGCAGCTCGATCACCCGCGAGAACTCGCCGAAGTAGATCTCGGCTCTGTGATAGTGGGCGCCCGCGGGCTCCTGCGGCGCGACCCGGCGCCCGCTCACCTCGAGCAGGCGGCCGCGCAGCCGCACGTGCACGTTCTTGCGGGGCACGCCGGCCAGCTCGAGGATGACGCGCGCCGAATGCTCCTCGACCACCAGGTCCGCCGCCGGGATCCAGGGCTGCTCGGCGAAGTGGGTGGACGGGCGCTGGTACACGAGCCCGTGGAACAGCCGCTCGACCTCGCGCTGGAGGTTCTCGAGGGGATCGGATGGGGTGCGGGGCATGGCGCGCTCCGGCCGGAGCCGGGCGATCAGTAGCTCTGGGTCCAGGTATGGACCTGGCCGGTGATCGTCAGGCTCAGGCGGCGGCAGGTCTCTTCGAGCGCAGCCGAGCTGGGCCAGGAATGCCGGCCGCAGGAACAGACGATGCGCCCGCTCGGCTGCTGTTCGAGCGTGCACGGCTTGCCGTCATCGGGGCTGCACAGGGGGCACATGGGGGGCTCCTTCCGCGACGAGGCTACCGTAGCGGCCCGGCGCGGCACAACCGACGCCCGGCGTCGTCGCGCGCGGGCCGCACCATGCGCGGCCCGGGACGCGCCGCCGCGCCTTAGAGCACGAGCCCGACCTCGGCGGCGACCGAGGTCTCGATCGCGTTGGCCTGGACGATGCGCTTGTAGAGCCCGGCGCTGCGACGCGGCCGGCGCGGGCGATCGGGCCGGTCGAAGTCGACGTGGTAGAGGCCGAAGCGCCCGCGGAAGCCCTCGGCCCATTCGAAGTTGTCCATCAGCGACCAGTGCAGGTATCCGATCACGTTCACGCCGCGCTCGATCGCGCGCCCCATGTGCAGCAGGTACTCGACCAGGGCGCGCGGGCGCAACGCGTCGGCGCCGTCGGCGAATCCGTTCTCGGTGACGAGCACGGGAACGCCGGAGCTGCCCGCCAGCCCGAGCACGGTTTCGAAGCTCGCGGCGTGGATCTCCCAGCCGAGGTCGGTGAGCCGCGCGCCCGGTGGGGTGACGTGCACCCGTTTGCCCATCCCGCGTACCTTCCAGCGCGTGTAGTGGTTGAGGCCGAAGAAATCCAGGCTCTGCTCGAGCTCGGCCACGTGCCGCTTGATCCCGCGCGCGCCCGGGATGGCGAGGTGGAGGTCACCGGTCCGCGGCGCCGCCGCGACCGCGTGATTGAAGACCTGGTCCTCGACACGCGCGCGCAGCACGTCGAGCGGCATCCACGGCCGGAGCGGCTCGAGCGGAAACCACGCCTTGGTGAATCCGACCACGGCCGCGCGCCCGTCGCCGTCGGCGTCGCGCGCGTCCTCGGCGTGCAGGATGCGGTAGGCGCGCCCGTGGGCTTCGAGCAGGTGGGCGAGCACGGCCAGCGCCGCGCCGTCGTCGCGCCGGCCCGGGGGCCACACGCCCTCGGAATAGGCGCGGAACGCGTACACCTCGGGCTCGTTGACCGTGATCCAGTGATCGACCTCGCCGCCGAACTCGCGCGCGCAGAAGCGCACGAACTCGCCGAAGCGGTCGACGGTCTCGCGGTTCTCCCAGCCGCCGCGATCGGCGATCCACAGAGGGCTCGTGAAGTGGTGCAGCGTGACGATCGGAAGGAGGCGGTGGCGCCGTAGCGACGCGAACACGTCGTGGTAGTGCGCGACCGCCGCGGGATCGATGCGGCCGTGCTCGGGCTCGATACGGCTCCACTCCAGCGACAGGCGGTGCGCGGTGTGGCCGTCGCCGGCCGCGAGCGCGAAATCCTCGTCGAAGCGCTCGTAGTGGCGGCACGCCTCACCGCTCGCGGTGCCGTCGGCGATCGCGCCCGGGCGCTGCTCGAAGCGCCACCAGTCGTTGAGCCGGTTGCCGCCCTCGACCTGGTGGGCCGAGGTCGCCGCGCCCCACAGGAATCCGGCTGGGAAGCGACGGAGCGCCGTGCTCATGCCGGCCGGGATGCGTTGGGCGCGCTCACGGCCCGAGCCTATCATGGGCCGTCATGACGCAGATCGGCGTGTCGCTCGGACGGGGCTGGGAGGGATGCGTCGGCCCGGAGTGGCTCGCCGGCTGGACGCCGCAGCCCTTCGATCTCGGTGGCGGAACCACCGACGTCGTCGTGATGGGCGAGGGGCCGGCGATGCTGCTGCTGCCCCCGCTGCCCGGATACAAGGAGGCGTGGCTCGGGATCGCGCGCCACCTGGCCCGGCGCTACCGGGTCGTCACGTTCGATCAGCGCGCGCGCTTCGACGGCGCCCCCTCGTGGGAGGCGCTGCTCGCCGACCTCGCACGCGTGGCCGACGCCTTCGCCCCCGGACGCGCGATCGTCGTGGGCCACTCGCTGGGCGGAGCGCTCGCGCAGCGCTGGACGCTCGCCCACCCCGAGCGGGTGGAGGCGCTGGGGCTCAGCAGCAGCTTCGCGCGGGTGGGCAGCACGCGCGGCACGTGGCGCACGCGCTACCTCGAGCAATCGCTGGTGCTCGCGGGGCAGCGCTGGTTGCCCGAGGCACTCGCGGCGCCGATCGCGCGTGACCTGGCGGCGCGGCGGGGATGGGTCCTGGATCCGCGCTGCGACGGACACACGCTCGCGTTCGTGCGTCAGGCCATCCGCCGGGTGCCACTGGGTGTCGCGCGCCAGTGCGTGCGCCTGGCGTTCGCGCACGACACGCAGGCGGACCTGGCGCGCATCGCCTGCCCGGTGCTGCTGATCGTGGGGGAGCACGAGGCGCCATGGTCGCGCGCGGCGACCGAGGACCTCGCGCGCCGGATCCCGGGCGCCGAGACCCGCGTGTCGCCCGGCGTCGCCCACCTCCACCCCTTCTCCGGGGCGACGTGGCTCGCCGACACCGTTCTCGACTGGGCCGAAGGCCTCGCCTCGCGCGCCGGTTCGACCGTTGCGCGCGCCCCGGTACCGTGACACCCTCGACGCCATGCGCTGCAGCGTGACCCTGCGTCGCGACGGCGCCGCGATCGTCGCGACCTGCGAGGACTATCCAGACTGCGAGGGCCGGGGCGCCACCGGGCCCGAGGCGGTCGAGCGCCTGCGCGAGTCGCTGCTCTTCTGGATCGAGTCGTGCCCCTGCGACGTCACCGCCGGTCCCGGCCTGGTGCTGAACGTCGTGCGGGACGAGAGCAGCCGCTAGCGGCGAACGACGCCGCGCCGCGCCGGCCCTGACGGTCGCGGTACTTCCGTGCTAGCGTGCCGGTGATGGCCAGCCCCGCCTCCGGCGATTCCTCTCCTCACCGCTTCCGCGCTCTCGGCCACCGCAACTTCCGGCTCTTCTGGTGGGGCCAGATGATCTCGCTGGTCGGCACCTGGATGCAGAGCGTCGCGCAGGGCTGGCTGATGCACCGCCTCACCGGCTCCGCGTTCATGCTCGGGATCCTGGGGTTCGCTCAGTTCATCCCGGTCATGTTCCTCTCGCTCTGGGCTGGCGTGGTCGCCGACCGCATGGACAAGCGCCGGCTCATCCTCATCACGCAGACCGCGGCACTGCTCCAGGCGGCGCTGCTCGCCACCGTCGTGTCGCTCGGCGTGGTCCAGCCCTGGATGGTTCTCGTGCTGGCCTTTGCGTTCGGGATCATCAACTCGTTCGACCTGCCCGCGCGCCAGTCGTTCCTGGTCGAGATGGTGGGGAAGCAGGACCTCCCCAACGCGATTGCACTCAACTCGGCGGCGTTCAACGGCGCGCGCGTTCTGGGCCCCGCGGTGGCCGGCGTGATCATGGCCGCGGCAGGCGAAGGCGCGTGCTTCTGGGTGAACGC
>Ga0070695_100001949_pt1 | contig 11706 bp, 21 predicted proteins | sample KBSK1252metaG_FD_65471 | JGI IMG/M metagenome (GOLD analysis project Ga0070695, IMG submission 65471) | Corn, switchgrass and miscanthus rhizosphere microbial communities from Kellogg Biological Station, Michigan, USA - KBS K1-25-2 metaG | ecosystem: Host-associated > Plants > Roots >...
CGAAGAACGGTGGAGGACTAAGCGGCTTCGACTTGGAGTTCGCAGCGGACCGCTTCTTCGATTTCAAGCCGGGTCCGACCGTAGTCGGCGGCGAGGGCATCCATGGAATCCCCGGCCTTGTAGCGCTCCGCAATCACCGCGGTCGGGATGCCAGTTCCAATCAGGACCGGACGGCCGAAGGAGACCGCCGGGTCAATCACCACCGCGCGCGGCTCGTCGAGCGCACGCCGGCGCGTGAACGGGAATAGGCGAACCGGGAGCCCCTTGGTGTCGCGCTCAATGCGCTCCAAGTAGGCGGCGATCACCTCCTGCATGGCCAGCTGCCCATCACGCGAAAGATTGATCAGTTGCCCGTATCGCTCAATGAACAGATGCACCCCATCGGTCACGAAGTCCTGTTCCGCGAGCGGGTGCCGGGACTGAGGCTCATGCCTCGCGAGTGAGGTCAGCGCGGTGCGGACGTGTTTCAAGGCCACTTCGTGGTCTCGTCGAATCGCGTCGAGCACATGCGCCTCGACGAGATTGACAAAGGAGAGCCGCGTGCGGCGGCGATCAGGGAGTTCGATCACGGGGCGGAAGAAGCGACGGCCCTGGTCGGTCGGGTAGAACCTCCCCAACACCCAGGATCTGAGCGTCGCGGTCGGCATTCGGAGGTAGTGGGCGGCCTCCGCGATCGAGTAGGCTGGCAACTCGCGCGCCTTCACGGGGTCGGAAGGTCGGCTTCTCGTCGTGGGCATGGCTCAGATGCTAGCACTGCTGCCCTCCCCCCATATGAACCTAAGATGGCCCGGCTGCCCTTATTGCGTGGGAACTCGTGGCCCAGCCCCGCTCGCTCCTCCCAGAAGGGCGACGACGATGGTCGACCACCACGAGCGCGGCGCCGAGGACGTCATCCCATCGGCCGTGGAACCCGAGGAGCCTCGGGCCGCCGCTGTCTTTGCGCCCTGGTGAGCCTCAGTGCCCAACGTGTGGTGCCCCCGGGGAGGGACGCCCGCCAACCACACTCTGAAGGCCCTGAAATCCCTCACGCTGCCGTTCTCCGCGACGACGACCGGACCGCGGGAGGCCCGCTGACGGGGCTGGCGCGCCGCGCGCCTACTGCGTTGGGGCTGGCAGCTCCCGTTTGAAGTAGAACGGCCCCGTGCAGGGCTCAGTCGGCGGGACTTCCCGCTCGTTGCTCCAGAGGGTTGACGTACTCATGTTGGCCCGGACGGTTTCGCAGTGGGTCCGGTCCCCGGTGACGAAGTAGTCCTGCGGCTCCCGGCCCACGGGGATGCCAGACCAGTAGATCTTCAGCCGCGCCTCGAAGAGCCACGCCTCAGCATCGGTAGGATTGTCGGTCAGCATCACGTTGCACGTGACCGCGCCGACACTGGGGTTCGGATTGCACGGCGTCAGCCACTGGACCGTCGTGGTCCCCCAGGGCTGCCGCTCGGTTAGCCGGTAGCGGCTGCCGGGCGCCGTGGCCGCCGCGCATCCAACCAGGGCGACCCCGAGCAGGGCCAGCGCCACCGCGCGCGGGGTCATCTCCGCCAACGGCTTCCGCTGGCGGCGGCGATCATGGGTCCTCGCCTCCGTCCGCGTTCTTGCGCCACCGGCCGCGCGCATCCCGCGCGCTCGGCTGCACGTAGTCCCGCGCGTTGCGCCGCTTCTGGGCTCCTGTTTCTCCGAGATACGTGGCCAGCTGCTCCCGCTGCTTGCGCGGCGTCACGTGCGCGTAGACGGCCGTGGTGCGGATGCTCTCGTGGCCGAGCAGCGACTTCACGAGGTTGAGATCCGAGCTCTCTTCGTACACGTGGGTCGCGTAGGAGTGCCGAAAGCTATGCGGCGTGACCTTTCGGCCGAGCATCGGGACGATCTTCTTGCGCACCAGGTGCCAGATCGCCTTTGGATGAAGGGGCTGGCCCGTGTACCGGCGCTGGGGGCCCATGTGGAGAAAGAGCCACGGCGCGCTGGCGGCGCGGTGCTGCGCGCGGCGGCCGTCGATCCAGAGCCGCAGGATGCGCACGAGGCGGGGCGTGATCGGGACGCGGCGATCCTTCGCGCCCTTGCCGTGGCGCACGTAGAGGCTCATCCCCTCGAGGTCCACGTCCGCCACCGTGAGCTGGCACACTTCGCTCTCGCGGAGGCCGGACAGGAACATGAGCGCGAACAGCGCATAGTCGCGCCGCCCCCGCCGGCTTTCCCGCTGGGACAGCGCCTGGAGGATGCGCTCGCGCTCGGCCTGCGTCATGTAGTTGGGCGGAGGCTTCGGCGGCAGCTTCATGGGCAACGCGAGCTTGGCGGGGTTCTTGGCCACGAGATCGTGCCGCTCGAGGTAGAGGAAGAATTGGCGGAGCGCCGCGTAGCGCCGCGCGACGGAGGTCTCCTTCTGCCCCAGATGCCCCCGGAGCACGGCGCCGAAGGCCTCGACGTGGTGAAAGGTCACTTGCTCGGTATAGGCCACGCCGGACTTTTCGCAGAAGGCGACAAACATCCGGACGTCCTCGCCGTAGGCCTTCACCGTGGCCTCAGCGCGCGCGCGGGCAAACTGCATCCAGAGCAGAAAGCCGTGCACGTGGTCGGCCAGGCGCTTGGACACGAGCCCCCGCGCCGCGGGAACGCTCGGCGTCGGGGCCAGGAGCAGCGCGGCGATCCCCTTCGGGGGCTGGCCGCTCACGCCGGCGGCGCCCCGCCGGTCACGTCCGCCTCGCCCACGAGACTCGCCACCTGATCCGCGAGCCGGTTGACCTCGCGCTCCAGCGCCTCCGGCACGCATTCCTCCGGGCCGTGCACGACGCCGTAGATCACCAAGCGCATGACGTCGATCTCATCGCGCAGGGCCTCCAGGTCGCGGAGAGGGACGTGGGCCACCGCCGTGCTACCATCGGACTCGCTCATTGCTCTCGCCTCCACAGGGGTTGGGGGAAATGGGCCACGGCCCTCGGCGTGTTCAGAGCACGCCGGGGGCGTCTTGTTACTACGTCATCTTCTCCAGCAGCTCCAACGAACGGACCACGTTCCAGATGACCGCGTTGTAGTTCCTCGGCACTGGCTCCAGCGCCTTCAGGAGTTGCTCACCGTGGAATGCGTACTGCCCCTCGAGGGCAATCAGTGAAGCGGCCAACACGTCGAGGTCGGTCACATCTTGGTCTCGCTGGACTCTGGCCAAGGCGTCGGAAAGATCGCGACGGAGCTGCTCGCGGTCGACAGTGGTCATCCCGCGCAGAATCGGCTCAACCGTCTGCCAAATCGTCGCGACGTCCTTCGCGAGGCCGAGAGTGGTCTTTAGACTATCAATCACCAACTTACCAGCCGCCTTTTGTCGCTTTGGAGCTGGCTCCGTTGCTTGGGTGGCTAGATAGTCCACCTGCGCAAACGCCGCGGTCTTCGCTTGAGGGGCTAAGTCTTTCGAGTCAAGAACCGCCTGCAGGAGCTTCGCGAGTGCCGCGGCAACATCTTCGCCGCTTCTGACGCGGATGTTCGTGAGGGCGGCCTCGATGTGTTGCACGGCTCCCGCGTTGAGCGCGTAGGTGGCCAGGCGTGTGGGGCTAGGCACCTCAAGAGGAAGCTTGGAGAAACACTCAAGGCATAGAGGAGGGCCGAACTCTATGAAAAGCGCCGGGTTATTGCATTGCGAGCACTGGAGCGGCTTCTCGTTGCTCACGCCAGCAACTCCGTCACCGGCACGCCGAGGGCCTTCGCAAGCTTCACCACCACCTGGGACCGCACGTCCTGAATCGCGCCGGTCTCGAGCTGGTGAATGAGGCCTTGCGTGACCTTGGCCCGGTCGGCCAAGTCGCGCTGGCTAAATCCCTTCGCTTTCCGTAGTCGCTTCACGCGGCGGCCCATGGCTGATGCGCTCATAAGAATAGAATGCTATTCACTCTCTGCTGTCAAGCCGGGAATCGGCTCGCCCATTGCGCGACACGCGTTGTGCGACACGCGCCTGATCCCGCGGGAGGCCAAGCGTCACGCGCGCAGCCTGCGCTCTGGAAAGGGAGGCACGCCTTCCCAGTTTTGCGATGGGCCCTGCCTTGCTCGGGGCGCTTGGTCGCCCGACACGCCCCCGGCGTCATCTCTGGCGCTGCCCCGCCGCGGCCTCGAGGATCTCCGTCACCAGCGTCCCGATGTTCTTCTCCTCCCGGATCGCCCGCGCGACCAGCGCCTCCGCCTGCGGGCGGCCGAGCACCACGCGAAAGGTCATGCGGACCTTGTCGCCGCCCACCCGTTCCTCGTGCGCGATCGCGTCGCGCGCCAGTTGCTCGGGGCGCGGCGTGCGGAGGCCCTTCTTCGGCAGCGGATCCGGTCTGCGCTTCGGTGGCATGGGGCGCGCCTCGCTGGCTAGGCTTGGTGGATTCCAGGGGCCTCGACCGCCCCGGCGCGAGTCTAGCAGAACTGCTCGAAGTCCCTGGGGCCCCGGAGCGCGGGCCGCGCGGGCCGTGTAAGGACACATGGCCCTAGCGGCGCGCGCCCCGCCCGGCTCATGCTGGACGGGACCGACACGGGGGACCCCGAAGGCCCCGGGCTGGCCGCGGAGTCGATGCCGGCGGGGGTCGGGTCGAGTTATGCGCAGCGCAAGTCCAATCTGGAAGCGGCGGGCTCTCGACGCCAGGAGGTCACACGATGACCCTGATTCAGACTGCGGGCGGGCTGGCCCTGCTCGGTCTCCTCGCCGGCTGCGGCAGCGGCACCATGATCCTGTGGAACCCCCGCACGGGGGAGTGTGACGAGGTGCCCACGGCCGCAGCCTACGCGCTCGGAGGCGGACTCTTCGCCGCGACGAAGGACCTCGACGCATGGCGCTGCGAGGGCCTGAAGGACGGGGATAAGGCCCGGACGGAGAAGCCGACCGCCACCAAGTAGCGGGGTCCGGGGTCCGGGCGCTATGATCCCGGGGCCATGGTCCCGCCGATCTGGCCCGACGAGCAGGGCGCTGGGCCTCGCCCTGGCTGCGGTGTCGATCGCGCTGGAGCCGACGACTGCCTGAATCGCCGCGCCGTGCTCTCTGAGGGGCGCTGAACGGGAGATTGCCATGTTCAAGGCTAAGGTGCGCCGGGCTCACGTGCACGGTCTCTGCGGGTGGGAGTGGACGCCCCCCAAGGGTACGGACCTCGAGCCGTTCATGGGGTACCCGGTCAAATGCGGAGGCTTAATCAACCATGACGGCAAACTCGAACCCTGTGACGAGACAGCTTATGTCGTCAAGTACCAGGACGAGACAGGATGGCTGCGCGTCCGCAGATTCTTCGAAAGTGTAGAGACGAAGTGGTCCCTCTTGCGGTTTCTCAGGTGGCCGGCCGGGCGGGAAGAGGAATTCGTCTGGGTGATGACCGTGGTCGTGCTGGGGATCGCCGCCGCCCTCGCCCGGTGGGATACCGCCTACCTGTACGTCGTCCTCGGCGCCATCCTAGTTGAGCGCGTCGTCGAGCTGACGCTGGTGCAGATCTCGGTGGCCTTCGTCAGTCGCTGGCAGCGCGATCCGCTGCGCACATTCGTCCTGTGGCTCCTGAATTACGTGCAGGTGATCGCCGCGTTCGGGTGCTTCTACTGGATGCTGCCGCCCACCCAGTTCGATCACGCGTTAGGCTCGATCCGAGATGGCATCTACGTCAGCGCCGTCACGATCACTACGCTCGGGGATTCCAAGTACAGCCCCGTTGCCTATACCGCGAAGACCCTTGTCGTGCTGGAGGTAGGGCTCGGTCTCATCCTGGTGGCCGCAGTCCTTACCGTCCTGCTGACCAGCGTCTCGGCGACCCCGCCGCCGAAGCTGCGCCGCACGGTAAGTAAGCTGATCAAGGAGCTCAATGAGGGGGACGAAGACAGATGACTACCGCCCTCTCTATGACTCCCCCGATCTGGCCCAACGAGGAAGGCCGCCCGCTGTCGACGTATCCCTGCCCGCGCCCCGGGGATGGCCGGGAGCGGGCGGGGCTCCACAAGAACCGCGTGCCGCCGACGTTGGTGGTACCCGCGAGCCCGCCTGAATCCGCGGTCGCGGTCGTGCTGACCGTGTAGTACGTCCCGAGATAGCGCCGGGTGGTCGCCCCACTCTTGACGAGGATGCCATCTTGCGTCGTCAGCGCCGTGGCGCGGGTGGTCGCGTTCGTCCACGCGAGATCTTCCAGCGTGGCGTCCCCGGCGTTGGAATACATGAACACGTCGTAGGGCAGCGCGGCCGTCTTCGTCCCGAGCGCGAGCGTGAGATCGGTGGTGATGGCGTGCAGCTGCCACACCGTGCCGTCGAAGAGCGCGATGCGGTTGCCACGGTAGGGCGTCCAGTACACGCTCGTCTTGGCCAGCTGGTCGGTCGTGCTGACCGGCGTGCCGGTCTCGAGCGTCAGCCGCCCCTCGCAGATCGACGGGGCGAGGGTCAGGGCGTTCAGTGTCAGCGTCGTGGCCATGCGGGCTCCTTAGTGGACCCTCTCCGGGTCCACGGTTACGCCTCCGATTACGCCAGCACCTCTTCCCGCACCGCCACCACGGCGGTGCCCGTCGCCACCGTCGCGCGCAGTGTGTTGACCGTGTAGTCGCTCTCCGTCGCCCCGGCCCACGCGGCGAGGCGCGGCGCCCGGCGGGCGGGAGGCCGGATCGGTCACCACGGCGTGGACGGCGGCGCGGGCGCCAGGGCGCGCGAGCAGCTCGGGCGCGTCGGGCCGGTCGTCGATGAGGGGATCGGCTTCAGACATTGGTCAGCGCCCTCCAATCAGGCGATGTGCGTCCGCGTCGTCGCGCGGAGCCTGCGCGGGGCCGCGCACGATGGACGGCCGGCCCCCAAAGAGCTTCACGCGGAGCGGGACCAGCGGCGCGGGGGGCCGCGGCGGGCTCAGCCACGCGTGCACGCGGTCCCACAGATCGCACATGAGCGGACGCTCCCCCCGCACGACTTTCCGCAGATTCCGCTCGGTGCTCCACCCCAGCCGCTTGCCCCCGGGCCGCCGCGAGGCACGCAGTTGGGCACGGGCCCACCCGGCGGCGGCCGCGCCGTAGACGGCCCGGCGAGGCAGTGGGGGCAGCACACAGCGCGCGTCTGCCGGGACGCTCACCGGCCACGCCCCCAGCACGAGCCGCTTGATGCGGCCCCGACGGGTCATCAGCACTCCCACCACGTCCGCGCCCTCGGGGAAGGCGCCGTGCGGTGGCGGGACCCGGAGGCGATAGCGGCGCCGGTCCCCAGCGCGCAGCTTCGTCTCCGGCGGGATCGTCGCGGGATCCGCCACGAGCCGCCGCCCCGGCCGGGGCGGCGATCCCGGCGGCAGGAAGCCGAGGGCGGGGTCCGCTCCCGCTCGAGAGGCCACCCCAGGCGCGGCTGCGGATGCGCCGGGCGGCCCCGGCGGCGGTGGGGCGGTGGGAGCCGCCAGGGGCCGCCCAGACGGCGCCGGCCGACTCCCCGCCGCCCCACCCTGAGCATGCGGCGCGGAAGTCATGAGCCGGCGTGGCTAATTCTGGGTTGGCCCACGGGAATTTTTTCCACAGAACGGACCGGTGTGGTGCACAGCACACTGTCCCCAGTCCCCAGATTCGAATTGCGATGTCCCCGGGTGCCCTGTGGCTGGTCTGGGGCCCCCTCTGCGCCCCACATCATCGCGTGAGCCTGGCCAGCGCCTGGCCGCAGAGTCCATTGCGTCGGAAGAGGGGAATGAGGGCTCCCGAAAAGTCCCCCACCCCCCGGCGGGACGCATAAAAGACAGAGAGGTCCCTGCCCCGACCGGGGTTGGTATACCTGTGGGGCGCAGATGGGAGTGGGCGCCGCCCGCGACGGCGCGCGGAACAGCGCGTGCGTGGGCGACTCTCTCCCTGCATCGGCGTGCGATCCGGCCCGCCACCGGGCAGCACGAGCCGCACGCAGCCATTTTGGGAGCGCGCGGTTGAGGGCCGAGGGGGAGGCCCAACCGTTGAGCTCGCCCGACGCCTTGAGGGATGAGCCGCGCACAGCGGAGCGCGGGGCGCCTGAGGCTCCTCGGCGACACCTTGGAACGCGCCCCGCGAGGGGGCTGGCCCTTGCGGGCCAACTGCACGCGGGTCATCGTCGCGTTCACCGGCACTCCCGCTCCAGGAACGCCTCGAGGGCCGAGGGGCGAATCCGGATCAACCGACCGGGCAGGCGCAGGACCGGGAGCTTGCCGCTCTCGATCCAGCCGCGGGCCGTCCAGTAGCTCACCTGGCAGTGATTGGCCACGTTCTGGATCGTCAGGAGCCGGCCGGGCGCGCTGGACTTCTGATCCGCCGCGCCCTTCGGATCGCCCGTGTTGGCGCGGTCCGTCGAGGCCACCGTGCCCTTACTTTGCCCACCAAGCGGGACGACCCGGCCGGTCATGCGGGCGAGGGCCCCCCGGGGGAAGGCACCAAGGCTACCGAGAGGAGGATGCGAGCCGCGCCGGTGGAGAGGGCCGTCCCGTGCGGATCAGGCGCGGCGAGCGAGCCTCGCGCACCCAGACTCGCGGGGCCCTCTCCAGCGGGACCACCTAGGAGCATTGCGGGCGGCTTGGCGTCGGCTGCACCGCGTGCCATACGCTCAGCTCCTCTCAGCCTCGTGGGCGTGCCCCAGTCCGCCGCAGAGCCCGCAGCGGCCGGTGTCCATGCGAAACCGGCGGAGCCCGTCGGCGAAGATCGCGTCGGCAAAGAGGGGGCCGGCGTCGTCCGTCAGCCGCATGATCTCCTGGTGGAGCGCCTCGGCCTCCGCCGGGGGGATCCGCTGGCCGTCAGCTTCGGCCACGGTCAACTCGAACCACCGCCGGTAGGCGGCCCGGAGCGCAGCGGGGGAGGCGACGAGTGGGGCTGAGGTCGTCCGGAGCACCGAGAGCAGGGCCGGCTTGGCGGCCCGGAGCTCAGCCTTGAGGTCCGGGGGCACGACGCCAGCCGGGTCGAGCACGAGGTCGTGGCCGTCGGCGCGGATGCTGACGCCGAGCGCTTGCACGCGGGCCACGAGCAGCAGGGGGTCGGCGGGCATCACAGGCGCTCTCCGCCAGGGCGCGGGGCGCCCTTCAAGCCGGGGGCGGGGGGGGTCGGCGGCGGCTCCCGAAGGCTGCCATCTGGCCGAAGGCTGCCACCGAAGGTTGCCACATCAGCAGAAGTGGCAACCTTCGGGGAAGTCCGCGCCGTTTCGTCTGTTCTTTCGCTCGGTTCCCCGAAGGCTGCCACTTCGGTGTGTGTGGCAGCCTTCGGGGCCGAAGTGGCAGCCTTCGGGGCGTCGGGCTGGGGGTCGGGCAGGTACCAATACCAAGCGCCCCGCGTCCCGGGCTGTCCCGCGTGGCGGGTCTTCACGCCCAGCCGGCGCTTGGCGCGATAGAGAGTCCGCTCGGACACCCCGTTCGCGCGGGCCGCGGCGAGCAGCTCCGCCGAGGGGCGTTCGCCGTCCGCGAGCAGCTCGCGGAGCAGCTCGTCGGCATCCTGCCGCTCGGCCGCGTCGTCGGCCGCCCCGGCGAGCAGGGTGTCCGCGTTGAGCCCCGCCGCCACGGGCTCCGAGTCCCAGACCAGCGGCGGGCCACCCGGGGCGTTCTCGAGGAGGCGATAGGCCAGGGCCGACGGGGCGCCCCCCGGGAGGTTGCCCTTGCCCGGGGCCAGCACCCGGCGGGTCGCATCCTCTGGGTCGGTCCCCACGACCAAGTGGACGCGGGGGGCGCCGACGAAACCGATCGAGCCCCCGGTGCGGTAGAGGGCCCGCACCTGACTGTTCTTGGTCAGGTGCATGACCAGCACGATCGCGACGTGGTATTTATCGGCTAAGGCCGCGAGCGGGGCGAGCAGCCGGCGCACGTCGGCATCCCGGTAGCTGTCGATGGTGCCGAGATAGGCCGTCAGCGGGTCAATCACCACCAGGGCCGGGCGCAGCCGCGCCACGGTCTGCTCGAGCTCGGGCAGGTCGCGGTCCAGCGACACGGGCCGCTCGCCCTCGGCATCGCGAATCGCGCGCAGCAGATAGATTCGCTCGGGGGCACCCCCCAGGGCGTCCACACGGGGGCGGATCGTATCGGCGGGGCCATCCTCGGCACTGAGGAGCACCACGTCGCCCACCTCCGCGACGCCTCCATCGGGCCAGGGCCGCCCCGTGGTCAGGCGGGACGCCACGTCGAGCGTGATGAAGCTCTTGCCGAGCCCGGGGTCGCCGGCCAGCACCGTGATCTTGCCTCGCGCCACCCGCCCCGGCCAGAGCCAGGTCACGGCTTCCGGCGCGATCGTGGAGAGCTGCGTGACGACAGCGCCCGATGCCGCCTCCGGCCCGCCGTCGGACGCTACCGGGCCTGGCAAATCGGCGGCGCCCGCCAGCCCAGGGGCCGCGGAAACGGGATGGCCGCCCCCGGTTCCACCACGCCACGTCAGGTCGTGCGGCTGCGTCACGGCGTGCCCGAGCAGGCCCGCCACTTCGTCCTCGGGGAGCGGGGGGGCGCACTGCGTCTGATTCACTGTGACTACCGCGGCGCCGACCGCCTCGGGACTGAGGCCCTTTGCGTGCAGGCTGCGCGCGAGCCGATACAGGGTCGGATTCCGCATGCCCTCCCCGACCCGGAGAGGGAGGGCGAACGGCGCGCCGGAGTGCTCGTCGACCGGCTCCGGGGGCAACCAGTCGTCCAGCTCGCTCGCGTTGTAGCGCCGGGTCGGCTCGCACTGCTCGAGCCGCACGGGGCGCGGCGTCCCATAGTCCGCCTTGCGGTTCCAAGTGCCGGGGACCCGGAGAATCCGCGCCGGCTCCGCTGCCGCCAAGTCGCCTCCGAGATACGACGCGAGGCGCCGGAGCAACATTTTCGCGCGTGCGGCTTCTTCAGGCATCGCGAGCGGCTCCCGGAGAAACCAATAGCAATGCAGGCCGCCCCCGCTGTGGACGATGGCTGACGGAGGCAGCAGCTCGCGCTCGAGGCGCGCGCGGATCTCGGCCTCGGGGGTCGTCTTGAAATCGACGTCGACGAACAGCGCCCCGAGGTGCTGACAGTGGGCCAGGGTCCCGCCGCTCGCATCCCGCCGCGTGGCCACGCCCATATACACGTCCTCGGCCGCGCTGCGCTGGGCGATGAATTGCCCACCGGGCCCCGCGTCGCCCAGGACGGCAAAGCATCGGGTGGCGCTCGGGAACGCGCGCAATTCGATGACACCGTCACACGGGCCGAACAGCCCCCGGAAGAAGGCCGCGCGCGTCACGCCCGGGGGCTGACTCATGCGTGCCGCTCCTCAAGGGCCACGATCAGCCAGTCCACGCGCTGCGAGATCGTCTCGTTCCACGCCCAGGCCGTCGCGGCAGCCTCATCCTCGAGCTGGCCGAGCTCGCGCCGGAGGGCCTCACTGACGAGATCAGCCGACCAGGCAGGCGCAGAGGACTCGGAGCTCGGAGCGGCCGGCAATACTTCTTTCCACATCTACCAAGTCGCCATCCCGTTTGGGGTGTGCTGCGCGCGCCCCCGGACGTCGTTTGCCTCCGGGCGTCCGTATTGCTAGGCCGCGCTAGGCGGCTCAGGCGTGAACTCGCGCCGGAGCACAACAGCCAGGTCCGCGGCACGCACACCGACGATCTTGCCGCCCAGCTTCACGACGGGAAGGCCGACGCGCCGCCGCCACTGGGCGTTGTGCACGGTGCGCGGAGCAAAGCCATACCGCTCAACCAGCACACTCATCGGGACGATCTCCTCCAAGTCCGCCATCGCCACTCCCTCCTTGCCGCTCCAGCTATGCTCCGTGTGCCGTTGTGAGCAGTTTAGTGTCGCTGCGCGTATATTCAAGGTAATTCCGCGCCAC
>Ga0070695_100001950_pt1 | contig 11705 bp, 10 predicted proteins | sample KBSK1252metaG_FD_65471 | JGI IMG/M metagenome (GOLD analysis project Ga0070695, IMG submission 65471) | Corn, switchgrass and miscanthus rhizosphere microbial communities from Kellogg Biological Station, Michigan, USA - KBS K1-25-2 metaG | ecosystem: Host-associated > Plants > Roots >...
GAGCCGCGCGTGCCCCAGAAACGGACCTTCACGAGGTTGGCGTCGCCCGGTCGCGCTCGGAAAGACCGCTCTCAGGAGACCTGGACATACCTTCGTCGCCGGGCTTGGGCCAGGTGTGCTTCATGGAGTCGAGCGTCCACTCGAGGTCGTGGACGCTTCGGCGCACCGCCGCGACGACCTTCGGATCGAGATGGGCTCCGGCCATGCCGTCCATGATCTCGAGCGTCTTCTCGAGCGTGTACGCCGGCTTGTAATAGCGCGGCGCGGTGAGCGCGTCGAAGACGTCGGCCGCGGCCACGATCCGCGCGCCGAGGAGGATCCGCGCTGCCGGCAGGCCCCGCGGATACCCCTTGCCATCCATGCGCTCATGATGCTGAGCCGCGATGACCGGAACGTCGCGCATGTCCTGCGGGAACACCAGATGCGCGAGGAACTCGCCGGTCTTTTGGGCGTGCTCCTTCATGTACTCGAACTCGGCTTCGTCGAGCTTGCCCGGCTTCAGCAGGAACTGGTCACGAACCGCGATCTTGCCGTAGTCGTGGAGCAGCGCGGCGGCACGAAGCTTCTCGAGGTCGATACCCTCCAGGCCGAGCGCGCGTCCGATCACTTCGGCGTACCGGGTCACGCGCTGGCTGTGACCGGCGGTCTGCTGATCGCGTGCGTCGATCGTCACAGCGAGCGTCTCGATCATCGTCGTCCACAGGCGCCGCTGCTCCGCGATCAACTGCGCATTCTCGACGGCCACGGCCGCGGAAGCGCCGAGCGAGCTCAGAGCCTCCTCGTCGTCGGCGCTGAACACACCGCCGCCGTTCTTGTTCACGACCTGGAACACGCCGATCACGCGCCCGTTCTGTCCGGTCATCGGAAACGTGAGAAGGCTCTTGGTGCGGTAACCGGTGCGCTGATCGGGCTCCGGATTGAAGCGAGGATCGTCGTAGGCGTCGTTGATGTTGACCGCGTCGCCCGTCGCCGCGACCAGCCCGGCGATGCCGACGCCGATCGGCTGCCGTATCTCCCCGGCACCCGTGCCGAGGGCGACCCTCGACCAGATCTCGCCTCGTTCGCGATCCACGATGAAGATCGTGGCGCGATCGGCGTCCAGAAGCTGTGTCGTGGTGGTCGCCATGTCGCGGAGAAGCGCGTCCAGGTCGGTGATGGACATGAGCCGGCGGGTGACGTCCAAAATGAGATCGAGCTTCGACCCAGCCGTCACTTTGCGTTCGGTCTTGCGGCGCGGCGTGGCGCGGCGGTCGGCCCGGCGGCGCTCGTCGGTCATCAGTTGTCGATGGGGATGTGTTCGAGGACCGGGCCGACGGTCTCGGCGATCTGCTCGAGCAGCATCTGGTCACGCCGTTCGAACGCGCCGTTCCTCTTGTTCAGGGCCTGGATGACGCCGACCACGCTCTGTCCGTCGCTTCCCCATACCGGGACGACGAGCATGTTGAGCGTTCGGAATCCGGTGCGCAGGTCGACGTTGCGATCGAAGCGCGCGTCCGCGTACGCGTCGGGCACGTTGATCGTCTCGCCGGTGAGCGCCGACTGTCCGGCGAGACCCTGGCCGAGCGGGAGTCGGATCTCGGTCGCCGTGCGCTGCGCGACCCGAGCCCAGAGCTCGTTGCGCTTCCCGTTGACGATGTAGACGGTGCATCGCTCGGCATCGACCGCCTGTGAGCAGAGATCCACGAGTCCTCGGAGATACGCCTCGCGGTCCTTCTGTACCGCGAGATGCCCGAGCTTTACGAGGACGAGCGCGACCTTGTCGTCCAGCACGGCCTAGCGATACCCCGCGATGACCGCGCGACCGATGGGGAGGTCTGGCGCGGGCGCGGGCTTTGGTGTGGCGAACTGCCCGAGGCGATTGATCTGCCAGCACGGCACCGGCTCGGTGCGCCCCTTCACGAGGACGGCACCCAAGTCGACGGCCTCCACGTCGTCGCCGATCTCGCTAAGCGTCTCGCCGGAGATCGCGACCTGGTCGCGGCGCGCGATGTCGGCTGACGTCAGCCGCGATGCGACGTTCGCGGTATCCCCGATGACCGTGTACTCCATGCGTCCCTTCGCGCCGAGGAACCCGGCTACGACCGGACCGGTGTTGATGCCGAACCCGAACGAGACGTCCGGTCCGCCCTTCTCACGCTCGGAAACGATCCAGCGCTGCATCTCGAGCGCGCACTCGACGGCCTTGCGCGCCTGGTCCTTCACCTCGAGCGGCGCGCCCCACAGGACCATGATGTTGTCGCCGTTGTACTTGTTCACGGTGCCTTCATAGCGGTTCACGATGTCCACCATACCGTCGAAGTAGCGGTTCAGGTGGCCGAGGACAATACCCGGAGTCAATCCCTCGGAGATGCTGGTGAAGCCGCGGATGTCTCCGAAGAGCACCGTGACGCGCTTTTCCTCTCCGCCGAGCGCGAGCTTTCCTGCCTCCTCGCGATCGATGATCGTGCGCGCGACCGATGGCGTGACGAAGCGTCCGAACGTGTTTCGCGTGCGCGCCACGGTGATCTGCTCTTCGACCAGCATGTAGCCCTGCAGGATGATCCACCAGAACACCGCCGGGACCACATACGCGATCGAAGGCACCTCGACCGGACCGGCACCGATGGCCCCTTGGGTCTCGAGCGCGAATGCGACGTAGGCGCCGACGACGTAGGCCACGAGGAGCGCGAGCGCGACGATGAAGCCGTACAGCCGCCAGCGAAGGACGAGCAGGAGACCGGCGAGAGTGACGACGAGGAGCTGCACCTGGGTCGCGAGGTCGCTCTGCTTCAGGACCGGATAGCGGTTGGTGAGGATCGACTGCGCGGCGTTCGCCCAGATCTCGACGCCGAACATCTTGTCGCCACTCGAGTTCGGGACCGGGTAGCTGTCGGGCACGCCCGAGAGCGAGTGCGCGCCGATGAAGATGGCGCGGCCGGTGATGAGCTCGCGGGGGACCGTGCCGTTGATGACGTCCTTCATGGATACGACGCAGAAGTGGGACTTGTCGGTGCAATCCGACGGACCGTGCGCCGGCGGCGCGGCGTAATAGATCGACAACCCGCCGCGGCGGTCGATCGGCATCACGCGGTCCCCGAGCGGCGCGGGGACGGTGAGGATGTCGGCGGTGCGCCGCGCGCTCGAGAGGTCGGCCCGGACCTTCCTCGCGGCGCTGAGGAGCGGAAGCGAGTAGTAGGTCGTGCCGTCGGGCCCCTGGATGAGGAGCTGGCTGAAGCGGACCCGACCGTCCGGGTCGGGATGGATGTTCACAGCAGCGACGCCCGCGGCCGCGTCACGCAGGACGGCGATCGGTAGAAGGACGCTCGGATAGCGCTCGGTGTGATCTCCGATCGTCGCCTCTCCGGTGCCCTGCATCGCGAGGATGACGTTGCCGGCATCCCGCATGGCCCCGGCGAGCCCGCGATCCTCGTCGGGGTTCTGTGCGGAGTCGTAGAAGGCGATGTCGAACGCGACGACGCTCGGGCTCAGCGGCTTGAGGGCTCGCAGCAGGTCGGTGTAGGCCTGGCGCGGCAGCGGATAGCGGTACTGGTCGACCGTCTTGTCGTCGAGCGCGACGATGGTCACCTGGTTGGCAATGGGCGGGCTGCCGATGCGGATCGCCTCGTCGTAGACGATCGACTGAAGGGTCGTGTCGAGGAGCTCCGTCCGCAGGAGGAGCGCGCCGACGAGGACGGCGGCGAGCGTCAGGCCCGCGACGACGAGCCGCTGGCGCGTGTGGCGCTTCGTGAACACCCAGCGCGCCTCCTTCTGCCAGTCGGCGTCAGATTATGCGGTCGCTCGCTCGGCTGAGTACCCCCTTTAGGACCTGAATTGAGCGTCCAAAGTCCGCGATCGAGAGCCTTTCGATAGGTGTGTGGTCGTAACGGCTGTCGCCCGGACCGTACGCGACCATCGGACAGCCCCATGCCGGGAACAAGATGTTCATGTCGCTCGTGCCGCTCTTTTCCTTGAAGGTGGTCTCGCCGCCGGCCGCGGCGATCGCGCGCGCGAACGCACGGGCGAGGGGGCTCGTTCGCTGCGTGCGGACCGGATCTTCCCTGCCCTGCGTCGTGACGGTGATGCGCGTGCCTCCGTCTCGCTCGGCGAAGCGCGCGGCGGCGCTCTCGAGCTCGCCGGGATCCATTCCCGGCGGCACGCGGTATCCGATGCGAAGCCGCGCGCGCTCGACGAGTCCGTCGCCAATGCCGGCCTCGATGCCCTCGAGGCGGCAATCCAGTCGATCGAACGAACGCGGCGCGCCTGCGCGGGCGGTCGTCGAATCCCGCACGCGCTCCCACACGGCGAGCGCTTCCTCAGCGACGGTCGCTCCCGGAGAGGCGCCGTGTCGCGCTTCGCGCGTGAGGCTCACGTCGAGCGTGAGCCGGCCCTTGTAGGCGACGGTCACCGCGTCCCATCCCGACGGCTCTCCGATGACGCACCAGTTCGGCGCGGCGTGCGTCGCGCGATGCCGCGCGCCCGCGCTCGTCGGCGACTCTTCTTCGACCGCGCCGACCACCGTGACGCGCACGCCCGCGACGGGATCGGTCGCCGCAGCGACGAACGCGGCGAGTGGGCCTTTCGCGTCGACCGCACCGCGTCCGACGAGCTCGTCTCCCTCGATGCGCACCGGAATGTCACCCGGGACGGTGTCGATGTGGCCCAGGAGCATCACGTGGACCGGTCCGTCGCCGATCTCGCCGACCGCGTTGCCGGCATCGTCGACGCTCGCGCGAAAGCCGCGTTCCCCCATTCGCGCGACGAGCCACTCGACCGCGTCGCCCTCGCGGCGCGACACGCTGGGAATCTCGACGAGGCCGCGAACGAGCGCGAGGTCCCCTTCGCTCGGCCTCACCCCAGGGCCTTGGCAGATGCCGCGAGGACGCGATCGATCTCGCTCTCCGAGATGACGAGCGGAGGCAGGAAGCGCACCACGGTCGGCCCGGCGCCCAGCGCGAGGACGCCCTCGTCCTGCAGCGCGCGCAGGGCGCTCCCCGCGTTCTCCTTCAACTCGACGCCAACGAGCAGGCCGAGGCCCCGGACCTCGCGGATGCGATCGCTTCGGATCCCCCGGAGGCCCTCGACGAGCTGCGCGCCACGCTCGCGCGCGTTCGTCGCCAGATCCTTCCGGCGGATCTCGCCGATCGCCGCGATCGCGGCGGCGCACGCGAGGGGATTTCCTCCGAAAGTCGTCGAGTGGGATCTCTTGGTGAGCTCGCCGACCTTGCGCGAGAAGGCGACCGCGCCCATCGGCATTCCCCCGGCGATCGACTTCGCAAGGCACAGGATGTCGGGCACCAATCCGTATTGCTCGATCGCGAAGAGCGTGCCCGTACGGCCGAACCCGGTCTGGACCTCGTCGACGATCAGGAGCGCCCCGCGCTCCGCGCAGAGCCGTGCCGCCTCCTGCGCGAACGGATGGGTGGCCGGGCGCACGCCGCCCTCTCCCTGAACGAGCTCGAAGATGAAGGCGGCGGTGTCCTGGGTTATGGCCGCGTCAAGCGCCTCGGGCTTGTTGAACGGGACGTGCGAGAAACCGGGCACGAGCGGCCCGAAGAGATCCCGGTACTCCGGGCCCCAGGTCGCCGAGAGCGCGCCCATGGTCTTCCCGTGGAATCCGCGCATCGTGGCCACGATCCCGGTCCGCTTTGTCGCGGCGCGCGCGAACTTGAGCGCGCCCTCGACCGCTTCGGTGCCGCTGTTGCACAGAAACACTCGATCGAGCGTCGCGGGAAGGATCTCCGCAAGGACGTCGTAGAGCTCAGCGCGGCGGTCGTTGTAGAAGAGCTCGGTGCACGACGCGAGAGTCCGTGCCTGCTGCGCGATCGCATCGGCGACGGCGGCGTTCCCGTGACCGAGATTCGCCATGCCCTGACCGCCCACGCAGTCGATGTACGCACGTCCCTCGCTGTCGAACACGGTCGCGCCTTCGCCGCGAACGAGCACCAGACCCCGCTTGGTGTAAAGCCCGGAGGTGTGCGCGTCCTCGGCCGCGATGAGATCCGCCGTCGACCGAACGGTCGTGCTCACGAGCGGATCACGGTGCGGATGCTCGGGTCTCCGCTCGCCGACCGGATGACGACCTCGTCCACGCCACCGTCGATCGCTTCGCGCGCCGCGAGGATCTTCACTTTCATGCGGCCGCGCGCCAGCGTTTCGGCCTCTTCGACCGTCGTCTCGGCGACGAGCGTTCGCGGATCGTCGGGATCGCGCAGCAGGCCGGGCACACTCGTGAGGATGATGAGCGCGTCGGCGTCAATGGCCACGGCGATCGCGGCCGCCACACGGTCGCCGTCGACATTCAGGGCCTGCTGCTCGGTCGAGAGCGCGAGCGGCGCGATCACCGGCACGCGTCCGGCGCCGATGAACTGCGTGAGCAACGGAAGGTTCACCGCTTCGACCTTTCCGGTGTAGTCGTCGCGAAGCAGGATGGTCTTCCCATCGCGCACCGAACGCACGTCCTTCTTTCGCGCGACGAGCAGACGACCCGAGATCCCGGAGAGTCCGACCGCGTCGATCCCGCGCTGCTGGAGCTTCTCCACGTAGAGGAAGTTCTCCACGCCGAGGGCGGCCATCGCGAATATCTCGAGCGTCCGTCGATCGGTGCGGCGGCTCTCGTGGCCCGACGGTGAGATGACGGTCTCCTGAGGATGGGCAAGCGCCGCAGCGAGCTTGTTCGTCTCGCCGGATGCGCCGTGCACGAGCACGATCTCATCCGAGCGCGAGATGTCGGCGACCAGGTCGGCGACGGCGTCCCGATCGACTCCCGCGCTGCCGCCCGCTTTTACGACCGCGCGCAGCGTCACGGATGAAGGCCCACGAAGGTGAGCCCGGCCTGCTCGTCCATGCCGAGCGCGACGTTCATCGCCTGCACGCCGTTGCCGGACGCGCCCTTCACCAAGTTGTCGATCGCGCAGAGCGCCACGATCCGATCACCGCGCGGATCGAGCGCGAAACCCACATCGGCGAAGTTCGTCCCCGCGAGGAGCTTCGGCTCCGGGTAATGCCAGATGCCCGTGCGCTCTTTGACGATCCGGACGAACGGCTCTGCGGCGTACGCCTCTCGGTAGATCTTCCAGATCGCCTTCTCGTCCAACGCCGCTGTCGTGTAGACGTGCGCCGTCGCGAGGACGCCGCGCACGAGCTCGACCGATGTCACCGAGAGGTCGACGCGCAGGCTATCTCCGCCCAGGCGCAGCTCCTGCTCGATCTCAGGTGTGTGCCGGTGGCCCACCGGCCGAAACGAGCGCACCACGCCCGAACGCTCGGGGTGGTGGCTGTCCTCACCCGGCTCGCGACCCCCTTCGCTCGATCCGACCTTGCACTCGATCACCACGGGACGCGTCCGGTCCACGATCCCAGCGCGGTACAGGGGAAGGAGCGCCAATATCGACGCGGTCGCGTTGCAGCCCGCCCCCGTGATCCGCTTCGCGTGACGGATCTCGCTTCGATGAAGTTCCGGGATGCCGTACGTCCAGCGATCGAGGACCGTCGGCCGCGGGTGTGGCGAGGCATACCAGCGGTCGTAGTCCGCGGGATCGCGGAGGCGATGATCGCTCGAAAGGTCGATGAGGATCGTCGCGCGGTCCTCGAACTCGTGCGCGCGATGCGCTCCGTTCGCTAGAGCGAGGAACAGCACGTCGCATTTGCTCACGTCCTCGTAGTGCACGAAGGAAAGGCTGGTGCGCTTTCTCAGATTGGGATGTGCCGCGCTCACGGGCTTGCCGGCCAGGGACTCGCTGCCGGCGACGATCTCGTCGACCTTCGGGTGGCTCAGCAGGAGACGCAGGAGCTCGCCACCCGCGTACCCGGCGGCGCCGATAACCCCAACCTTCACCTGGCGGCTCTCGCCACCTCGAGGACGTAGTCGATGACCTTCGCGGGAATGTTGACGCCGGTCGTGTCGATGGAATTGCGGAACTCCATCGTGTAATTGACCTCGTTCACCAGGAGTCCCTCCGGCGCCTCGAGGAGGTCGATCGCGACGACGCCGCCTCCGACGGCGCGCGCCGCGCGCACGCAGAGCTCGTTCAGCTCCGGCGTGACCGGGCAGTTCGAGGCCAGGCCACCGCGCGCCGTGTTCGTGATCCAGTGCTCGCTCGCGCGGTAGATCGCGGCGATGGTCTCGCCTCCGACGACGAATGCGCGGATGTCGCGCCCCGGCTTCTGGATGTACTCCTGCACGTAATAGATGGAGTGAAGGTAATTGCCGAGGACGTCCTTGTGCTCGACGATCGCCTCGGCCGCCTCGCGATCGTTCACCTTCGAGACAAGGCGGCCCCACGAGCCGATGAGAGGCTTGAGCACGACGGGATAGCCGAGCTCCTCGATGGCCACGAGCGCCGACTCGGGTGTGAACGCAACGCGCGTCCGCGGGCTCGGCACGCCGTCGCGAATGAGCCGCATCGTCGTGAGCAGCTTGTTCCCGCAGATCTCAGCGACCTCGTAGCGGTTGACCGTCGGCACGCCCCAGGCGTCGAAGACCGAGAGCGCGTAGAGAGCGGTGCCGTGCTGGATGCAGCGCTCGAGGATCACATCGACGCCGAGCTCGGGGCGCTGCTCGACGGCAAGGACCAGCTCGCGGTCGTCGATGATCTTCGTTTCGACGCCTCTCGACTCGAGCTCGCCGAGGAGGAGCTTCTCCTCCACCCGCACGCGAGAGAGAAGGACACCGACTCGAGGACTATTCACCCCAGTCCTCTTGCGCCTCCGGAGCGAGGGCGAGCGCGAGCGGCGCGGTCTCTTTCACCTCGAGCTCGGCGCCGCAATCGGGACAGGACACGATCTCGCCTTTGACGGCGTCGGAGCCGACGGTGACCTCGGCATCGCACTCGGGGCACTTCGCCAATTTGTTCCCTCCTCCCAGTACGTGAGAAGGGAAGCCTAACGAATCAGTCGGCGCTCGCGGCGGCCGCAACCATCACGCGCGCCCCCGCTTTGTCCTCATACATACGCGCGTCCGCCGTGCTGATGAGCGCGTCGGCGTCGCGTCCGTCGATCGGGAACCACGCGATCCCGAATGAGGCGCGCGGCAACTCGTTCGATTTGCCGGCCCACATGTAGCGCTCCTCGCGGAGTCGCGTCGCGATCCGGCCCACGATGGCCTGCGCCGGGAGCGAGCCCGCGCGAGGCAGAAGGAGCATGAACTCGTCGCCTCCGAAGCGGGCCACCACATCCTCGGGACGGGTCGCCTGTCGCATCGCCCGAGCGAGCGCCTTCAGAACTTCGTTGCCGACGAGGTGACCGGCGGTGTCGTTCACGCCCTTGAGGCCGTCAAGGTCGCACATCACCACGGCGAAGGTCTCGCCGTGCCTCGTCGCATCGGCGATCTGCACTTCGAGACGCTCGAGGAGGCTGCGGCGGTTGAGTACACCGGTGAGGTCATCGTCGCGAGCCAGCCGACGCGTCTCGGCGAGCAGCTCGGCGTTCGCGATCGCGATCGCCGCCTGCGCCGCATAGAGACGGACGAGGCGCCGCGTCTCTTCGGTGAAAACGCGCGGCCGCGAGACGTACGCCGTGAGCGTTCCGACGATCTCGCCGTGCGCGATGAGCGGGGCTGCGATCGCCGACGCGATCAGGCCGTGCAGCGCAGGGTTGCTGTCGGGGTGGCCACGGTAGTCGCTCGCCACGACGACGTCGCGCGTCCTCAGGCCCTCGAGCGCGATTCCCCGAAGATCCTCGCCGACTGAGGAGCGCAGGCCGAGCGCGGGGGCGTTGTGAACGGCGCGGACGACGAACCCCTGGCCCTTTTCCTGGAGGGCGACCATGGCGCCGTCGGTGCCGGTAAGTGCGCTCGCTTCGCGCGCGATCAGGCTGGCGAGCTCTTCGAGCGACAGCTCGCCTGCGGTAGCGAGCCCGACGTCGTAGAGGATGGCGAGCTCCTCCGCGCGGCTGCGCTCGCGCTCGCCGAGCTGCCAGTTCGTGTACAGCGCAAGTCCGGCCCTCGTCGCGAGGACCAGCACCGTCAGCGCGACCGCGCCGTCGATCAGATCCGCAAAGCGACCGGGGACCCTCTGGATATCCGTGTAGACAAGGAGGAAGGAGCACGCCGCGGCGACCACGCCGGGCAGGACCATGCGCGAGAGATGGGTGGCCGCCGCGGAGGCGCGGTTGTTCCGACCGTCCTCGCGTTCCTCGACCCATTGCGCGCCCGCGATGCCGATCGCCCCGACGCCGATGAGCCACAGGACATCCACCGGCGTTCCCGCCTTGAAGGTCCCCTCGACGTTCGCCGGAAGGTACAAAACGAACGCGAGCGCATTCAGGCCGAGCCCGAAGAACAGCGAGGTGACCGCGCCGCGCGGCTCCGACTGCGGCATGGCCCACACCGCCGAGAGCGCAACGGCCGTCGCCGCGACATACAGGAGCGGATAGAGGACAGCGACCGCGGACGCCTGCGGGTCGCGGGCGACGACCATCGCGAGCGCCGTCGCCAGGAAGAGCGTCACCGCCGCGACCACCGTCAGGACGACCGCCCCAACGTCGAGGACGAGCGCGTAGAGCGTCAGCTTCTGACCGTGGTGGCGAAGCAGGAGCACGAGCGCGATCGTCCACACGGGCGCCGCGGTCATGAAGCCGAGGTCCGCGATGAGCGTCGACGGCATCACGACGCCGCCGACCTCGCTGGCGTCGCGCAGGAACTGTCCGAGGAGCCAGGACAGCGAACCGGCCGTGAGGAGCAGCCAGACCATGCGATCGTTGCCGCGGGAGTGGCGCACCGCGCGAGCGGTGCCGAAGATCGCACCGATCCCGGCCGTGGTCCACGCGAAGTTCGCAACGACGCAGCGCGCGAACTCGTCCGTGAGCAGCTGTTCGACCGCGTAGACGAGCGCGGCTCCCAGGATCAGCGCGGCGTACCGCGGCATCGTCCCGCGCGGGTGTGCAGACAGCAGTTTTCGTATCACGCTAAAGACGCTAGGGACACGAGGCCCTCGCGGGAACGCCCAGAACGTACTGATCGCGGGCTCTGCGGGGGACGCGAACGGGGGAATTCGATGGATCGTCTCCCCCATTGGCGTGAGGACCCGGACGAGTGGGCTAGCTTGAGGTGATGACTCCCCCGCTGTTACTGACGATCTTCGACGCTCTCGTTTTCATCGTGGTGGTCGCGCCGCTGGTGCTTCTCGCGCGCCAGCGGAACGCGATACCGAAACTCCCTTCGTTCGCGGAGGCGATCGCGCTCCCGCGGCTCTCAGTGGTGATCCCTGCGCGAGACGAAGGCTCGGCGATCGGGCGCGCCGTCAGGTCGCTCCTCACGCAGGACTATCCGAGCTTCGAGGTCATCGTCGTCGACGACCGCTCGAGCGATGCCACCGGCGAGGTGCTGCGTGAGACCGCAGAGAGAGACGGCAGGCTTCAAGTGCTGCGCGTCGACGAGCTGCCGGCGGGGTGGCTCGGCAAGAACCACGCGCTCTGGCGAGGCGCGGAGCGCGCGAACGGGGAGTGGCTGCTCTTCACCGACGCGGACGTGGTCTTCGCGCAGGGGGCGCTGCGCCGGGCCGTCGCCTACGCGGTCGGCGAGAAACTCGACCATCTGACGCTGGCGCCACGCCTGGTCGCGCGCGGATTCGCGCTCCGCGCATTCGTCGCTTTCTTCGGCTACGCCTTCATCGCGCTCTGGGGCGCGTATCTCGCGAACGATCCAAAGAGCAAGCGCGGTGTCGGGATCGGCGCGTTCAATCTGATACGCAGGGCAGCGTACGAGCGGATCGGCACCATGCGCGCGCTCT
>Ga0070695_100001951_pt1 | contig 11705 bp, 8 predicted proteins | sample KBSK1252metaG_FD_65471 | JGI IMG/M metagenome (GOLD analysis project Ga0070695, IMG submission 65471) | Corn, switchgrass and miscanthus rhizosphere microbial communities from Kellogg Biological Station, Michigan, USA - KBS K1-25-2 metaG | ecosystem: Host-associated > Plants > Roots >...
CGATCCGCCTCCCCACTCCGGCGATCGCCGGCTCCCGGCGACAATCGGCCAGTACAGGATTCTGCGCCTCATCGCCGAAGGAGGGATGGGCGCCGTCTACGAAGCCGAGCAGGAGCGGCCGCATCGCAAGGTGGCGCTGAAGGTCATCAAGGCCGCCTGGGCGCAACCCGACCTTCTCCACCGCTTCGCGCAGGAATCGGCGGCCCTGGGACGGCTCCAGCACCCGGGCATTGCCCAGATCTACGAGTCGGGCACGGCCGAGACGAGCTTCGGCCTGCAGCCGTACTTCGCGATGGAGCTGATCCACGGCGAACCGCTGACGGAGTACGCCGACGCGCGTCGGCTCGATCTGCGCAAGCGGCTGGCCCTGGTTCAGCAGGTCTGCGGCGCCGTCGAGCACGCGCACCAGCGCGGGATCATCCACCGCGACCTGAAGCCGGCCAACATCCTGGTGGACGAGCACGGCCAGCCCAAGGTGCTGGACTTCGGGCTCGCGCGGATGACCGACAGCGACGCCCAGGCGACGCGGCAGACGGACATGGGGCAGGTGCTGGGGACGCTCGCCTACATGAGCCCGGAGCAGGTCCAGGGGGATCTGCTCGAGGTGGACACGCGGACCGACGTCTACTCCCTGGGCGTCATCCTCTACGAGCTCCTCGCGGGAAAGAGACCCTACGAGATCGGAAGGACGCTGCCGGACGCCGTGACCACGATCCTGCGCTCGGATCCGCGTCCCCTCGCCTCCGTCAGCCGCACCTACCGCGGCGACGTCGACACCATCGTTTCCAAGGCGCTGGAGAAGAACAAGGAGCGGCGCTACGCCTCGGCGGCGAGCCTCGCCGAGGATCTCCGCCGGTACCTCGACGATCAGCCGATCGTGGCCCGCCCGCCCAGCACCGGCTACCAGCTCCAGAAGTTCGTCCTCCGCCACAAGGCGCTGGTCGCCGGAACGGCGGCGGTCTTCCTTGCCTTGTCGTTGGGCGTGGTGGCCGCCACCTGGCAGGCGATCCGGGCGCGACGGGAGGCGGCGCGCGCCACGGCCATCAACAGCTTCATGACGCAGATGCTGACGGCGGCCGACCCCCAGGAGGACGGCTCCAAGGACGTCACCGTGGCCGAGCTGCTCACTCAGGCCTCCGAGAAAGCGGACAAGACGCTCCAGGGGCAGCCGGAAGTCGAGGCGGACGCCAGGATGATGCTGGGAGCGACGTTCTATTCCCTGGGGAAGCTCGACCAGTCCCTGAAAGAGCTGAAACGCGCGGTCGCGTTGCGAGAATCCGGCGTGGGGAAGAACACCGACGCACACGCCCAAGCGCTTCGCGAGCTAGCCGCCTCGCTCGACTCGAACGACGATCTCGCCGAGTCCGCGGACGCCTATGAGCGCGCGGGGAAGATCCTCGCCGCGCTCGGTCCATCGCACGCCCGCGACCTGGCAATGAACTACGACTCGCTCGCCCGCGTCCGCATGGAGCTGTCGCAGTTCGAGGAGGCGGATCGCTGTCTGAAGCAAGCCGACACCATCTTACATGGGCTGCCGGGCGATCACGCGCTCGACCGAGCGGAACTCCAGGGCAATCGCGCCGCGCTGGTCAAGAACTGGAAGGGAGACCTGGCGGAGGCGGATCGGCTCGCGACCGCGGCGGCGGCCACCTTCCGCGAGCACGGTCGTCGCGTCTCCCTGGCAACTCAGCTGAACGACCTGGCCGTCATCAAGATGGAACGGGAGATGTATGACGCCGCCATCTCGGTCTATGAAGAGGCGCTGACGATCGAGCGCGCCGAGCACGGCGAGGAGCACCCGGCGACCGCGCGCGTGCTGGAGAACATGGGCAACGTCTACTACACGACGGGAGATCTACCGAAAACCTTGGCGCTCCTCCAGCAAGTCTTGACCATCCGGGAGAAGGTCTTCGGCGCCGACAGCTTCCCCGCCGCACGGACTCGCTTCAACATGGGAGCCGTCGCCCTGAAGAACACCGAGTATCGGCGCGCCCTGGACATGACCGACGCCGCCATCCCGGTCTTTCGCAAGAATGTCGGCGACCAGAGCACCGAAGTTGCCGTGGCTCTCAGACAGCGTGGCAGCTGCCTCAAAGGGCTCGGCGATTTGACCGGAGCGATGAGCGACTACAGGGCGTCGCTGGCGATCTACGACGCGACCGGTGCCCCCACGGTGACCGGACGCCTGATGACGCTTCTCTCCATCACCAAGCTGCAATGCCAACAGCGAGATCGGGGCGGTGCTGCGGCCACCGCTGCCCGCGCCACGAGCGTGCTGGACCGGGGCAACTCCGACCACGCCGGATGGATCAAGAAGTTCGACGACGAGCTCGCACGCTGCGGTCCCTAGGCCGAGTGTGGGCAGGCTGGTGCGCGATCAGCGAGGAGCTACCCGGCCACCGCGTGCGCCACGACTTCGATTCCCCGCCTCGCCCGCAGCGTGAGCAGGGGCATCGGGGTCACGACGGCGCCCGGTGCGAGCTGCAGGCGGAAGCGACGGCGCAGCGTGGCCAGCAGGATCTGCGCTTCCATCAGGGCAAAGCCGTTTCCGATGCAGATGCGGGGGCCGCCGCCGAAGGGAAAGTACGCGAAGCGATCGAACGTGGCCGACGGTCCGGAAGCACCGTCGAAACGGTCGGGGTGGAAGCGCTCGGGATCGCGGAAAAGATCAGGGCGTCGATGTGTCGCGTAGGGAGTGACGATCACGAAATGACCGCGCGGGATCGACACGCCCAGGATGCGGTCCGGCGCCTCGGCCCGGCGGGCCACGATCCAGGCGGGCGGGTAGAGGCGCATCGCCTCGTGGACCACGCGGCTGACGAGGGGCGCGCGGCCGAGCGCATCCGCTGTGATCGGGCCGTCCTCCAAGGCGGCCAACTGCTCGCCGAGCCGGTGATCGACGTCCGGGTGGCAGGCCAAGAGCCACCACGTCCAACCGAGCGCCGCCGCCGTCGTCTCGTGTCCGGCGAGCAGCAACGTCAGCACCTCGTCGCGTAGCTGCCGGTCGCTCATCCGCGTACCGGTTTCGGCGTCCTCGGCCGCCATCAGAAGGTCGAGGAGATCGGTCGGCCGGTCGGCGCCCCCGGGCGCGCTTCGACGCTGGACCACGATCTCGTCGACGATGCGATGCAGCTCGTCGATGGCGAGGCGGATCCGGCGGTTGCCGGCGGTCGGCCACGACAGCGGCAGCACCATCGGTGCAGTGATCCGGCGGATGAAGCGCTCGAGCATCACGTCGAGGTGACGGCCGATGGCGCTCGACTGCGCATGCGGGTCCGTGGAGAACAGGCAGCGTCCGACGATGCTCAGCGTGACCTGCATCATGTCGCGAGCGACGTCGAACGGCTCCGCAGTCGCCGCCTTCGCCTCCCAGCGGTCCCCCAGGGACTCCCCTGCCTGCTGCATGATCGTGCCGAACGCCTGCAGGTTCCGATGGTGGAACGCGGGTTGCGCGATCCGCCGCTGCTTACGCCAGAAGTCGCCCTCCGACGTCAGCAGTCCCTGTCCGAGGAACAGTCGCAGGCTGTCGAAGCCGCGCGTGCGCTTGCTGTAGTTCGGTTGGTTTTCGAGCAGCACGCGCTTGACGCCGTCGGGGTGGGTCACGACGTAGGCCTCCCCGCGAGGCCCCAGGTCGATCCGCGACACGTCTCCGATGCGCGAAGCCGCGACCAGCGTCGCCAGGGGATCGCGGCGCATGAGGGCGAGATGACCGATGAACGGAAGCGATCCCCTTAGCTTAGGTGCGAAGTCCTGCATCTTCGAGACCCGATAGGCCCATCTACTTCAAGCGCTTGACGATGTGCCAACCGAAGGGCGACTTCGCTTTTTCATAGGTCGCCATGCCGATCTCGCCGACTTGGAGCGGGAAGCCCGCGTCGCCGAAAGCGGGGACCATGCGGCTGCGGGGGTACTCGCCGGCCGCCGGAGCCACGCCGTTGTTGGCCATCGAGTAGATCCCAGGCGCGGAATCATCGGTGTACTTCTTGACGAGCTCGTCGAAGTTCTCTCCCTGTTTCGCCCGCGCGAGGACCTCTTCGGCCAGTTTCTTCGCCTCCTCTTGCGTGCGGGTGATGTTCTTGCCGGGAACGCTGCCCGTAAAGCCGATCAACACGTGCTGAATCGTGATGTGGTCGGGCTCTTTCGTCCCCGCTGCGGTAGGCGACGGCGCCGTCGCCGGCTTAGGCTCCGAGGGATTCGGGGCGGCGGCGAGAAGCAGCAGCGCGCTGAGCGAGATCGCAACTGTCGTCGGGTGCATGGATTCCTCCGAAGTGTCGGCTTGAATAGTCGCAAGACTCTAACACTTGTGGGGCGGCCAGCGATTCGCTGGTTGAAGTACAGACCGCCATACTCTGCTCGATGCGGCTTCCGGCCGTCCTCGCCGTCGTCTCGCTGGCGCTCGGCAGAACAGAGAAATGGCGCCGGGAAGAAAGTGCGGCCCGACCGCGCAGCCCGTGCAACGTATCCTCGAATGCCCGACGCGAGGGTCTTCCGTTGCCTGGGCTCGATTTCCCACCGAATCCGTTGCCCCTTCGAGTCCCCTGCAATCCCCTACACTCCCCTGGAGTCCCCCCCAATCCTGGAGACATTTTGGAGGGAGGTCTGGTCCCGAGCATCGAGGTTTCTGGGCAACCGGCCGTCTCTCTGTAACCTTTCCCAGCCGTTTCCTCATTCCTGGTTCGTATGGAACACTCACTCACCGCCCGAGGGACGATGTCGTCTCCAGGGAAGGATGACCAATGAACCGATCGAAGGGGACTGCATTCGGGATTGCCGCCCTGGTGTTCTTCTTGTTCGCTCCCGTCAGTGCACAAGACCTCGAAGGCCGCTGGAGCGGGCGCATGGAGCCAAAGAATCTCTCGGCCGAGATCGAGATCGATCTTCAGCGCACGGGGACGTCGTGGAACGGCGTGATGACCTTTCGCGCGGGCCCGGACGGCGGCGCTCTGCCCGTAGAGGAGTTGCATGTCGAGGGCGATGCCGTGTTCCTGCGCACCCGGCTCGAAGGGGCCGACGTCAGCCTGCGCCTGGCTCTCGACGACGCGCTCTTGCTTGGTTCCGTTCGGGTGACGGAGGGCGGCCGCGTGCTGGCCGAGGGGCCCGTGGGGCTTGCCCGCGCCTCGGACGCGAAGGCAAAGGAGAACTTGACGCTCTGGCTCGATGCCCAGGGCTCTCCCATCGACGCCGGGCGGCGGCGCTCGGTGATCGAGCGCGCCGTCGGGTTGATGCTGACGAACTACGCCTTCGAGGACCGCGCCAAGCAAGCCGCGGCCGACGTGCGCGAGCGCACGAAACGCGGCGAGTACGACTCCGTCACCACCATGGCGCGGCTCGCGGAATTGCTGGGCCGATACCTGGCCGACGCCACTTCCGATCGTCATGTCCAGGTCAAGCTCGGCAGCGAGCGAGTTCCCGATCCCTTGACGGCCGTCGTGGAGACGAAGGAAGATCTCGCGCGTCTTCGGCGCGATGCGGAGGCCGAGAGCTTCGGCATCGGCGCCACGCGCGTGCTGGACGGGAACGTCGGCTACCTCGAATTGAAGCGCTTCTTTCGGGCCGAGCTGGCGGGCGACGCGCTGGCGGCGGCGATGCAGAAGCTCGCGAGCACCGATGCATTGATCGTCGATCTGCGAGCCTGCCGGGGCGGCGACCCCGTGATGGTCGTGCTGGTCGCCAGTTGGTTCTTCGACGGCCGGCCGCGGCACTGGAACGACATGCTTCGCCGTTCCGACAACACCACGACGCAGATGTGGACCGCAGCCTGGCTGCCCGGCGCGCGCTATGTTGACAAGCCGATCTACGTTCTGACCGCGCAGCGGACGTTCTCCGCCCCTGAGGGTCTGGCCTACGAGCTCCAGCAGACGCGGCGCGCGACGATCGTGGGCGAGGTGACGGGGGGTGGAGCGCACCCCGGCGCGTGGTTTCCCATCGACGATCGGTTTGCGATCTTCATCCCGCTCAGTCGCTACGTGAGCGGGGCGTCGGGCGGCGACTGGGAAGGCGTCGGAGTCAAGCCCGACGTTGTGTGCGAGGCGTCGGAAGCTCTGGAACGCGCGCATCAGGCTGCACTGGCGAAGCTCGGTCGAAAGTAGCCAATGAGTCAAGACATGGGGCGCTCGTGCGGGGACTGCGGCGCCGGCCTTCCCCCGAACTCCGATCAGTGCCCGGCCTGCCTGCTGCGGCTGGGCCTGCACACGCCGGGGAACAAGAAGGCGGTCCCCATCAGCGAGCTGGCGGTGCTGTTCCCTCAGCTCGAGATCCTGGACATTCTCGGCGAAGGGGGCATGGGGGTCGTCTATCTCGCGCGCCAGCGGAAGCTGGAACGCCTGGTGGCCCTGAAGATCCTCCCCCGCGAGCTGGCCGCCGATCCGGCGTTCGCCGATCGCTTCTTGCGGGAAGCTCAGGCCCTGGCACGGCTCCAGCACCCGAACATCGTGTCTCTCTATGACTTCGGTGAGGCCGGCGGCTACTACTTTCTCGTCATGGAGTACGCGGACGGGCTCAATCTCCGGCAGATCCTGCTCCGGGGCGATCTGAAACCTCGCGAGGCCCTGGCCATCGTGCCCCAGATCTGCGAGGGCCTGCAGTACGCGCACGAAACCGGCGTCATCCACAGGGACATCAAGCCGGAGAACGTGCTCGTGGATCGCAGCGGCAGGGTGAAGATCACCGACTTCGGCCTGGCCAAGATCCTCGACCAAGCCGGCCCCAGCGTCACGATCACGGGTACCGGCCAAGTCATGGGGACACCTCAGTACATGGCACCGGAGCAACTGGCCAACTCCAACGTCGATCATCGCGCCGACATCTACTCTCTAGGGGTGGTGTTCTACGAGCTGCTGACGGGGAACCTGCCCAGGGGCCGATTCGAGCTGCCGTCCCGACGCATCGACGTCGACGTGCGTCTGGACGAGGTCGTGTTGCGGGCCCTCGAGCAGGATCCGGACCTCCGCTATCAGCACGCCCGTGAGCTGAAGACCGACGTGGCCACCGCCACGGGGCCGAAGGAGGTCGCGTCCGCTCCTCACGGCCCGCGCTGGCGATCCGCGCTCCGGTCGTTCCTCTGGTTCACGGGCGCATGGGTTCTGGCCGGTTTCGCATTCAACGCGGGTGCGGTCGCGCTGGCTGGAGCGGCGGTCGTCTTCGTGGCCATCGGACTCCTCGAGGCCCGCCGCCACTTCCCCACCTGGGCGAGATCGCCGCGGGGCCCCGGCCGCGTGGGCACCTGGCGGAGAGCCCTTGGTACCGTCGCTGCAATCGCCTTGCTCACCGCCAGCTTCGGACTCTTCTTCGTCGACGAGGTGAGCCGGTGGGAACGGTCGGCTGGAGGCTATGTCTCGAGCCCGCAGGAGCCTGAGAAGCTTCGCCGGGTCGGAGAGGACGGTCTGGGGGAACTGATGAGCCGGCTCCACGGCCCGCCCCGGGGGAGCGGGAAGCTGGTCGCGGTCCACGAGCGATCGGACGTGATGGACTGGCCCAAGATCTATCGGGCCCGCTTCACGTGGGTCGCGGCCGCCCTTTGTCTGGGACTGGGGATGTTGGCATTTGCCGGCGCAGCAGGTGCTCTTCAGCCGTTGGGGAGGCTCGCAGCTCCTCTCGTCAGCGTCTGCGCTCCGGCACTCCTCGCCCTTGTGGCGGCGAACGGAGGAACCACGATCTCCCGCTGGCTCGCGTCCCCGGTAGAGCTCGTCCCGCTCGTGTCCATCGCCGAGGTGGCGGGCGAGGTGTCCGCCGTTTCCGACAGACTCTACCTTGCCCTGGTGGAGACCGGGTCCATGGTGGACACACGGCACGTCTGGTCGGTCGGTGCGCCCGGTGCCGCGCAGCCGACCTTCGGCATGCAACTCCTCTCGGGACAGCCCGAGTCGCCCTTCGATCGCTGGAAGATCACGTGGATGGGCCCCAGGCGGACGTTCCCCCACTTGGTTCTCACTCTTGCCGGCCCCACGTCGGGAGACAGGACCGTGGTGAAGATCGACGCCGGGCGGGCTCACTTGGACGGCGAGGATGCCGCCCGATGGCAACGCCTCGGGAAGACCATGCTCGCGCGGGCGGGCCCAAGCTTGGAGCCAGGGCCCCAACCATGAACCGCGGCTTCGCGACGACCCGCTGGAGCGTCGTCCTCACGGCCAGAGGGGAGGATCCGAAGGGGCGCCAGGCGCTTGCCACTCTCTGCCAGGACTACTGGCACCCCATCTATGCGTTCATCCGCCGTCAAGGACACGGGGTGGAGGAGGCCCGAGACTTGACCCAAGGGTATTTCCTCCTCGTCCTGGAAAAGGGTCTTTTGCACGATGTTCGGCGGGCAGAGGGGCGATTCCGCTCCTTCCTGCTCGCTTCCGTGCGCCACTTCCTGTCCGACGCCCGGGATCGGCAGCGCGCTGCCAAGCGTGGCGGAGGCCGGTCCCCCATTCCTCTCGACGAGTCGGTCGCGGAGGAGAACTACCTGCGGGAGCCTCACACCGAGCTGACGCCGGAAGAGATCTTCGAGAGACGCTGGGCCTTCACGGTGATCGAGCGCGCGGTGCGGAGGCTCCACGAGGACGCCGAGAGGCGCGGCCGGCTCGGGCAGTTCGAGCGGCTGCAGGAGTTCCTTACTGGCGCGGGAGCCGGCACCTATCGCAAGGCCGGGTCCGACCTCGGCATGACCGAAGACGCGGTGAAGGTCGCCGTCCACCGGCTTCGGCACCGCTACGGCGAGATGCTCCGCAAGGAGGTCGAGGAGACGGTCGCCGATCCCGCCCAGGTCGATGGCGAGATCCGCTACCTCCTCGAGGTCCTCGGGCGTCGGTAACCAGCGCGAATGGACCCGTTCTCTTTGGATCAAGAAACGGCGATGCTGCGCGCCACTCGCTGATTCTCGCCGTCAATCCTTTGCGAAGTGCCGATGCCGAGTCCCTGGAGTCCCCTACTGTCCCTTGATGCCCCCGCAGTCGTGGAGACAGTGTGGAGACCCCTTTTCTCTATGCACAGGTGTCTCGCCGAAATGGGGTCAGACCACCTACTTTGTGTCTCCTCCGAGTCGTGGGCGGCTCCAACGTGCCGCCCGATCCTTGGTCGTGTCTCGCGGTGCGTTGAAGGCTGACGGCGTAATCGAGGGCGGTAGGCATTCCCACGCCTGCGGTGCGCGTTGAATGGCCAGGATCACATCATCGGGAAGGGCCTCGAAGTAGTCACCGCGTCGGAAGCTCGTGTAACGTCCGGCGATGTCGTTCGCCCGCTTCGGATCCGACTCGATCTTGAGACGAGCGCAAACAACATCGATGTGCCCCCACTGAAGCAGCGCGTCCGCGGCGGCCGCATACTCGGCGCCCACCTTCGATGCGAGGGCCGTCGCGACTGGGGCCGTCTCTCCGTTCTTGCTCAGCAAGGAAAGCCGGAGTCGGGCCGCCATGTTCGGTTCGATCCAGTCGATGCGGCCACGAACAAAGTCGGAGTCTTCGGGCTTGCTGAAGCCGACAAGAGCCGAGACCGCACGGAAGACGTCGTCCCCGGGCTTAGGTGGGTTTGCGAGCCGCTGCACCAGAACCCGCCGGACCACGTCCGATCGGCGCGGCCAAATACTCTCTGCCATGACCGCGGCATCAACGGTCGACCACGACGGCTCGGCAATCTTCCCAATCAGGTACTCCCGCCCCTTCACTGGCTCAAGGAACACCAAGACCGGCGCGACCGAGGTGCCGGTGTTCGGCAGCGGCGGCGCCGTCCTTTTGGACTCAGCTAGCCACTGACGGTACTGCCCGTCAAGACCTGGGATGATCCGAGGGCCGCGCTCGAATACCTCCTGCAGGCATCGGTAGTTGTGGTCCTTGTCCGCCAAGAGCGTCGGGAACGATTGCTCCCAGACGCTGTCCAGCGGACCAGTCTGGTACAGATACAAGCCAAACGTCACGACCTCGAATAGAGGGCCACTGCGCCAATCGCAAGCGGGTGTCGGGTCCACCGCCTTCGCCGCGGCCGCTGCCCAGACCCCCGACAAGAGTCCCTGGACCCCCCATAGGAGCAGGCCAAGCGCGATACGAAGTGGGCGACCCATGTGGCCTCGGTCCCAGGTCGGCTTTGCTCTACGCAGGCACGGCCAGGTTCTCTCGGAGTACCCGCGGATGCCGCGCGGCCACGCGAAGAAGGGCCAACGCCGGTCCCTCAGGGGTCCGCCGCCCTTGCTCCCAATTACGAAGCGTATGAACGCTGATCGCGAGCGCCTTCGCGAACTCCTGCTGCGTAAGGCCGGTGAATCGGCGCAGGGCGATGATGTCGTCGCCTCCCGCGATCTGCCCTCGCAAGATGCGTTCGCGCTGCGCCCGCGAAATGCCGCGGGCAAAATCCCGTGCGGTCAATTCCGGAATGTCGTCAGTGAGCGGCTCGGATCTTCCACGCTTCATATCTTCGCCTTTCTCTCCCTGTGGCCTCACGGGCACTTATGATGCGAACGGTCTCTTCGTCGCGCTCCGTGAAGACGACGACAATGAGCCCGCGCACGATTGGCCCGATGGCGACATATCGATCTTCTTCCTCCGAGTGGGCCGCATCGAAGACTTCCATGGAGTCCGCGGCTCCGAGCAGGAGGTCGGAAGCCTCTTCGAACGAGATCCCGTGTTTTTCGAGGTTTTCTCTGTTCTTGTCGACGTCCCACTCAACGCGCACGACATGCCTCAAATATACGCCGTTGGCTTAGTAAGTCAACGGACGACCAATTCGAGGAGGGTGGGACCAGCCTGGTGGAGGCGGCGGGAATCGAACCCGCGTCCGAAAAGGTTCGTACGGGAGCTTCTACACGCTTAGGCGACTCGCTTTTTTATCTCGCCTCGACCCCGCTGAGCGCCAAATGGGATCTCGGCCAGCCCGTGCATCTCGTCCCTCGGCTACGGGCGTCGCCTCGGGACCATCCCGACTTGTCGTCGCCTCGCTAAGCCGTTTCGGGAGAACCGCTCAGGAGACGCCGCAGCTTAAGCTGCGAAAGCCAGCGTGTTGTCGTTGGCTGTTTTATTTCCACCGGTTTAACGAGGTGAGTGGACCTCGGCGTGCTACTTCCGCCTCTGCCTTCCCGTCGAATCCAGTTCGCCCCCATCTCTCGAGGTTTCGGGGCAAGAGTTAACAGCCCCCGGGAAGGGTGTCAAGCGCGGGGGGGTGCGGCGGGCCCCAGTTGCGGGTATGCTCGCATCAATGAGGGGAGCGCCGCCCATCGGAGGCGCCACCCCACCGCACCGAACCATCTCGATCCAGAGAGGAGAGAAGAACTCCATGAAAGCCCGTGGTTTCTACGAAATCGTCGCCGTGGCCGCCATGCTCGTCCTGGCCGCCTGCGCCGAGACCGACGCCGGCATCACGGCCAAGGTCAAGTCCAAGCTAGCCGCCGACGACGTGGTCAAAGCCCACCAGATCGACGTCACCACGGCGGACCACGTCGTCTCCCTGACCGGGAACGTGGACTCCGAGGACGCCAAGCAGCGCGCCATCCAGCTCGCCCGCGAGACCAAGGGCGTGACGGACGTGCACGACATGATCTCCGTCAAGACGGCCGAGAGCACCGGCAATGCCCCCGACATGAACCGCTCGCCGGGGACCGTGCTGGATGACGCCACCATCACCATGAACGTGAAGACCAAGCTCCTGGCCGACGACCTGGTCAAGGGCACCCACATCGACGTGGACACCCGCGCCGGGATCGTCTACCTCACCGGCACCGTGGGGAGCGACGCCGAGCGCGA
>Ga0070695_100001952_pt1 | contig 11704 bp, 9 predicted proteins | sample KBSK1252metaG_FD_65471 | JGI IMG/M metagenome (GOLD analysis project Ga0070695, IMG submission 65471) | Corn, switchgrass and miscanthus rhizosphere microbial communities from Kellogg Biological Station, Michigan, USA - KBS K1-25-2 metaG | ecosystem: Host-associated > Plants > Roots >...
GTGAACGGATCGCGCGGCGGCTTCGGCAGCGTGCCGTAGAACTTCTGCAGCGCGGTCACCAGCCCGTCGAGTCGCGACACCGGCGTCAACGCGCCTGCGCGAGCTCCTGATAGAGAATCGCCGACGCGATGATGCCGTTGTGGAAGTTCGAGACGTCGAGCTTCTCGTTCGGCGCGTGCGCGTTCTCGTCGGGCAGGCCGACGCCGAACAGCACCGACGGCAGCCCGAGCTCCTCCTGAAACGTCGAGACGACGGGGATCGATCCGCCCTCGCGCGTGAAGACCGGCGTCTTGCCGAACCCCTTCTCGATCGCACGGCCGGCCGCCTGGACGAACGGATTGTCGTACGACGTCATCCACGGCTTGCCGCCGTGCATGCGCGTGACCTTCAGCTCCACGGTCTTCGGCGTGATCTTGTTCACGTACTCCTCGAACTGCCTGGCAATCTTGTCCGGATGCTGGTTCGCCACGAGCCGCATGCTGACCTTCGCCATCGAGACGGCGGGCAGCACGGTCTTCGCGCCTTCGCCGGTGAAGCCGGAGAGGAGCCCGTTGATTTCGAACGTGGGCCGCGCCCAGATGCGCTCGAGCGTGGCGTAGCCGCTCTCGCCGAACAGCTTGGGGATGCCGAAGTCTTTCTTGAACTTCTTCTCGTTGAACGGCAGCGAGGCCCACGCCTTCCGTTCCTCCTCGGTGAGCGGCACGACATCGTCGTAGAAGCCGGGAATCTTGACGCGGCCGCTGCGGTCCTTCATCTGCGCCAGCACCTGCGCGAGCACCATCGCCGGATTGGCGACGGCGCCGCCGAACGAGCCGGAGTGCAGATCGGTCTTGCTGCCGCGCAGATCGATCTGGAAGTACGCGAGCCCGCGCAGGCCGTAGCAGATCGACGGCACGCCGCGATCGAACATCGGCGAGTCGGAGATGACGACGACGTCGGCGCCGAGGGCGGCTTTGTGGGCCCGGATGAAATCGTCGAGGTGCTCGCTGCCGACCTCTTCTTCCCCCTCGAGGATGATCTTGATGTTCACCGGCAGGCGGCCGTTCTGCTTCAGGTGCGCTTCGATCGCCTTGAAGTGCATGAAGACCTGGCCCTTGTCGTCGGCCGAGCCCCGCGCGTAGATCTCGCCGTCGCGAATCGTCGCCTCGAACGGCGGCGACTCCCACAGATTGAGCGGATCCACCGGCTGCACGTCGTAATGGCCGTAGAAGAGAATCGTCGGCGCGCCGTCGGCGCCCAGCCAGTCGCCGTACACGACCGGATTGCCGGGCGTGTCGATGAGCCGGACGTTCTGCAGACCGATGCGCCGCATCTCGTCCGCGCACCATTCGGCGCAGCGCTTCACGTCGGCGGCATGCTGCGGCAGCGCGCTGATGCTCGGGATGGCCAGCAGCGCCTTGAGCTCGTCGAGGTAGCGATCGCGGTTGACGTTGATGAAGTCGATGACCTTGTCCATGGTGGCCTCAAACGGTGCGATCACAGCAAACTCCAGCGGCCATCTTCGTCGATCGCGGCGCCGTCGGATTTCAGTTTCTCCAGGTGAGCGCGGACGTTTTCGCGCGCGGCCGGCATCAGCGCCGGGGCGAGACCATCATAGATGGATTCCGCGATCGCCGGCACGTCCGTGTGGCCGGCGCGAAGGGCGGCAATCACCTGACGCTCGCGAAAGCGGCGATGCTCGAGGTAACCGGTCAGCAGCGCCCGCGGATCTTCCACGATCGGCCCGTGCGCCGGCAACATCCGCCGCGGATCGAGCGCGAGAATACGCTCGAGCGACGCGAGGTACTGCGCCAGATTGCCGCCGCGGCTCGAATGAATCATGACGCTGCTGCCGAGCGCCACGAGATCGCCGGTGAAGACCGAGCGGCTCGCCTCGTGCCAGAACGCCAGATGATCGGGGGAATGTCCCGGCGTATGCAGCACGGTCAGCGACTCGTCGGCCGCGGGAATTTCATCGCCGTCGCCGATCGCCTGCCAGCGCACGCGGTACCGCTCGTCCTGTCCGGGCCAGGGCAGCTTCGAAAAGGTCGCGCCGGGGTGCGCCGCGGCGAGCGCAGGCACGCCGTCCGCGTGATCGCGATGGCCGTGCGTCACGAGGACGCGATCGAGCCGCGCCTCCCGCGCCGTCAGCGCGGCCGCGAGGTCCGCGAGATGCTGCGGGTGGCCGACGCCCGCGTCGATGAGCACGGCGAGCGCCCCGGCAGATGACGTCCCGCGATCGCCGGCCAGCAAATACGTATTGTTGCCGGCACCGGTCATCGGACTCGGGTTGTGTGCGACGAGGAGGATCGGGGCGAGCACTCAAAAACTATAACGAAGTGCGACCATGAAATGAGAATTGCGCCGGTACTGCCCGAGAAAATCGTCCTCGCTCCCGGCAATGACGACGCAGGCGGCCGTCGCGCGCCAGTGCTGTCCGCGCGCCTGTGAGTACTCGGCTTTCGCATAGACACCGTTGCCGTTCTGCCGGACGGCGCTTTCGAACGCGACGCTCCGGTTCGGATCGATCGTATACGACGCGCGTGCGACGATCGCCCGTGTCATCCCGCGGTCCGGTGCGAACGTGAGCGGCGCGCGCCTCGCCGTCACCGCCTCGCCGGCGTATCCGCCGACCAGCACCCACTCGCCCGTCTGACGTTCGAGCTGCAGCACGTACAACACGTATTGATCCGTGCCCGGGGACGAGCTCGTGAAGTACGCCGCCTCGCCCTTGATCGTGAACCAGCGCGCCGGCACGGCGGCGTCCACGCCGTAGGCGCGAATCGACGGATAGATGCGGCGGATCACGATCAACGCAGAACCCGCAGAAACTGTTTTCAGCGAAACGGGTTCTGCGGGTTCCGCGAGTTCTGCGTTGATCGTCGTACGTACGTCGACGTTCGGCAAATGGTTGAAGCCGTCGAAGAACGACAGCGAGTATTCGATGGCGCTGCCGACGTGACCCCAGCGCAGTCCTGTCTGCGATCCTTCCGGCAGCGGCGTCTTCGCGTCGACGACGGGAATACCGCCCGCGAGCGCCGGAAGCGGCGCCCACCGCTGGTCGACGAGCGGCAAACGGCTCGGTGTGAACCGCGGAAGCCACACGACCTCGAACGTCTCCTGACCGAGCTGACCAACGGCGCGCGCGCCGGTCACGGCGAGGAGCTCGGTGTCGACGACGTTCAGAAAGTCGCGCGGCGCGAAGCGGTCCGTCGGCGTCACGATGTCGGCCTTGCCCCATCGGATGAATTGCTTGCCCACGTCGAGCGTGAACCGGCTGCGAGTCACGGTCGCCGTGAGACGCCGGATCGACAGGCGCGGACGCTTCGGAGTGCGATCGCTGAAGTCGAGCCGCCAGGAATCCTCCACGTGATCGTGCGAGCTCGCGCCGAAGTCGACCCCGCCCGCGAATTGAATCCACGGCGCTGGTTTGAAGAACACTTCCTCTCGCGCCAGGAACTCGGAGACGAGACGGACATCGTCGTTGGACGCGGCCTGTGGATAGACGAACGCGGCGCCCTCGAGAAACCCGCGCTGCGTCATGGTCTGGGCGCTGGCGCCCGCGGTCCACAGCACGAGCGCGCATACGGCCGCCGCACGCGTCATTGCCTGCGGATGGCCTGCAGCGTGAAATCGTCGTCCTTGAGCGGGACGTTGTAGGCGAGTTTGTCGAGAGTCAGGCGCGTGCGGCTGCCGCGTCGAAGATCGGCCATCTCCAGCTGCCGCGCCGTCCAGATGCCCTGCACGTTCTCGTAGTCGCCGTACGTCAGCCGGCGCACCGCCTGATCCTTGATGTAGTTGTCGATCCGCACGATCGAGTACGTATCCTTGCGAATCCAGACGATCGATCGCGTGTACTGCGACGACTTCGACTCTTTCGGCGTCGACTGGATCTTCCAGCACGCGGCGCCGTCAACCGGCTCCTCGCCTTCGAGCCGGTAGTCGTACTGGTTGACGTCGCGCTCTTCGAGGTCCTCGAAGCTGAAGTCGGTGCCGAAGAATCGCGTCGAACGATCCTGCAGCGCGATCCGGCGATCGCGCTCGAGCGCCGGTGTCCACATCCATTGATCGGACGCGCGGTCCGGATGGTTCACCACGAGCAGCGCGACCCCTTTGACCTCGGCGGGGGCGGTGAATCGCAGCACCGCCTTGCTGTTGCCGTGCGCGCCGATCCGCTCGAACGTCCAGCGCTTGTCGCCGATGTTGCCCTTCGCATCGAACACCTGCAGCAGCCCTTCGTAGCGATGCGACTTCGCATCGGTGCGCTTCTGCGCTTCTTCGACGATTTGGCGCGCGTTGTCGGCGCCGTGGACAGCGAGCGGCAGCAACGCCAGCGCGAGCCCCACCGGCGCGACCAGACCCACCCGACCCATCGGTCTTCTATTCATACTCGAGCGCCTCGACAAGCGAGCCGTGCACAGCCGACTCCGCGGGCCAGATCGCAGCGACGAACGCGGCGATGAGAATGGCCGGCACCAGCGCGAGCACGGTTCCAACCGGGAACTGGTAATCGAGCCGCAGGCCCGCGATGTCGTGACGCACGACCTGCAGCACGTAATAGAGGTTGATGGCGCCGAGCACGTAGCCGAGCACCAGTCCGAGGACGCCGATGCTCAGCGCTTCGATCCAGATCGTCCGCCGGATCTGTCCGTGCAGTCCGCCCACGGCCCGCAGCACGCCGAGCTCGCGGCGGCGATCGGTGATTGACACGGTCAGCGTGTTGACGATGCCGAGGATCGCCACGAGCACCGCGACCGCGATCTGCACCGACGTGAGACCGAACCACTGATCCGTGATCTTCAGGATGTAGCGCTTGATCTCGCCGTTGGTCAGCACGAACAACTGACGCTGGCCCGCGAACCGCTCGAGAATGCGCTGGCGCACCTCCGCCGCGGGCGCTCCGGGCTGCAGATAGACGCGGAACACGTTCACGGTGTCGTCGTTCCAGTAGCGGGTGAACAGCGATCGATCCATGAAGATCGTGCCCTGCTGATCGGAGTAGTCGACGATGATGCCGGCGATCGGCAGCCGGATGACGCCGTTCGGCGCCGCGATTTCGAGCACGTCGCCGAGCCGGAGGCCCTGGAGCTGCGCGAGGTTGTCGGACACCATCAACCCTTCGCCGGCGGCAGTCCGCCGATTCATGTCCGCCCGATCGCCGGCCACCGGATCGAGGTGCACCGTCTGCGCAAGGCTGTTCACTTCGACCGCCACGACCATGATCGGCGTCCCGCGAAACACGATGCGCGCGTCGCGGACCATCTGCACGCGGGCGACGCCCGGCACGGCGGCGATCTCGGGACCCATCTCCTTGGGAAAGCGAATCGTGCGGATCACGAGGTTCTGCGACGGGATGACGAAGAGATCCGGATTGAGCGCCACGTTCATCCAGTCGACGATCGCCACGTAGCTGGCGCGCGCCATCCCGCCGAACGCGACGACGAGCGCCAGCGACAGCATCAGCGCCGCGACGCTCGCGGACGTCCGGCGCGGCGCCTGAATCAGGCTGTCCGCGGCGAGCGCGCCTTCGACCGGACGGATCCATTTCAGGATCGGCCGCATCGCTTTCGAGAGCGCCAGGGACAGCAGCGGGCTGAGCAGCAGCGATGCGACGATCGCGAACGCGTATCCGGCGTAGAAGACGGGCCGCGATCGGCCGGCGGCGAGACACGCGAACGACGCCAGCCCGAGGACGGCCGCACACGCCGCGCGCAGGCGGCTCTCGCCCGCCGACAGCACCTGATACTTGCCCTTCTGCAGCGCCTGCACCGGATCGACGCGCGCGGCATCGCGCGCCGGAATCCAGGCGGCGACGATGCTGGTGGTGACGCCGATGCCGAGCGCCAGCGCGAGGAGCGCCGGGTTTCGTGCGATCTCGTCGGTGCGCTGGGCGACGCCGTACACGTCGGTGATCAACGTCCCGATCGAGGCGGCGATGCCGCTGGCGATCAGCACGCCGAACAGCAGACCGCCGAGGGAGCCGACGAGGCCGGTTACCGCGCTCTCGCCGAGAAACAGCCATCGAATCTGCCGCCGCGTCGCGCCGAGCGCGCGCAGGATGCCGATTTCGGATCGCCGCTGGGTCACCGCGATCGCGAACGCGTTGTAGATGATGAACATGCCGATGAACAGCGCGAACGCGCTCGAGATGTTCACCATCATCGAGTACGCCGCCAGCATCGCCTCGAACTGCCGGCCGCGGCCCGCCGGCGGATCGATCTGGAAGCCCGGCCCCAGCAGCGCGCGCAGCTCGCGCTCGCTGTCGGCGAGCGTGACGCCGGGCTTGACCGCGAGATCGATCCGGTCGAACGTCCGGCCGCGGCCGAACATCTTCTGCGCGGCGTAGATGTCCATCACGGCGAGGTTGCCGCCGTACGCGCTCGCCAGTCCGGTCGACTTCATGATGCCGCGGATCGTGAACGGCTTCACGCCTTCGACCGTGCCGAGCCGCAGCCGTTGACCGCCCGCGAGATGATTGCGGTCGGCGAGGTCCTTCGACAGGATGATCGAGTCGGGCTGCGCGAGAAACACGAGTGGATCGTCGACGATCGCTTCGTCGCCGCTCTCGAGCTCGTAGTCGCGGAGACTGCGATCGCCCGTCATATCGATGCCGAGCACGAGGACATTGCCCTGGCCCCGCCGATCGAGTGCGTTCGTATCGACGATGGCTTCGATGACCGGCACGGCGACGCGCACCGTCGACGCGCTCTGCACGTTCTCCAGGACGCTCTCGTCGAACCCCGTCTCGCCCGCAGTCACCTCGAGCTCGGTCTTGCCGGCGATGCGATCGACGGTCCGCGAGAAGGCGAACAGCACGCTCTGATTCGCGGTGTGCATGCCGACGAACACCGCGACGCCCAGCACGATGCCGGCTATCGTCAGCAGCGTGCGCAGGACGTGCTTGCGGAAGTACGGCCAGCTGATGAGCCGCAGCAGGATCATGACCGCTCCGCCGCCGTGGCCGTCCGAGGTCCTCGTCGGATGTCTTCGATGACGCGGCCGTCGCGCAGCGCGATCGTGCGCTCGCAGCTCTGCGCGACGTCCAGATCGTGCGTGACGATGACGACGGTGGATTTCAGCCGGCTGTGGAGATCGCGGATGAGCGCCAGGATCTCGTCGCCGGTGCGGGTGTCGAGATTGCCGGTCGGCTCGTCGGCCAGCAGGATCGGTGGATAGATCGACAACGCGCGCGCGATGGCGACGCGCTGGCGCTCGCCGCCCGAGAGCTCCTCCGGCAGATGGGTCAGGCGATGGCCGAGCTGCACGAGGTCCAGCAGCTCGCGCGCGCGGCGATCCACTTGCCTGCGCGGCCAGCCGCGCAGGTGCAGGGGGAGGCCGACGTTTTCAAGGCAGGAGAGCGTCGGCAGGAGATTGAAGAACTGAAAGATGAATCCGATCTTGTCGCGCCGCACGCGGGTGAGCGCATCGTCGGAGAGACCGGCGAGCGCTTCGCCGTCGACGCGCACTTCGCCGGCGGTGGGACGGTCGAGTCCGCCGACGAGATTGAGCAGCGTCGATTTGCCGGAGCCGGAGGGACCGATGATCGAGACGAGTTCGCCGCGCGGGATGGCGACGCTGACGGCGTCGAGCGCGACGACGTCGCGCTTGCCGGCGAACTGCCGGGTGACGCGATCGAGCGCGATCATGGTCGCCGCGGCGACGCCAGCCATGGCGCTATTGTGTGAACACTTTCACAAACCAGTCAAATTCACTGGAATATCGAGCGAAAACGGCCACCGACCGTGGCCAGGGCGAGTCTCCGGCGACGGTAGACCCGCGCTAGACGCCTCAGGTGCCGCCGAACCCGATCGTCACCGTCCCCTCGTCCACGATGACCGGCACGGCGCGGCGTCCCTTGCTGAACTCCAGCATGCGCTGCAATTCGGCGGGATTCTTTTTGACGTTGATGTAGTCGAAGTCGACATGCCGCCGCTTGTAGTCGTCACGGGCGGCTTGCGTATACGGTCACGTGTCCTTGCCGAAGATGTAAACCATGCCCAATTGTAAGTCTGACCAGTCCGACCGCAGTCGGACCAGTCTGGCGACAGTCTGACCAGTCTGGCGACGGTCCGACCAGTCTGACCAGTCTGACCAGTCTGATCAGTCTGATCAGTCTGATCAGTCTGACCACGGTCTGATCAATCTGACCGCAGTCTGACTAGTCTGACTGCGATTCCCATCTCGCGCGAAGGCGGAGCATGAATTGCCCTCGCCGATGATTTCCACGATGGCAGGAACTGCCCGGTTTTTGCGTCGGTCGCTGCCGTTTCCTCGAAATCCGCATGAGTCCGATTTTTGCTGAGTATCAGCGGCCGGAGGACTCAATGGCGAGGCGCTTTTTGCCGGGCATCAGCTCGCATGTCTATCACCGTGGAAACAACCGGATGACTATTTTTCAGGAGGCCATTGATTGCGAGATCTTTCTGACGATGCTGGAAGACGCTGCGAATCGGCACGGGACGTCCGTGCACGCGTTCGTGATCATGACGACCCACTTTCATCTGATTGCGACACCAAGCAGCGAGATTTCGCTCGCCAGCACGATGAAGCAACTGGGCGAGCGTTACACCAACTATTACAACCGCAGGCACAACCGAACCGGTACGATCTGGGACGGACGCTATCGCGCGAAGCACCTCCTGGAGGAGCGGTACTGGCTCACATGCCTCCGGTACGTTGAGCAGAATCCCGTACGGGCGCGAATGGTTCGGTCACCCGCTACCTATCGATGGTCAAGCTACGGCGTGCACGCACTTGGTCACGCGATCGAATGGCTGGTGCTCCACTCGTTATATTTGAGCCTTGGTGCGACCGCCGACGAGAGACAGGCAGCGTATCGCGCCATTTGCGCGGAGTCCCTTCCAGAGGCCGATTTGGTCCGCGTCCGTAATAACTGGGTAGCGCGGAAACGGACCGTCGAACTCGCGACCGTCTGACGAAGCGAACGGCTCGAAGTCCGACCAGTCGGACTCCAGTCCGACCAGTCAGACTGCTGTCTCGGACTGCTGTCTCGTCTCGGACTGCTGTCTCGGACGGCGGTACAATACGCGGCCACGGTGGCTGCTGAAACGTTCACGCCGGACGAGACGCGGGCGCTCGCGCCGTACTTCACCAACCCCGACCGCCCGGTCTTCGCGCTGACGAATCTGCCCGAAACGGTCAAAGGCGCGCTGTTCGCCCGCTACTCGCGATCCGCGAAATCAGTGCGCCGGCTCTTTCTCGACGAGTTCCTCGGGGATCTCTCGCACGGCGCTGCGACGAACGCGGGGCCCTCGCCTCACACCAGCACGGTCGGCGTCGCGCGCGCCGACAAACTCTACGCGCGCGTCCTGAGCGAGTACGGCGACGACTCCGTCGCGCAGCTCGGCGGCGCGCACGTCGCGTGCGAAGGCGTCTCGAACGTCCTGACCAAAGTGCTCGAGTGGGGCCGCCTGATGGCGTATCTCGAGCAGTCCACCCGCTACGTGCCCTACACCGATCGGCCGGACAATCGCTGGAACTATCACGTCCCGGCCGAGCTCGATCGATCCCCGCTGCGCGACGCGTTCGTCCGCACGCTCGACGAAGCGTTCGACGTCTACGCGCGCTGGATCCCCGCGATGGAATCGCACTTCCGCGCGAAATACCCGAAGTCGCCCGCTGATTCCGACGCCGTCTACAAATCGGTGATTCGCGCCAAAGCGCTCGACACGCTGCGCGGACTGCTGCCGGCCGCGACGCAATCGAACGTCGGCCTCTTCGGCACCGGTCAGGCGTTCGAGGCGCTGCTGCTGCGGATGTTCGCGCATCCCCTGCAGGAAGCACGTGAGTGCGCCCGGCAGATCCTGACCGAACTCCGTCAGGTGATTCCCGCGTTCCTCGCGCGGATCGATCAGCCGGATCGCGGCGGCCGGTGGATTGACTATCTGGCCGAGACGCGGCGCGACTTCGCCGCGATGGCGCACCCGGTCGTCGAGGACCTCGCGCCCGAGCCGCGCGACGAGGTCACGCTGACCGACTTCGACCCCCACGGCGAGATCAAGGTCGTCGCCGCCGCCCTCTATTCAGTCTCGCCGTTGCCGGACGATCAAGTGCTGGACGCTGCGCGCCGCCTCTCGGCCGACGATCGCGTCGCGCTGCTGCGCGCGTACGTGGGCCGCCGCGGGAATCGCCGTCACAAACCGGGCCGCGCCTTCGAGCGCACCAGCTATCGCTTCGACGTGCTCGCCGACTACGGCGCCTTCCGCGATCTCCAGCGCCATCGCCTGCTGACGCTCGACTGGCAACCGCTCAGCACGCGCCACGGCTACACCGAGCCGGCGGCGATCGAGGACGCCGGCGCGCTGGCCGATTGGCGGCGCGTGATGGATCGATCGGCGGAGCTCTACGAACAGCTGCGCGCGCACGATCTCCGCGAGGTCGCGCCCTACGCCGTCGTCATGGCCTACCGCGTGCGGTTCTACATGGAGATGAACGCGCGCGAAGCGATGCACATCATCGAGCTTCGCACCACCCCGCAGGGACATCCGTCGTACCGGCGCATCTGCCAGCTGATGCATCGCGCGATCGCAGACGAGGCCGGCCACCGCGCCATCGCCGCGGCGATGCAGTTCGCGGATCACTCCGAAGTCGAGCTCGAACGGCTGCAGTCGGAGCGTCAACTCGAAAAGAAGCGGCTGACGCGCGAAGCGTAGCACAGCCCGTCAGGGCTGCCAGGCGGCCGCCGGCAGACCTGACAGCCTGCGCGACGAGCCGCCGCCGACCATCAGTCTTTTGTCCAGTACCGTGAGTACTCGTCGAGGAACGCGAGCGTCTCGAACGATCGCATGCGATCGAGGAACAGCACGCCGTCCAGATGATCGGTCTCGTGCTGGATGACGCGCGCCGGAAAATCGTGCGCGCGGAGCTCGACGCGGTCGCCTTTCCGGTCGAACGCGCGCACCCGGATCTCGCGCGCTCGTGGCACGCGCCCGCGGATCTCAGGGATGCTGAGGCATCCCTCCCAATCCTCGACGGTCTCGGTCCCGACCGGGACGATCTCGGGATTGATGATCACGACCGGCTCGGGCTCCTTGCCCTCGTCGTCGGGCGCATCGAGCGCGGCCACGAACAGGCGCACACGCTCGTGCACCTGCGGCGCGGCCAGGCCGACGCCGTGATACTCGATCATCGTCTCGATCATGTCGTCGATGAGCTTCTGAATCGCGGCGCTCCTGATGTCGCTCTTGTCGAGGACGCGCGCCTTCGCGCGCAGCACCGGATGCCCCATGCGCGCGACTTTCAGAATAGACATGGCGGACAATTGTACATTGCAGATTTCAGATTGCAGATTGCAGATTGATTGCAGATTCGACGATTGGCATTTTCGAATTGCGAACTGTCCCGGCACAGCCGCACAATCGATCGGCAATCGACAATCGATCGGCAATCGACAATCAATCGGCAATCGACAATCTGCAATCAATCTGCAATCTGCAATTTGCAATCTGCAATGTCATGAATCACGAGCACGATGACTCGCATGCGTACCGATTTTGTCCGCGCTGCGGCGGGACGCTCGAGCGGCGCGTCCTGAAAGCGGGCGAGCCGGCGCGTCCGGTCTGCACCGCGTGCGGATTCGTGTTCTATCTGGACCCGAAGATCGCCGTCGGGACGATCATCGAAACCGACACCGGCGGTCTCGTGCTCGTCCGCCGCGCGATCGATCCCGGCTACGGCAAGTGGGTGTTTCCGGGCGGCTACGTCG
>Ga0070695_100001953_pt1 | contig 11703 bp, 8 predicted proteins | sample KBSK1252metaG_FD_65471 | JGI IMG/M metagenome (GOLD analysis project Ga0070695, IMG submission 65471) | Corn, switchgrass and miscanthus rhizosphere microbial communities from Kellogg Biological Station, Michigan, USA - KBS K1-25-2 metaG | ecosystem: Host-associated > Plants > Roots >...
GGCTCGACCTCGACCCGGCCGTGATCGCCCGCGATCGCTCGGTGCCGCTCGCGGGGCTGGGCGGCTTCCTGGCGCTCACGACGCCGCATGCGGGCACGATCGCGGCGAGCCTCAAGGCGCGTGGCGTCTGGACCGACGTTCGCGGCGACCTGCTGCGCATGGGTCCCGCCCCCTACCTCCGCGACGCGCAGCTCGACGAGGCGATCGGCATCCTCGACGAGGTCGCGCGTGCCATGGCGGCCCCGTCGTCGCGGCGCCGGGCCTGAGCGCCGTGCTCGGCACCCGCATCCGCGCGACCCATGTCCATGCCTGACGTCGCCCGCGCCGCGGCGCGCCCCGATGAAACGGCCGCCCCGCCGGCACGCCGGCCGCTGCCGTGGCTGTTCCTGGTCGCCGCGGGGCTGGTGGCGCTGGTCGTCGCGGTCTACGGATCGGCGCTCAACCACGACTTCGTCGACTGGGACGACATGCAGTACGTGGTCGAGAACCCGCTGGTGCTCGGGAAGCAGTACGGCGCGCTGCTGCACAGCGCCGTGGCGCGCGACTACCACCCGCTGACGCTGGTCTCGATGGCATGGAACGTCGAGACGCCGCTCTCGGCCCGGCCGTTCATCGCCACGAACATCGCGCTCCACGTCTTCGACACGCTGCTCGTGCTGTGGCTGACGTGGCTGCTCTCGGGCGGACGGCTCGCCGTGGCCGGGCTGGTGGCGCTCCTCTTCGGCATCCATCCCATGCACGTGGAGTCGGTGGCCTGGGTTTCGACGCGGAAGGACGTGCTGTTCGCGTTCTTCTTCCTCGCCGGGCTGATCGCCTACTGGAAGTATCTCGAGCGCCGGCGGCCGGGCTGGCTCGCCCTCACGCTCGTGTTGTTCGTGCTCTCGTGCCTTTCGAAGCAGGTCGCGGCGATGTTCCCGGGCGTCATGATCCTGCTCGACCTGTGGCGCGGACGCCGGCCGTGGGAGCCGCGCGCCCTGCTCGAGAAGCTGCCGTTCGTGGCGCTGGCGCTCCTCTTCACCCTCATCCGGCTCGACGTCCAGACCGGCGGCGACTTCCACGGTCTGCTGAGCCACGCTCCTGGCCGGCAGGAGACGCTCCCGCCGGTTCCGGGCATGACGCCGCTCCACCGCGCGATCCTGCCGGCGTGGGCGTACATGATGTACATGGTCCGGCTGCTCGTGCCGCTCGGCCTGTCGGCCTTCTATCCCTATCCCTCACCCGACGAGATCAACGATCCCCGCTACCTGCTCGGGCCGGTCGTCCTGATCGGAACGCTCGTGCTCGCGTGGTGGGGGCTGCGTCGCGCGCGGGTCGTGAGTTTCGGCATCGCGTGGTACCTCGTCACCATGCTCCCGGTGCTCAAGTGGGTGCCGGTGGGCAGCGGGTTGATGAACGACCGCTACACCTACCTCCCCTACCTCGGCCTCTTCTTTGTCCTCGCCACCGGGCTCGAGGCGGCGCGGATGCGGAGCCGCCGGCTGGGAACCGTGCTCTGGGCGGCGACCGGGGTGTGGGTCGTGTGCCTCGTCGCGATCACGGCCATGCAGGTCGAGACGTGGAAGGACACCGAGACGCTGTGGACGCGCACGATCCGCATCCACCCCCGCTACCCGAGCGCCTATCTCTACCGCGGCAAGCATCGCGCGCTCACGGGGCAGACCGCCGCGGCGATGGCGGACTTCCAGACCGCGCTGGGGCTCGGCCTCCGCAACGCGGACGTGTACGAGGGGCTGGGCACCAGCTACGGCACGCTGGGCCGGCTCGACTCGGCGGTGGTGATGTTCGACCGGGCGCTCGCCGTGGACCCGGAGCGCGGAATGATCTACTACAACCGCGGCATCACCCGGCTCGGGATGGGCCAGGCGCGCGGTGCGCTGGCCGACATCGACCAGGCGATCCGGCTGATGCCGGAGCGGATCGCGGCGCTGAGCCCCGTGCGCGGCTACGCGCTCATGGAGCTCGGCGACGCGCGCGGCGCCCTGGCCTGCTTCGATCGCGCGCTCACCGCGGGGCCCGACGATCCCGCCGTGCGCTACGCGCGCGGCTCGTGCCGGCTGCGGCTCGGCGACAAGGCGGGCGCGGCCGACGACTTCCGCGCCACGCTGCGGATGAATCCCGGCAACACGGATGCGCGCGCCCAGCTCGAGGCGCTCGGCCGTTAGACCTCGCGCCGCGAGGGCGCCGCCGCGAGGCCGCGGCCGGTGAGCAGGTAGACGGCGTAGCTGCCGAGCCAGTGCGCGCCCGCGTAGTGCGGAGTCGGTACGGAGGCGAGTCCCGCCGTCGCGTGCGCGTCCGCGGCCGCACTCAACCCGCCGCGCCAGGGATGCGAAGGCTCGAGCGCCGCGGCCATGCCGTCGAGCATCCAGGCGCGGCTGAGATTGAGGCCGTCGAGGTGGGAGAGCTTGCCGTCGGCCTGATCGGGGCTCACCACCGGCGCCAGCCACGCGCGCGCCTCGGGGCTGGTCGGATCGGGCAGGAAGCCGCGGAGCCATGCCGCGTACCCGGCGCCGTGGCGCACGCGCCGCATCAGGTCCGACTCGCCGAGCGCCGGCGAGAGGAAGTCGTGGCCCGAAGGCTCGTAGGCGATCGGGGCGGCGCGATCGCTGCCGTAGAACGCCTCGGCGCGATCGCTCACCGCGGCGCGCGCGTCGTCGCGGCCGGCGCCAGCGGCCCAGTCGAGCATCAGGCCCAGCGCGAAGGCGGTCTGGCTGTGCTCGCCACCGCGCACCGGCCGGGGCAGGCGTGCGATCAGACCCAGCATGCGCTCGGCCGCGAGGGACTCGAGCGCACCGAGTGCCGCCAGCCATTCGCCCGCCGGCGCGCCGGCCTCGGCCGCGTTCCACTCGCGCAGCTCGGCGCAGAGCTGAAGCAGCCACGCGAGACCGTAGGGGCGCTCGAATCCCTGGCGGCCCTCGCCCAACAGATATGCGAGCTCGCCGCTCAGGCGCGCGGGCGTGAGGCTCTCCCCGAGCGCCGCGAGGGCGCGGGCACTCCAGGGCGCCCGCGGCATGAGGCGCGCGAGACGCACGAGACACCAGTGGCCGTGCACCGACGAGTGCCAGTCGAAGGAGCCATAGAACGCCGGCGTCAGCTCGCGCGGCGGCCGCGCGTCCTCCGCGCGGGTCATCAGGTGGGACACGTGCGTGGGGTACTCGCGGTGGATCGACGCGAGCACCATCCCGGCGATCGCCCCGGCGCGCGGCTCGTCGAGGGCGCGCATGCGTCTAGTCCGCCTCCGGCGCGCGGCGGAGCTGCTTCTTGCGGGCCTCGAGCTTCTTGCCCTCCACGCGGCGCCGCCTGGCGGCGGCCGTGGGGCGCGTCGCGATGCGCGGCGTGCGGCGCCGGGCACGGGCCTGAAGCGCCCGGTACACGCGCTCGAGCGCGGCGACGCGGTTGCGGGTCTGGGAGCGGCTCTCGGTGGCAATGCGCACGATCCCCGTGGGCCGGTGGCGCACGCGCACGCTCGACTCGGTCTTGTTCTTCTTCTGCCCTCCCGGCCCCGACGACTTGTACGGCTCGACGTCACAGTTGGGCAGGAGGCGCTGGAGGTGCTCGGGCAGCGTCGACACGGGCGCTCCGGTTGTGAGGTGGCGAGATCGGAGGATAACATCGGCCGTCCGGCACGTCCTTCCCGACGGGCCTGCGACCGGCTCCCGAAAGGATCCCACCATGATGCGTCACGTGCTCGCGATCACCGTCCTCGCGGCCGCCCTCGCCGGCGCCGTGTGGGCGGCCGCGCCCTCTCCCGCTCCCGCCACCGGCCTCGGCCTCGAGCGCGTCGCGGGCGGCCTGCAGGATCCGCTCTACGTCACTGCACCGGCGGGCGACCCGCGCCTCTTCATCGTCGAGCAGCCGGGGCGGATCCGTGTCGTGAAGGACGGGCGCCTCCTGCCGGCGCCGTTTCTCGACCTCACCGGCCGCGTGCGCAGCGGCGGCGAGCAGGGCCTGCTGAGCGTGGCGTTCCATCCGCAGTACGCGCGCAACGGCTGGCTCTACGTGAACTACACCGATCGCCGCGGCGATACCCAGGTCGAGCGCTACCAGGTGAGCCGCGATCCCGATCGCGCCGACCGCGCCTCCGCGCACCGGATTCTGTCCGTGCGCCAGCCGTTCGCGAACCACAACGGTGGCCTGGTGATGTTCGGCCCCGACGGGATGCTCTACGTGGGCATGGGCGACGGCGGTGGCGGCGGCGATCCGTTCCGGAACGGGCAGAAGCTCAGCAGCCTGCTCGGCAAGATGCTGCGGATCGACGTGGACCACGGCGACCCCTACGCGGTGCCCCGGGACAACCCGTTCGTCCATCGCTTCGGCGCGCGCGGCGAGATCTGGGCGTACGGGCTGCGCAATCCGTGGCGCTACTGCTTCGATCGCGTCGCGGGCCTGCTCTACATCGCCGACGTGGGCCAGAACCTGTGGGAGGAGGTCGACGTCGCACCGGTGACGGCGGCGGGGCTCGACTACGGCTGGAACGTGATGGAGGGGGCTCACTGCTACCGCTCGGAGCGCTGCGACACGCGTGGCCGGGTGATGCCGATCGTCGAGTACGGGCACGACCAGGGGTGCTCGGTCACGGGCGGATTCGTGTACCGCGGGCGTCGTATCCCGGTGCTGCTAGGTCATTATGTGTACGCGGATTACTGCCACGGCTGGATCCGGAGCTTCAAGTACGAGCAGGGCGTGGTCCACGATCACCGGGAGTGGCAGGGACCGGCGCCGGGACAGGTGATGTCGTTCGGCGAGGACGCCGCGGGCGAGCTCTATCTGTGCGCCCAGAGCGGCGACGTCTACCGCCTCACGTGGACCGTGAGCGAGCCGCGCGGGAAGCGCTGACGCTCAGGCGCCAATGGGCTCGGGCTCGCCCGCGGCCTCGATGGCGCCGTCGCCCGGGACCGAGCCCTCGCGCTCCAGCACCCGGATCACCACCAGCGTCATGTCGTCGCGCGCGTCCTCGCCGTCGAGGAATCCCCGCAGCGCCTCGAAGATCCGCTCGCTGACCTCGCGCGCCGGGAGATCGCGCGGGAACCCGCGCACGAGCTCGCACAGCCGGTCGTCGCCGTAGAGCTGGCCGAGACGGTCGGTCGCCTCGCTGATGCCGTCGGTGTAGAGCACCATCAGGTCGCCGGCGTGGAGGGTCATGCGATCCTCCTCGTAGTCGGCGCCGTCCTGGATGCCGAGCACGAGCCCACCGCGCTCCAGGAACATCGGCTCGCGGTTGCTGCGGATCACCATCGGGTAGTTGTGACCGGCGTTGGAGAACGTCATCCGCAGGCTCTCGTTCTCGATTCGCGCGATGAAGAAGGTCGCGAACTGATGCACCGCCGTCGCGCGGTACACCAGCGAGTTGATGTTGCGCAGGATCTCCGCGACCGAGCTGATCGAGCCCGCCTGCGTGCGCAGCGACGCCTGCAGCATCGAGGAGAGCAGCGCCGCCGGCACGCCCTTGCCCGCGACGTCGGCGATCGCGAGCAGGAACGCGCCGTCGGTGCTCGGGATCAGGTCGTAGAAGTCGCCGCCCACCTCCTTGGACTGGATGTTGAGCGCGTGCACGTCGAAGCGCGGGACGCTCGGCAGCTCGGTCAGGAACGAGCGCTGGATCTGGCGCGCCAGCCGCAGCTCCTCCTCGATGCGCACGACCTGGACGCGCTCGCTCACCAGCAGCGCGTTCTGGAGCGACACCGACATCTGGCTCGCCAGCGTGGAGAGCAGGCTCACGTCCTCGGAGGTGTAGTCGGTGCCGGTCAGCTTCTCGCCCAGCAGCAGGCCCCCCACCGTCTCGCCGCGCGAGTGGAATGGCACGATCACCGAGACGCGCAGCCGGCCCACGAGCAGGGTGCGGTCGGCGAGGGTGAGACCGGGCACCGGATCGCTGAGGCGGAAGCTCTCGTCGCTCTTCGGAAGCCGCTGCAGCACGTCGCGCAGGACCGGCTCGTCTTCCGGCGCCGGCACCGCGCCGGCGCCCACGCGCACGATGACGCCGCTGCGGGGCAGCGCCACGATATAGGCGCTGCGCAGCAGCAGCGCCTCGGCGACGGTCAGGATCGAGCGGTTGAGCAGGTGGTCGAGCTCGATCGTGGTCTGCATCTCGCGGCCCAGGTTGCGCAGCACGTTGCGGTAGTCGCCCGGATCGCGCAGCAGCAGGCGGTCGAGGACATCCTCGAGCCAGGAGATGGCGGGCTGGAACACGATGAGCGCCACGATCAGGAACACGGGCTCGATCACGCGCGCGTCGATGCCCGAGATCTGGGTGAGGAGCCGGTTGAGCTGCACAACCACCGTGAGGTAGACGCCCACGAGCGCCGCCGACGCCACGCCGTAGAGGATGCCGCGCCGCGCGAGCAGCTTCGCGTCGAGGAACTTGTGCCGCACCATCGCGTAGGCGATCGAGCCCGAGCCCACCGTGAGGGCGCCCACCGTGAGCGCCGAGCGCGTCCACTCCGAGATGTGCAGGTTGAACAGCGCCGGCAGCAGCGACGCCAGGCTGTAGAGCAGCAGGCACGATGCCAGCCCGAGGCCGATCGCCCGCAGCTGCTGGCGCAGCCGTTGCGCCCGCGCCCGCCGGTAGCTGCCCCACAGCAGCGCCACGGCGGCGGCGCCGAAGCCCAGGTTGACGAGCGAGAACAGTGCGCGGTGAATCGCCAGGAACAGACCGAGCGCGAAGCTCACGACCCCTGCCATGGGCGCCAGCACGCGGAGCGCCGACGGCAGCGGGAACTGGAGGGAGGGCGGCGCCAGCGCCAGCAGGATCGCGACGATGAAGTGGAACACGTGCGGCGCGTAGACCAGCACCGTGAAGCTGGGGAGGAAGCGGAGCCAGGGCACGGCGCCGCGCCGGGTATAGGCGCGCTCCTCGGGGAAGATGCTCGCGAACAGGAAGACCGTCGGGAAGAAGAACTCCCAGAGATAGGCGAAGTTCTGCGACGAACTCTGGTCCGTGGTGGTCACGGCCATGCCGGACTGACCGGCGGCGAGGAAGCTCAAGGCGGCGAGGATCGACCCGAAACCGCCGAAGAACAGCATCAGCGAGACGACGCGGTTCAGGCGCTGGCGCGGGTTCTCGCGCAGGATGAGCAGGCCCAGGAGGAAGACCAGGCCGCCCAGGCACAGGTTGAGCGTCGCGAGCAGGCGGAATGAATTCATCGCGTATCGCCGGGTCCCGTCGAGCGTCCGTGCGGCATCGTGGCGGTTCCTCCCCGCTCTCTACGCGCGCGGCGCGCCGGGGTTGTGCTCGTGGTGCGGCGCTCACTGAAGCGGGCGACCGGCGCGGCGCGGAGGTGGACCAACGCGTCGGGGCATCCTAAGGCCTCCCCCGTCCGCCAACCAACCCCCACCCGACGCCGGGGGGCAGCCCTCACGGCCCGGGCGTCAGCCGGAACAGGAACATGCAGTGTGCGGGCTCGGCGGCCGGCTGCATGCCCCGGGCCCGGCTGAAATCGTAGCGTGTCGTGGGCGTGCGGCCCTCGCGGACCATCAGGTGCTGCGAGAGCCCCACGTAGAAGTAGCTGCTCACCGCCAGCCACTCGGACTCGGGCCCGGGCCGCCCGCCGAAGTAGGGCACGTAGTCGATGCCGTAGATCGCGGGGTCGACCGTGCCGTGGTAGGCGAGGTGGATCCGCGTGATGCCGCGCCGGCGCATCTCGTCGCGCAGGGCGATCAGGCCCTGCCCCCAGTCCACGTTCGAGTCGTTGACGATCCGGTACCCACCGCCCGGCCCACCGGCGGCGGCGTTGAAGAAGGACAGATACCAGGGCGCCGTGCGTGCCGTCTCGAGCGCGACGAGGACCACCAGCGCGGTCGCGAACCGCATCCGCCGCCGCGCCGGGGCCACGGCCGTCGTCGCAAGACCCGGCCGTCCGGCGATGCCGCCGCACCAGACGCACAGGAACGGCAGGATCGGCAGCACGTAGCGGATGCCGATGCAGAGCCGCGCCGCGAACATCCCCACCGCGAGGTAGACGAGCGCCGGAATCAGGATGAACGCCTCGTCGACGAGCCCGCGCCGCCCCGGCGGCGACCGCATCACCATGATCGCGCGTGCGGCGAGCGCGATCAGGAAGCCCAGCGGCCACTTGACCAGGAGCGCGATCGGAAAGTAGTACCAGGGCGAGTCGTTGCGCTGGCGCCCGAACAGGAAGGTCGGCGTGGCCCGGACGCCCGATTCGATCATCTGGCGATCGAAGCCTCCGATGTAGGCGTCGGGGAGCGGCGGCCGCAGCGCCGGCGCCGCATGCTGCAGCGAGCGGAACGGCGCGGACCCGAAGGTCCACGTCGAGAGCGGGGCGAGCGACGTCTCTCCCAGGTAGCCGAGATTGACGATCGCCAGCGTGGTCACCGGCAGCATCGCGAGCCCGAGCCAGAGCCGGCGCGGGCGATGGAAGCGTCCCGTCGCGGTCCCGAGGGTGGCGAGCAGAATCAGCATGGGCCCGAGCAGCACCGCGGAGAAGCGGATCAGGAACGTGGCGCCGACCGCCACCACGGTGGCACCCCACCAGCTCCACCGCCCGGTGCGCGCGAACCCCCAGAAGGTGTAGATCGAGGCCGCGAAGCCGAGCGCCGTGGCGAGGTCGAGCGTCACGACGCCCGCGTGGGCCAGCGCCTCGGGGGCGAGCGCGTAGAAGCCGAGTGCCAGCAGCCCGCCGCGCGGACCGTAACGCCGCCGCGCCCAGCGCCACACCAGGACGCCCAGCAGCACCGAGAGCGCCACGATCACCGTGCGCGCCGCGACGAACACGCGCTGATAGCGATCGGCGTTGACGCGCATGAACGCCTCGCCCACGCGGCTCTGCTCGCCGTCGCCGACGGAGGCGCGGCTCGGGATGCGCGCCCCGGCCGCGAGCGCCGCCCAGCCGCACATCGCCTTGATCAGCGGCGGGTTCACCGCCGAGACGCGCAGCTCGCCGTAGCGCGCGGCGAGCACGCCCGAAGGCAGGTGGAAGTTCTCGTCGAAGGTGACGGAGTTGCGGGCGGCGCCCCACATCGCGAGGCCGGCGTGAAGGACGAGCAGCGCGGCGGCCCACCACAGCTCGCGCCCCGGACCGCGTGCGGCGGCCGGGCGCCCCACTCGCTTCGCCGGGGGGTGCCCCGACGGCTCGCCCGGGTGCCGCGGGCGCTTCACCGGGCCGAGCGGCGTCGCGTGGGGCGCGGCGTGCGCCGGCCCACCGTCCGCGCGCGCGGGGCGCGCCGGGGGCGGGCCGAGGCGCGCGCCCGGCGTCCCGGATGGCGGGCCACCACCGTGGATGCGATGCCGCCGCGCACGTTGAATCGGCCGATCACGGTCATGCGGCGCGGGCGGCATGCCCGGACCAGGTCCTCGAGGATCTGGTTCGTGACCTGCTCGAAGAAGTGTCCCTCGTCCCGGAAGGCCCACAGGTACAGCTTGAGCGACTTGAGCTCGATGCAGCGCCGATCCGGCGTGTAGATCACCACGATCGTGCCGAAGTCGGGCTGCCCCGTGACCGGGCAGAGGGCCGTGTATTCGGGGCACTCGTGGCGGATGACGTAGTCCCGCCCCGGCCGGGGGTTGGGGAAGGTGACGAGGTGGCGGGATGGGCGGGTCGGCATGGGGCCTCCGAAGGCCGGGGAGTGTGCGCGAGGGCGGCGAGGGTGGTCAAGGCGCGCTCAAGTCCAAGCGCCGGAATGCCGATACCGGCGCCAGACCCCCCAGTGCCCGCACCGCACGAGGAACCCGTGAACGACCGCTTCGAGGATGCCCTCGGCCGTCCCACCGTGACGTCCGATCCCAAGTCCTATACGCCCGCGGGCGAGATCGCGGGCAAGGTCGCCGAGACCTGCTCGTCGGTCGCGGCTGTGCCCGACATTCTGGTGGCGTGCGGCCAGCTGTTGCCGCTGCTGGTTGAGGCCTCGGGTGCCAAGCGCGCCTCGATCATGCTGATCAACCCGGGCACCGGGCGCCTCATGATCGCCAACGCGTTCGGGCTGCCGGTCGACATCACGGGTCAGGATCTGCCCTACCGGCCGCGCAGCATCGCGGAGTGGGTGGTGCGGAACCAGCGTCCGCTGATCCTGAACGGCGAGGTCAAGGAGGAGCGCTTCGAAGGCTGCGACCGCAGCATCGAGTCGGCGATCAGCCTTCCGATCGAGGGCTTCGACGGCCCGGTGGGTGTGGTCAACCTGGCGCGCTCGACGCCATCCCGCGTGTTCGATGAGGCCGAAATGCTCGGCGTGGCGCGCCTGCTCTACCCGGTCGGCGTGGCGGTCGAGCGCGTGCACCGCGCGGCGCTGGGCGAGCACTGCCTGCACCAGCTCCAGACCCGCCCCGGCGAGTGGGTGAGCACGATGTTCCCGGAAGGCATTACCGCCTCGCGCAGCTTCGAGTTCGGCTTCGCGCGCGTCCCGTGCGCGCGCGAGGCCGGCGACCTGTGCGTGCGCATCCCCCACGCCAACGGCGGCCATACGCTCATGGCGGCCGACTGCTCGATGGCCGGCGTCGGCTCGGCCGTCATGTCCGCGTTCACGTACGGCATGCTGGCCGCGACCGCGACGCCGGAACGCTCCGCGGTGGCCCTGGTCGCCCGGCTCAACGCCGGCCTCCACGGCCGCATCGCCCCGGGACGCCACCTGGCGCTCTGGGTGGGCCAGCTCTCGGGCAGCGGGCAGCTCAGCTACTGCAACGCCGGCATGGCGCCGCCGCTCTGGGTTCCGTCCGACGACAACCCGCCGCGACCGCTCGATGCCGGCGGCCCGGTCGCGGGCGCCATCCCGCAGGCCGACTACCGCGAGGAGACGCTGCGGCTCCTGCCGGGCGACCTCGTGGTCGGCGCCAGCAACGGCGTGCTGCTCACGCGCGACGGGCCGGGCCATTGCTTCGGCGATGCGCGCCTCGTCGAGCTGGTCACCGAGCTGCGCAATCAGCCGCTCGACCGCCTCACCCGGGCCGTGTGCGAAGCCGCACGCAACTTCAGCGGCCGCCCGGTCCCCACCGACGACCTCACCGTCTTCGCGATCCGCTACACCCCCGGCGCCTGAGCGGCACCGGCCCCGCGACCGCGGGGGCTCCCGGTGGCCGCGCCGCGACGGCGCGTGCTATCGTTCGCGCCCCATGACCCGCGTCTTCCTCGAAACCTACGGCTGCCAGATGAACGTGGCCGACAGCGAGACCATGGCCGGCGTGCTCGAGCGCGCGGGCATGACGCTCGCCGACCGTCCCGAGGACGCGGACGCGATCATCATCAACACCTGCGCCATCCGCGAGCACGCCGAGCAGCGCGTGCTCGGGCGCCTCGGCGAGTTCGCGCGCCTCAAGGCCTCGCGCCCCGACCTGATCGTGGGCGTCGCCGGCTGCATGGCGCAGCACCTGCGCGGCCGCCTGCTCGACCAGGCGCGGGTGCTCGACCTGGTCGTGGGCCCCGACGGCTACCGGCGCCTGCCCGAGCTGCTCGCCCGCGCCGCCACCCGTCCGGTCGCCGACGTGCGGCTGGACCGCGACGAGACCTACGGCGACCTCGAGCCCAGGCGCGGCAGCGGCGTGCGCGCGTGGATCACGGTGCAGCGCGGCTGCGACAAGTTCTGCACCTACTGCGTGGTGCCCTACACGCGCGGGCGCGAGCGCAGCCTGCCGCTCGCCGACCTGATCCGCCAGGCGCGCCACGCGGTGGCGCAAGGCTACCGCGAGATCGTCTACCTCGGCCAGACCGTGAACTCGTACCACGACGGCACGCACGACTTCGCCGACCTGCTGCGCGC
>Ga0070695_100001956_pt1 | contig 11700 bp, 9 predicted proteins | sample KBSK1252metaG_FD_65471 | JGI IMG/M metagenome (GOLD analysis project Ga0070695, IMG submission 65471) | Corn, switchgrass and miscanthus rhizosphere microbial communities from Kellogg Biological Station, Michigan, USA - KBS K1-25-2 metaG | ecosystem: Host-associated > Plants > Roots >...
CGGCGACCACATGTCGGTCATGTACCAGCACGTGCAGGGCAAGGCCCGTGTCCCCCAGGACGTCAATCCGAACCTGCCGCCGGGGCTGTCGGATCTGGTCATGAAGGCCATGGCGGTCGACAAGAACAAGCGCTTCCAGACCATGAACGAACTGAGCCAGGCGCTCGAGCGCTACCGCAACTGACCGTCCTCCCGGCCCGCCCGCCCGGGCCGTATCGCCCCGCTCCAGCCTTCGCCTTGCTTAAGTTCGTGCGTTAGGTCAAATTTCCGACCTCAAGTTGTTGATCGCAAAGCCCCGAAGCGGCTAAACAGAGATATAGACCATGCCCTCAGGAGCAGGCGCTTGGCGCGCATCGACGCGTTTTTGAAGCTGGGCACCCAGCAGGGGTGCTCGGACGTGCATCTGGCGGTCGGGGTGCCCCCGATGCTGCGCATGCACGGCGACCTGCTGCCCATCAAATTCCGCGACCTGCGTGCCCCGGAGCTCGAGGGCTACATCGCCGAGATCCTCACCCGTTCCCAGAACGAGGTGTTCAACAAGGGCAACGACCTGGACTTCTCCTACGTGTCCTCCGAGGGCGGCCGCTTCCGCGTCAACGTGTACCGCAAGGACACCGGGGTGGGGGCCACGTTCCGCGCCATTCCCTCGGTCGTGCCGACGCTGGAGAAGCTGGCGCTGCCGGCCGTGGTCACCAAGCTGTGCGACTTTCACCAGGGCATGGTGCTCGTCACCGGCTCGACCGGCACCGGCAAGTCGACGACGCTCGCGGCCATGATCGATCACCTGAACTCGACGCGCCGCCTCAACATCATCAGCCTCGAGGACCCGATCGAGTTCGTGCATCCGAGCAAGAACAGCCAGGTCATCCAGCGCGAGCTCGGCACGCACATCCCGAGCTTCGCCGAAGGGGTGCGCGCCGCGATGCGTGAAGACCCGGACGTCATCCTGGTGGGCGAGTTGCGCGACGCCGAGACCATCTCCATGGCCATGACGGCAGCCGAGACCGGCCACCTGGTGCTGGGCACCCTGCATACCACCAGCGCGGTCAAGACCATCGACCGCATCATCGACGCACTGCCGGTCGAGGAGCGCGAGCAAACCAAGAGCTTCCTGGCGCAGAGCCTGCTGGCGGTGGTCACCCAGGTGCTGGTGAAGACCCCCGACGGCCACGGCCGCAAGGCGATCTGCGAAGTGCTCATGATGACCAAGGCGATCGCCAAGCTGATCCAGACCGAGCAGACGCACCAGATCCCGAGCCAGCTGCAGATGGGGCGTGATCTCGGCATGCAGCTGCTCGACCAGGCGCTGATGGGGGCCATCACCGCGCGCACCGTCGATCCGGACGACGCCTACAACTACGCCAGCGAGAAGCGCCAGTTCCAGAAGTTCGTGACCGACACCAGCATGCTGCCCAAGGTGGAACTCACTTCCGCACCGGGCCCGGCCACCAACTCCTCCGCCGCCTGAAGCCGCACGCATGCCGCAGGTCGACTCACTCCTGATCGAGGTGCTGGAGAAGCGCGGCTCGGACCTGCATTTCATCTCCGGCGACCCGCCGCGCATACGCCTGTACGGCGACCTGTCGGCGCTCAGGCCCGACAAGCTGGCGGCCGAGGCCGTCAAGCAGGCGCTGTACGAGATCATGCCCAAGGCGGCGCTCGAACGCTTCGAGGCCAAGGACGGCGCCGACTTCGCCTACACGCTCGAGGGCCGCGGCCGCTTCCGCGTCAACGTCATGCGCCAGCTGAACGGCATGGGGGCGGTGTTCCGCGCCATCCCTTCCAAGGCGCTGACCCTCGATGATCTGAAGATGCCCGAGGCGGTGCGGCAGATGTCCCGCGCCAACAACGGCCTGATCCTGGTGACCGGCAAGACCGGCTCGGGCAAGTCGACGACGCTCGCGGCCATGATCGATGACATCAACCGCCGCGTGAAGGGCCACATCCTCACGGTCGAGGATCCGATCGAGTTCGTGCACGAGCGCAAGAACTGTCTCATCAGCCAGCGCGAGATCGGCGTGCACAGCCAGAGCTTTGCGGCCGCGCTGCACTCAGCCCTGCGCGAGGATCCGGACGTCATCCTGGTGGGCGAGTTGCGCGACCTGGAGACCATGAGCATCGCGGTGACCGCGGCCGAGATGGGCATTCTGGTCATGGGCACGCTGCACACCAACGGCGCGGCCCAGACCGTGGACCGCATGGTCAACGTATTCCCGTCCGACAAGCAGTCGCACGTGCGCACCATGCTCTCGACCTCGCTGCGCGGGGTGGTCTCGCAGCAGCTGCTGCAGCGCGCCGACAAGCAGGGGCGCGTCGCCGCGCTGGAGATCCTGGTGAACACCCCGGCGGCCTCCAACCTGATCCGTCAGGGCAAGCTCGATCAGCTCGAGAACACCATGCAGGCCGGCGGGGCGTTCGGCATGCGCACCATGGACTCCGCCATCGAGCAGCTGCTCAATCAACGCCAGATCAGCGGTAAAGAGGCCTTCAAGAAGGCCATCAACAAGAACAAGTTCGAGGAGTACCGCGACGCCGGCTGAGGCCGCGCGCCCGGCGGCGCCAGCGCCGCCGCCAAGCTGTGTAAACTAAGGCGGATGACCCGCAAGATCTTCGTCACCACGGCGCTGCCCTACGCCAACGGCCCGCTGCACATCGGCCACATCATGGAGTACATCCAGGCCGACATCTGGGTGCGCTTCCAGAGAATGCAGGGCCACCAGCTGCACTTCGTGTGCGCCGACGACGCGCATGGCGCGCCCATCATGCTCAAGGCCGAGAGCGAAGGCGTGACGCCGCAGCAGCTGGTGACGCGCATCGCCGCCGGCCGCCGCCCGTATCTCGAGGGCTTTCACCTCAGCTTCGATCACTGGCACTCGACCGACTCGCCCGAGAACACGCAGCTGTCACAGGACGTGTACGCGCGGCTGGTCGCCGCCGGGCTGGTGTACCGCAAGTCGATCGAGCAGTTCTACGATCCGGTCAAGGGCATGTTCCTCGCCGACCGCTACATCAAGGGCGAGTGTCCGAACTGCCACTCGCCCGATCAGTACGGGGACGCGTGCGAGGTGTGCAGCACGGTGTATGCGCCGACCGACCTCATCAACCCGTACTCGACGCTCAGCGGCGCCCAGCCGGTGCTGAAGGCCTCCGAGCACTTCTTCTTCCGCCTGTCGGACCCGAAGTGCGTGGCGTTTCTCAAGGAATGGCTCGATACCCCCGGGCGGCTGCAGCCGCAGGTCGTCAACAAGGCGCGCGAGTGGCTCACCGGCAGCGGCGAGCAGGCGCTCGGCGACTGGGACATCTCGCGCGATGCGCCCTACTTCGGTATCCCGATCCCGGATGCGCCCGGCAAGTACTTCTACGTGTGGCTGGATGCGCCGATCGGCTACCTCGCAGCGCTGCAGAGCTACTTCGACAGCGGCAAGGCACGCGCCAACGGCGAGCGACGCACCTTCACGGAGTTCCTGGCCGCGGCCGATACCGAGCAGATCCACTTCATCGGCAAGGACATCATCTACTTCCACAACCTGTTCTGGCCGGCGATGCTCAAGTTCGCAGGTCCCCCGTACAAGGTTCCGGACCACGTCTACGTGCACGGCTTCCTCACCGTCTCGGGCGAGAAACTGTCCAAGTCGCGCGGCACCGGCATCAGTCCGCTGCGTTATCTGGAACTCGGCATGAACGCCGAGTGGCTGCGCTACTACCTCGCCGCCAAGCTCAATGCCAACGTCGAGGACCTCGACTTCAACCCCGACGACTTCGTGGCGCGCGTCAACAGCGACCTGGTCGGCAAGTACGTCAACATCGCCAGCCGCGCCGCGAGCTTCATCACGCGCCACTTCAACGGTCAGCTCGCCTACCAGGGCGACACCGAACAGCTGGCGGCACTCGCCGCGGCGCACGCCTTCCAGGTGCAGCAGGCCTACGAGAACCGCGAGTTCGGCAAGGCCATGCGCGACATCATGGCACTCGCCGACCGCATCAATCACGACTTTGACGCGCGCCAGCCCTGGGTGCTGGCCAAGGACCCGGCGCGCGCCGCGGAGCTGCAGGACGTGTGCTCGCGCGCCCTGCACGGCTTCAAGCTGCTGTCGGTGCTGCTGGCGCCGGTGCTGCCGCACCTGGCCGCGCACGTGGCGCTGGAGCTGTTCGGTCTCGAGCGCCGCTTCGCCTGGAGCGATGCCGCCTCCCTGCCCGAGCGCATCAACCCCTACCAGCACCTGATGACCCGCGTCGACGCCAAGATGCTCGATGCGCTCTTCGAGGCGGAGCCGCCCGCCGCGCCACCGCCCGTGCCGCGCGCCGCGAGCGCTGCTGCGCCGGCCGGGGTGGCCGCTGCGGGCGCCGTCGCGCAGATTTCCATCGACGAGTTCAAGCGCATCGACCTGCGCGTCGCCCGCATCGTCGAGGCCGAGACGGTCGCCGGAGCCGACAAGCTGCTGAAGCTGACGCTCGATCTCGGCTCGGATACCCGCACCGTGTTCGCCGGCATCAAGTCAGCCTACGAGCCGGCCGCACTCAAGGGGCGACTGACGGTGGTGGTCGCCAACCTCGCGCCACGCAAGATGAAATTCGGCGTCTCGCAGGGCATGGTGCTCGCGGCCAGCGGCGAGACGCCGGGGCTGTTCCTGCTGGCGGCTGACGCCGGCGCCACCCCCGGCATGAAGGTCAGCTGACCACCGCCACGCGCGGCGCACCCATGCACACCGCGGACCAGATCGACGCCCTGCTGCCCCAGACGCAGTGCACGCGCTGCGGCTACCCGGGCTGCCGCCCGTACGCGGAAGCGCTGGCCGCGGGCGCGGCTGACCTCAACCGCTGTCCGCCGGGGGGCGCGGACACCATCGCCGCGCTCGCGCGCCTGCTCGGGCAGCCGCTGCAGCCGCTCGACCCGGAGTGCGGCGCTGCAGGTCCTGTGCTCGTGGCGCAGATCGACGAGGCCGCCTGCATCGGCTGCGCCAAGTGCCTGCCGCCGTGCCCGGTCGACGCCATCATCGGGGCGCAGAAGCAGATGCACACCGTGGTGCTGGCGCTGTGCACCGGCTGCGAGCTGTGCGTCGCGCCGTGTCCGGTCGACTGCATCACCCTGGTGCCGCGCGCGGCGCTTGCGCCGCCGCTCGCAGCGCCGGCCCCGGCCGACAACCGCAGCCGCTATGCGGCGCGCAACCGGCGCCTCGGCGAGCGCGCCGCGCGCCGCGCGGCGCTGCTCAGTGAGCGCAAGCAGGCCGGGACGCCGGGCTAGCCGATGCATCCCGCCACCCGCAGGGCGATCTTCCGGCGGCTGCAGGCCGCCAACCCCGCCCCGACGACCGAACTGCTGCACACCTCACCCTTCGAGCTGCTGGTGGCGGTCATGCTCTCGGCGCACACCACCGACAAGAGCGTCAACGCCGCCACCCGCGTGCTGTTCCCCGTCGCCAACACGCCGGCCGCCATCGCCGCGCTCGGCGTCGAGGGGGTAAAGCCCTACATCAAGAGCGTCGGGCTCTACAACACCAAGGCCAAGAACCTCGTCGGCCTCGCGCAGCAGATCCTGGATCGGCACGGCGGGGCGGTGCCGGCCGAGCGCGCCGCGCTCGAGGCGCTGCCCGGGGTCGGGCGCAAGACGGCGAGCATCATCCTCAACATGGTGTTCGGCCAGCTGGAAATCGCCGTCGATACGCACATCTTCCGCGTCGCCAACCGTACCGGGCTGGCCCCCGGGCGCACGCCGCTCGCGGTGGAGGCGGGCCTCGTCGCCAACACGCCGCCGGAATTTCGCAAGGACGCGCACCACTGGCTGCTGCTGCACGGCCGCTACGTGTGCACGGCACGCTCCCCGGCCTGCCCCACCTGCATCATCCGCGACCTGTGCGAGTATCCAGCCAAGACGCCGGCTCGCGTGCAGCGCAAGGCGCGCCCCATGCGTCCCGCACGGCGCCCCGGCCGCCGCGCCCGCGCCTGAGCAGAGCGTACCGATGTTTGCCGCCGAGGGCCGTGAGCAGCTGCGCCGACGCTACCTCGAGGCATGGCGCAAGTTCAGCGCGCGGGCGCCGCTCGAGCCGCTCGAGGCGCAGCTGGCGGCGGTCATCGCCGAGCACCCGGAGTACATCGCCTGGCTCGAATCGGGCGAGGAGGCGCTGGCGGCCGAGTTCCGGCCTGAAGGTGGGCGCGCCAATCCCTTCCTGCACATGGGGCTGCACCTGGCGATCCGCGAGCAGGTGGCGACCGACCGTCCCGCCGGCATCGCGCAGCTGCACGCGGCGCTCAGTCAGCGCCTGGGCGGTGCGCACGCAGCCGAGCACGCCATGCTCGAGCCGCTCGCCGAGACGCTGTGGGAGGCGCAGCGCGACGCGCGCCTGCCGGACGAGCAGGCCTACCTGGAGCGTCTGCGCCGCCTGTAGTACGGCACGAACGGCCGGGTCACGTCTCGCGCACGGGCTGCGCGGCGGCGCGCGGCGCCGTCGCCGGGGGCGGCAGCAGGTGGCGCGGCAGGAAGAACCCGTTGGCGATGAGCGTCGGCACGATGGCGCTGCCGATCACGGCGGCGATCAGGTACGAGTACTGCTGCTGCGTGATGATGCCGTGGCTGAGGCCGAAGAGGGATGCGATGCTGCCGAAGGTCAGGCCGGTGGACATGAGGAGCGTCGTATACAGGGCCTCGCGCCGCGGCGCGCGGAACAGCCGCGTGACCGGGTACACCCCGGCGAACTTGGTCAGCATCTTGGCCCCGAGCAGCAGGGCGAGCACGCCGGCGCCGGAGACGAGCGCCGGCACCGAGACGAAGGCGCCGGCGCGGATGAAGTAGAACGGCGTCAGCAGGCCGAAGGTCAGCGTGCGCAGCCGCCGCACCAGCTCATGATCGCGGCCGACGGTGCCGGCGAGGATCATGCCGAGCACGTACGCCGGCAGCACCGGCTCGCTGCCCGCCCACAGGGCCAGTGCCCCGAGCCCGAACATCGCCAGCAGCAGCAGCTTCGCCTCGAGCTCCGAGGGACGGCCGCCGAAGCGGCGGAAGAAACGCGGCACCAGCCACGGCATGACGAAGAACGCCGCGGTGCAGCCGCCGGCGAACACCAGCGTGCGCAGGGTGAAGGGCGAGAACTTGAAGCCGAGCGCCAGCACCGTGGCGAGATCGTTGACGAAGCACGCCGCCAGCACCACCTTGCCGTAGTCGGTGCGGTTGAGCCCCGACTCGAGCATCACGGCGTACACGACCGCGACCGAAGTCGTGGACAGCGCGATGCCGGCCAGCCAGCTGGCGGCGGGGCTCCAGCCGATCAGCCAGCGCGCCACCGCCGCGCAGCCGAGGAACGGGGCCGTGAAGGCGACCAGGCCGATGACGGTCGCCTGCCGCCACTCGCGCCGCATCACCTGGGGATCGAGCTCGGCGCCGGCGAGGAAGGTGAGCACCACCGCGCCGGTACTGGCGAGGAACTTGATCCACGACTGGTCGGCGCCCAGTACCGCCCCGCCCAGTGCGGCGCCGATGAGCAGCTGCGCCACCGTGCCGATGATGATTTCCGACATCGCCGTGGCGATGCGCAGCCAGATGGACAGGAGCGTCGCCACCAGGGCGAGGCCGAGCCAGAGAGTAGCGAGGCTGTAAATGTCCGTCATGGCCTACCTCACGCAGCTTGCGCGTTGGTAGGCATCATCAGCCTCAGGGCGGTTCGCGGAGGAATGCCATCTCCGGCGGCTCAGATCCTACGGCATCGCCGCCGCGCCGGCCAAGGCGCGTGTTATTTCTTCGGGATGTAGAGGTCGGTGAGCGTGCCCTCGAAGGCCTCGGCCGCCCCGGCCACCGTCTCGCTGAGGGTGGGATGCGGATGGATGGTGAGGCCGATGTCGGCCGCGTCGCAGCCGTTCTCGATCGCCAGCGCCACCTCGCTGATCAGCTCCCCGGCGTTGCTGCCGACGATGCCGCCGCCGAGCAGGCGGTGGCTGTCAGGATCGAACAGCAGCTTGGTGAAGCCTTCCTCGCGGCCGAGGGACAGCGAACGGCCGTTGGCCACCCACGGGAAGGCCCCCTTCTTGAACGCGGTGCCGGCGGCACGCGCCTCGCTCTCGGTGAGCCCCACCCAGGCCACCTCGGGATCGGTATAGGCGACCGAGGGGATGACGCGCCAGTCGGCCGCACGCTTCTGACCTGCCGCCACTTCGGCGGCCACCTTGCCTTCGTGCATCGCCTTGTGCGCCAGCAGTGGCGGTGTGGCGATGTCGCCGATGGCGAAGATGTGCGCCACATTGGTGCGCATCTGCTTGTCGACCGGAATGAAGCCGCGCTCGGACACCTTGACCCCGGCGAGCTCCGCGCCGATGGTCTTGCCGTTGGGCACCCGACCGACCGCCACCAGCACCCGCTCGAACACCTGCGCGGCCGGCGCCTTGTCGCCACCGAAGCTGACGCGCAGGCCGGCGGATTGTGCCTCGACCGCGGCGACCCTGGTGTTGAGGAGGATCTGCTCGTAGCGCGACCGGATGCGGCGCTCGAGCGGACGCACCAGGTCAGGATCGCAGCCCGGCATCAGCTGCCCGGTGAGCTCAACCACGCTGACCTTGGCACCGAGGGCGTCGTACACACACGCCATCTCGAGTCCGATGATGCCGCCGCCGACCACCAGCAGTCCGCCGGAGAATTCCGGCAGCTCCAGCGCGCTGCTGGAGTCGAGGATGCGCGGATCATCCGCCAGTCCGGGCAGCCGCACCGCTTCCGAGCCGGCGGCGATGATGCACTGGTCGAAGCGGATGCGCTCGGAGCCGCTCGCCCCCATGACCTCGATGACGTTGGGACTGACGAAGCGCCCCGTGCCGCGCACCACCTCGACCTTGCGCTGCCGCGCCAGCACCCTCAGCCCGCCGGTGAGCTTGGCGACCACGGCGGCCTTCCACGCACGCAGCTTGGACCGGTCGATGCGCGGCTCACCGAAGGCGATGCCGCGTTCGCTCATCTCCGCGGCGTCCTCGATGACCTTGGCGGCGTGCAGCAGTGCCTTCGAGGGAATGCAGCCGACGTTCAGGCACACGCCACCGAGCTCCTGCCAGCGCTCCACCAGCGTCACCTTGAGCCCGAGATCGGCGGCGCGGAATGCGGCGGTGTAGCCGCCCGGCCCGGAGCCGAGTACCAGCAGCTGGGTGCTGCGATTGAAGTCCTCGCCGGCGCGCGCGGCGCTGCCGCCGGCCGCCGCCGGCATACGGACCGTGTCGCCGGCGGTCTCGGTGCGCGCCGCGGGTGGCGGCGGCGGTGCAGGCGCCTCGCTCGCCGGTGGGGCCGCCGCGGCTGCCGCGTCGCCGGACTCGAGCCGCGCAATGAGCGAGCCCTTGGCGACCTTGTCGCCGCGCTTGAGCAGCACCTCGGTGACCTTGCCGGCGGCGGTCGCCGGCACGTCCATCGACGCCTTGTCGGTCTCGAGCGTGACCAGTGGGGTATCGACCTCGATGACGTCGCCGGTCTTGACCAGCACCTCGACCACGGCCACGTCGCTGAAGTTGCCGATGTCGGGGATCGTGAGATCCACGCGGCTCACAGCACCGCCTCGAGCAGGGCGCGCGCCTCCGCCAGCGTGTGCGCCAGGAAGGTCGTGAAGCGCGCCGCCATCGCCCCGTCGATGACGCGGTGATCGTACGACAGGGACAGCGGCAGCATCAGTCGCGGCACGAAGCCGCCTTCCTTGTAGATCGGGCGCATGCTCGAGCGCGAGACGCCGAGGATCGCCACCTCGGGGGCGTTGATGATGGGCGTAAAGGCCGTGCCACCGATGCCGCCCAGGCTCGAGATGGTGAAGCAGCCGCCCTGCATGTCCGCCGGCGCGAGCTTGCCCTGGCGCGCCTTGTCCGCCAGCGTGCCGAGCGCGCGCGCCAGCGCGTAGATGTCCTTGCGGTCGGCGTCGCGCACCACCGGCACCACGAGCCCGTTGGGCGTGTCCGCGGCGAAGCCCAGGTGCAGGTACTTGCGCACGATGAGATTGGCGCCGTCGGGCGCGAGCGCGGTGTTGAAGCGCGGGAACTCCTGCAGCGCCTTGACGCAGGCGCGCATGATGAAGGCGAGCGGCGTGAGCTTCACGCCCGCGGCCTGCGCCTTGTCCTTGAGGCTGGCGCGCAGCTGCTCGAGCTCGGTGATGTCGGCCTCGTCGAACTGCGTGACGTGCGGAATGTTGACCCAGCTGGCGTGCAGGCGTGACCCGGAGATGCGCTGGATGCGCGACAGCGGCTCGAGCGCGGTCGGACCGAACTGCGCGAAATCGACCGGCGGCACTTCCGGCAGCGCCGGGCGCGCCGCCGCGCCGCCGGCAGCGGCACCCGCCGCGGGCGCGCCGCCGCCGAGGACGTGCTTGACGAACGCCTTGACGTCCTCGTGGGTGATGCGGTCCTTGAAGCCGTGGCCGGCGACCTGGGCGAGGTTCACGCCGAGCTCGCGCGCAAACCTGCGCACCGAGGGCCCGGCATGGGCGCGCGAGAACCCCGGCTCGTCGATGGGCGCGAGGTCCTGGCGGTACGAGGTCGGCACGCCCAGCTGCGACAGCGGTACGAGCTTGCCGCCGGAGCGCTCCGCCGGCGGCGCGGCCGCGGGCGGCGGTGCCGGGGCTGCCTGCGGTGGCGGTGCCGGGCGCGCCGCGGGCGCCGCGCTGGCTGCGGGCGAAGTGGCAGGCGGCGCAGCAGCAGCCGCCGGCGCCGGCGCCGCTGCGGCCGGGGCGCCCGCGCCGTCGGCCCGGAGCGTCGCGAGCAGGTCGCCGCTGTTGAGCGTCCCGCCCTTGGTGGCATGGATCTTCTCGATGACTCCGCTGGCGGTCGACGGCACGTCCATCGCCGCCTTGTCCGATTCCAGGGTCACGAGCGGGGTGTCCACGCCGACGCTGTCGCCGGGCTTCACCAGCACCTCGATGACGGCGACGTCCTTGAAGTTGCCCAGGTCCGGGACGCGCACTTCCACGAGGCCCGTGGCGGCGTTCATGAGGACACCCTCAGACCTTCCAGGGCACGGGCTTGGCGGGGTCGATGCCCAGCGCCTTGATGGCACGGTCGACCGTGGCGTGATCGACACGGCCGTCGTCGGCGAGCGCCTTGAGCGCGGCGACCGCGATGTAGCCGCGGTCGACCTCGAAGTGCCGCCGCAGCGCCGCGCGCGAGTCCGAGCGGCCGAAGCCATCGGTGCCGAGCGTCACGTAGCGTCCGTTCACCCACTGGCGGATCTGGTCGGGCACCGTGCGCATGTAATCGGTCGCCGCAACCACCGGGCCCTCGCGCCCATGCAGCATCTGCCGCACGTACGGCACGCGCGCCGTCTCGCCCGGGTGCAGCAGGTTCCAGCGCTCGCACTCGAGCGCCTCGCGGCGCAGCTCGCTGAAGCTGGTCACCGACAGCACGTCGGCCGGGATGCCGTAGTCGTCCTCGAGGAGCTTCGCCGCCGCGAGGCACTCACGCAGGATCGTGCCCGAGCCGAGCAGCGTCGCGCGCACCTTGCCGCGGCCGCCGATCTGCAGCAGGTAGCCGCCGCTGAGGATGCCGGCCTCGACGCCCGGCGGCATGGCCGGCTGGGCGTAGTTCTCGTTCATCAGCGTGATGTAGTAGAAGATGTTTTCCTGCTCGGCGAACATGCGCCGCAGCCCGTCGTGGATGATCACGGCCAGCTCGTAGGCATAGGCCGGGTCGTAGGCCACGCAGTTCGGCACCGTCGTCGAGATCAGCTGGCTGTGGCCGTCCTGATGCTGCAGGCCCTCGCCG
>Ga0070695_100001957_pt1 | contig 11699 bp, 6 predicted proteins | sample KBSK1252metaG_FD_65471 | JGI IMG/M metagenome (GOLD analysis project Ga0070695, IMG submission 65471) | Corn, switchgrass and miscanthus rhizosphere microbial communities from Kellogg Biological Station, Michigan, USA - KBS K1-25-2 metaG | ecosystem: Host-associated > Plants > Roots >...
GCGGACACGCGGGTCCGCCCCCAACGCCGTGAATTACCAGCGCGTAACGAGACCGACGCCGATGATGCGGCCCTGCAGGATGCTGTTGGGCCGCAGGTACGACGCGGCGAGAACGTTGGTCGAGACGTAGCTGACGACCGCGTCGGAGTTGTTGATGTTGAACACTTCGAGGGTCGGCGACACGGCGATGCGCCCGCGCCTGAAGGTCTTCGCCACTTTCAGGTCGAGCTGATTGATCCGCTCCGTGAAGACAGTGGCATTCGGGACCAGTTGGACGACCAGCGTGGCCGGCTGAAACGTCGTCGGCAGAATCACGGCGCCTGCCGGACACGGAGCCGGACAGCTGGCCGGGTAGCGCGTGGTGCCGCGGGTCACCGTCAGGGTTTCACCGCCTGTCGTCGCCGTCATGTTCCGAATCGAGTTGCCGACCTGGCTTTGAAACGCGACGCTGACCGTGACGCCGTACGCCACCGGATACGATCCCGCCATCTTGAAGTTCTTGTTGAACGGCACACCGTTCTCCCGATCGTCGCAGAAGCGGATCGAGTTCGGATTGTCCGGCGACGTGCAGTTCACGTTGAGCTGCCGCTCGACGGAAAGTCCGCCGAACATCTGCGCGCCACGGCCGAGCCGTGCGCGGAATTCCAGGTTGTACGCGTTGTAGAGCCGCTTCCGCTCCGGATCGAACGTGTCCAGGTTGAGCGTCGGCGCCGCCTGCGCGGCCGCGGTGCGGCTGTACACCGTAATCGGCTCGCCGGTGTTCGGGTTGTAGACCGCCATCGGCGTGTAGTTCGGGTTCTTCAGCGGGTCGCCGTTGTAGATCCAACTCTGGTTGATCGTCGTGGTGAGGTTGTGGAAGTCGCCGTGGAACCAGCTGCCCGTCACCGACAGCCGCGGCATCAGCTCGTGCTGCACCTCGAGCCCGTGCTCGAGATTCCAGGTCCGCGGATACGCCCCGTACGTGTTGAGCGCCGCGAATCCGAAATTGGCCGGCAGCGACGCGAAGCTGATCTCGCAGCCCGGAAGCCCGCTCGCCCCGAAGTTGCAGCCGCGCTCGCCCTGGGCGATGTCGTCACCGTTGACATCCCTCCACGCCAGCGCCGTAGACGTCTGCGACAGGAGCGGGTTGTAATCGGACGCGATGCCGGTCGTCCGCGCCAGGTTGTATTTATTCATCGAGTACTTGATCGCGGTCTTCGCGTTCCCGAACAGGTCGTACACCATCGCGAAGCGAGGCGCCCAGTCCTTCCAGTCGGGCAGGTTCTTGATCGCGTCGAACCGCCGCTCAGGGACGAATCGGCCGGCCGGCGCCACCGCCGGCTCCACCTGCGCATTCAGCCGTTCGTACCGGATGCCCACGTTGAGCGACAGCCGGTTCATCTTCCACGAGTCTTGTGCGTAGATCCCGAGATCCTGGTTCAGCCGCTCGCCGTACCTCGCCAGCGGCGTGTTGCGGATGATCACCGTATCCGGCACCGTGTACGCTTTGCCGGTGCTGTTGCTCCGATACTGCTGCGTGAGGTCGCCGTTGGCGTCGACCGTGTGGTAGAACGTGCCCCACGTCCGCTGGAAGCCGACCTTGAAGTTGTGCGAGCCCGTCACGTACGAAGCCGACGCGGTCGCCGCAAACCGGATCGGACTCTGCGTGGTCTGCGACGTCGCGGCGGTTTTCCGTCCGCCCAGATCGTTCTCCACGCGTGACGCGCCGGCGAACCAGGCGCTCGTGCCCCGCAACTGATCGACGCCGGGCAGATAGCTGTTCGTGTAGTTCTCGGTGTTGTTCGACCAGCCGCCTTCAATCATCAACCGGTTCGATACCGTCGACGTCCACTTGGCTGAAGTGGTGTGGTACGCCGGTGAGTACCACACAGTGGCTGCAGTTTCCGGATCGAACAGGGCCTGCATGTCGTGGCCGCGGAACTTGTCGACTTCGTCGAAATAGGCCGAGAACTTGTTGCGCGGGCTCACCTGCCACGTCACGCGCCCCAGCATGCTCTTGATGAACTGATCGTCGATCCCTTTGCTCCCGTCGTCGTAAAACGTATCGGGGATGAAGTTGTTCACCGAGATGTACCGCGCCGAGGTGAAGAACCAGAGCGTGTCTCTCTTGATCGGGCCGCCGAGGGCGAAGGTGTAATCGACGATGCGATCGGTGGCGTTCCCGGTCGCGAGTCCCTTGTCGATGTGGCGCTGCGACAGGTTGTTGCCCTGCCACTCGCCCGGACGATACGCCGCCTTGAAGTCGCCGCTGAAGCGGTTGCCGCCCTCGCGCGGAATCATGTTCAGCCGCACGCCGCCCGCCTGCGTATCGGCCCCGATGCCGGAGGTCTGATAGCTGACCTCCTGGTTCATCGCGTCGTTGAAGTAGCTCTGGACCGCGCCGTCGCTTTGCAGTCCGTTCACCATCATGCCGTCCACGAGGACGGTCGTGTTCGCGGTGGTCATGCCGTGCGTCGACATGTAGGTCTGCTGCATGGCGCGCGCGCCGCCGGTGTCGGGCAGGCTCAGGCTGACGCCGACGATGAGCTGACCCATTCCCTGAATCGTGCGGCCGGTCGGCACCGAGTCGATGATTTCGCGATTCAGCACCTGCGTGTGGACCGCGGTCGTCACGTCGACCACCGGCGACTCCGCCGAGACCGTCACCGACTCCTCGATCGCGCCGACCTTCATGTCGGCGTTGATCGTGGCGGTGAATTCGGCGGGGAGCAGGACGTTCTCGCGCTTGATCGTCTGAAATCCCTGGAGCGTGAACGTCAGCACGTAGGTGCCCGGGCGGAGGTCGACGATCTTGTACTGCCCGGCACCATCGGTGACGACGGACCGTGTGCGTTCGATGAGGACATCACTCGCCGCTTCGACGTTGACGCCGGGCAGCACGGCGCCCGACGTATCTTTCACGACGCCGGCAATCGCGCTCTGGGCGTGGACGGTATGAGGGATCAGGATGACGAGGGCGGCCGAAGTGAACAGAAAGACTCCGAGGCGTCGACTCATCACGCATCCTCCTTGAGGGGACCTTGGCGGACCTTAACGAACTTCTTGCAAGATTTCGCTGAGGCTACGCTTATGAAAAATTTCGGTCAAGGGCTAATATCGAGGCCCATGACGACCGCAAAGGTCAGTCCAATAATTTGTAGTCTTGCCGCGGCTGCGCTCGTGCTGGCCGGCGCGCTGACGGTTTTCGACCGATCGGTGTACGCGCAGCCAACGCAGCCGATCTTCTTGCAGTACGACGGGTGGGTCCATAACGCGGACGGGTCGTACACGCTGGCGTTCGGCTACTTCAACATGAACAACGTCGACGTCCGGGTGCCGCCCGGCGAGGCGAATGGCTTCGCCCCTGGCCCCGCGGATCGGAATCAGCCCGTGACGTTCGTCAAGGGGCGCCGCCGCTTCGCGTGCAGCATGGTCGTGGACAAAGCGTTCGACGGCCGGCTGCAGTGGACGGTGAAGTTCGCCGGCAAGACGAGCACGACGACGGCGAAGGTGCTCGATCCGCTCTACGAGCTGGAGCACAGCAGCCGGGAACACGCGACGAGCGGCCTCGACGTCGCGACGGCGCCGAAGAACGTGTGCGTGAACCGGCCGCCCGGCGTCCACGTCGGAAATCCCTTCGCGCCACCGCCCGGGCCCGATGGTGCCGTCACGGGCAAAACGAACCAGGACGTGACGCTCACGAGCCAGATCGAGGACGACGGACTGCCGCGAAACGGCGCGTTGACGATCGCGTGGAAGAAAATCAGCGGCCCCGGCGAGGTGACCTTCACGGCTCCGGCGAGCGCGACGACGCGCGCGAGATTCAGCGCGGCCGGCCGGTACGAGCTCGAGCTGTCGGCGACCGATGGCGAGCGGACCACCAGCGTCAAGGTGATCGTGCAGATCACGTAATCCCCGCACCGGCGGCGGCACCCGATCGCGTCGACGGCCGCGCGCCTCTCCGTTGACCTCCGAGCCCTGTCTACGTAATATCTGTCCATGACAGGTATCTGCCCATGACAGGTATCGACACGCGCGCGCTCGATCGCGAGCTGAAACGAGGCTCCGCGGAGCTGCTCATCCTCTCGCTGCTCGACGCGCGGCCGCGGCACGGCTACGAGCTGAGCAAGTTGATCCACGCGCGGTCCGGCGGCCAGCTGACGTTCCACATCGATTCGCTCTATCCGCTGCTCTATCGCCTCGAAGAGCGCGGCTGGATCAAGGGCACCTGGGTCGAAAAGCCCGCCGAGCGCCGCCGCCGGTTCTACAAGGTGACGGCCGAGGGACGCCGGGTGCTTGCCGCGCAGCGAAAGACGTGGGCGGCATTCGTGGAAGCTGTGCGCCGCGTCACGGGAGGCGAACATGCGTGACGCGTCGACTCCACGCTGGGCGCGCGAAGTGCGCATGCGTTTGTCGTCGTTGCGACTCGCACCCACCCGCGAGGCCGAGATCGTCGACGAGCTCTCACAGCATCTCGATGACCACTATCGCGAGTTGATCGCGGGCGGCGCGTCTGCCGAGGAGGCCACGCGCTTGACCCTCGCCGAATTCCGCAGCGGGAACCTTCTCGCGAAGCATCTGGCGCCACTGCGACAGGCGAATGCGCCGCCGCCGATCACACCCGGAGCTCCAGCGGGACGCGTGCTGCCCGATCTCTGGCAAGACCTGCGCTACGCCGCACGCACGTTTTCGAAGCAGCCCGCTTTCGCCGCCACGGCGGTTCTGACGTTGGCGCTCGGGATCGGCGCCACGACCGCGATCTTCAGCGTGGTGTACGGCGTGTTGTTGAAGCCCCTTCCGTTTGACGAACCCGAGAGGCTGGTGAGCCTGCAGCAACACGCGCCGCACGGCGCAGGCGCGAATCATGGACCCGCCACCTATCTCACCTATCGCGAGAACTACCAGGCGTTCGAGGCGATCGGCGCCTGGGATCCGGCCGAGGTGTCGATCACGGGAGGCGGCGATCCGGAACGCGTTCAGGCACTGTTGGTCAGCGCTGCCACGCTGCCTCTGTTGAGAGTACAGCCCATCGTCGGTCGGGTCTTCGGTGCCGAGGACGATACGCCGGGCAGTCCGCTGCGGGTGATCCTGACCTACGGCTATTGGCAGCGCCGGTTCGGTGGCGCAGACAACGTCGTCGGTCAACGGCTCGTGATCGATGGCAGGCAGGCTGAAGTGATCGGCGTGCTGCCCTCGTCGTTCAAGTTCCTGCGCACCCGTCCGAGCATCGTGCTGCCGTTGCCGCTGGACGTGAACGCGCCCCGTGGAATCAGCTTCGGGTTTCAGGCGCTCGCGCGCCTGAAGCCCGGCGTCACGCTGGCGCAAGCCAATGACGATGTGGCGCGCATGATCTCGCTGCTGCCGCCGGCGTTTGCGAGATTGGAGTTGCGGCCGAACGTGCGCCCGCTCGCGGCTGACGTGATCCGCGACATCGGACAGATTCTCTGGATTCTCCTGGCGGCGGTCGGCGTCGTGCTGCTCATCGCCTGTGGCAACGTCGCGAACCTGTTCCTGGTGCGCGCGGAAGGACGCCATCAGGAATTGGCGATGCGTGCGGCGCTTGGCGCGAGTCGTGGCCGCATCGCGCGCGCGCTGTTGTCGGAGAGCGTGGTGCTGGCCGTCGCGGGCGGCGCGCTCGGCGTGGCGCTCGCCGCGGCTGCGATTGGACTGTTGCGAACGATTGCGCCTGCGGAGCTGCCGCGTGTCGACGATATCAGTATCGATGTGACGGTCTTGTTTTTTACATTGGCCGTTTCGGTGCTCAGCGGCGCGCTGTTCGGCGTGTTTGCCGTCCTGCGATTCGGGAGCCCGAGCATCGCAGCGATCAAGGAGGGCGGTCGATCGGCCAGCGACGCTCCCGCGCGACACCGGACCCGCAATGCGCTGGTCGTGGGACAGGTCGCCTTGGCGCTGACGCTGCTGATCGTCGCGGGACTGATGATCCGGACATTCATCGCGATGCGACAGGTCGATCCGGGTTTCACGCGCCCGCAGGAGGTCCAGACGTTCGTCCTCGCGATCCCCGCCGGCCTCATCAGCGATCCCCAACAGGCGGCGCGCACGCACGAGAGCGTTGCGGAACGACTGGCTGGAGTGCCCGGCGTCGCCTCGGTTGGTCTCTCGTCTTCCATCACGATGGACGGGGAAGACAACGGGAACTACATCGCCATCGAGGAATTTCCAGAACCGGAGGGCGCGATGCCCCGGCTCCGGCGGTTCAAGAGCTTCGCGCCGGGTTATTTCGAGACGATGGGTAACCGGCTGGTTGCAGGGCGCTCGATCACGTGGGGCGAGATCTACGAGCAGCGGGCCGTCATCGTCATTTCCGCGCCGCTCGCGCGCGAGTACTGGGGAGCGCCCGCGAGAGCGCTCGGCAAGCGCGTCCGAACCGGTCCGCGGAATCCATGGCGCGAGATCGTGGGCGTGGTCGGCGACGAGCGCGACGATGGGCTGAGTCAGCCGCCGACCGCGATTGTGTACTGGCCGATGCTGAACGAGAGCTATCGGTGGCGCACCATGGCGTACGCCGTGCGATCGACCCGGGTCGGCACGCCGGGTTTTGTACGGGAGCTGGAGCAAGCCGTCTGGTCGGTCAATCCGAATCTGCCGCTCGCCGGCGTGCAGACGCTCGAGGAAATCCAGGCGACCTCCATGGCGCAGACATCGTTTGCGCTGGTGATGCTCGGCATTGCCGCGAGCGTTGCGCTGCTCATCGGCGTCGTCGGGATCTACGGGGTGATTGCGTACGCCGCGACGCAGCGGACGCGCGAGATCGGGGTGCGCATCGCGCTCGGCGCGCAGATCGCCGATGTGCGTAAGATGTTTCTGCGCCATGGGCTCCGGCTGACGGCGATCGGCATCGCCATCGGCATCGGCGTCGCGCTCGTGATCACGCGGGTGATGGCGGCGTTCCTGTTCGGCGTCGGTCCGACGGATCCGATGACCTATGCCGCCGTGTCAGGGGCCCTGGCATTCGTGGCGCTTCTGGCGACGTATCTACCGGCGCATCGCGCCTCGCGCGTCGATCCGGTCGTCGCGTTGCGCGCGGATGTCTAGCGCATCTGTAGTTCAGCCTGGTGCTACGATCCGAGCGTGGCTGCTCGGCCCTTCAAGATCCCGCATGATGCCGCCCGCCTGAAGCGGATCTTCGATTTGATCCGCTCCTGCGAGTACTCAATCCATGATCTGTCTGCTGTCCGCCTCTCGCGCGGCCTGTTCAGGGTGCCGCGGTTCAACATGCCGGTGGCTATGACGCATTCGTGCATCGTCGCACCGCTGCCGGTGTGTTTGAGGCGGTGGCGGACATGTTTGCATCGCTGAAGAATCCACCGGTCAAAGACGTGTCGGGTTTCAAGATCATTTATCGTGGCGTGGTCGCGCTTCGCCGGGCACGCGTCGGCGCCGATGCATTCCGACCGGTTGCCTTCGGCCAACTCGTCACCGCAGCACGCGGACTGGTATCCAGTTCCGCAGGCAGACACGGACACTAAGCGCGCTTCAACCAAGTGAAGACTGACAGCTGAGAGCTACGCGACGACTTCGAAAAGTCCTGATCCGAAACATCTGCACCACGAACTGAATCACTGATGTTTGGAGCCGGCGCTTCCTGCGATCGGCGATGCCACGGGTGATGGGTGGTTGGGAGCCGCCCAGTCTCCAGACGAAATCACGTCGGTCGCACTCTCCACGCGGATGGTCGCCGAATCGACACGGAGCGCAACGACGACGGCGTCGCCCACAGCCGAACGCTTCGCGTCGACGCGTCCCCGGCGGCGAAAGAGCGTCAGGCGTTGACCCACGTAGATACCGTGCTCGCTGCCCCGATCGATGACCATCAACCGCCGCGGCGCGCCCAGCATTTGCCCGGCATCGGCAAAGAGAATCCGGGCCGCGTCGCCGTATGCGGGGATTCCGGCGGGATCGGGAATCCGCACCGGTTCCGGCTTGAACGACGCCAGAAAATCGCCTTTCCTCAACTCGTCGCAGGCATACACGACTACGGCGCCCGACGTGCGCTCGTCTATCGAGACGATCTGGACAAGGCCGGCTGTGTGCTCGCCCATGACTGCCGCACCCGACGAGTCGGCGCGGAAGCGGCGCCGGACAACCACGTTCCGCCCCAACTCGAGACCGTCGAGCGTGCCGCCATCGATGAGGAGCTCGTCATCCTGCGTGTAGAGATCGCGCTCCATTTCACGGCGGCGCGATCGGATTGTCCCGAAGGATTCCGGCGCCGCCTCGGGTTTGGCGGGCCCGCAAATGGAATCGCGGTCGTGGACCGGCACCGGTCTCACCACTGGTGGAGGTGGCGGAAGAAATCGCGGCGCGGGGACGGGCGCCTCGGCCACGACCACGACCGTTTCTGTCACGGGCGCCAGCTCCAGACGCCTCCGGACGATCGAGACAGTACCCGGCCGAACCGCAACGGGTTCGACCGCCGTTGCGAACCCATCCAGCTGAAACGTGAGACGCACCTCTCCCGCCGGCAGCGCACCGAGCTCGTACGCGCCGGCACCATCCGTCACCGCTGTCGCGAGAACGCGGCCCTCGACGGAGGTCGCAACCACCGTGACACCCGGCAGAACACCGTCGGAGCTGTCGGTTATCGCGCCGCGAATCGCGCCCTGGACCGTTTCCGTGGCAAGGGCCCCGGAACACAGTCCATGAAGCGCAAAAATGGTAAGAACGAGCGTCCTGAGTGGTCGGCGCATCGAGACTTCCTGGCCCCTCGATCCATATCGGCTCGAAGTACAGGAACTTGAGGCGTCGCTTGTCGAGGCCTCACCGGCTTTCCTAGCCGGCCCTATGCGACCTCGAAGAGTCCTGCGGCACCCATGCCGCCGCCGACGCACATCGTGACGACGACGTGCCTGGCGCCGCGGCGCTTGCCTTCGATGAGCGCGTGGCCGACGAGGCGGGCGCCCGACATGCCGTATGGATGGCCGAGCGCAATCGCGCCGCCGTTGACGTTCAAGCGATCGTCGGGGATGCCGAGGCGATCGCGGCAGTAGAGGACCTGCACGGCGAACGCTTCGTTCAGTTCCCAGAGATCGATGTCCTCGACCTTCATGCCGGTCTGCTCGAGCAGCTTCGGCACGGCGAACACCGGCCCGATGCCCATCTCGTTCGGCTCGCAGCCGGCGACCGCGAATCCGCGGAAAATGCCGAGCGGCTTCAGCCCTTTTCGCGCCGCCGCCTTGTCGCTCATGACGATCGCGATCGACGCGCCGTCGGAGAACTGACTCGCGTTGCCTGCCGCGATGACGCCGCCTTCGATGGCGGGCTTGATCTTCGCGACCCCCTCGTAGGTCGTGTCGGCGCGGATGCCCTCGTCCTGTTTGACCGTCACCTCTTTCATCGATTCCGCGCCGGTCTCCTTGTCGACGACCTTCATCGTCGTGGTGATCGGGACGATCTCGTCGGTGAAGCGGCCGGCGTCGCGGGCCGCGGCCGCCCGCCGCTGGCTCTCGACGCCGTAGCGGTCCTGCGGCTCGCGCGCGATGCCGTACTTCTGCGACACGTACTCGGCGGTCTGCAGCATCGGCCAGTACAACTCGGGCTTGTGCTCGACGATCCAGTCCTCGTTGAGCATGTGCTTGTTCATCTCGTTCTGCACGCACGAGATCGATTCGACGCCGCCGGCGGCGAACACGTCGCCTTCGCCGGTCATGACGCGCTGCGACGCCATCGCGATCGTCTGGAGGCCCGACGAGCAGAAGCGGTTCACGGTCATGCCCGCGGTCGTCACGGGACAGCCGGCGCGGATCGCGATCTGCCGCGCGATGTTGCGGCCGGTCGCCCCTTCCGGATTCGCGCAGCCGACGATCACGTCCTCGATCTCAGCCGGATCGAGGCGCGCGCGCGCGATGGCATGGCAGAGCACGTGGCCGCCCATCGTGGCGCCGTGGGTCATGTTGAAGCCGCCGCGCCAGCTCTTCGCGAGCGGCGTGCGGACGGTGGACACAATCACTGCATCGGTCATGGGTGATAATTTATCAGACCTGCATGGAAGCCCTGTTCGAGATCGACGCCGCGCACGCCATTTCCGAGTGGAATGCGGAAGCGGAACAGATGTTCGGCTGGCCGCGCGGGGAGGCGATCGGGATGCCCTCGCATCGCCTCGTCCCGCCGCGCAACCGCGCCGTGTACGATGACGGACTGGCCGCGCTGGCCGCCGTGGACACCACCGACAAGCGCGAAATCACCGCCGTCCACTGCGACGGCCGCGAATTCAAGATCGAGCTGACGCTCTCGTCGCAGGCGCGCGACGGCCAACGGTATTTCGTCGCCTTCGTGCGCGAGATGTCGCCGCGCCAGCGCGCGCGCGACGCGGTCGGCTGGGACGCCGAGCGGTTTCGCGCCATCCTGGATCAGATCGAGGACGGCTGCTTCGTCGTCGATCTCCGCGGCCATTACCTGTTCGTCAACGACGCGTTCTGCCGCATTTTCGGCGTCGAGCGCGACTCGATCCTCGGCGAGCACTTCGGCGTCACGACGACCGACAGCGCGCGCCGCGCCGAAACGCTCGCGCTGTACGCGGGCGTGTTCCGCACCGGGCAGTCGCTGAGATCGTACGAGTACGAAGTGCACTTGAAGAACCCCGCGGTCAAGTTCGTCGAGCAGTCGGTGTCGCTCGAGCGCGACGCGCACGGGAGGCCGATCGGCTTTCTCGGCATCATCCGCGACACCACGGCGCGCAAGCTCGCCGAGCGGGAGCTCGCGCAGGCGAAGGAGGCGGCGGAAGCGGCCAACCGCGCGAAGAGCGAGTTCCTCGCGAACATGAGCCACGAAATCCGCACGCCGATGAACGGCATCATCGGGATGACGACGCTCGCGCTCGACACGAAGCTGTCGCCCTACCTGGCGGACTGCCTCACGACCATCAAGCAGCAGGCCGACGCGCTGCTGCGCATCGTCAACGACGTGCTCGACTTCTCGAAGATCGAATCGCGCAAGATGCACCTCGAGTCGGCGCCGTTCACGCTGTCGGAGGCCGTCGACGACGTGTTCAAGCCGATGGCGCTGGCGGCGGGCGAGAAAGGGCTGCACGTGACGCGTCACATCGCGCCGGCCGTTCCCGACCGCCTCGTCGGCGACGCCGTCCGGCTGAAACAGGTGCTCACCAACCTCGTCGCCAACGCCATCAAGTTCACGGAGCGCGGCACGGTGACGCTCGACGTCCGCGCCGACGGGCCGATCGCCCAGACGGCGGCGCTGCGGTTCTCGGTGGCGGATTCCGGCATCGGCATCCCGGAGGACAAGATTGCGACGATCTTCAAACCGTTCGAGCAGGCCGACGGATCGACGACGCGGCGGTTCGGCGGCACCGGCCTCGGCCTGACGATCTCCGCCACGCTCGTGCGCCTCATGGGGGGGCGCATCTGGGTGGAGAGCACGCCGGGAGTCGGCAGCACGTTTTATTTCACCGCGGCGTTTCCGATCGCGCCCGTCACGGCCGGGCGTGCCGAGGATCGCGGACGCGCCGACGCCGCGCGGGCCGCCGCCTCCCCCGTGGTCGGCGCCCGCGTGCTGGTCGCCGAAGACAACGTCGTCAATCAGCGCATCGCGCAAACGCTGCTCACCAAACGCGGCCATGCGGTGACCGTCGTCAACACCGGCCGGGAGGCGGTCGACGCCTTGGAGCGTGAATCGTTCGACGTCGTGTTGATGGACGTGCAGATGCCCGACATGGACGGCTTCGAAGCCACGGCCGCGATCCG
>Ga0070695_100001961_pt1 | contig 11692 bp, 9 predicted proteins | sample KBSK1252metaG_FD_65471 | JGI IMG/M metagenome (GOLD analysis project Ga0070695, IMG submission 65471) | Corn, switchgrass and miscanthus rhizosphere microbial communities from Kellogg Biological Station, Michigan, USA - KBS K1-25-2 metaG | ecosystem: Host-associated > Plants > Roots >...
GTCTTGGCGTTGACGAGCGCAGCGGCGCCGGCGAGTCCCGCGGCTGCAACGAGGCCGGCTGTATGAGTTGCCCTCACTTGAGACTCTCCTCCTTGTACCAGGCGCGCACCTTCTCGAGGTGCTCGATCTCTTCGTCGTGCGCCTTGCCAAAGCGCTCCAGCAGCTCGTCGTTGCCCGTCTGAGCAGTGAGCTCCATAAGCTCCTCCCAGCCGGCGTTGTCGGTCATCTCCGCCACCAGAATCGCGTGCAGTGCTTGCGCGACGGTGGTCTTCGGGTCGGTCAGCACCTGCATCAGGCCCATACCCTCCACGCCGGTGACGTCGGCAGAGGGCGTCTGAGCGGTTGGATCACCGCCGAGCGACTGGATCGCGGCGCCCAGCAGCGCGAAGTGCGTATGCTCCTCGTCGCGCATGTGCTGCAGGTCCTTGAGCGGGATGGCGGCCTTTGCGGCCTCGCACTTAACCATCAGGGCTTCATAGAGGCGAGTGCCGCTGCGCTCGAAGGCGAGCCGCTCGCCGAGCTTGTCCATCAGCACTGCTTCAACCCCGGCGAGCGCCGGGTCCGGCATTGAGCCCACCGGATCCGCCTCCGCGGCGTATTGGGCGCGGAGCTTGGCCGCCGCACGCTCGTCCCCGCGCTTTGGCTTGGTGAGCTCGATGTTCTCCATCATCCGGTTCGATACTTCCGGCGCGACCTCCAAGCCGGTGTGGTTCAGGCCGATTTCCGTGGTCTGTTGCATGGCAATCCTTAGGCAGCCTTCAGTTTGAGTTCCGAGCCCGGGGCCCACTTGTAGCCCGCGGACACGATTTCGCTTGGCGAGCCGTCGGCGTTGACAGCATCGCGATACTCCCTCGAGGCTTTGCTTTCCCTACTCTTTGGCACGATCTCGGTGCCATCGGCGCGCAGGTCCACCTCGTTGGCGAGTGTCTCGCGCACGAAGTCGCGCTGCGAGTCAAACGGGATGGGATCGGGCAGGGTCTCGGGCAGCAGCTCCGCCGGATCGCGCTTCTCGTGCTTCTTGAAGAGTTCCATCACCATGTTCAGGTGTCCGAGCTCGTAGTCGAGGAACCGTTCCCAGATCGCCTTGATCCGCGGATTGGATTCCTGCTCGACGCAGCCGTAGTAGTTGTAGACCTCCGCCGCCTCGTGCATAACCCATTTCTCGAGCCAGCTCTCCTCCGGGTCGATGATCGACTCGTACTGGGTGACGTGCTGCTCCTCGATCGACGCGATCTCGGCGTAGAGCTGCCGGGCCACCGGGTCCGAATACATCGGGCCGATGTTCATGTAGAAGTTGTGCGTCTGCTGCTCGCCGGCCATGATGGTGAGGGCGTGCAACTTCGACAGCGGATGCGCCTTCTTTCGGTCGTAGGGCTTGCGCAGATCGTCCACCGGAGCCCGGTGCTCCTCCGCGGTCGGACGCCCGGGCAGGATGTCGGTGTAGCTTTGCAGGATGTTGTTGGCGTCCTTGCCTTCCAATCTGTCAAGCAAGGCGGAATATCGGTACATATGGTCGAAGTCTTCGAGCAAGCCGAAGCGGTACACCTGAGCGAGGTAGGGGTCGGGCTCGCGCATCGCAACGGCGGCAGTCACGTCGATCGCTACCTGCTCGTAGGCGATAGTGGTCTCTAGCGGCGAGTGATCGGCGCCAATCAGCCAGTTCACCAGCGTCGCCTGGTGGTGCTCGACGCGCCGGATCTCGGCGAGGGGTCTTTGCAAGACGGCGTTCATGCGCGCACAGGCGTGCGAGAAGCGCATCGCCTCGTGCTCGATGCCGTTCATGAGGATGATGCGCACCCGCGTGTACGCATCATCGTCCAGCTTGCTGATGGGTTTCTGTACCAAGTCACGCCAGGTGAACTTCTGGCGCTCCAGTGGAATACCCTTAATTAGAAATAGACTTGCTTTCATGGAACCCTCCGGGAAGTGGGGCGGAGTCCCGCAAGTCGCGTTCCTGCGGTTGCATCGTCACACTCACTCGGCGTCCTCCATGCGAAGCGCATTGCATTCGAGGTGAATACGCGCAGTAGGCAACGCCATATCGATACAGGTCTGTTCACAACGAGAATGGCTTGAGTCTTGGAGCGGCGTGCCGAACAACCCGGGGGAACCCTAGTCCAGTGCTGCGGAATGAAAATAGGGCCGCCCAAGCGGCCCTATTTACCGTGCTTGCTAGGCCGATTTTAGGCAGCGCCGCGGACAGTATCCCGACGCCCATCTTCTTCGTGGCGTTTACGGCGGAGCCCGGCGAGGCCGACGAGGCCGATGAGGCCTAACCAACCCCAGTCTTTCTTCTCGTCGTCTCGTCGTTGCTCCATTGAAGACGACTGCCCGCCGCTGGCGTTATCTGCCTGCGCTGTCTGCGTCTGCGCCGATTGAGTACCACCGCTCTGCTGGGCAACCGCTGGTCCAGAGATAAGAACCGCGCTGCCGAGCGTTACTGCGCCCACGAACTTCAAGAGTTTGCCTTCCATGGCTATGTCCTTTGAAACCCCAGATAACACACCGCCCGGAATGAGCGCCGGCAACTGGCGATGCGCGCTTCGACGCAAGGGCCATACCAGAAGTTGCGTAAGGACAACCGACCGAGACCCAACCGAGACTCTGCGTTATAGGTCGGGGCCCGTATCTATTTCTATCGGCGCTTGCGCTGGAGCGGACGGTGGCGTCTCGCCGGTCCCTCTTCCTGGACCAAGATTGCGGTGGCAACCTCCTTTGCGCGCCGAGCGGCATTGCGCTCTTTTGCGCAGGCTCCAATGATCGAGCCCCACACCAGGATATGCCATTGCATCGCAACGGCGTCGGGATGGCGAACCCCGGCGTCCGCGGCGAGCTTGCGCAAGTAACCCCGCACCGACGAGAAGTACCGCTGCGCGCCTACATACACCGGACCTTCGGATGGCGCAGATTCGAGTATGGCTTTCACTACCGGACAGCCTTTGTACCCCGGGCTTCGGTACCACTTGTCCAGCACGTCGAATACCGCGAGCAGTGCCTCACGCGGCGGGAGACCAAGCGCTTGCACCTCGGATTGCCAGCCGCGCGAGAAAACTTCCCAGCGACGCGCGAAGAACGCGAGCACCAGCTTGTCTTTTGACGCGTAATGCCGGTAGAGGGTCATCTTCCCCACCCCGGAGCGCGCGACTATGGTGTCCACACCCACGGCGCGGATCCCGTGGCGCGTGAAGAGGGCGTAGGCGGTGCGGTCGATCCTTTCCTTCGGAGTAAGCCCCGGACGCAAGCCTCGCATACCGTTTAATAACATGAACCAGTCGACGTCGCTATGGTCGGCGCATGATCCGATACGCTTGCATGGAACTGTAAAAGTGACGGGCATAGAGCAGCTATTACAAACGATACAGGCCCGTATCGCGTGCGGCCTTCGGCGAGACAGGTCTGTATCGCTTGGTACGCCCCTTGCTGCGACCGTTCGGTGCCCTTAAGGAGCAGCCATGACGCCGTCTACCGCCACTTCCGCAACCGATCTTCGCCGCGATGTCCCCGCCTATGCCACGCCCAGGGGTTCGAACGTCAGCGCCGTCTCATGGGGGGCTATCTTCGCCGGCGCAGCCGCGGCGGCCGTTCTTTCATTGATCCTGCTGCTCCTCGGCACGGGCCTGGGGCTCTCGGCGCTTTCACCTTGGGCAAACGACGGTGCCAGCGGCAAAGCGCTTGGTGCTGGAACCATCGTCTGGGTGACCTTCATGCAGCTCGCGGCTTCCGCCATGGGCGGCTATGTCGCCGGAAGGTTGCGGACCAAATGGATCGATCTCCAGACCGACGAGATCGTGTTTCGCGATACCGCGCACGGCTTCCTCGCCTGGGCCGTCGCCACTCTGTTCACCGCAGCACTGCTCACTTCGACGGTGAGCGCGATCGTAAGCGGCGGCTTCCAGGCCGGCGCCCAGGTCGCCGGAGGCGCCGCCAGCGCCGCTGCGGCGGTCGGCGCTGCCAGCGCCGACAAGTCGGGCGGCGACAGCGGCCCGATGGGCTACATGGTGGATTCGCTCTTCCGCGGCTCCAAGGGTTCAGCCAAAAACGGCGCCGCGGGTTCGCCGGAGCAGGCCACGGCGGAAGTCGCCCGCATCTTCACCAACGCCGCCGCCATGGGAAAGCTGCCGCCGGAGGATGCGCGCTACGCCGGCCAGCTTGTCGCGCAGCGGACCGGGATGTCCCAGCAGGAAGCCGAGAAGCGAGTGAACGACACGTTCAACCAGATCCAGGCGAAGAAGCAGGAAGCCGAGACCGCCGCCAGGGAGGCCGCCGACAAGGCGCGCAAGGCTTCCGCCGCGGCAGCACTGTGGCTCTTTATCTCACTGCTGATCGGCGCATTCGTCGCCAGCTTTGCAGCCACCTACGGCGGGCACCAGCGCGACGATTGAGTCCAAAGGCGCACACGCCAAGATTGGAAAGACGAAGACATAAGGAGTCCTCACGCTTCATGCTGTCTCTTCAAGCCAGAACGCTCGCGCGGGCGGCCGCCATCGTCGGCGGCCTCGATATCCTAGCTGGAGAGTTGGCAATCTCATCTGAAATGCTAGGAAGATACGTTCGCGGAGAATCACCAACACCACCCGATGTTTTTATGCGTGCTGCAGACATCGTCACGGAGGCAGGCGTGGCGGACGCCGCCAAGCCATCGCGGCGTATAGAGGATGCGCTTTAGTCAGCCGTTCGCACGTCACGAAACGGCTGTCCTCCGGCGAGCGCGTGTTCTCCCATTGGCCGACGTGCTTTGGGTTGCGCCAGCCCGCGGTGCGCCGCGACGACGTCCCCGTCATGGGGGAACATCGGCTTCTCTAGGACGATCTTGAATTTGCTTGGAAGGGTCTTGGCGGAGCGGACGGGACTCGAACCCGCGACCCCCGGCGTGACAGGCCGGTATTCTAACCAACTGAACTACCGCTCCGTGCTTCTCGCTCTTTCCGAACGATTGCGCGCCGCAGTCGGCGCGCAATCGTGCTTTTTTCTTGGTGGGCGCTGTAGGGGTCGAACCTACGACATCCGCCTTGTAAGGGCGGCGCTCTACCGCTGAGCTAAGCGCCCCGACCGCGCTTGAAAAAGGGGCGCTAGTTTATCGCGTCCTTGAGGGCCTTGCCAGCGCGAAACTTTGGAAGCCGCGCGGCCTTGATGTCCAGCGCCTCGCCGGTGCGCGGGTTGCGTCCGGTCCTCGCCTGGCGCTGGCCGGCGTAGAAGGTGCCGAAGCCGACCAGGGTCACCATCTCGTCCTTGCGCAGGCTCGTCTTCACCGCGCCGACGAGCGCGTCGACCGCGCGCTCGGCGGCCGACTTGGAGATCTCAGCCGCCTGCGCAATCTGCTCGATCAGGTCCGCTTTGTTCACGCCCTCCTCCCCAGGAGAGAACTCAATGCGTGGTGACTGCTCCGGTCTGGTCGTCGGGCTTCTGCGGGAGCGACGCGGACTCGTCGTGCTCGGGCATCGGGTCGGGCTGGCGCTCGAGCGCGATCTCGAGCACCTTGTCGATCCACTTCACCGGCACGATCTCGAGCTTGTTCTTGATGTTGTCCGGGATCTCGACCAGGTCCTTCACGTTCTCTTCCGGGATCATCACGGTCTTGATGCCGCCGCGGTGAGCCGCGAGCAGCTTCTCCTTCAGGCCGCCGATCTGCAGCACCTCGCCGCGCAGCGTGATCTCGCCGGTCATGGCGACGTCCGCGCGCACCGGAATGCCCGACAGCATCGACACCATGGCGGTGGCGATGCCGATCCCGGCGCTCGGGCCGTCCTTGGGCGTCGCGCCCTCGGGCAGGTGAATGTGGATGTCGTTCTTCTGGTAGAAGTCTTCCTTCACGCCGAGCTTGCGCGAGCGCGCCCGCACCACCGAGAGCGCCGCCTGGATCGACTCCTGCATCACGTCGCCGAGCTTGCCGGTGGCGATCGTCTTGCCCTTGCCCGGCATGGCGACCGCTTCGATCGTGAGCAGTTCGCCGCCGACCTCGGTCCAGGCGAGACCGGTGACCTGGCCGACCTGGTTCTCCTTCTCCGCCATGCCGAAGGTGTAGCGCCGCACCCCGAGGTATTTGTCGAGGTTCTTCGGCGTGACGGTGATGCGGTGCGGCTTCCCGGCGGCCTCGCCTTCGGTCTTCTCCTTCTTGTCGGTGAGGAGCTGCTTCACCGCCTTGCGGCAGATCTTGGAGACTTCTCTTTCCAAAGCTCTGACACCAGCTTCTCGCGTGTAGTACCGGACGATGTCGCGCAGCGCCGCCTCGGACACCGAGATCTCGCCCTCCTTGAGCCCGGTCGCCTTGACCTGCTTGGGCAGCAGGTAGCGCAGCGCGATGTTCATCTTCTCGTCCTCGGTGTAGCCGGAGAGGCGGATCACCTCCATCCGGTCGAGGAGCGGCGGCGGAATGTTGAGCGTGTTCGCCGTGGCGACGAACATCACCTCGGAAAGGTCGTACTCGACCTCGATGTAGTGGTCGACGAAGGTGTTGTTCTGCTCCGGATCGAGCACTTCGAGCAGGGCCGACGAGGGATCGCCGCGCCAGTCGGAGCCCATCTTGTCGACCTCGTCGAGCAGGAACAGCGGGTTCTTGACCTGCACCTTGCTCATGTTCTGCAGGATTTTGCCCGGCATCGACCCGATGTAGGTGCGCCGGTGGCCGCGGACCTCGGCCTCGTCGCGCACGCCGCCGAGCGACATGCGCACGAACTTGCGGTTGGTCGCCCGCGCGATCGACTGGCCGAGCGAGGTCTTGCCCACGCCGGGGGCGCCGACCAGACACAGGATCGGCGCCTTCATCTTGTCGACCCGCGTCTGCACCGCGAGGTACTCGACGATGCGCTCCTTCACCTTCTCCAGGCCGTAGTGGTCCTTGTCCAGGATCTCCTGCGCCGCGCGGATGTCGCGCGAGATCTTCGACTTCTTCTTCCAGGGCAGGTTGACGAGGGTCTCGATGTAGTTGCGCACCACCGTCGCCTCGGCCGACATCGGCGACATCAGCTTCAGCTTCTTCAGCTCGGCCTCGGCCTTCTTGCGCGCGTCCTTGTGCATGTGGGCCTTGCGGATCTTCTTCTCCATCTCCTCGAGGTCCGCGCCCTCTTCGCCCTCGCCGAGCTCCTTCTGGATCGCCTTCACCTGCTCGTTCAGGTAGTACTCGCGCTGGCTCTTCTCCATCTGGCGCTTGACCCGGCCGCGGATGCGTTTCTCGACCTGGAGGATGTCGATCTCGGTCTCGAGCTGGGACAGCAGGTGCTCGAGGCGGGCCTTGACGTCGAACATCTCGAGCACCTGCTGCTTCTGCTCGAGCTTGAGCGGCAGGTGCGCCGCGACCGTGTCCGCGAGCCTGCCTGCTTCGTCGATTCCGGACAGGGACGTGAGAATTTCGGGCGGGATCTTCTTGTTCAGCTTCACGTACTGGTCGAACGCGGAGAGCAGCGCGCGGCGCATCGCCTCGACCTCGGGCGCCGGCGTGCCGTCGAGCGGCACCGCGACCGCCTCTGCGATCCAGTGGCTGCGCACGTCGACTACCTCGCGGATGTTTGCCCGTGCGCCGCCTTCGACCAGCACCTTCACCGTGCCGTCGGGCAGCTTCAGCATCTGCAGGATGTTGGAGACGCAGCCGATCGAGTACATGTCGCCCGGGCCCGGGTCGTCCTTGGCCGCCGACTTCTGCGCCACGAGCAGGATCGATTTCCCTGCTTCCATCGCGGTCTCCATCGCCTTGATGGACTTCGGCCGGCCGACGAAAAGCGGGATCACCATATGGGGGAACACCACCACGTCCCGCAACGGCAGCAGCGGGTACTGGACGATTTCCGGGGACGGGAGGGGTTCGGACATTTTAGGTTAGCCTCGTCAAAGGGTTGGGAGCGCCCTGCACTGACCGATAGTTGCGGGTTCTTCCCGAAAAATCAATGCATAAAAGCCTACACGGATGCGGCGGCTGCCGCAATGCAGTATCCGTAGGGAAGTCGTGACGAAATGTGTCAGGCCTAGCCTGACCCGCCAGCGACCTTGTGTTGCTCGGAGTAGATGAGCAGCGGCTTGCCGTCGGCGCTGACCATCGACTCGTCGACCACGACCTTGCTGACATTCTCGAGCGTGGGAAGCTCGTACATGGTGTCGAGCAGGATCTGCTCCAGGATGGAGCGCAGGCCGCGCGCGCCGGTCTTGCGCGCGAGCGCCTTCTTCGCCACGGCGCCCAGGGCGCCGGTGCGCACCTCGAGCTCCACGCCCTCCATGTGGAACAGGCGCTGGTACTGCTTGATGAGCGCGTTCTTCGGCTCGGTGAGGATCTGGATGAGCGCGTGCTCGTCGAGCTCCTCCAGGGTGGCGAGCACCGGCAGGCGGCCGACGAACTCCGGAATCAGCCCGTACTTGATCAGGTCCTCGGGCTCGACGCTCTTCAGGAGGTCGTAGGTAGCCTTGGAGTTGGCCGGGCTCTTCACCTCGGCGCCGAAGCCGATGCCGGTGCGCTCGGTGCGGTTGCGCACGATTTTCTCCAGCCCGTCGAACGCGCCGCCGCAGATGAACAGGATATTGGTGGTGTCGACCTGGACGAAATCCTGGTTCGGGTGCTTCCTGCCGCCCTGCGGCGGGACCGAGGCAATCGTCCCCTCGACCAGCTTCAGGAGGGCTTGTTGCACGCCCTCGCCCGAAACGTCACGCGTGATCGAGGGGTTGTCGGACTTGCGCGAGATCTTGTCGATCTCGTCGATGTACACGATGCCGCGCTTCGCCTTGTCGACGTCGTAGTCGCAGTTCTGCAAGAGCTTCTGGATGATGTTCTCGACGTCCTCGCCGACGTAGCCCGCCTCGGTGAGCGTGGTCGCATCCGCGATCACGAAGGGGACATTCAGCAATCGCGCCAGGGTCTGGGCGAGCAGCGTCTTGCCGGAGCCGGTCGGGCCGATCAGCAGGATGTTCGACTTGGCGAGCTCGACCTCGTCGTTCTTCGACAGGTGCTTCAGCCGCTTGTAGTGGTTGTACACCGCGACCGAGAGGATCTTCTTGGCCTGGTCCTGGCCGATCACGTACTGGTCGAGGATGTTGCGGATCTCGCGCGGGGTCGGCAGGTCGGACTTCTGGCCCTTCGCGCCCTTATCGGAGGCGGTTTCCTCGCGGATGATGTCGTTGCACAGCTCGATGCACTCGTCGCAGATAAACACCGAGGGCCCGGCGATGAGCTTCCGCACCTCGTGCTGGCTCTTGCCGCAGAAGGAGCAGTAAAGCAGCTTTTCGCCCGATGACGACTTTTCCGACATGTCGTTAGCGCTCTCGCCCTTTTAGCCGGCTTCCCGGCTGACCAGCGTCTTGTCCACGATGCCGTACTTTACCGCTTCTTCGGCACCCATGAAAAAGTCGCGCTCCGTGTCCCGGCCGATGGTGTCGATCGGCTTGCCGGTGTGCTTGGCGAGGATCTCGTTCAGGCGGCCGCGCAGGTAGAGGATCTCCTTCGCGTGGATCTCGATGTCGGTGGCCTGGCCCTGGAAGCCGCCCATCGGCTGGTGGATCATGACGCGCGAGTTGGGCAGCGCATAGCGCTTGCCGTGGTCCCCGGCCGCGAGCAGGAGCGCGCCCATGCTCGCCGCCTGTCCGACACACAGCGTCGACACGTCGGGCTTGATGAACTGCATGGTGTCGTAGATGGCGAGCCCCGCCGACACCGACCCGCCGGGCGAGTTGATGTAGAAAAAGATGTCCTTGTCGGGGTTTTCGGACTCCAGGAACAGGAGCTGCGCCACGATCAGGTTGGCGGTCACCTCGGTGACCGGACCGACCAGGAACACGACTCTTTCCTTCAACAGCCTCGAATAGATGTCGTATGCGCGTTCCCCCCGCCCCGACTGCTCGATGACCATGGGGATCAGCCCCAGGTCGGAAACCTCGTTGTTGCTTTTCTTCCAGTTCACGAGCTGGCTCCCATCAGCTCGTCGAATGCCATGTCCTTCTCTGTCACTTTCGCTTTCGACAAAACCCATTTAACAACATTGGCTTCCAGCGCCATCGCTTCCATCTCGGAGAGCCGCTGGGGCTGCATGTAAAACCATTTTACTACCTCGGCGGGGCTCTCGTAGGACTGCGCTTCCTGCTCGACGAGGGCGCGCACTTCGGCGGGCTTCGGCTGCAAATTTTCCGCGCGCGCGAGCTCGGCGATGATCAGCCCGAGCGCGACGCGGCGCTTCGCGGCTTCCTCGAACTGCTGCGGATTCAGGTTGAGCTGCTCGGGTTTCAGCCCGCGCCCCTGCAGGTCCTGCGCCGCGCGCTGCACGAGCTGCTGCGCTTCCATGTCGACCAGCGCCTTCGGCACCTCGAGCGGCGTCGAGGCGAGCAGCGCTTCCATGGCCTGGTTCTTGACCCGCGAGTCGATGCGCTTTTTCACCTCGCGCTCGACGTTGGCGCGGATCTCGCCGCGCATCTTCTCGACGTCGCCGTCGACCACGCCGAGCGACTTGGCGAACTCGGCGTCGATCTCGGGCAGCCTGGGCTCGTCGACGGTCTTGACGACGATCTCGAATTGCGCGTCCTTCCCCGCGACGTCCTTGCCGTGATAGTCGGCGGGGAACTTCAGGCCGAAGCGCTTCGACTCGCCGGCCGACATGCCGCGCGCCGCCGCGTCGAACTCCGGCAGCATGCTGCCCCCGCCGAGCGCGAAGACGAAGCCCTGCGCGGCCCCGCCGTCGAAGGGCACGCCGTCGATCGTGCCGTTGAAGTCCACCGTCAGCCGGTCGCCGTCCTTCGCCGGCCTGTCGGCAGCGACGAATTTCGTGCGCTGCTTGCGTAGCACCTCGATGGTGCGCGCGACCGCGGCGTCGTCGACCGCCACCTTCGGCTGCTCGAAGGCGGTCCCCGAGAGGTCGCCCGGCTTCACCTCGGGGTAGATCTCGAAGGTGGCGCTGAATTCCAGCGCGTCAGTGCCGGCGTCGTCCTTCTTCTCGATCTTCGGATAGCCGGCGACGCGCAGGTTCGCCTCCTTCACCACGTCGCTGAACGATTTCTGCACCGCGTCGCCGAGCACCTCGTTGCGCACCTGCGGACCGTAGGTCTGCGCCACGATCTTCATCGGCACTTTCCCCGGCCGGAAGCCGGGCATCTTCACGTTGCGCGCGAGCTGCTTCAGCCGCTCGTCGACCTGCTTCTCGATGTCGCGTACCGGCACCCTCATCGAGACGCGCCGCTCCAGCGTTCCCAGGTTTTCCACGTTTGCCGCCATGTCCCCGAACTCTAGTTGGTGCGAAGGGAGGGACTCGAACCCTCATGCCTCGCGGCGTCAGATCCTAAGTCTGGTGCGTCTACCAATTCCGCCACCTTCGCGCTTGCGCTCAAGCCGCCACCTTCGCGTTCCGCTCCACCCGCAACCCTCGCGCCACCTTCGCCTAAGAATCAACGTATTATAACCGCCGATGGCGATCGGCCATTACGAGAACTTCCCCGTCGCCTCGCTCCTTCTGCCGGCCGAATTGCGAGCGCCGGTCGAAGTGATCTACCGCTTCGCGCGCAGCGCCGACGACTTCGCCGACGAAGGCCCCGATTCACCCGATATACGGCTGGAAAAGTTAAACCGCTACCGGGCCGAGCTCGAGCGCGTCGTGCGCGGCCAACCGACCGGGGATGCGTTGTTCGGCGACGTCGCAAGAATCGTTCGCGCGCATGGCCTGCCCCTGCCCCTGTTCAGCGACCTGCTCGACGCCTTCAGCCAGGACGTAATCAAAAAGCGCTATGCCAGCTT
>Ga0070695_100001962_pt1 | contig 11686 bp, 12 predicted proteins | sample KBSK1252metaG_FD_65471 | JGI IMG/M metagenome (GOLD analysis project Ga0070695, IMG submission 65471) | Corn, switchgrass and miscanthus rhizosphere microbial communities from Kellogg Biological Station, Michigan, USA - KBS K1-25-2 metaG | ecosystem: Host-associated > Plants > Roots >...
GAGCGCGATCTGGGGCGAGGTGTGCCCGGGCGAGTCGGACAGCGTGAAGCGGCCGGTGACCCGCAGGCCGCCCAGGATCCCCTGCACGATGACCATCAGCAGGGCGAGCAGCGCCATGCCTCGCACCGCGCGCCGCGGCTCCACGCGCGCCGTCTGGAAGGCCAGCGCGGCCGTGGTCAGGCCGACCAGGGAGCCGAAGAGGCGATGGGCGTGCTCGAAGTAGATCCCGCCCGTCATGCGCGACAGCGGGTAGAGGAACATCCCGTAGCGGAAGGAGTTCGGCCAGTCCACCACGGCGAGACCGGCGCCCGTGCTGGTGACGAGGCCGCCCACGCCCAGGAGGAGCAGCGTCGCGGCGGTGGCCACCGCGGCGAACGCCGCGGTCCAGGGCGCGGCGCCCTCGACGGGACGCCGGAACCGGCCGCCGGCCCAGGCGCCCAGGAGTCCCAGCAGTCCCGAGGTTGCCATCGACAGCGGCAGCCAGACCAGCGCCGAGGGCACGATCCGGTTCGGCTGGTCGGTCGCCGTCAGCAGCCCTCCCAGCACGAGCAGGTTGAGGAGACCGGAGAGCAGCCCCCCCAGGATGCCCGTCCGCAGCGGCCGTGGCGCGCGCCGCCCGGCCACGAAGCCGCCGGCGAGACCGCACAGGAGGAGGAGCGCCAGGAGCACGGGCGGCGGGGCCTGCACGAAGGGGAGGCGGCAGAGGTACCCCGCCGTCCACATGGCGACCGTGGTGCCGAAGCCGACGGCGAGGACGTCGGAGCCGCGCGTCATTTCCGGGTGGCGAGGACCTGGAGGTACTCGGACGTCGCGTGGAGCGAGCCGTCCTTCGCCTGGTTCTGGGAAGAGAACATCTCCAGGAGCTCCTTCTGCAGCGTCTCCTGCCCGCTCTTGTCCAGGACCTGAAAGGCCCGGTGCGTGGGGCCGAAGTAGCTCTTGAAGACCTCCACCGCGTGCTCGGGCGACAGGAAGTACCAGTGCGAGAGCCTCCGCTCCGTGCGGATCTGGCTGCAGCCCGGACCGAAGAGCTGCTGCATCAGCTCCTCCGTCCCCCACTTCGGCGGCGGTTGCACCCCGGGCGGGGGCGGCACGTGCTTCGACTGCAGGGCGAAGAACTTCCCGGTCAGCCCTTCCGGCGTCCAGCTGGCGAGGGCGATGGTGCCGCCGGGCTTGCACACGCGCAGCAGCTCGGCCGCGGTCTTCTCGCGATCGGGCGCGAACATCACCCCGAAGACGGAGAAGACGTAGTCGAAGCTGGCATCCCCGAAGGGCATGGCCTGGGCGTCGCCGACCTGGAAGTCGATCTTCGTCCCCTCGGAGGCGGCCCGCATGTTCGCGTGCTCGATGAGGTGAGGGACGTAGTCGAGGCCGGTGACGTGGCAGTACCGGCGGGCGGCGATCAGGGCCGCGTTGCCGCTGCCGCAGGCCACGTCCAGGACGTGCGCGCCCGCAGGCGGGTCGGCCGCCCGCACCAGGTCCTCGCTGACCTGGATGACCTGCCGGCCCACGACGTGGAAGTCCCCCAACGCCCACACGGCCTGCTGCTTCTGCGTGATGCCCTGGAAATCCACGGTGCCGGGCGGTGTGCTCATGGCTCCTCCGGAAGCGCGGCACTCTACTACGATTGCCCCATGCGAGCCCGCAGGCTGTCCTTCCGGAGCGGGGGCTGGGTACTGCTGCTGGCGGCGCTTCTGACGCTGCTCGCGGCCTGGCCGGTGCTGCGCCCGGTGCTGCGCTCCCGCGGCGCGCGCGCGGTGGGCGACGGCACGCACGTCGAGAGCTACGGGTTCGATCTGGCGAAGCTCTCCGTCTCTCGCGCGGGCCTGGCCGCTTCGGGCTTGCCGAAGGACGGCATCCCCACCCTCGACCGGCCGCAGACCATCCCTGGCCGCGACGTGGGGGAGCGCTACCGTGGCCGCCAGAAGTACCTCGTCACCGACGACGAGGTGATCGGCGTGGTGATGAACGGCGAGGCGCGCGCCTACCCGCTGCGCGTCCTCAACTGGCACGAGGTCGTGAACGACGTGTTGGGCGAGAAGCCGATCGCGGTGACGTACAGTCCCCTCAGCGACGGCACCGCGGTCTTCGATCGCGTCCTGGCCGGAAAGACCGTGGAGTTCGGCGTGAGCGGCCTGCTCTACGACTCGAACCTCGTCATGTACGACCGCGGCGGCGGCAGCCTCTGGAGCCAGCTCCGGGCGGAGGCGATCGCCGGCCCAGCGGTGGGCACGGCACTCACCATTCTTCCATGCGCGCGCACGCGCTGGGGCGTCTGGCTCGCCGCGTTCCCCGGCACCAGCGTGCTCCGCCCCGATCCCGCGTACGAAGAGCGCTACCGCCGCGACCCGTACGGGAACTACGTCGTCACCGGAAAGCTGCGGTTCCCCGTGGACGCCATGCCGCCGCCGGGCGTCCCGCCCATGACGCGGATGATGGCCTGGCGCCCCTCCGCCGCCATGCCCTGGCAGGTGAGCCGGCTCGAGGAAAGCTCGGAGCCACGAGGACCGGAGACGCTGTACGCCTTCTGGTTCGCCTGGTACGCCATGCACGAAAGGAAATAGGTGCCTGTCCCCTATTTCTTCTTCTTGTCCCAGTCCCGCAGCTCCTTGTGCACGGACCGCCACTTCTTCTCCTCGGCGGACTTCTTGGCCAGGTCCTGCTCGATCTCGTGGTGGTGGCGCTCGCGCTGGAGCTTGCGCCAGCTCTCCAGGCGCGCAGGATCGAGCCGGCCGTCCCTGGCGCCGGCGATGACGGCGCAGCCGGGCTCGCTGACGTGCTCGCAGTCGCGGAAGCGGCAGGAGATGGCCAGCGCGGCGATGTCCTCGAACACCGTGTGCAGCGACTCCCCCGCGTCCCACAGGGCCAGCTCGCGCATGCCGGGTGTGTCCACCACCATCGCGCCGTTGGGAAGCCTCACCAGGTTGCGGGTGGTGGTGGTGTGCCGGCCGCGATCGTCTTCGGCGCGGACCTCTGCCGTCTTGTAGCGCTCCTCGCCCAGCAGGGCATTGAGGAGGGTGGACTTCCCCACCCCCGACGAACCGAGGAGCGCCACCGTCGCGGCGGGCTGCAGCCAGGGCGCCAGCGCGGTCAGGGTGTCCGGCATGCGCGCGCTGCAGGCCACGACGGGCGCGCCCCCCGCCACGACCGTCATGGCGGCGATGGCGGCCATGGGATCCTCACAGAGGTCCACCTTGGTCAGGAGCACCACCGGGTCCACGCCGCCGTCGCGGGCGAGCAGGAGGTAGCGCTCCAGGCGCCGCGGGTTCAGGTCCCGGTTCAAGCTCTGGGCCAGGAACGCCACGTCGATGTTCGCCGCCAGGAGCTGCTCCTCGATGCGCTCCCCCGCCGCGCGCCGCGTGAGGTGCGTGCGGCGGTCGAGCACGCGCTGCACGGTGGCGCCTTTCCCGTGATGGTCGGGCCGCACCAGGACGAAGTCGCCCACCACCGGGAGGGCGCCCCGGGTGAACCCTTCCCGCCGCGTGCGCCCCGGTGCGCGCACCAGACGCTCACTGCCGTCGGCCAGGAAAGCGCGCCAGGCCACCCCCAGGTCCTCGTTGATCCGCACCGGGACCAGGCCGGCATCCCGCTCCGCGTGCACCTGGCTCGCGAAGAAGGACGAGAACCCGAGAGCGGCGAGGCCGTCCATCATGTGCCGAGTTGGAGGACGACGAAGAGCACGATCCAGACGGCGTCCAGGAAGTGCCAGTACATCGCCATCAGGCGGATGCCGTGGAAGTCGGCCCAGGAGTAGGCACCCCGGTGCGCGCGCCAGGAGGTGCGCGCGAGCGGGATCAGCCCCCCGATCACGTGCAGGGCGTGGAGACCGGTGAGCATGTAGAAGGTGAATGCGTAGAGGCTCTTGGTGGCGAGCACGGCGTCCACCGCCACCATCCGCCACCAGTTGAAGACCTGCATCCCCAGGAAGGCGACGCCCAGGGCGAAGGTGGCGATCAGGAGGCGGGTGGAGATCTCGCGCTTCCCGCCGCGGATGAAGAGCACCGCCCCGTGCATGGTAACGCTGCTCAGGAGGAGGAGCAGCGTGCTCGCCCAGAGCCCGAGGGGGAGCGGCGCCGTCCCCGGCGGCACCCAGCGCGGGGAGTGGAGGCGCACCATCAGGTATCCGACGATGCTGGCCGCGAAGAGGACCGAGAGGGAGACCAGGAAGATCGCCATCCCCAGGACGCCCGCCCCGGGGATCGCTGGCTGCTTCTCCCGGCTCATCGCATGGTCAGGGTGAGGGAGCGCCCGCGGGCTTGGGCTGCGCGCCCGCCATGTCGGGGGCGTATCCGGGGATCATGTCCCCCTGGTACTCGGCGGTGTCGGTGAGAGCGCCCCCCACGAACAGGATCACGACCGCGATGGAGATGGCCATGATGATGCCGTTCAGGGGACGGTCCCAGCGCAGGTGCATGAAGTAGAGGGCGACGAGGGACGCCTTGATCCCGGCGATCCCCAGAGCCACCCAGAGCGTGAACGGGCCCAGCAGCTCGGCGGGGATGTAGGTCACGGCCACGGTGACGATGGTGAGCACCATCAGCGCCCCCCAGACCGCGAAGAGCACGCGCAGGGACACCACGTGCCCGACGTTGGCGTGACCTTGCGGGGCGGGAGGGTGGTCGTGGTGCGCCATGACGTCCTCAGTGGATCAGGTAGAGGAGCGGGAAGAGGAAGATCCAGATCAGGTCCACCAGGTGCCAATAGAGGCCCACGAGGTCCACGGGGGTGAAGTACGTGGGACCGAAGGCGCCCAGCGTGGCCTTGCGCAGCGTCCAGCCGATGGCCGTCATGCCGGCCAGCACGTGGATCGCGTGCAGCCCCGTCATCAGGAAGTAGATCCCGAAGAAGATCCAGACCTTGTCCGGCGCGGCCTCGTGCTCCGCTCCCGCCCGTGTCGTGGGAGCGAGGCCGGCCGGCCCGTCCGCCGCCCGCTTGATCAGGCTGGGCTCGAGCTTGAGCGTCCCGGATGAAGCCTGCGCCGGTGCCGCGGCGGCCGCCGGAGCGGCTGGCGTCGCCGCTCCTTGAGCTGCAGCGGCTCCTGCATGGGCGGTCCCTGCGGGTGCAGGCGTCGCGGCCGCTGCTGGAGCTGCTGCGGCCGGTGCCGGTGCCTTCTCCGCCGCGTGGCCGCCCTCCTTGTGCGTGAAATGCTTCCCGGGGAGGAGGCCGTGCTCCCATTTCTGCTTGTACTCGACGTACTTGATCCCCATGAAGATGAAGCCGCCGAGGATGGTGAGGGAGAGCAGGATCTTCAGCAGGCGCTGCTGCCCGAGCTGCGCCGCGCGCACGCCCCAGGCCATGGTGAGGGACGAGCAGATGAGGACCAGGGTGTTGATGCCGCCCAGCCGCTTGTCCAGGAACTGGTGCGCGTAGACGAAGATCTCGGGGTGGTTGGCGCGGTAGACGGCGTAGGCCACGAAGAGGCCGCCGAAGAGCAGGACCTCGGTGGCCAGGAAGAGCCACATCCCGAGCTTGCCGGAGTCGAACTGCTGCTCCGGGTTGTCGAAATGGTGCTGGAGGCTCGGGTCGTGCCCGTGAACATCGTGGTGGGAGGCGGCCTCAGCCATGGTTCTCCTGGAGGCGCTCCTTGGGGAGCGTGCGCACCCAGGTGACCTTCTCCGGCTCGTGCTGGAAGGCCTCCAGGTCGTAGGGATCGCCCACCACCGGCGTCTCCGAGAAGTTGTCCCAGGGCGGAGGAGAGGCGGCCTCCCACTCCAGGGTGGCGGAGCCCCAGGGGTTGGGGCCGGCCTGGCGGCCGCGGTACAGCGAGTGCAGGAGGAGGCCGGCCACGACGAAGAAGCCGGTCCCCATGACGTAGCTGCCGATGGTGGAGGTCACGTGGTAGGGCTGGAACTGCGGCAGGTAAGACCAGTACCGCCGCGGCATCCCCTTGGCTCCCATGATGAACTGGGTGAAGAAGGTGACCTGGAAGCCCACGAAGATGAGCGTCCAGGCGATCTTGCCCCACCGCTCCGAGTACATCTTCCCGGTCATCTTCGGCCACCAATAGTGGAGGCCGGCCAGGAACGCGGTGATGGTGCCGCCGAACATCACGTAGTGGAAGTGCGCCACCACGAAGTAGGTGTCGTGCAGGTGCGTGTCCACGGACACCATGGCCACGAACATGCCGGTGAGCCCACCGATCGTGAACAGGAAGATGAAGGCCAGGGCGTAGAGCATGGGCGTGTCCAGGTGGATGGCGCCCTTGTACATCGTGGCCAGCCAGTTCCAGACCTTGATGGCCGAGGGGATCGCCACCGAGTAGGTGAGGGCGGAGAAGATCGTGTTCCCCATGTCGGACTGGCCGGAGGTGAACAGGTGGTGCCCCCACACCAGGAATCCGAAGAGGGCGATGGCGATGGAGGAGAAGGCGATGAACTTGTAGCCGAAGATGTGCTTGCGGGAGAAGACGGCGATCACCTCGGAGATGATCCCCATGGCCGGCAGGATCATGATGTAGACGGCGGGGTGGGAGTAGAACCAGAAGAAGTGCTGGTAGAGCACAGGGTCGCCGCCCAGGGCGGGATCGAAGATCCCCACCCCCAGCGTGCGCTCCATGATGAGCAGGAGCAGCGTGATCCCCAGCACCGGCGTGGCCAGGATCTGGATGATGGAGGTCGCGTAGAGCGCCCAGGGGAACAGGGGCATGCGGAACCAGGACATCCCGGCGGGCCGCAGCTTGTGCATGGTGACGATGAAGTTGAGGCCGGTGAAGATGGAGCTGAAGCCGAGCAGGAAGGCCCCGAACACCATAGCCACCACGTTCCCGCTGGCGGTGGTGCTGTAGGGGGTATAGAAGGTCCAGCCCGTGTCCACCCCGCCGGTGGCGATGGAGATCACGGCGCACAGCGCCCCGCTCACGTAGAGCCACCAGGACATGAGGTTCAGGCGGGGGAAGGCCACGTCCTTGGCCCCCAGCATCATGGGGAGGATGAAGTTCCCCAGGGAGGCGGGGATGGCGGGGATCATGAAGAGGAACACCATGATCACCCCGTGCAGGGTGAACATCTCGTTGTAGGTGTTCGCGCTCATGATCGTCTGGTCGGGGGTGAGCAGCTCGGTGCGCACCAGCAGGGCGGCGATGCCGCCGGCCAGGAAGGCGGTCAGCACCGAACAGAGATAGAGGATGCCGATCCGCTTGTGATCGAGGGTGAAGATCCACGACCGGATCCCGCTGGCGCGGTTCAGGTAGTTCTCGACTTCCGGCCTGCGCAGCGGCGCGTAGCCGGGAAGGGCGGCTTCCCTGCCCGTCATTTCTTCTGACCTCCGGCGTTCCCCGCCCCCAGGGTCTTCAGGTAGGCGATGATGGCGTCGATCTCCCGGTCGCTCAGCTTCCCTTGGAAGGAGGGCATCACCGGCTCGAACCCGGCCACCACCTTCGCCGCCGGGTTCAGGATCGATTCGTGGATGTAGTTCTCGTCGGCGACCACCGCCCCCGCACCGGCGATGGGCTGGGTGGATCCGAAGAGGCCCTTGAAGGTGGGTCCCGTCCCCGGCTTCCCGTCCACGCTGTGGCACTGGGGACAGCCGCGTTGCTGGTAGAGCTTCTCCCCCGCCTGCTCGGGCGGCATCTTGTCCAGGAAGTTCGAGGCGTCCGCCAGCCAGCGCTCGAACTGACCGGGCGGATGCACCACCACCTTGGCCAGCATCTTGGAGTGGCTGGTGCCGCAGTACTCGGCGCAGAAGAGCTGGTAGGTGCCGGGGGTGGGGGACTGGAACCAGGTCTTGTTGTAGCGCCCGGGCACCACGTCCCGCTTGATCCGGAAGGCGGGGACGAAGAAGGAGTGGATCACGTCCTGGGAGGAGAGGATGAGGCGGATGGGCGTGTCCACGGGAACGTGGAGGTCGGGGTCCACGTAGCCGCCGGGGTAGGTGAACAGCCAGTTCCACTTCTGTCCCGTGACCTGGATGTCGTAGGCGTTCTCGGGCGGGGTGGCCAGGTCCATGAACCCGCGGAAGCCCACCCAGAAGAAGGCCACCACCAGCAGGGTGGGAGGCACCGTCCACGCCACCTCCAGACCGAGATGGTGGTGGGGAGCGGGATCGGCCTTCTCGCGAACCCCCGGGCGGTACCGGTACTTGACCGCGAAGAGCACGATGAGGCCCGTGATGAGCACGGCGAAGAACGCCGAGACCCAGAACACGAAGTTCCAGGCCGCGTCCACGTGATGGGCCATCGTGGACCCTTGCTCGGGAAGCCAGACAGAGAGCTCGATCACGTCAGGCCGTCCTGTGCCGGGCGCCGCGCCGCACGTCGCGGCGCCAGAGCGCTACCAGCAATCCCCCCAGCAGGAGGACGGTGATCCCCGAGCCGAAGCGGACCAGCCGCATCGCCGCGAGTCCGTATCTTCCACTGGAACGGTCCCAATCGTAGCAAGCGAGAAGCACGCGATCCATGGAGGTGCCCACCTCACCGCGGCTGGCCTCGACCAGGGAGAGGCGCAGGTCGCGGGGGGCGTAACGGACCCCATAGAAGGTGCGGGAGAGGCGCCCGTCGGGCTTGACCACGAAGATGCCGGCGGCGTGGGCGTATTGCTTCGTGGCTTCGTCGAAGCGGTAGCGGAAGCCGACGGCCTCGGCGAGTCCGGCGCTGGCCCCGGCGGTCCCGGTGAGGAAGTGCCAGCGGGAGCCGGCCCCCGGATCGCCCAGGGCCTTCAGGTAGCTCGCCTTCTTGGCCGCCGCCAGCTCCGGGGTCTCCTCCGGGGCGATGCTGACCGCGACCACCTCGAAATCGCGCCCGGGGTCGAGCCCGGCCTGCTTCACGGCCTCCACCACCCCGTTCAGCACCAGGTTGCAGAGCATGGGACAGCGGTAATAGACGAGGGCGAGCAGGACCGGGCGCCCGGGGGCGAAGAAGGAGCCCAGCGCCACCTCCTTCCCAGCCTCGTCCCGGAAGCGCGCCTCCAGCGGGAGTCGCGCATCGGGACGGTCCACGATCTCGACCCCGCGCAGCGGGTCGCGGGGGGACGGGGACGGGAGAGGGGCGGCGAGGAGGAAGCCGGCCAGGAGGGCGGCCAGGGGAACCATCGCCGTCAGAGAGCCTGCCGGCCCGCGTCCCGCACCGTGAGCTCCATGGCCCGCTCGATCGGGATCGAGACCACCCCCTGGGCCGGGTCCACCACGCGGTAGCCGTTCAGCTTGCCGAGCTGCTCGGCCCGATAGCCGCGCAGCTCGTTGTTCCCGACGTCCACCACCTTGCGCTGGGCCTCGGCCTGGGCCACGTGGCCGAAGAGGGCCTCGAGCGCCACCACCACCACCACCAGGAGAATGGAGCCGATGAGGCCGACGGCGACGATGGATCCGGGCCGGGTATCGGTGTCGGGTTGGGCCGCCATGGGTGTCGCACCATAGCACCCGCACGAATCAATTGACCAGTTCTGTCCGACAGTGTTAGGGTTACCCGCCCTCGGGCCTATTTGCTTGCCACGAAAGCGTTTCTGACGTGCACGACGACCTGACCCAGCGCCCTCCCCTGATCCTCGGCGGGCCCGACTTCCACGCGATCACCGAGGCGGTGGCGGCACCCCTGGAGCGCCGCACGCCGCGGGCGTGGTGGCTGTGCTTCGGGGTCTCGCTGGCCATGCTCAGCCTGCTCGGGGTGAGCGTGGCCTGGCTCTTCTGGGAAGGGGTCGGGATCTGGGGCCTGAACAACCCCGTGGGCTGGGCCTTCGACATCACGAACTTCGTGTTCTGGGTGGGGATCGGACACGCCGGCACCCTCATCTCCGCCATCCTCTTCCTCTTCCGTCAGAAGTGGCGCACCTCGATCAACCGCTCGGCGGAGGCCATGACGCTGTTCGCGGTGGCCTGCGCCCTCACCTTCCCGGGGATCCACGTGGGCCGGGTCTGGGTGGCCTACTGGATGTTCCCCCTCCCCAACCAGATGGGGATGTGGCCGAACTTTCGCAGTCCCCTGCTCTGGGACGTCTTCGCGGTGAGCATCTACGGCACGGTGTCCCTGCTCTTCTGGTACGTGGGGCTGATCCCCGACCTCGCCACCATCCGCGACCGCTCCGTCAAGCCCCTGGCCCAGCGGGTCTACGGAGCCCTGGCCCTGGGCTGGCGGAGCTCGCACCGGCACTGGCAGCACTACGAGCGCGCCTACCTGGTCCTGGCCGGCCTGGCCACCCCGCTCGTGCTCTCCGTGCACTCCATCGTGTCCATGGACTTCGCGGTGAGCCAGCTCCCCGGCTGGCACACCACGATCTTCCCGCCCTACTTCGTGGCGGGGGCGATCTTCTCCGGCTTCGCCATGGTGGTCACGCTGATGGTGATCACGCGCAAGGCGTTCGGCATGGAGAACATCATCACCCTCAACCACTTCGACGCCATGGCCAAGATCATGCTGCTCACCGGCTCCATGGTGGGCTACGCCTACGGCATGGAGTTCTTCACCGCCTGGTACAGCGGCAATCCCTACGAGCTCTTCACCTTCCAGAACCGGGCCTTCGGACCCTACGCCTGGGCCTACTGGACCATGGTTTCCTGCAACGTGATCATCCCCCAGCTCTTCTGGTTCAAGCAGGTGCGGCGCAGCGTCCCCGTGCTGTTCGTGCTCTCCCTGTTCGTCAACGTGGGGATGTGGTTCGAGCGCTTCGTCATCATCGTGACCTCGCTCCACCGCGACTTCCTCCCCTCGAGCTGGGCCATGTACACCCCCACGAAGTGGGAGGTGATGGCGCTGGTGGGGAGCTTCGGCCTGTTCTTCACGCTCTTCTGCCTGTTCGTGCGCTTCCTTCCCATCGTGGCCACGGCGGAGGTCAAGGCGGTGCTCCCGCAGGCCGATCCCCACCCCGCCGGCTCCGCGCACCCGGTGCACGCCGAGCCGGTGGAGGCCTGAGATGGGCCTGATGCAGCCCAGCCTCCCCGAAGGAACGCCCTGCTTCGGGCTGCTCGCCCAGTTCCGGGACCCCCAGGCCCTCACCCGGGCCTGCGAGGCGGTGCGGGATGCGGGCTTCACGAAGTGGGACGCGCACGCGCCCTTCCCCGTGCACGGTCTGGACGGCGCCATGGGCCTAAGGCGTTCCATCCTGCCGGGGATCATCTTCGTGGCGGCCATGGCCGGGGCGGCCGGGGCGCTGGCCCTGCAGGGATGGACCAGCGCGGTGGACTATCCGCTCGTGATCAGCGGCAAGCCGCTGTTCAGCTGGCAGGCCTTCGTGCCCATCATCTTCGAGCTGGCGGTGCTGTGCGGTGCCCTGGCCGCGGTCTTCGGCATGCTGGGCCTGAACCAGCTCCCCGCCCTCTACCACCCGCTGTTCGCCTCCCGCGCATTCGAGAAGGCGAGCGACGACGGCTTCTTCATCTCCATCGAGGCCTGGGACCCCAAGTTCGACGTGGACCGCAACGCCGCCTTCTTGCGGGAGCTGGGGGCCACCCACGTGGAGGTGGTCGCGCATTGAGCCATCCCGCGGGCCGTCCCGTCCTCCAGGCCGAGCAGGTCTCGATCCCCTCCGGCCACCCCTGGCACCGCCTGTCCGCCATCCCCGTGGGGCTGGCGATCCTGGGCGCCGTTGCCCTGGCGCTCGCCGCGCGCGGCCAGGTGGAGGACGCCCTGCACGCCTGGCTCGTCTCCTTCGTCTTCTTCCTGAGCCTGGCCCTGGGCTGCCTCTTCTTCGTGCTCACCCAGTTCGCCTCCCAGGCGGGCTGGAGTGTGGTGGTGCGGCGCACCGCGGAGAACACGGCGGCCACC
>Ga0070695_100001963_pt1 | contig 11686 bp, 4 predicted proteins | sample KBSK1252metaG_FD_65471 | JGI IMG/M metagenome (GOLD analysis project Ga0070695, IMG submission 65471) | Corn, switchgrass and miscanthus rhizosphere microbial communities from Kellogg Biological Station, Michigan, USA - KBS K1-25-2 metaG | ecosystem: Host-associated > Plants > Roots >...
TGCCCGCGAGATCGCCCTCCTTGGCGATGGCCAGGTCGCGGTAGGCCAGGGTGCCGCCCGCGGGCGTGAAGTGCGCGGCATCGAGCGCGAACGTGCCCAGGGCCAGGGTGCGGGACTCGGTCAGCGTCTGCTCCTCCACTCCCACCGCCACCTGGTCGAAGCCGGGAAGCTCCGGCAGCTCGACGACGACGCTCTCCTCGTGCAGCTCGATCGTGTCCCCGGCCACGTGGGGCTCGGTGTCCCGCCCGTGCGCGAGGCACAGGCCACGGACCGGCTGCCGTCGCACGATGGTCGCTCCCTCCGGGCCGCGCAGGACCACCTCGAGCTGCAGCGAGCTGTCGGAAAAGCCGGAGGCGTCGGACTCTTCCGCCAGGAACGGCCGGTCCTTGAGCGTGTAGGCGGCGAGGCTGGCCCCGTCGCGGTTCAGGACGATGGCGACGCTCAGCGTGCGCTGGGAGATGGGCTCGGCCGCGAGCGCGGCCCCCGGGAGGAGCGCCATGGCCAACCCGGCAGCGGCCAGTCCTCGCATGCGATCCCCCCGCTCCTCTTGCGCGACCGGCCGGATCATACGGCGAGGCCGGGCCTCCCACAATCCGGATACGGTTCCATTGCGGTAGGGTTCGAGCTTCGGCAAGGAGGTCGTGATGCGTCCCAGGCTCCTTCTCTTGGGGGTCGTCGTCGGTGCCCAGCTCCTGGCCGGCCCCTCCCCAGGCGGCACCCTCCGCGACGACGTGCGCGCCTGGCGGATGGGGCACGAGAAGGCGATCCTCGAGGAGCTGGACGCGCTTTTGCGCCTTCCCAACCTCGCCACCCACCCCGAGATCGAGGCCAACGCCGACCGGCTGCAGGCCATGCTCGAAGCGCGGGGGCTCGCGGTCCGGAGGCTCTCCGCCGGCCCGGGCACGCCGCCTGCCCTCTACGGCGAGCTCCGGGCCGAAGGGGCGGCGCGCACGGTCGTCTACTACGCGCACTACGACGGCCAGCCGGTCACCCCCGCCCAGTGGCGCTCGGACCCCTTCGTGCCGGTGATGCGCGACGGCGATCGCGAGGTGGACTGGCGCGCCGCGCCGGCCCCGCTCGACGGAGATTGGAGGCTCTTCGCCCGCTCGGCCAGCGACGACAAGGCCTCGATCGTGGCGATCCTGTCCGCGCTCGATGCCCTGAAGGCCTCGGGCCGGCCGCCGTCCGTCCACGTGAAGGTCTTCCTGGACGGCGAGGAGGAGCAGGGGTCGCCGCACCTGCGCTCCATCCTGGAAGCCCACAAGGATCTCCTGAAAGCCGACCTCTGGCTCTTCGGCGACGGCCCGGTGCACCCGACGCGCCGCCCCCAGCTCTTCTTCGGCGTGCGCGGCATCACCGGGGTCGAGATCACCGTGTACGGGCCGGCGCGCGCGCTCCACAGCGGCCACTACGGCAACTGGGCACCCAACCCGGCCGTCCTGGCGGCCGAGCTCTTGACCTCCCTGCGCGATTCCGACGGCCGCATCCTCATCCCCCAGTTCGACGCCCTGGTGCGGCCGCCGACGAAGGCCGAGGCCCGGGCGCTGGCCGCGCTCCCGGACGTCGAGACCGAGCTGCGCCAGTCGCTGGCGCTCGGCCGCACCGAGGGGAGCCAGCGCCTGGCCGACAGCCTGATGCGTCCGGCGCTCAACGTGCGCGGGATGGCCGCCGGCGGCGTGGGCGAGGCGGCCACCAACGCCATCCCCACCGAAGCCAGGCTCTCCCTCGATTTCCGCCTGGTGCCGGACCAGACCCCCGCGGACGTGCGCGAGCGGGTCGAGGACTTCCTTCGCTCGCGTGGCTGGACTCTGACCCACGACGCACCCGATCTCGCGGCCCGGAAGGCGGCGCCCCGCCTGGCCCGGCTGGAATGGGACGAGGGGGGCTACCCCGCCCAGCGCACCGACCTCGAGCTCCCCGCAGCGCGGGCGGTCATCGCAGCGGCGGAGCGCATCCTGGGCGCGCGGCCGGTGATCCTGCCCATGCTCGGGGGCAGCCTGCCCATGAGCCACTTCGCCCAGGTGTTCGCGGTGCCGGTGGTCGGCGTTCCCATCGCCAACCACGACAACAACCAGCACGCCGCCGACGAGAACCTGCGCCTGCAGAACCTGTGGGACGGGATCGAGCTCTACGCCGCTCTCCTGGCGGACCTGACCTGGTGATCGCAGTTTTGCAATCGGAATGTCGGAATTCAGAGGCCAACTAACTGAAGAGGTTGAAGCCGGAGTTTCACTGGACAGCGCGAGGTCCGGACCCGAGATTGCGCGCGAAGGGTGGGGCCAAAACTCCACTCCCTGATTCCGATGAATCGGAGGGAACGCGTGATGAACAAGGGGAAGGGACTTCTCGCGGTGGTCGGGCTGGCGCTCCTGTCGCTGGCCGTGACCCCCGTGCTCGCCGGCGAGTTCTACGTCGGCGGTGCTCTGGGACAGGCTTCCACCGACGTGCCCGAAGCGAACAACTCACCGGGCGTCGCGGTGGACGACTCCTCCACCGGCTACAAGCTGTTCGGCGGCTACAACGTGGCCAAGTACTTCTCGGTGGAAGGTGCCTACGTGGACGGCGCCAGCGTGTCCATGAACGCCGCGCCGTACACGTCGTCCATGGAGACGTCGGGCTTCGCGTTCCGCGCCATGGGCGTGCTGCCTCTGCGCGAGAAGCTCAGCCTGTTCGCCGACCTCGGCATGTACATGTGGAACGGCGACGCCACGGTCAGCGACGGCAACTCCACCGCCTCCGGGAGCACCGACGGCACCGACCCGGTCTTCGGGGTGGGGATGGGCTGGCAGGTGATGCCCCAGGGCAACGTGCGCGTCGAGATCGAGCGTTACGAGGCGAGCGTCGAGGGTGTCGACCTGAACACCGACCTCATCTCGGTCGGCTTCGCCTACAAGTTCTGATCCCGCCTTCTCGCCGGCACGGGCCCCCGCCCGTGCCGGCGCTTCCCGCCTGCCCTCGTTGGTTCCCCAAGACAAGACGCAGTTCGAGATTACGCTCGAGCCGGCCACTCCTGGTAGAATCCCGCACACGAGGCGCCGCATGACGATGTTCGATCGCATCACCTTCACCCCGGGCCTCATGGGCGGCAGGGCCTGCATCCGCGGCATGCGGATCACCGTTGCCCTCGTCGTCAATCTCGTGGCCAACGGGATGTCTACCGACGAAATCATCGCGGAGTATCCGGACCTGGTGGCGGAGGACATCGAGCAGGCGCTGAAATACGCCTCGTTCCTGGCCAGCGAGGAGACCCTGCCGGTGACGGGAGCAGGCTCGGGCTCTTGAAGTTCCTCGCGGACATGGGCGTGTCTGCCGGCACTGTCGCCGCCCTCCGAGCTTCCGGGCATGACGTCCTCCACGTGAGAGACATCGGGTTTCACGTGCGCGTGGATGCCGACATCCTGGCCGAAGCACGAAAGCAGCGTCGCGTCGTCGTGACGTTCGACCTCGACTTCGGCGACCTGCTGGCGGCTGGTGGAGAGCCGCTCCCCAGCGTCATCTTGGTCCGCACCCGCAACCAGCGCCCCAAGGTCGCGACGCCGCGTGTCTTGGACGTGGTGCAGCGGTTCGCGGGAGAGCTGGAGTCGGGAGTCCTGATCGTCGTGGAGGACTCCAGGTTCCGGTTCCGTCGCCTCCCACTCCGGTAGGAGAGGTCGGGCCGAACCTCCCTTCGCTTCCTGACCAACAAGGCCGCAACCGAAAGATCGTCACCATCCGCGGGACATGACGTGCACAATGGCAGCAATGCCATTCCGTGCCGGCAAGTCCCCTCAGCCCCCCGGCGACTCCCAGGAGCCCATCCGGGGAGAGCTGTTCAGCGTCGAGCGGCTGGAGGAGCGGGCGGAGGAGCTCGCGGGCCAGCACCGGCTGGCGGATTCGCCGCGCACCGGCATCCCGCCCATGCCGCGCCTGCTCGAGAACGAGCGGGTGCTGCTCCAGTGCCATCGCGCGCTCGCGGCGGCGATCGTCGAGGAGCGGGCCGTCACGCCGGCGGCCGAGTGGCTGGTGGACAACTTCCACGTCGTGAAGGAGCAGCTCCGGGAGATCCGGGAGGACCTCCCCAGCGGGTTCTACCGCGAGCTCCCCAAGCTGGCCGAGGGGCCCCTGGCCGGCTACCCGCGCGTGTACGGGCTGGCCTGGGAGTTCGTGGCTCACACCGACAGCCGCCTCGAGCCCGAGACGCTCCGGCGCTTCGTGCGGGGCTACCAGCGGCGGACCCCCCTCACCATGGGAGAGGTCTGGGCGGTGGCGATCGCGCTGCGCGTGGCCCTGGTGGAGAACCTGCGCCGGCTGGCGGAGCAGATCGTGCAGCGACGGGACGCGCGCGGGGAGGCGGACGCCCTGGCCGATGCCCTGCTGGGCGTGTCGGGCGTGCCGGTGGACTCGCCCCAGCGGGTGCTCCGGCGCTATGACGCGCTCCCCTTCTCCGAGTCCTTCGCCGTCCAGCTGATCCAGCGCCTCCGCGACCAGGAGCCGGCCGGGGCCCTGGCCCTGCGCTGGCTGGACGAGAGGCTGCTCTCGGCGGGGACCACGGTCGACGAGAGCGTGCGCTCCGAGCACCAGCGCCAGGCGGCCACCAACGTCACGGTCCGGAACGTCATCACCAGCATGCGCCTGATGTCCGCCCTGGACTGGACCGAGTTCTTCGAGGACGTCAGCCTGGTGGAGGCGGAGCTGCGCCGCGACCGCGGCTACGGGGCCATGGACTTCGGCACCCGCGACCGATACCGCCACGCCGTGGAGGACCTGGCCCGGGGCACGGACCTCAGCGAGCTCGAGGTGGCCGGGCAGGCTCTGCGCCGTTCACGCGCCGCCGCGGAGATCGAGGGAGAGGACTGCCGGGAGGCTGATCCCGGGTACTACCTCATCTCCGGCGGCCGCTACGCGTTCGAGCGCGCGCTGGGGTTCCGCCTCACCACGAAGACCCGGCTGGTGCGCGCGTATCTCGGCGCCGCCACCCCGGGGTACGTGGGCACGATCCTGCTGCTCAGCCTGGCCGTGGTGGCGGCGCTGGTCGTGCACGAGAGCGCGGTGGGGGTCCCGGGCCCGCACCTCCTTCTGCTCGCCCTGCTGGCGCTGGTGCCGGCGTCGGACCTGGCCATCGCCCTCGTGAACCGGCTCGTCACCGAGTTTCTGGGTCCCCGCACGCTCCCCCGTCTCGAGCTTCGCGGTGGCGTGCCCCAGGAGCTGCGCACGCTGGTGGCGGTCCCCACCCTCCTGCTCGATGCCGCCCAGGTGGACGAGCAGGTGGCCGCCCTGGAGGTGCACTACCTCGCCAACCCGGACGGGGACCTGCGTTTCGCCCTGGTCTCCGACTGGACGGATGCCGAGTCCGAGACCCTGCCGCTCGATCAGCCGCTTCTGGCCCGGGCCCAGGAAGCGATCGCTCGGCTCAACGGCCGCCACGGCGAGGCCCGGGGCGGCGGAGACCGCTTCCTCCTCTTCCACCGGCGACGGCTCTGGAACGGCGTGCAGGGCAAGTGGATGGGCTGGGAACGGAAGCGAGGCAAGCTCCACGAGCTGAACCGGCTGCTGCGGGGGGCGAGCGACACCACCTTCGTGCGCGACGAGGAGGGCTCGCTGCCGCCATCGGGGGTGCGCTACGTGATCACCCTCGACGCGGACACCCAGCTGGCGCGCGGCACGGCGGCCAAGCTCGTGGGCACGATGGCCCACCGCCTCCATCGCCCCATCCTCGACCCCCGGCAGCGCCGGGTGGTGGAGGGCTACGCCGTTCTGCAGCCCCGGATCGCACCGACGATGCCCACGGAAGGTCGAGGAACGCCGTTCCAGAGGATCTTCTCCGGTCCGAGCGGGATCGACCCCTACGCCTCGGCCATCTCCGACGTCTACCAGGACCTCTTCCACGAAGGCTCCTACACGGGGAAGGGCATCTACGAGGTCGACGCGTTCGAGGCCGCACTGGCGGGGCGCGTGCCCGAGAACGCCCTCCTGTCGCACGATCTCTTCGAGGGGATCTTCACCCGGGCCGGCCTGGCCACCGACATCTCGCTCTACGAGGAGTTCCCCGCCCAGTACCCGGCGGCGGCCGCACGCCAGCACCGGTGGGCCCGAGGCGACTGGCAGCTCCTCCCCTGGATCTTCGGTCGCGGCGTTCCCTTCATCGGGCGCTGGAAGATGCTCGACAACCTGAGGAGGACGCTGTCCCCGCCTGCGGCGTTCCTCTCCCTGGTGGCGGGCTGGACCCTGCCCGCCGTCTCCCCCCTGCTGTGGACGTCCTTCGTCCTCGCCACCATCGCCGTGCCGTCGCTCCTCCCCTTCCTGGCCGGGCTGGTCCCGCGACGGCGCGGCATCTCCAAGCGCAGCTACCTGCAGGGAGTGGCCACGGACCTGGGGATCGGCGCCGCGCAGTCGGCGCTCACCGTCACCCTTCTCGCGCACCAGGCCGTGCTGATGGCGGATGCCATCGTGCGCACGATCGTGCGCATGGACGTCACGCGCCGCCGGCTGCTGGACTGGCTGACCTCCGCCCAGGCCAGGGCGCGCCTGCGCGCGGACCTCGCCGGCTCCTATCGCTCCATGGCGGGGGCCTGGGTGCTGGCCCTGGGGGCCGCCGCCCTCGTGGCGGTGCGCCGGCCGGAGGCGCTGGCCTTCGCCATCCCCTTCGCCGTCCTCTGGCTGGCCTCCCCGGCGCTGGCCTGGTTGGTCAGCCTGCCGTCGCGCGAGCCCAGGGTCCCCGAGATCACGGCGGAGACGTCGGCCGTCCTGCGCGCGGTGGCCCGGCGAACCTGGCGCTTCTTCGAGACGTTCATCTCCGCCGAGCACCACCACCTTCCCCCCGACAACTACCAGGAGGACCCGCGGCCGGTCCTGGCCCACCGCACCTCGCCGACCAACATCGGTCTCTACCTCCTCTCCACCGTGGCGGCGCGGGACTTCGGGTGGATCGGCACGCCGGAGATGGTGGATCGGCTGGAGGCGACGCTTTCCACCGTGCAGCGCCTGGAGCGCTACCGCGGTCACCTCTTCAACTGGTACGACACGCGCGACCTCCGTCCTCTCGACCCCCGGTACATCTCCTCCGTGGACAGCGGCAACCTGGCCGGCCATCTCCTGGTGGTCTGGTCCACCTGCCGCGAGGCCATGGCCCGGCCGCTCCTGGGGCGGGAGACCCTGCAGGGACTCTCCGACGCGCTGACCCGGACCCGGGAGGCCGCGTCCGCGCTGGCGGCGGGCCCACACACGCAGACCCTGACCGGCCGTCACCTGGAGGAGGCCATCCGGACCATGGAGGCGGAGCTGGACCCGCTCCCCGACTCCCTGGAGGCCTGGCACGACCGGCTGCGCGCCCTGGAGGCCCATGCCGGCACGCTCTCCGACACCGCCCGCGCGATCGCGGCCGAGCGCGGGGAGATCGAGGGAGCCGACATCGTGGTCTGGACGGGAGTGGTCCTGGCGACCATCTCGCGTCATCGGCGCGACCTGGCGGAGCTGGCGCCCCTCTCCTCCGGGGAAGGGGTTCCATCCATCGGCGAGCTGCCCGACCTGGCGCTCCGGCTCCTCGACGTGGCCCGCCTGGCCCAGGCCCTGTTCGACGCCATGGACTTCCGGTTCCTGCTCGATCCCGCACGCAGGCTCTTCTCCATCGGATACCGCGTGCCCGAGAACGAGCTGGACCCCAGCTGCTACGACCTCCTGGCCTCCGAGGCGCGCCTCACCAGCTACGTCGCCATCGCCAAGGGCGACGTCCCCTCCTCGCACTGGTTCCGGCTGGGCCGCGTGCTCACGCCGGTGGGGACGGGGAGCGCCCTCCTCTCCTGGTCGGGCTCGATGTTCGAGTACCTGATGCCTGCGCTGGTGATGCGATCCCCGCACGGCAGCCTGCTGGAGCGGACGTATCGCCTGATCGTGCGCAGGCAGATCCGCTACGGGGAGGAGCGGGGCGTTCCCTGGGGCGTCTCCGAGTCCGCATACGCCGCGCGCGACCTCCAGCTGACCTACCAGTATTCGAGCTTCGGCGTGCCCGGCCTGGGGCTCAAGCGAGGGCTGGGGGAGGACGTGGTGGTGGCGCCCTACGCCACGGCGCTGGCGGCCATGGTCGAGCCGGAGGCCGCCTCCGCGAACTTCGGCGCCCTGGAGCGGGAGGGTGGCACCGGCGCCTATGGGTTCTACGACGCCATCGACTACACCCCCTCCCGCCTGCCTGCGGGGCGGAGCTCGGCCCTGGTGCGCGCCTTCATGGCCCACCACCAGGGCATGACCATTGCCGCCCTGTCCAACGTCCTGCTCTCCGGGGTCGTGCGGGAACGCTTCCACGATGCCGCTCTCGTGCGCTCGGCGGAGCTGCTCCTGCAGGAGCGCACCCCTCGCCAGGTCGCCGTGGAGCGTCCGCCGGTGGAGGACGCGGACGCGACGCCCGTGGGGGAAGCACGCCCGGCGCCGGTGGTGCGCCGCTTCACCTCGCCCCACGACGTCATCCCGCGCACCCACCTCCTCTCGAACGGCAAGTACTCCGTCATGCTCACGGCGGCGGGGTCGGGTTACAGCCGCTGGCGCGACCTGTCGGTCACGCGCTGGCGCGAGGACGTGACGCGCGACCCCTGGGGAAGCTACGTCTACGTGCGCGACGCGGTGACGGGTGCCGTGTGGTCGGCGGCCTATCAGCCCACGGCGGTCGAGCCGGACAGCTATTCCGTGGCCTTCTCCGAGGACCACGCCCAGATCGTGCGCCGGGACGGCACCATCGGGATCCGCCTCGACGTCGCGGTCTCCTCCGAGGACGACGCCGAGGTCCGGCAGATCACGATCTCGAACCGGGGCGCGCGCATGCGCGAGCTGGAGATCACCTCCTATCTCGAGGTGGTGCTGGCCTCCCCGGCGGCGGAGCGCGCGCACCCGGCGTTCTCCAAGCTCTTCGTGAGCACCGAGTTCGTCGCCGAGCGGGGGACGCTGCTCGCCACCCGGCGCCCCCGCTCGCCCGAGGAGCCGCGCGTCTTCGCCGCGCACGTGGTGGCCGTGGAGGGCGTGGCGGTGGGGGCGGTGCAGTTCGAGACGGACCGGGCGCGCTTCCTGGGCCGGGGCCGCGACGTGCGATCCCCGCTGGCCATGACCGACGGCCGTCCCCTCTCGAACACCGCCGGCCCCGTGCTCGACCCCGTCTTCAGCCTGAGGCGGCGCCTGCAGATCCCTCCCGGCCAGACGGCGCGCGTGGTCTTCACCACGCTGGTGGCGCCGACGCGGGAAGCCGCCCTGGCGCTCGCGGACAAGCACCGCGATCCCGCGGCCTTCGACCGGGTGGTGGCTTTGGCCTGGACGCAGGCGCAGGTGCAGCTCCACCACCTGGGGATCGGCTCCGAGGACGCCCACGTCTTCCAGCGCCTGGCCAACCGGCTCCTCTACTCCGATCCCAGCCTGCGGCCCGCCTCCGACGTGCTGAAGAGGAACCGCCGGGGACCGGCCGCCCTGTGGGCGCACGGAATCTCGGGCGACCTGCCCATCGTGCTGGTCCGCATCGACGAGCCCGAGGAGAAGGAGATCGTGCGCCAGCTCCTGCGCGCGCACGAGTACTGGAGCATGAAGGGCCTGGCCGTCGATCTCGTCATCCTGAACGAACGGGGCTCCTCCTACGTGCAGGACCTGCAGGCGGCCCTGGAGTCCCTGGTGCGCGTCAGCCAGGCCGGGCTGCGGCACGGGACCCACGATGCGCACGGGCGGGTCTTCCTCCTGCGCGCGGACCTCCTCTCCCGGGAGGACCGGGACCTGCTGCAAGCGGTGGCGCGCGCCGTGCTGGTGGCGCGCCGGGGCAGCCTGGCCGCGCAGGTCACTCGCACGCGCCAGATCGCGGCCGAGCCTCCGCTGGCGCCGCCGCAGTGGACGCCACCGCCCGCGGGGGTGAGGGCGACGGCCGCGCGCGACCTCGAGTTCTTCAACGGCCTGGGCGGATTCTCCGAGGACGGCAAGGAGTACGTGATCGTGCTCGAGCCCGGCCAGTGGACGCCCGCTCCCTGGGTCAACGTCCTATCCAATCCCTCGTTCGGCTGCCTGGTCTCGGAGGCCGGGGCCGGCTACACGTGGTCGGGCAACAGCCGGCAGAACAAGGTCTCGGCCTGGTCGAACGATCCCGTGTCCGACCCGGCGGCCGAGGCCTTCTTCGTGCGGGACGAGGAGTCGGGCGAGATCTTCTCCCCCACCGCCCTTCCCATGCGGCACGACGGGGACCGATTCGTGGTCCGTCACGGCCAGGGCTACTCCCGCTTCGAGCACGCCTCCCACGGGATCGGGCTCTCCCTCGTGCAGTTCGTGGCCCCCGACGACCCCGTGAAGGTGTCCCGGCTGCGCGTGGAGAACAGGTCGGACCGCAGGCGGCGCCTGTCGGTCACGGCCTACGTGGAATGGGTCCTGGGAGTGAGCAGGGAGGAGTGCGCGGCGCACGCCGTGACCGAGGTCGACCGCTCCACCGGGGCCCTCCTGGCCCGCAATCCCTGGCGGCAGGAGTGGGGCGAGCGCGTGGCCTTCCTCGACATGCGCGGCGTCCAGGAATCCTTCACGGGCGATCGCACGGAGTTCCTGGGGCGCAACGGGAGCCTGGCCCGCCCGGCGGCCATGGCGCGCGGGGGCGCCCTGTCGGGGCGCTTGGGGGCCGGGCTCGATCCCTGCGCCGCCCTGCGGGTGGAGCGGGAGCTGGACCCCGGGGAGAGCGCGGAGCTCGTCGTGCTCCTGGGCGAGGGACAGAGCGCGGAGGCGGCGTCCGCGCTGGTGGCGCGATTCCGCGAGCTGGACCTCGACGCGCTCCTCGGCGACGTGAAGCGGCGCTGGGACGACGTGCTGGGCTCGGTGCAGGTGAGGACGCCCGACCGCGCCATGGACCTCCTCCTCAACCGATGGCTGCTCTACCAGACGCTGGCCTGCCGCCTGTGGGCCCGCGCCGGCTTCTACCAGGCGGGAGGAGCCTACGGATTCCGAGACCAGCTCCAGGACGCGATGGCGCTCACCTCGGCGCGGCCGGACCTGGTGCGCGCGCACCTGCTGCGGGCCGCCGCCCGGCAGTTCGTGGAGGGGGACGTGCAGCACTGGTGGCACCCGCCCTCGGGGATGGGAGTGCGCACGCGCATCTCCGACGACCGGCTGTGGCTTCCTTTCGTGGCGCGGCACTACCTGGAAGTGACCGGCGACGCTGCGGTCCTGGATGCGCAGGTGCCGTTCCTGGAGGGCCCGGCGCTCGCCCCGGAGGAGTGGGATCACTACTTCGAGCCCGCGGTGGCGCGGGATTCCGCGAGCCTCTTCGAGCACTGCGCGCGCGCCATCGACTGCAGCCTGGCCGTGGGAGCCCACGGCATCCCCCTGATGGGAGGCGGGGACTGGAACGACGGCATGGACCGGGTGGGGCAGAAGGGAAGCGGGGAGAGCGTCTGGCTGGGGTGGTTCCTGCTCGCGAACCTCCTCCCCTTCGCGGACCTGGCTGCCGGGCGCGGCGAGACCGAGCGCGCGGAGAGGTGGCGCGCGAGCGCCCGGGCGCTGACCGCGGCCATGGAACGCGAGGCCTGGGACGGGAACTGGTACCTGCGCGCCTGGTTCGACGACGGCACGCCCCTGGGATCGGCGGCGAACGAGGCCTGCCGGATCGATTCCATCGCGCAGTCGTGGGCCGTCCTCTCCGGGGCGGGCGAGAGGTCCCGGGCCGTGCAGGCCATGGCCTCGGTGGACGCCCATCTGGTGCGACGGAGCGACG